>Ga0310786_10010292_pt1 | contig 11773 bp, 8 predicted proteins | sample AusTroGonzalo_MG_FD_203881 | JGI IMG/M metagenome (GOLD analysis project Ga0310786, IMG submission 203881) | Bovine rumen microbial communities from tropical cattle in Woodstock, Queensland, Australia - Gonzalo_03 (v2) (version 2) | ecosystem: Host-associated > Mammals > Digestive system >... | reverse complement strand
AAGTGCTTCGACTTCTTCGTTGACCTCCCGGAATTTGACCGCACGAAGATCAACAAGAACCTCGTCAAGCAGGCTATGCTCCTCGAACCGTTGTTCGAATTCTCCGGCTCTTGCGCAGGCTGCGGCGAAACGGCTTATGTCCGCCTCGTTTCTCAGCTCTTCGGCGACCGCATGGTTGTCGCAAACGCAACGGGTTGCTCTTCCATTTACGGTGGTAACCTCCCGACCACACCGTGGGCCAAGAACAAGGAAGGTCGCGGTCCGGCTTGGGCAAACTCCCTCTTCGAAGATAACGCAGAATTCGGTCTCGGCATGCGCCTCGCTATCACGAAGCATGCAACCCAGGCTGTAAGCCTCCTCGACGAAGTTGCAGACAAGCTCCCGGCTGATCTCGTTGAAGCCCTCAAGACCCAGACGCAGAACGACGAAGCTGGCATTCAGGCCCAGCGCGCTAACGTCGCCAAGCTCAAGGAAGCTCTTAAGGATGCAAGCGACGACAAGGCTGTAAGCCTCCGCGATGAATTCGCTGACTACCTCGTCAAGAAGTCCGTGTGGATCATGGGCGGTGACGGTTGGGCATACGATATCGGTTACGGTGGTCTTGACCACGTGATGGCCACGGGCGAAAACGTGAACATCCTCGTTCTCGATACCGAAGTGTACTCCAACACGGGTGGACAGGCCTCCAAGTCCACGAACCGTGGCGCCGTTGCCCTCTTCGCTGCCGCTGGTAAGCGCGCTGGCAAGAAGGACCTCGGCCTTATCGCCATGAGCTACAAGAACGTTTACGTTGGTCGTATCGCTATCGGCGCAAACGATGCTCAGGCCCTCAAGGTGCTCCAGGAAGCAGAAGCTCACAATGGTCCGTCCTTGATCATTGCTTACTGCCCGTGCATCAACCACGGTTTCGACCTCAACAACCAGCTTCAACACCAGAAGATGGCTGTCGATTCCGGTTACTGGACGCTCCTCCGCTACAACCCGGCCCTCGCTGCCGAAGGAAAGGCTCCGCTTATCCTCGACAGTAAGAAGCCGACTATCCCGGTTGCAGAATACATCTACACTGAAAACCGCTTCAAGGCCCTCACCCGCACCAATCCGGAAGTCGCTAAGGCACTCGCCGACGACCTCCAGAAGGAAGTGGATGCACGCTTCGCTTACTACGAAGCTATGAGCCAGAACACGGCTGTGTAAGAGTAGAGTAGCAGTGTCATGCCCGACTTGATCGGGCATCTCCCGTTTACGAAAACGCTCCGTCACGATGAGTGACGGGGTGTTTTTTTAGAAGCGGGCATCCACTACCAAGCGAAGGAGGCCACTCTTAAGTAGCCTTCGTAGCGCGGAGCATTCAACGTCGCAAGTTCTTGACAGCGATAGTTGAATGCGGAGTCTCATACCGATGCACGCTTCGCTTACTACGAAGCCATGAGCCAGAACACGGCTGTGTAAGAGTAGAGTAGCAGTGTCATGCCCGACTTGATCGGGCATCTCCCGTTTACGAAAACGCCTCGTCACTTAAAAAGTGGCGGGGTGTTTTTTTTTAGAAGCGGGCATCCACTACCAAGCGAAGGAGGCCACTCTTAAGTAGCCTTCGTAGCGCGGAGCATTCAACGTCGCAAGTTCTTGAATGCGATAGTTGAATGCGGAGTCTCATACCGAATATCTTAATAAAATTATATTATCTTTATCACAAAAAGATATATAGAGGTGTTTATGGATTTTTCAAGAATTTACCGTCTTGGTTTTGTAGCTTCATTGCTTTTTCTTTCCGCCTGTGGTGACGACAACTCCAGCGGATCCTCAGCAGGAACATCGACCCCATTAAAAGAGTGTACCGCCCCAGCATTCCTGAAAAAGGGCGACAAAATAGCACTCCTTTCGCCATCGTATTTTACTCCGGATTCCAACATCCAAAAGACGGCTAGCGTACTCGAGGATTGGGGCTTCAAGCCTGTCATCGGCAAGAATGTGAGCAAGCTCGATGCAGGCAAGTACGCTGGTACCGCCGAAGAACGAGCCGAAGACTTTATAGATGCGCTCAAGGATACCAGCATCAAGGCAATTCTTTGCAACCGTGGCGGCTACGGCACCATTCAGCTGGTCGACCTCATTGACCTAAAAACGGTGAAAAAAATCCCAAATGGCTGATTGGCTATAGCGACATTACTACGCTGCACGTTATGCAGACCAAGGCTGGAGTCATGAGCATTCACGGCACCATGAGCACAAGCATCGCCAAAACTAACGGCAAGGATGACAACAGCACGCTTTTGCGTGACTTGCTCAAGGGATCCGTCCCCATCTACAAAGTACCCAAGCACAAATTCAACCAAAAGGGCTCGGCCGAAGGAATTCTCGTAGGCGGCAACATGGCGACATTCGTCCCCTTGGTCGGAACAAGTGACATCGACATTTTCTCCAATGACGGGCTCATCCTCTTTATGGAAGAAGTGGGAGAATCCTTGCACAACATCGACCGTATGTTCAATACGTTGGAATTGCACGGTGTCATGGAGAACGTGAAGGGAGTCATTCTTGGCGATTTTGTGGAATCAGGTATGGATCAGGACTTTGAAAGCACCGAAGAAATGCTCTCCAAGTACTTGAAAAAGTACAACATCCCGGTCATGTGCGGGTTCCCGGCTGGTCACGATGACGTGAACCTACCGCTAATTATGGGCGCAAAGGTCAAAATGGAAGTCAAAGACAACGGAGCCACGCTTTCGTTCGATGTCGAGGGCGACAAGAAGACTGTCGAAACGGACGATTTGACAAACGTTCCAGCCCTGGCTAAATCAGTCCATAAGATGCTTTCCGGAAAGACATTCGACTTAGAAGAATAGGAGTTCTAGAGGTTTTCATGAAAAAGATTCTTGCTATTATGGCCTTACTTTCAATGGCCACTTTGGTAGGCTGCGGGGACGATTCTGCCTCTGCATCTGACAACAACTCGCACGAAGGCGCATCTCTTGAATTAAGCAAGATGACGCTTCGCGAAAAGGTGGGGCAACTATTTTTTGTGAGGCCCGAAGCGCTTGATACAAGCATCCATTGGAATGAATACGCTGACCTCACGGATTACAAGCTGCAGCAAGTGAACGAGACAATGCTCTCCGTCAACAAGGATTATCCCGTCGGCGGAGTCATCCTGTTTGCCCACAATATCGAAAACGAATCGCAGTTGGTTCCGTTCGTCAAGGAACTCAAGAAGCTGAACGGATCTCCCCTGCTTGCGATTGACGAAGAAGGTGGGCGTGTTGCTCGCATTGCGAACAACGGCACGTTCGATCTTCCCAAGTACGAAAGCATGGCGAAAATTGCAGAATCCGGCGACCCGAGCGAAGCCAAGAAGGCCGCATACACCATCGGAAGTTACATCAAAGAATACGGATTCGACATTGACTTCGCCCCAGTCGCCGACGTGAACACGAATCCGGAAAACATCGTCATCGGCCCCCGTGCATTCTCGGACGCCCCCGAAACGGCGGCCGACTTTGTCGTGAGCTACTTGAACGGACTTGATTCAGCAAACGTCATCGGAACGCTCAAACATTTCCCCGGCCATGGCGATGTCAAGACGGATACCCACACGGGCTATGCCGAAACCAACAAGACCTGGGATGAGATGCTCGAATGCGAAATGATTCCGTTCAAGGCTGGCATCAAAGCGGGTGCGCAGATGATCATGACGGCTCACATCGCGGCTCCAAAAGTTACAGGCAACGATTTGCCATCGACGCTTTCTCCCGTAATTTTGCAGGAGAAACTTCGTGGCGAACTCGGATTCAAGGGCGTTATCGTTGCAGACGCTATGGATATGGGCGCAATCACAAAGCAATTCAGCAATACGGAAGCCGCCATCAAGGCCATCCAGGCTGGCGTTGACATCATCCTTTGCCCGAAGGACTTTGTTCAAGCGCTCGATGCCATCGTCAATGCCGTCGAAAAAGGCGACATCAAGGAATCGCGTATTGACGAAAGCGTCAAACGAATTCTCGCACTGAAAAAGGGAAATTAGCAAAAAGGCACTCGCTATTGCGGGTGCCTTTTTTGTTTAAATCGTTTGTTTTTATAGAGCTTTCGTTCGCTGTCAGCTCAAGTCCTTGATGACCATAATGCCACTGCGTTCGATCTTCGGATACTGACGCATGCCTTCACCGCCCTTGCCCTTGTCGAGAACATCGAGCAAGGCTCCATCGGTCGAATAAAGGTGGAGTTCCCACGGGCCGTTCGGGGCATTGAAGTAACCGGAGTTCTTTTGCACATTGCGCTGGAACGTCCTGTTGAGACGGTCGGCAACGCTTCTGGCGTGAATCAAAGACACGTCGGCAAGATTCCAGGAAGTCGGAACGCCGCCCATATCAAAGATGAGCAATGCGTTGACATCGGTTTCTTCCTTCATCGTGAACTTCCAGCTAAAGTTCTGCCAGCTCGTACTCAAGTCAAGAATACGGCCGTTTGCATACGGCGTATAGGCATCACAGTCCTTCTTGATGTTCACGTTGAGCGTACGCGGCTTGTCGGCCTTGGCACGCATACTGAACACGTAGGTGACACCCTTGTGGAGCGTAAAGTGCTGCTTGAACTGGAGATTCCAGGAATCCTTGCCGCACTTTTTGATGTTGAAGTGAACCACACCTTCCTTGACGGCCACTTCGGCATTACCACCCCAGAAGTCTGTTGTCCAGTTGCTTAGCGGATCATCGGCACTAAAATCACCGTTTTCGATGATGTTCGTCCCAGTTCCCTGAGAGCCCGTCGTAAAGTCCTTGTTCTGGATAAAGTTCGGAATGACGCTTGTGTTCTGGATGCCGAGAGGGCTATCCACAGCAACTTCCTTGCCCCAGCCGACAAGCGTATTGTACGAGCCGTGAACAGTCATGTCCATATCCGGACTATCAAAGTTACCTGGACCCCAGCTCCAAGCGAGCCAGCCAATGTTCAAGCGTTCGCACTCGGACATGATGAACTTGTACGGAATTTCCTTGACGCCCCCAGCGGCCACCGGAGCAAATTCGCCCACGATCAACGGAATTTTGCGCTTGAGAGATTCCTCGAGGACGCCCTTGATGCGGTCCTTGACGGTTTCGTACCCTGTCGCAACCGGATTATGGCGTTCACTCGGCCACCACATATGCAGCGAGAAAATCAAGTTGTGTTCCGGGTCAGACTGCAAAAGCTTCGGACCAACATCCAAAATGTTCTTTTCGTTCTGTCCCCATTCATCGGCATCGATCATGATCGGAACGCGCACGCCCGAAGCGCGGAGCTTCGTCACAATGATATTGTAGGTGTTGAAGAACTCGTCAGAAGGCATAGCCTTATCACCAGGTTCGTTACCGATATTCAAAATCAAGTATTCCTGATGATTCGAAATCATCTGGAGCGTTTCTTCACGAAGCCAAAAGTCAAGCGCATCGCTCAGACGGTCCCAGTTGCCGGTCGTGTCATGGATTTCCGGAATAGGAATCATGCCGTTAGCAATGCAAAGTGAAATAATGTTATCAAGATCGCTAATGCGGCCACGAATGTTCCAAACAATTCTTACACAGTTTGCACCAGTCTTTGCAATTTCGGGAATAGTCTTGCCTTCACGATCGGTCCAAATAAACATGTGGTTCACACCACGGAGAACAACTTTTTCGTTGTCTTTACTGTACAGAAAAGAATCCTGAACGAAAAAACCCGGTTTTACAGTAGAGCCGTTCATATCGTTTATTTTCTCCATAAGTCGTTAATCCATCAATAAATATACTACTTATATTAATTTAGTGCCATTTTTTTTTCGCATATATAATAAAATCAACGACGAACATCGAGCCTTAACGACGCAAAAGCATTCTCTTTGGCCACTGTAGATGGGAGCGGTTTGGACGAAAACGTCCCAAGCGAACGTTCCGGGAGGTGTTTCCAGTACCGTACCGGCAAACATCGTCTAAGGAGCCTCGGGTTGATGCGCTCCTTGATAGCCATAGTGTCGTAATACGACTTCCACATTTGCGTAAACTGGTCTGGAGGGGCGTGTGCAGCAATAGAGCTTGGATCGGGAATTGTCACAAAGTGCGTCCGACGGTTCTCGTAATAAACGCCAAAGCCCCGTTTGACATCGACTATCGCCCAAGTTCCGTTCGGATAGCGGCCCCGGAAATGCCCGACAATCATTTCCAGAATGTCGTACTTGGGCTCAATTTCGGCAATGTACATCCCGTCCGGAGCCTTGTTGAAACGCACCATTCCAAGCATATTGTCCATTTCACGGCGTACAGAACGGGCGATTGTAATTAGCGGAATCATCTCAAGGCTCGACGGATTACGACCGTAATTCGGTTCAATTCCGGCAAAAAGCTTGCGCAGATAAGCGAGAATGCCCATTTCGATGCCCACGGTTTCGGAACGGAAACACGTTTCGAGCAGGCTGAGTACGTCGCTGCAGGCGGCTTTCGATATGGCGCGCTTGAGACGTCGAGCTGAATCTTCGGAGGTTTCGATATTGAACGGCTGTGCGAAAAGGTCCGTGGCGATTTCGCCTTCGGTTTCGTAGGAGCGTTCGGCAACAAAGCTGGAGACATCCAGATGCTGGCGATAGATTTCAAAAACAGCACTCAGGAATCCGTCAAAAGTTGAATCGTAATGAATGGCGATGGACATGATTTAGTAGGATGTAGGAAGTAGACTGTAGGAAGTGGGCGGTAGACTGTTGAACTTAGGGGTTTATTGAAGTTGTGCAACGGTTGATTGAGGTAGCGCTTTGGATTGTGTTGTAACAGGTGCAGGCAAAGCCGCAGGCATGGAGTCGAACAAATCCAGCTGATCGGACTTGGGCTTTGCCACAAGCAACGGACGGATCATTTCGGGATAAAGCCTGTGCAGTTCCGGCGGTACATCACTGTTATAAATAAAGTATTTGGCTCGTTTGAGTACAACCCCCATCTTTTTGAGATGCTCCAGACGAATTTTAGAGTAGCGCCTTCCGCTCACGATGAGCTGAGCCGAGCGTACACCGATTCCCGGAACACGCAAAATCATCTCATAATCGGCAGTCTGCAAATCCACGGGGAAACATTCCGGATGGCGCAATGCCCACATAACCTTCGGATCTAGATCCGGGTCCAGGAATGGGTTCTTTTCGTCCAGAATTTCGTTGTATTCGAACTTGTAAAAGCGCATCAGCCAATCGGCTTGGTAAAGACGATGTTCACGCAAAAGCGGCGGTTTTGTCGTGATGACCGGTAAACGCTTATCGGCGTTGATGGGCACATACCCCGAAAAATAGACGCGCTTCATTTGCTGTTGCTTGTAGAACCCGGCCGAGAGCGTCAAAATTTGCAAATCCGTCTCCCCCGATGCACCGACAATCATCTGAGTGCTTTGTCCGGCAGGCAGGAATTTTGGAGAAAACTTGGACTTGTCCGCCTTGTATTCGAGCTTGCGCTCTGCCAAAAAGTTCATCGGACGGTAAATGGAATCATAATTCTTTTCCGGGGCAAGATATTGCAACTGCTTGTCCGAAGGAATCTCGATGTTCACGCTACTGCGGTCTGCGTAGAGTCCCGCTTCGAACAAGAGCCTAGAACTCGCCCCTGGAATCGCCTTTAAATGGATGTATCCGCCAAAATGGTGGACAAGCCGCAATTCCTTGGCAACCTTGATCAAAAGCTCCATCGTGTAATCGGGAGTGCCAATGACAGCCGAGCTGAGAAACAGCCCCTCGATGTAATTGCGGCGGTAGAATTCAAGCGTCAGGTTGATGAGTTCTTTTGGCGTAAAGGTCGCACGCGGGATGTCGTTACTACGGCGGTTCACGCAATAGGCACAATCGTACTTGCAGGCGTTGCTGAACAAGACCTTCAATAGCGAAATGCAGCGACCGTCGGCGCTCCATGTATGGCAAATGCCGGAACTGTGCCCGCAGCCCATACCACCTTGTGGTGAATTACGCTTGGAACCGCTTGAAGAACACGAAACATCGTACTTGGCGGCATCCCCTAAAATGTTCAGCTTTTCCCGTATATTCATTTTTTTGCCCGAAGCGTCAACACACTTGTTCACTTGCCTTTTTGTTCACTAAATATAATAATAACTGCACAAAAAAGCAAACACATTGTTAAAAAACTTATCAAGACCTTTTAGCCACTTTGCTTAAACACCCGTTTTTCACACACAATAACCTCAAGAGACGTGATAGCCTAAGCTTTTTTATGTATTTTTAACCCCACGTAGTCCGCAAAAATCGAACTTAACGCAGGTCTGGAATGAAGTTTTATGGGTATGTCGCAGCGATGTATATTGCCGTCGCCGGTTTTGTCGCCGGTTGCGGTTCCGATGGCCACGGCTCAAGCAATCCAGAAGTTTCTCCAAGTGAAAATCCTGCGGTAACGTCCCCCTCCATCTTGGACACTCTCTCCGTGCAATCATCAACAGACTTGCCTGCTTGCGAGCATTCCCGCGAAAGCCGGGCGTTCTTTGTGCAGGGCGAGAACCTCCCCTATTTTTGCGTTAACGGCATATGGCGCAGAGCTTCCGACAGCACGGATTTCAGCATTGGTTGTAAAGACGGGTTCCTGTATGCTTCCGAAAAAAACTACAATGAACCAAATCTAACCGTTATTGATACCATTAAACTTTACGGCCTGTCGCATAATGCCGTGCAAGGTGTTGTGCGGAACGGTCCCTTTGTATTCGGAACAACAATCACGATTAGCGAACTGAGCGAAGCCAATTTTTACAGACCAACGTTTTACGGCGATTATACGACCGAAACAACCTCAAACGGCACCTGCACCTTGACAAACGATGGGTATTTTTTACTGGAAGATGTCAGTACAAACTCCGATTATTTGCAAATTTCGGCAACAGGTTTTTACAAGAACGTCGTGACAGGCAAAGCCTCCAACAAACCCATAACACTTTCAGTCAAGACAAAAATTGCCGGCACGCCAGAAAACACTCCAGTTCCAGTGCGTGACTCAGTCAACGTCAACATCCTTACGCATCTGGAGATTCCGCGCATTGAACAACTGGCAATGAACCACACCGATTTTGCCGAGGCGAAAGCGCAAGCCGAACGTGAAATTTTCAACGCCTTTGGCATCGACACCGTTCAGCTTTATACGCAGCCTTTCTTTACGGACGGCCGTACAGAAAAGCCCATTGCCGAAGACCTGGATCTAGTCGGAAACAGCGAATACAGCTCCGCCCTTTTGGCCATTTCCGTCATGTTGCAAGGGAACCTCAACGAAGACGATATGATGACTCTCGTCGCTAACATCGCCGAAGACATCAAGGGTGACGGTGAATGGAACGACCAGAACTGGAAAATCAAGATTGCAGACTGGATTGTCGGACTCGATTCCGCTTGGGGCTATAACGACATCCGCAACAACGTTTCCGCATGGGGCGTTGGCCCAGTTCCGAACTTTGAAAAGTACATCCGTGGATTCATCCCGATTGCCTACGGCTTTGAGCCCTGCACAGGCACGAACGCCGGACAGGTCAATTACGTGAACCAAGGACAAAGCGTCTATTTTGCAAACGATTACGAACACGCCGACCATTCGACAGTCCGTTTTATCTGTGACGCAAATTCGTTGCAATGGCGTGTCGCGACGGCAATGGAAAAAGATACGGCCGGATTCGGGCCTGGTGCTTATGACCGCGAAGTGCGCGAAGGACGCGTGAGTCACGACACCTACTACATCTTCGATAGCGACGCTTGGCGCATTGCCACCCCGCAAGAAGCCGACGGATTTACGGATATCGCCGAAGTCTACGCCAGCTTGAAACCGGACGACAAGGCTGTCTTTATCATTCGCCATAGCGAACGTACCGACGAAACGGGCATAAAAGGCCACCTGACCAGTAACGGAATCGTCTACGCTCAAAACTTGGGGAAACGCCTCGCGGACGTGCAAAAAGAAGACTTTTATTACGGCTATTCTGGATACACCCGCACACAGGAAACTTGCGAAAACATCGCCATTGGCAAGGGTCAAACCAACTACAACCTCGAAATTCTTGACGCCATGAACGGAGCTTGGTATGTCAGGAACTCCTCCATTGCGGACAATTACATCAATGCAGAAGGCGGCTGGATCGTTTATTCGCGTTATGCATTCCTAGGTGAATATTCCGACGCCTTTTTCAATCTCGATATTCGCAGCGAACAGTTGCTCAAAGAAGAGATTCTTGCCAACATAGGCAAAATGAAGCGCGTCAATATGATGTGTACACACGACTACTTAGTAGTACCTCTCCTCGCCTATGTCACGAATAGACGCGCCAACGTTCGCTACTACGAAAAGTGGAAATGGGTCAATTACCTTGCCGGTGTCGCGATGATCATCTCGGCTGATGGCGATATCCGCTATGTGCCCGTCAAGGGGCTCGGTACCGGAACGATGTAAAAACGATTCCTATATAATACATTTTTGTATGAATCTAAAATGCCTTGGCATTTTTAGGAAATTTATCTTCATTTTCATTCGCCTATTATAAACAAAATTATGTAAATTTATTTACAGAAGGAGTTTCCACTTGGAGTAAAAAATGAAGAAGTCCTGTAAATTCACGTCCGTATCGTTAATATTCCTGTCATTTTGTCTTTTCGCATGTACAAATGATGAAACCGGAATCCATAGCGCGGAACCAGCAAAAGAGAATCCCATTAAAGATTACGCATCTATTGCGGATAGCACACTATACAAGAATGTGACGATGTATCGAGCGCTCAATTTTAAGGGCGATACAACGGAATGGAACGAATCGGATTGCAGCATAAAGGACTCCAGCTTTACCTGTTATCACGAAACATGTATCGACGGCTGTTATATGTTGGTTATGCATTGCCAAGATGCCAACAACAAACAAATAGAATGTCCCAGCTACAAAGACACCATTTACGATACAACTTACAAGGACATAAACTTCAGCGAAAATGCGCTTGTCAACTATATTCCCGTTGCCAAAATTCCAGAATTCAACCGGGATACCGTACAAAAGGTTCTGTCGACTCTATACGGAGATGCTTGCGCCCAATTTTTTCATTTTTCCTCCAGTTACTATCTAGAACCCATCGGCCTACCAGAAGGTTTTACGTTTGAAAACAGAAACTCCGTTCCCTTTGGTTATGAAGCAACCCGTCGCTCTGGCGAATGCCGTGTTGGGCGCGCCGATGTACAGTACATGCCTACTAGTAATGAATATAGAAGCATTGTCCGTAGACTTCCCGAGGATGTTGAACGGGTAACCTATCAATTCTTTAATGGATCCATAAAATCATATCGCGATACGACCATTTCCTGGAAACTTGCTTATACGGACCAATATGGGCGAAGCGATACTTTGGACATAACAACAAAGTTTATCGCAGATACATCGGCATCAGCAAGAGATTCTCTGCGTATAAGTATTTTGGGCTATCAACATGGCGGTAGCTATTACGCCAATTAAGAATGAAAGCTAACTGACGACTTTATACAAAAACACCCTTGCGACTTTCATCGCAAGGGTGTTTTTAAAGGAAAATTCCTTTAGGAATGCGTTGCACTCTGACGAATGCAAGTTGCATTATGCGTTGCGCTCTACGAGCGCAGGCATATCGGCTCGGAAATGGGAACAAACGAGTTTGTTCCCGCTTCACTCGCCTTGTTATGCCTTGTTCAAACGATCCTGGATCATGTCGATGATTTCAGAGAGTTCCTTCGGGAGGTGCTTGCCGAACTTCGGATAGTGGTTTTCCTTAACGTCAGCGAGTTCCTTCTTCCAGCCTTCCACG
>Ga0310786_10010291_pt1 | contig 11775 bp, 2 predicted proteins | sample AusTroGonzalo_MG_FD_203881 | JGI IMG/M metagenome (GOLD analysis project Ga0310786, IMG submission 203881) | Bovine rumen microbial communities from tropical cattle in Woodstock, Queensland, Australia - Gonzalo_03 (v2) (version 2) | ecosystem: Host-associated > Mammals > Digestive system >... | reverse complement strand
TCACCTTTTGATATTTATACGCGTGCAAAAGAAATTCGCTTTCACACAGAGTCATCATCTTTACCCTCGCGCAGAGCCACAGAGTACGCAAAGGTATCGCAGAGTGCGATAAAACCTCATTCCTTCCACGGAATTTACGGGAATTCATTTGGTCATTTCATTACATTTTTGCACCTTTGCGCCCGCAAAATCAACTGAACCATTAGAAATCAACATTTTCCAAATTAATAGCTTATGAAAGAAAAGTACTTATTTAGAATATGGCTCCTATGCATGCTGATACTGATAGGAGCAAGCAAGTCATGGGCAGATTCCGTCGGACTCCAAGGGCTGCCCACTGCAAAAAACATCACGCTCGACGGCGACAACAAGTCGGCCGACGTCGTCTACACCGCAACGGACAACGACAATGTCGTCTACTTCTCGGAGGCTGAGGACATTGAGACGCTGACATACAACGCTGCCCAGTACGTACAGGTGCGCTGCTCGAACAAGGCAGGCGGCTACGCTGCCGAGGATGCAGCCATCATCGCCCTTCGCGCAGGTACCTATACTATTACGGCGGCATCATACGCTTCCAAGGACATCTCGTTCGTCTTCAAGGCTGCTGGACAGGAGGTTATGACTCACACCGGAACAGGCGGATGGTCGGAGACCAAGAGCGAGGCATTCACACTGACGGAGGACGCCACGCTGACCGTTGTCGGCGGTAACGCCAACTACGCGCTCGACTACCTCTACATCCAGAGTGCAGACGGCGGACTGTCCATGGGCATCAGCGACTTGAGCGACAAGCGCAACGACGGCAGCGTCTACAACCTGAACGGACAGAAGGTGAACAGCCTCAAGAAGGGACTCTATATTGTCAATGGCCACAAGGTCGTGATTAAGTGAGAATAAAGCTGAGCTCGCTCATGCTTTATCGAGCGTGAACGAGCTCGAGCTGAAAGCTCAAGACCATTGTCAAATGAGGAATGAGAAGAGAGAAATGAGCTGCCGCCAGAATGGAGGCAGTGAAAAAATGAAAAATGAGCGGAGTGACCAAAACGGTCGCTCCGCTTTCATTTTGCACAAAAAAATGCCAAACTATTTGGCAGAATGAAAGAAACTTCGTACTTTTGCACTTTGAATACCTAATTAATCCCATAACACAGCTTATGAAACAAAAATTATCTTATTTCCTTTTGCTCCTATGCATGCTGATGCAGGTAGGAGCAGGCAGGTCGTGGGCTGGCACCTTTGTGCCTGTCAACCTGCCTACTGCAAGTAACATTGCAGCGTTCAAGGCTCTGGATAAAAACACAGAGGCCATCCTGACGCTGACCAATGCGAAGGTAACATACGTCAACGCCAACGCCGAAGTGTTTTGCGTTGAGGATGCCAGCGGTGCTATTCTTTTTGAATACGACCCCGACGGTGATTTCACGCCGCAAGTCAACACGGTGCTGAACGGCACTGTGACAGGTAAGTTGTATGTCCCCAAATACAGAAACGTTGAGTTCCGGACTACAGACGACACGGACTATTCAACGTTGCAGGTCACACCTGCCACCGGCGACATGCTGCCCACGCTGACAACGATGGCCAACACCCGTCTGGATAGTTGGCAAATGCGCTATGTCAAGCTGGAGGATGTCACGGTGTCAGAAGCCCCGAGTATCAAAATGTCTCGCAGTGCAGAGAAAGCTGCGAAGAAATTTGTGAGAAAGTCCTTCCAGGTAAACAACAACGGACTGTCCCTTATGATTGAAGCTGACGATGAAAGTATCAACTTGGGCGCAATTCTGGACGGTGAGAACAAGCAGTACAAACTGGCCAGCATCGCCGGTATTGTTACGAAAGACCGCTTTAATGGTGAAATCATCTATACGCTGAAAATCATTAAGATCAGTGACATCACGCCCTATGAGGATCAGACAAAGAACAAACTGACCGCCGTCACCTCAATTGCCGACTTCAAGAAGCTGGCCAACGGCGAGGATGCCATCCTGACGCTGACCAATGCGAGGGTGACGTATGCTAGAAACAATTATTATATCATTGAAGATGCAAGTGGCGGTTTCTTTTTTCAAACCTACAGTGATTTCACGGCGCAAGTCAATCAGGTGCTGAACGGCACAATCACCGGAAAACTGATAGTTGATGAAGAAGAGGGATGTAGTTTTATACCAACAGACAAGACAGACTTTTCAAAGTTGCAGGTCACAAATGCCACCGACGACTTACAGCCCAAGCTGATAATGATGGCAGACACCCGTCTGGAGAGCATGGAGAATTGCTATGTCAAGCTGGAGGACATCACGGTATCGGAAGCCTTCACGGAAGCGCTCCGCCTCAAATCTCGCAGCGCAGAGAATGCACCGAAGAAGGAGATTTCATTGTTTGGGGACTACCAAGTAAACAGCGATGGACTGTCGCTTTATCTGAATGCCCCTCGCAATGTCGATTTGGACGAGCTGCTGGACGGCGAGAACAAGCAGTACAAGTTGGCCAGCGTCGCTGGTATTCTTATGAAATACACCTACAGCTACAGCGAAAAATACAAAGTAAGCTTTTATATCCTGAATATCACAAAGGCCAGCGACATCACACCCTATCAGGACCAGACGAAGAACAAGCTGAACACCGTGACTTCGATTGCCGACTTCAAGAAGCTGGCTATTGGCGAGGATGCCGAGCTGAAGCTGAGGAACGCCTACGTAACGATGGCTGGCTTAGAAAGTATCGCCGAGTCACGAAGCGCCGAGAAAGCGAGAAAGGTGTCATTACGCGAAATAGAAGTTGACGAAGAAGAATTATACAACATGTTCCTTCAGGATGCCACCGGCGCCATCGTGTTCGAAAGTAGAAAGGTCCTTTTTGAGGAGGGAACAAAGCTGAACGGTTCCATCTTTGCCAAAAAGGCAATAGAAGGGAGTGATCTCCTCCCTGTGATGACAGACATGGAACTGACCTCGCCAGAAAACATCACAGCCACTGACGGAGAATTCACACCTAAAAAGGTTAACGACGTTGGCACGCTGCAGAATCTCGATGCACTCTACACGAAAGTACGCGTTGGCCGCTCTACGGTGACACCTATCGTCTATAGTGTGAGAGGTGGGGTGAAGAGAGAAAGTTTGGATGATGACGATGATGATGACAGCAATTTCATGCTACTGCACGCAGGCGGCAGTTCTATTTACTTAATAAACTACAACTACAAGACTGGAGAAAGCTTCCATTTCCCCAAGGATTTGAAATACATGGAGGGTGTTGTCATGGCTTTCCCCGCTGCATTCTTGGAAATGGATTCCCGTGCCGCAGAAAAGGCTATCGCATTGGATGAGGAAGATATGGAGCCCCTCTATATTCTCGTACCCACCGACTTCGAGGAATACGTCGAGGTGACCGAGTACAAGGTTGACTCCGAGGAAGAGGGCGAGGAGATTGAGAGCGGCGAGCAGCGCCAGGTGGCCGGTGTCATCATGACCGCCATCGACGACATGCCAGTCACCGACGACCCCCTGACCATCGGCGAGGGTGAGGACGCAGAGCTGTTCCCCTCAAAGGCTGAAGGCACCAGCTTCCAGTTCGACGCCACACGCAACGGCAGCCTGACCATCTACCTGGAGAAGAAAAAGGGTCAGACCATCACCGTCACAGAGGACGGCAAGGCCATGAAGGACTTCAACGGCATCGCCATGACAGACCAGGCAATCGTCGTTCCCGTGAAGGGCGGAAAGACCTATGTCCTCTCTACCGCACAGCCCACGCTGAACCTGCGCGGATTCAGCTTCGAGAGCGACGGCACGTCGGGCGACATCGCACGTAACATCGCCGTCTTCAAGTCGCTCTACGACGGAGAGACGGACGCAGAGGCTACGCTGCTGCTGAACGACGCCATGGTGACATACATCAAGGGCGACAACGTCTTCGTCGAGGACGAGAGCGGAGCCACCGTATTCTACAAGACCAACATCCAGTTCTATAAGGACCAGAAACTCAACGGATCCATCAACGGTATCTCTACCGCCAACGGATTCATGCCGCAGCTGGACCGCACGGCGGAGACAACCTACAGGACCGTCAAGGCCGTCAAGGAGGCTGCAGTAGCCAAGGCCGTCACCGTCGAGGAGGCCACACTGGTGCAGAACCTCGCACGCTTCGTCAAGATCGAGAACGTCAAGACAACTAAGGACGAGCACGGATTCACCATACTGCTCGACGAGGAGAACGACAAAGCCATCCGCGTGGCTGACCACTTCAACGTCTTCTACACGCTGCCCGAGGACATCGAAAGCATCGAGGGCATCATCGGCGTCAGCGACGAGGGCGAGCCCATGCTGTGGCCCACGTCTAAGGAGGGCATCTTGGCCGTCGTGCCTGCGACTATCGCCAACCTTGCTGATGGTAAGTACCTGCTGAAGAACATTGCCAGCGGTCTCTACTGGGGTGCCGGCAACGACTGGGGTACACGTGCTTCGCTCATCAAGCAGCCTGACTTCGTCACACTGCTGCAGCAGCCCGAAGGAACCTACCACCTGGAGTCACAGGTCAGCAATGGCGGTACTGCCATCTACTTCGAAGGCGACTACATGGACAATGGCACACCGAAGGCACTGACCATCAATGACATGGGCGACGGAACATACACCATCGCCAGCGGCGACAAGTGCTACGGCTACGATAACTCTACCGTACTGGGCAAGGACTTGATAGCCAACGACAAGAATGCCCGTTGGGAGATTATCTCGCTGGAGGATGCCACTGCTGCTATGAGCGAGGCCACAGAGGAGAATCCCGTGGATGTCACATTCCTCGTCCTTGACTCCGACTTCGGTCGTAACCACCGTAACGGTAAGGGCCTGTCGACCAACAGCAACCAGTTCAAGAATGCTGACCTCGATGCCGCATGGACATTCAATGCCGGCAACAAGAACAACGCCGGTAAGAATGAAAACTGGAATGTTGAGTCTTGGCACTCTGTCTTCACAATGAGCCAGACCATCGAGAACGTTCCTAACGGTATCTACGAGATGACCGCTCAGGGCTTCTACCGTCAGGATGACGGTCAGACAGAAGACCTGCCCGTATTCTACATCAACGATGGAGAACAGACCTTCCTCGAGGGTGGTTCTGAGAACTCCATGGACATGGCTTCTGAGTCGTTCTCTGCAGGCAAGTACTTCTGCGAGCCCATCCGTGTGACGGTTGTAGACCACACCATCACGCTGGGTGCCAAGGGTACTGCCACACACCAGTGGTGTATTTGGGATAACTTCCAGCTGAAGTATCTCGGTCCTGATCCAGATGCACTGAAACTCGCTGCCGAGGCTTATGAGAAGGCTCTGGCCGATGCTGAGGCCCTGGCTAAGGAGAAGATGTCGAAGAAGGCTCTGGCAGCCCTGACTGCTGTCATCGACGCCAACAGCGACATCGACGAGACTTCTGAGGATGCTATCGAAGCTGCCATGAAGGCACTGAACGACGGCATGAAGGCTGCACAGCCCAGCGTCAACAGTTACAAGGTGATTGCTGCCGGCGCTGTTGCTGACAACTCTCTGGACGGCTGGAGCTGGACTAACGCCCAAGGCCTGGCTGTCAACACTTGGTCTGTAGAGGGTAACGAGGGTAACGACCCGACTGGTATGGTAGTTCCGTTCATCCAGAGCTGGGTTAGCAAGCCCGGTCCTCTCGGCGAAGGTAAACTGCTCTACACCTTGAAGGATGTTGATCCCGCCAAGGTGAAGGTTACCGCACTTGTACGTGTTTACAGTGAGAGTGGCAACGAGCCTGCTGGTGTTACATTCTTTGCCGGTGACAAGACTATCGCCGACATCGCCGAAGTTGGCGAGGCATTCGAGTTCAACGGCATGAAGGGTATCTACACCACTGTCGAGGGTACTGGCACTGTCAACGAGGACGGCGACTTCGTCTTCGGCTTCGAGATTGCTGACCCGACATTCAACTGGATTGCCATCAAGAACGTGACCATCGACTACGACGACGATCCGACTGCCATCAACGGCGTCGCCACCGTCCGCTACGAGAATGGTGCCGTTTACAACCTGAACGGACAGAAGGTGAACAGCCTCAAGAAGGGACTCTATATTGTCAATGGTAAGAAGGTCGTGATTAAGTGAGAATAAAGCAGAGCTCGCTCATGCTTTATCGAGCGTGAACGAGCTCGAGCTGAAAGCTCAAGACCATTGTCAAATGATAAATGAGAAATGAGGAATGAGAAATAGGCTGCCGCCAGAATGGAGGCAGTAACCAATCTCAAATTCTTAAAAATTGCTAAAAGAAGTGGAGAAGTGTAGCATCTTCTCCACTTCTTTCGTATATTTGTAGCCCATTGTGCACCTCCGTCCGCCCCCAAAGCGGCCCATGGCGCATTGGTTTGGCATCTAAAAACCTTTAGGACAAGCAAAAAAAGAGATAAAACAACATAACAAACAGAAGTAATAACTAAAAAACGAAAGAACGAAAAAACAGAAGAAAAAGAAGAAACAAACGAACAACGTGCCAGGCTGGCCTCACCACTAAGACTGGGAGGCAAAAAAGCAGTCCGCAGCCAGCATGAGAAATCCTAAAACTAAAATCCACGTGCGCCAGACGGACCAGCGGCGCGACTAACAATTACTAACAATAAACTCAATGAAGAAAAACCTATTAAAACTACTGCTCTTGTTTGTAGGATTGGTGGTTGGAGTTGTGCAGACTCATGCGCAGGCTTCCTATAACACTACATACAAGGAAGGTGTAACGGTTGCAGAAGGTGGTGACTACTTCCTCTATAACATTGGTTCAAAGATGTTCCTGACCGATGGTATGGACTATGGCACCCACGCATCTGTCGACCATGCAGGCCGTGTCATAACGCTGGCCTCAACCGGTGATGGTACATATTCCATCTACACACAGCCCTACTCTGCCAACGGCTCCGACGAGAAAAAAGGATACCTGACAAAAAACGGCTATGTTGACACCGGATCAAGCGGTGAAACAAATTGGATTTTTACGCCAGTATCTGTCAGTGGTTACACAAATGCCTACACTATAAAGAATAGCGATACGGAATACTTGTTCTACGAGACCAAAGGAGATCTTTATGGGGGAAAAGCCGGAGCATTCATCAATGTAGGAGATTGTACCAACAATGCGTATTCTTATTGGCTACTCATTCCCAAGACTACACGTGACGATAATGGTGATTATACCTATTATCTGCGAAACACAGATTTCCACCATCCATGGGAATTGCCCGTATGGAAATGGGGTGAGAATGGTGTACTTGGAAGCCAAGAAAACAGATGGAGCGGCAACAATGACTATACAGGTGTAAAATCCGGCGGAAAGAAAGAAAACACTTGCGCCGAGGTTTATAACTGGGCATTTGACGTTTCGCAGACCATCAGCGTAGATGTTCCAAACGGAAACTACAAAGTTAGCGCTCAGGCATTCTATAACAAGGCAGAAAACACAAATGTGCCTGCATATCTATATGCTAATAATGAGCAAGTAGAACTTAAGCAGCTCAATGCAAACAACGAAGGAACTGCTGCAACCATGAATGGAGCCTCAGATGCCTTCACCGCAGGACAATATGTCAATACCGTTAACGTTAGCGTCACTGACGGCAAACTGAAGATCGGAATCAAAACAAGCGGCGATCAAAACTGGGTCATCTTTGACAACTTCCATCTTTTCCGTGTAGTAGATCTTTCATCATATAAGGCTGACTACGAAGCACAAGTTGCTGGTGCCAACAAGCTAATATCCAGCGGCTTGCTTACCGATACGGAGGAAGAGAGCATCACTAATGCTATCAATACAAGCTATACCAGTTTCGCATCGGTAGCGCAGTACCGCAGCGCCATGAATGTGCTCACGAAGGCTGTCAACGACTTAGAGGCCAAGACGTTCTACATCAAGAACAAAGCCACCGACAAATACTGGGGCGCCGGTAATAGCTGGGGCACACAGGCATCATTGGTTGACGAGTACCAATATGTCAAACTGCATGCTATGCCAGAAGGCACCTACACGATGGAGTCGATGGTATCGAATGGTGGCACCAAGTACTACTTCGGCCCCGATGGTTTCATGGACAACGAAACTCCCGTCAAGTTAACCATCACCAAGAGTGGCGAGAACTTCCTGATTGCCAATGGCGACAACTATTTCGGTTACGACGGCGAGACCACCGTGCTTGGCAAAGACCTGGCTGCCACGAGCGATAATGCTTTATGGGAGGTACTATTGGAAGAAGAAATAGAAGCTGAAAAGACCGCGCTCAAAACAAGCGCCACAGAAGCAACGCTGGCTGCTCCAGCCGACCTAACGGCATTGATTCAAGACGCGAACTTCGGCCGTCATCGTCGCGATGCCTCGGAGGCTTGGACAATTGAAGCCAACAACAAGAATCTTGGCGGCGGTGGCAGCGATGGCAATGGCTGTGCAGAGTCCTATCACAGCGCATTCACAATGACCCAGGAATTAACGGACCTGCCTAACGGTCTATACAAGGTAATTGCCCAAGGTTTCTATCGTCAGGACGGCAATAATGAGGAAGATACTCCTGTCTTCACAGCCAATGGCGAAGAAGAGAAATTCCTACCGATGGGGGCTTCTCTTAATGGAAAAACAAATGACTTAGGAATGGGCGATGCCGGTATTGATTTCTCCAAAGGCAAATTCACTTCGAATCCCATTTATGTTAATGTGACCGACGGGAAACTGACCATCGGCGCCAAAGGTACTGCTACTAACCAATGGGTTATCTGGGATAACTTCCAGTTGTTCTACTGCGGTGACAGCAAGGACGCATACGTTGCAAGCCTGAAGGCTCAGCTCACCGAGGACGATGCCAAGACCGCATTTGACGAGGCTGTAGCTGGCGCAACCACTATCGACGCTATCGAGGCTGCTCTTCAGACTGCCATCCGCTCACAGAAGACCGAGGGAGCCGACTACACTGCAACCATCGTAAACCCGAGCTTCGAGGCAGGCGATCTGCGCGGTTGGACGCTCAACTCTAACAGCTATGACAAGGGTGTCTTTAAGAACGAAGAAAACTACGCTACGGAGAACTTCGATGGCGAATATCTATTTAATATATGGAGTGATAACGGTCTGGGCGGTGACCTCATCAGCCAGACCATCGATCTGCCGAACGGTCTCTATACTTTGAAGGCCGTGGCCGCTACCGATGCCGAGCACAGCGTACTGCTGATGGGTAATGGCAAGAGCGCCGAGATTGCCTGCACAGGCAAGGAGACCGGCATTGAGGGTGAACTGACATTTGCCGTTACTGACGGCAAGGCCATCATCGGTGCTCAGGGTAAGGACAAGTACTGGTACAAGGTGGACAACTTCCGCCTGACGTATGCCGGTGACATCACGGAGGTTTCTAATATGACAGACCTGATTGCTTCTGAAGGTGCTGTAAACTTCAAGATTACCGAACTTCAGGTTGTACACGCTGGCAACGACTCCATCGTTGCTCAGGACATGACTGGTGAGACGGCCGTTGGTATCCTACTGAAGGGAACTAAGGGCGTCAACGGTGCTAACGGTGCTGCCATGGATAAGATTTTCTCTGGTCAGCTCTATGGTGTCTACGACGCTGAGACCCACGCCTTCACCATCGAGACTAACAGCAGTAACAAGATGGAACTTGCCAACGGCAAGACCGAGGCCACCAAGATGGAGCCTCAGGATGTCGCCGAGGCTGACAACGCTTACCTGCTGACGCAGATTGAGCTGGCTACCATCGTGAAGAAGGGTGACGACTACTATGCTGAGAAGTCGGGCGCGAACAACGCCGTGAAGATTGACGACCGCCTGTGTCCCGGCCTGACGCTGGTTGAGGGTGACGTTGTGAACAGCATCCTGGGTGTTACCTTCCTGGAGGACGGCGTCAGCGTGCTGGCTCCGCTGTCGCAGGACGACGTGGTGCCCCTGCTGTGGACGGCCAACAACATGGAAGAGGGCGACAATGTCAGCGTAAAGCCTATCGACCTGACAACAAAGGAGAAGCTGAAGCGTATGGCTACGCTCACCACTGGCGACGCACTGTATATAACAGCTATTAAGGAGAATGAAATGGTTTCGAGAGCCGAGCGCCGCAATTCACCCGCTCCTGATGAGCCTGACGGTTATGTCTACGTACAGACAGCAGGTGGTGAGGAAGTCTTCGGCATCCCATTCAACATCAACAATGAGACAGAAGAGGCTGTCATCGAGGTGCCCATCACCGACAATATCCTTGACGAGGTGAACAACCACGGTCTGAAGATTGCTGTTCAGGGTGCCAAAGCCAAGATGGTGACTGTATCTAATAAGGTGTTCACCGAGAACACGGAGAACTCCATCTGGCTGAGCAGCGAGGAGGCCGGCAGCAACGTTGTGCTGCTGGGTGCATTCCACTTCAGCGATGTTCGCGAGAGCGACGTGGTAACAGCCGATGTCAATAAGATGTACACTGAAGAGAACGTTGAGATTCTCAGTGGCGAGGTCCTGACTGAAGAAAAGGCGGCTGCCCTGCTGGATCACGGACTGGCAGTGACCGGCGCCAGATACGTCACGCTGACACTTGGCGAGAACCGCCCGAACATCAAGTCGAAGGCTGCGGCTGGCGACTTCTATGCACAGGGCGAGATGCTCGACACAGAGGAGGCTGCCAACGGTCTGGTCATGGCATTCGGCGGCGATGACCCCGAGGGTGCCAACTACGAGTTTGAGGAGGCTTATCCGAAGGTGAACAAGTTTGCTGTCAAGACCGAGGGTATCAACACCTTCCCCGTCGACGACGAGAACAAGGCTTACGATCCTGAGAAGAAGAACCTGCCCACAAAGGGTACATACTACGTCTTTGAACCCACGAAGGACGGCAAGCTCGAAGTGACTGTCGACCTGGAGGAGGGCAAGAAGCTCTATGTCACTGAGGACGGTGAGGCTCTGAAGAAGTTCAACGGTATCACAAAGGTGGAGGGCAACAAGCTGACCTTCGACGTGGAAGCAGCCAAGAGCTACTATGTCTTCGCCAACGAGACGAACCTGGCATACTACGGCTTCACGTTCGTTGCCACCGATCCCACCGCGAAGAACACTGCCCGCAACATCGCAGTCTTCAAGCACATCAATCCGTCGGATGGCGACAAGCTGATTCTGAAGGACGCTGTCGTTACCTACATCAAGAGCGACGACGTGTATGTTGAGGACGAGAGCGGTGCTACCATCTTCTACAAGACGAACATCCAGTTCTATGCCGGACAGAAGCTGAACGGCTACATAATCGGTACTAACGCCATGGCTAACTACATGCCGCAGCTGCAGAAGACTGAAGGCACGAAGTACAATACCTTCAAGGTAACTGAGAAGGTTGAGCCCGAGGCAAAGACCATCAGCGTGGCTGAGATTGCTCAGGAGAAGAACCTCGCAAGTTTCGTCAAGATTGAGAACCTGGAGGTTCAGAAGGACGACAAGGGATTCACCATCCTGAAAGATACCGAGACCGGTAACGCCATCCGCATCCAGGATCACTTCAACGTGTTCTACAAGCTGAACAGCAATGTAACGAGCATCGAAGGTATCATCGGTGTCAACAACGAGGGTGACAACGTCATCTGGCCTACCTCTAAGGAGGGTGTCAACTCGCCGCAGCCGACTATCGCCAACCTTGCTGATGGTAAGTACCTGCTGAAGAACATTGCCAGCGGTCTCTACTGGGTTGCCGGCAACGACTGGGGTACACGTGCTTCGCTCATCAAGCAGCCTGACTTCGTCACA
>Ga0310786_10010290_pt1 | contig 11776 bp, 9 predicted proteins | sample AusTroGonzalo_MG_FD_203881 | JGI IMG/M metagenome (GOLD analysis project Ga0310786, IMG submission 203881) | Bovine rumen microbial communities from tropical cattle in Woodstock, Queensland, Australia - Gonzalo_03 (v2) (version 2) | ecosystem: Host-associated > Mammals > Digestive system >... | reverse complement strand
GCGATTCGAAGTGACTGTGCTTGAAACGCTGAAAGGTGCGCATGTCGGTGTTGGCGCCGTTCGACACTGATATCACGTTGTCGAACCCGCACTCCATCAGCGCCAGCGCGTCCATCATTCCCTCGGTAATGATGATGCTCTCCTGACCTATGCAGGCATCTACGTTCCAAGGGATTAGCTCGCAGCCCTGCTCGCACTCAAAGAGTTTGCTGGTGGTCTTATACTGGATGTTTACCACCTTGTTGCCCTCGCGGAAGGTAAAGGCCAGCGCGTCCCACTCTGTACCCCGGAATGTGTGCTTGGCCGATCGCACACCAGCACGGGCTGCCGTCTTAGGATTGATTTTGCGGCGCAGCAGGTATTCGATGGCCACACCGTCGAGAGGCCTAAGATGCAGCGTGTCGGGCGTCGTCCACTTCTGCTTCTGCACACCGCGCATACGACTGTACTCCACGGCCTTGCTCTTCATGATGAACTTGAAGCCGCACTTGTAGCACTTGCCCAGACCCGTAAGCAGGTCGATGCGCACACATGCATCCTTGCCGTGGGTCCTAACCGATGAACAGTCGGGACAGGTGCAACGCACTATGTTTGAGTCGTTGTCCTTAGCGTCCTCCTTCTGTTTTATTTCAAGCAGTTCGTCGGGCACTATGTAGTAGCCTGTCGACAGCTGCTCCCATTGCTTGTTTGGCGTTTCGCTATATTCGTTTTGCATAATCTTGTATTTTGTTATGTTCGTCTTCGGGTAGTAGCTCCCAGGCGGTCTTCATCATAAAGTCCTGGGGCTTCATCGTCTGATGTTTGTCGCGTTCGGCCTTGGCATCTATCTGCGATGGCGCCACCCAAGCGTCGGCCACCAGGCTCCACACCGTGTACACATCGTGCTGTGGCGGCGCCCACCAGGGCACGGGCTCGCCATGACCACCTTGTCGCAGGCCCGCGCGCGTCACCCTCTCGTAGGCCGAAGGTCCGATCATATCGGGAACCTTCGCGCCTTTTTCTTTATTTTCTTTTTCTATTTCTAATTCTAATTCTTCCGCGCGGGGATTATTAGTACGCGCGGGAGTGGCGCAACTATGACGCAACTTTGACGCAGTCTTGTTGAATTGTTGTTGCATCCAGTGACTGGTAAAACGCTTCTCTTTATCATCGACTACAAACAGTCCATAATCGGTAATCACACGCTTAACATCTGAGCGGTGACGATGGCCCTCTACGGCCAGAACAGTCATTTGCGTGCCGGTATAGACACCCCATCCACCCTCGCAGTGAGAGAGGTAAAGGTTGATAGAGACGTACAGGCCCAAGCCTGTAGCCCCTTCAACAGAATACAAGTCGACGATGCCTGGCATCGATAACAAGTTGCGATGCAGTTTCAAGAATCCTGTGTTCATCGTTTTATCAAATCGTTAATTATCTGTCGGCGGTTTTTGCGGTAGTCTATGCGGCAGCTGATGTGTAGCCACCATACTTCCTTATCGCCTTTTTTGTAGTGCTCCAGTATCAGCTGGTCGTAGTCGGCATACTGCTTGGCATACATCAGCAGCAGACGTGCAGCCTGCTCATCGTTAGTCACGCTGAAGGGGCGGTGCTTCACTGGGATGGTCAGGTCGGCAGCCTCACCCTTCATGTGTTGCGATGTGGGCACACCGCGTACCAGCGTGTTTACCAGCTGACAGCGGTAGCCGCTGTTCACCTTGATGGGCAGGCCCAGGTGCTGGCGCAGAGGCTCCAGGGCACGGTCTACCAGGTTCTGCAGTGCCGTGATGTGGCACTTCAGCGGGATGTTAGGTACTGGCGGCTTATGGGTTGCCGCTTTCCAAGAATAGCACATTTCACCCAAAGTGAAGTGTTCCGACAGTTTCATGTCGGGATTAAAAATTTGTTGCATAGTTGTTTTGATTGATTTTTTTACCTACGGATTAAAAAATACCTTTTAAGGGCGCCACTTTTGAAGTGACGCCCTGCGGTAATAATCTGTTGTAATTGAGTTGTTGCATACGTTCAAAGTTTTTAGGTTATTACTATTGTTCTAAGAACTATGCAAAGATACAACAATCACAAGCAGAATCAAAATATTTTCTACACCCTGACTATTAAGATTAATACTACTTTTTTACAAATAACGGTTTTCTGGTATTCCTGCGAATCAAAGATATACGCTGATAGAGTGTCTGATAAGAATTACTCAGATTACTATGCTCACTGAGGTATCTTACTAACGTTGTTACATAAACAACCAGAGCTCTACGCTCTATCATTTCTGCTAGTTCCAGACAAATTTCCTTAGATGATATCGCATCCAAGTTGAATTCAAAGTCAATCATCTCTAACGCATCTTCCTCTGCAGGATGATCCATCAATATGGGATACCATGAGATTATCAACTCTTTTAGTAAATTATGTATCTTCGGATTAAAGCAATCCTTCATTTTTTTTACTTCTCTTATTTCTTTCATTGAGTTTTTTTTGTGTTCATATTCTTTATTGGGATGCAAAAGTACCAACTAATTCTGTAACAAGAGAGAGTTTTTTATACGTCGACTATTAATCTTAATACAATTAAATATAAAATTAGAATAATTGTGCTTTTTTTATATAAATATGCGAACCATATCGAAGATACACAAAAAAAGCCGAGACTGTTCTAAAGTCTCGGCGGTGAAAGTACACTAAAGGCGCTCGGCCTGACGAGCTGCACGCACCTCGGATGTGGCACAAGACACAATTGCCATTACGGCCACAATCATCATTAGAATCTTTTTCATACTCGCTATATTACTCGTGGTTGTAGCCTTTTATTGATGATACGTAATTGTAAGCTGCTTTACTAATGGTCTTAACGGATGCACCCACGCTGATTTTTGATCTAATGCTGCCGCCAACTCCTAATCCGATGTCATAACAACTGCCCCCCCCACTGCCATTGTTCCTGTTGGCAGTAACTGTACCAGTTTCAACAGTGATTTTGACGCAATTGCCATACGCTCCCGTACCGATGCCTGCTGCGTAAGCGCCGCCCTGAGCATAGACGCTGCTGCTTTTGCTGATCTTGATTCTTATCTCAGAGCAACTCCCCGTAGATCCACTCTTATATCTGCCACCAGAACCGATACCAGCTCCATACGGGGCGCCATAGGCCTTGACTTTACCTCCAGTAATAGTAATGTCGCCGCATGTGGAGTCATCAAGGCCGCTACCTATGCCTGCACTACCACCACTGCTGCTACTATTTTGAGCCGTGGCCGTAACGGTGCCGCCCCTAATGGCGATGTAGCCGCAGGTAGAGTTGACTGTTCCTGTGCCGATGCCGGCGCCATTATAGGACGTGGCATTGACGGTGCCGCCCCTAATGATGATGTTGCCGCAGGTGCCCTGGGCCTGGCTGCCGATGCCCGCACCATTTGTGGAAAAGGTTATGAGCTTGCCAGTGCCGGCCGATGCGCCCTCGATGGTCAGCGTTGTACCTTCGGGGCCGCCCTCGATGCCGGGATAGGACGTGTCGAATCCCTTTATGGTGTTCGTTGTGCCGTCGGCCAGTACAATGGTAGCTTTGCCCAGGCAGGTCAGGCCGGCGTAATCGCCCGATGACCAGCGTTTGCCTGTACCTTCGTCATCATCATTAATGCTAACGCCGCTGAGTGTTACCGTGGCGTCGGCAGCAATCGAAATCTTGTGATTCTCGGCCAGCGTACCTGTAAGTATGTCGCCGTCCTGCGCCGTGAAGTCGGCCGTAAGTTTCGAAAGATCTACCATTCGTGCCATTTTCATGCCCAACGGATAGAGATTGTTGGCAGCGTAAGTCTTGCCGGTCAGTGATTTCGAGTAGTGCATTTCGTTGTCGTCGGTGGCAGTCAACTCGATGTTAGCTTCAGCCACTGGCTTCATAGCCACGTAGATAGGGCCGTCGGCAGCCTTGCGGTTGATGGTGTAGGTATCGGTGCCGTCGCTTACTGAGAGGTTTGTGATGGTAGAGGTGATGTCTTGCGAGCCATCAGCGTTCTTGATGGTGAGGGCGCAAACTGCCAACTGGTTCTTCAGCGTGATAGAGCTTGGCAGCTGGTCGCCATTCATGGTGCCATCAAAGACGGCAAGGTCGAAATCGCTGCCAAGCGTGCTCAGCGTGCCGTCCTGCTCTTTTAACAGGCAGTCGTAGTTGATGGTGGCGTCATCGTCGATGACAGCATCGTTGGCGATGTCCGCTTTTGCCATTGTGGCGGGATAGATGAGTCGCAGCTCACTGTTCTTGGCAGGGTTATCCATCTTAACAGTGATAGAGGCCTGCTTGCCATCGGCACTGATGTCGCTGGCGGAGAGCACAGCGTTTGCGGTCAGGGTAGCGCCTTTCGTATTCTTGTAGACAAAGGCAATCTGGTCTTTCTCTGCAAAGGTCTTATGGCCATCTGCATCCAGTGCACGCGTTTGTGCACCGCCTTTGCCCAGGCTGATGGTAGTGGTCAGCGTAACTATTTTACCTTGTTGCACCCCATTGTTGAGGTCGTCTTCGCTCGAGCAGCTGGTCATGATAGAACCCAGCAATGCAAGAGCGGCCATACTAAGATATTTGAATGTAAATTTAATCATTGTTTCTACTGTTAATCATTACTCCTCATAATAATTATTCACGTTGTAATCTTCCATACCGGCACTGCGGTCGCCGCTCTTACTTCCGTTGCTGCCCACTAATAATGGGGACTGGTACTTTACTGGAACAACCATCATGGTTGGCTTTAAGTAATCCTTCTTCTTCATACTTTCTTTATTTTGTTAATTACTTGATTCTAATGCGGGTGGTTTTTACACCAAAACAGGTGCAAAATTACAAAAACTTTATGAAATAAAGTGTTCAAAAATCGCAAATGGTGTTAGAAAATCCACAATTAGGTGTTAAAAACGTGGCCTTTTTAACACCTAACACCCCCAAAAACACAAAAAAACCGCCGAGACTGTTCATTGTCTCGGCGGCAAAAGTACACAAAAAGCGCTCGGCTTTGCCGCTTCGCTATGCGAAGAACCGTCCCTTTTGTGTACTATCCTAACCAGTCGTTGTAGTCGGGGGCATCGTCGGGGATTTGCCTTGTCTTTGGATCACCACTGCCACACAGAATACTTGTGGGTTTCATATCGTAGACCTGCATCTCGGGCTTTAAATATTTCTTTTTCATTGCTGTTGAATGTTTATTTAATCACTACCTTTTTACCATTATTTATATATATGCCACGCTGGGTTGGCTTGGCGGCGAGCTTGCGACCGTCGAGCGTATACCAACTGTCACATTGAACATTGAACATGGAACATGGAACATTTTCTATGCTCGTTGTGTTGCCGTTGGCTCCTAAGAGGCGGACGGTGATGCGGCTGGGCAGCTCTTCGGTGGCATCGCTGCGAGTACTGCGAGTAGTGGCAGGCGTGTCGTTCCACTGCAAGTAGCAGCTCATGGGGCGGATCTTAGCGCCTGAGGCTACACGTACGAAGTCGCCCACCTCGATGTCTGTCTTCTGCACCCCCGCAAAACCGTAGACCTTGCCTATCTCGGCTTCATGCTCAGCGGTGTAATCGTTGTCTGAAGTGTCAGAAGTCCACTTGATGTAGCTGTAAGTTCCCTTGAATGTCCAATGGCTTCCGCTTTCAGCCGTCTGCAGGCTACCGCCACCAGTGGTGTTCAGTGTAGCACCTCCAGCGAAGGTGAGCGAGGTTGCGGATGGCATCACCAGATAAGGTGTGTTAGCCGTCAGTGTAGTGACTTTGTTCACAGGGTCTTCGGCATCCTTCATTGTGGCAATCCACTGACTATTCTCCTGCTCCACACCGGCGAAGGTATAGAACTTGCCGCCCTCCGAGCCGTTGCAGGTATAGTTGAACGGCAGCATAATGGTGGCGGGCTTATCTACGGTGAACGTGCGGTTCAGCACCACGGCATCTACCGCAATGTCTTCCGTAATACTGATAGTAGCTACCGAAGTTCCGTCGAATGTAGCAGTCTTTCCATTCTGGTTCCATGTAATTTTGGCTGCGCCGTAATTGGTTATTGCATCCGTGATGGTCAGGGTTCCGTTTGTGGTTTCGGTCACGACATAGTTACCTGTGTCGTCTTTCGTCGTGTTGAGGGTCACGTCTGTGAAGATTACATCGTAACTGCCAGTATCCGTACCGCTGCCGCTGGCGCTCACTCCTGTGAAGGTCAAACCATTCACGCTGCTGGTGAAACCCGTCACGGTCTGCTCTGCGCCGTTGTATTCCTTCGTGTCGCTGTTGGCTGTCAGTGTCACGCTTGCAGGGCTGATGGTGAACGTCTTTTCAACAGTTCCATCGTAGTTGCCCATGCCGGTGATTGTCATAGTTGCCGTACCAGCGTTTACGTTATCAGAACAATCTACTGTATAATCGGTGTTCAGAACAAGTGCCGTTTCGCCGTCACTCACGGTAACATCTGGACTGATGGCAGAACCGGTATAGGTTTGGGCGGAAATGTCGGCGATGGTGATGTCGTTGTTCGAGAGCAGCTTTTTCCAGTTGGCTGTGTATGTCTTATCCTCGTGCGAGTTTGTTGCAATGGTTACACTGGGCTGTGGCGTATCACCGTTGCTGACCGTCCATCCCGTGAAGGTGTAGTCCGTTTTGCTGGGATTGTTCAGCGTGATGGCATCACTTAGGATGGTGTATGTCGTGGGATTCGCCGTCTCAAAGGTCGCGCCGTCCACGCCGTTGTAGGTGATGGTGTAGGTATGCAGCGTCCACTGCGCCGTCAGCGTGATGTCCTCGGTGACGGCGGTGGCGAAGTCGTAGGCTGCGCCGCAGAGCGTCCAGCCGCTGAGGTCGTAGCCGGTGAGGGTTGGCGTCGGGGCAATGGCAGCGGTGCCGATGATGACGGGCTGCTGGGACACGTCGCTGCCGCCGTTGGTGTCGAAGGTAACGAGGACGGCCGGGCGCAGGGTCTTGCCCCCCATGTTGGCGGTGGTGGCCAAGGTGATGGTGCCGCCGAGGTCGAAGGCGAAGCGCTTGTTAAGGCTGATGGTGCCGTAGGCGGCGCGGTAACTGCTGGCGGTGATGCGGTCGGTGGCGCGGGTCCAGGTGAGGGTGATATTGCCCTGTACGCTTTTCATGCCGTAGGAGTCAGCACCCGTGGCGTTGGCGGTGACGCTGCCGCCGCTGATGCTGATGTTGCCGCTGGCAAGGATGGCTGCGGACAATGGTGAGCTGATGTTGGCCTCGAAATTGCCGCCGTCAATGGTGACGGAGCCGCTTGTTTGGAGGGCAACGTCGTTGCTGCTATTGCTACAGCTGTTGACGACCTTGACGTTGCCGCTGTGCTGTGTGTAACTGCCTTCATATAGTTTGACGGCAAAATAGCCCGTCGAATAGACTTCGAGGTTTCCGGCGGTGGCGGCGTCGAGGCTCTGGCCGTAGATGGTCAGGCTGTTCGTGCCGCTGTCGTAGAGGGCGTAGTCACCGCCTAAGGGTGCGGCCTCCGTGCCGATGCTCATGGTCTTGCCGTTGGCGAGGATGATGGTGGTGTTGCCGCTGAGTGTGACCTTGCTGGTGTAGGTGACGTTCTCCTTCACGACGTAGTTGCCCGCGAGCGTGGTGGGCATGTAGTCGGGGGTTATCTCCACGCAGCCGCTGAGGGTGTGGGCGTCGCCGCTGGCGTCCACGTAGTTGGCCGTGACGATTTCGCGCCATTGGGCGTAGAGGTTGAAGGTCTCGTCCGCCGTGGCGAGGTCGGTCACACTCTGGCCGTTGGTGTAAACGACGTTGCCGTCAGCCGTGTCGCTCCAGCCCACGAAGACATAGCCGTCACGGGTGAAGGCGTTGGAAGTGAGGTTTGTCGTTGCGCCTACAGCAATAGTCTGGTCGCTCATCGTGCCCGTGCCGCCATTGGCGTTGAAGTGGACGGTGTAGCCAGCGGCCCATTGGGCGTAGAGCGTGATGGTCTCACCCGTTGCGGCCAGGTTGAGGACTCGCTCGCAGTCGGCGTGACTGGTGCCACTGCCGTCGGCTGCAGTGTTCCAGCCCGTGAAGATGTAGCCGTCGCGGGTGAAAGCATTGGCACGGAGGTAAGCATAATTCCCTTTTGTAATGCCTTGGTCGACCATCGTGCCCATGCCGCCGTTGGCATCGAAGTGGACAATGTAGCCAGCGACCCATTGGGCGTAGAGCGTGATGGTCTCGCCCGTTGCGGCCAGGTCGGTCACGCTCTGCTGGTCAGAGTAGGCGGTGCCGCTGCCGTTGGCTGCGGTGTTCCAGCTCACGAATACATTATTAAAATTGCCAGTGAATGTGCAGGGCGAAAGGGCGGTGGCTACGCCCGTAGCTATGGCCTGGTCGGACATCGTGCCGTTGCCGCCCTTGTTGGGGTCGAAGTGGACGGTGTAGCCGGTGAAGCTGTAAGAGACGTTGATGTACAGTGTCAAATCGCCATACATTATTCCCCATTTAAAGGTGCAGCCATTGTTGCTGTTCTTGTTAAATGAGGGAGTACCCCAATTAGGCATCTCCCATGTTCCGCTATAGCTGACGCTGGTAAGATTCAGGGCGCTGGAGCAGGTGATGGTAAAATTCTTCTGAGGGCCTGAAATATCTCCCACGCTTTTCTTCTCGCCGTCTTTCAACTCGAAGCTCGTCCCGTTGCCGCTAAGGGTAAAGGTGACGTCGTCGGCTGTCAGTCCGGCGTAGGTGATGTGCGTCGTGATGTTAGTCGCCCACGCCGTGGCGGTCGTGAGCAGCATTAGGAGCAGGGTTAGAAACAATCGCCCTTTAAGGGCGCTGGGGGGAGCAATTTTTGCAAGCCGCTGAAATGTAGGGGCTTGCGTTGATTTAGCCTGTTTAAGTAAAAATCTAATCATACTTTCTTTATTTTGTTAATTACTTGATTCTAATGCGGGTGGTTTTTACACCAAAACAGGCGCAAAATTACAAAATAATTTTGAAATAAGGTGTTCAAAAATCGCAAATGGTGTTAGAAAATCCACAATTAGGTGTTAAAAACGTGGCCTTTTTAACACCTAAATGAAAAATTTTTGTAACTTTGTGGCGTTTTTTGAACGATTGATGAGATGATACCTATAGAACATATGCAATTTGCTGGCATTGTACTGACCACTGGTCTGACGATGATGTTGGCATTTATGCTCCCTCAATGGCAATCAGACAGCAGGGTGTTCAGCCGGTCACGATGGTTAATGACGGCAGGCACGGTGCTACTACCTATACAATTCGTATTACAATACACGTTACAATTCCGCCAGATGGGAGTGACACAGGCGGTGATGGTGAACCTGTTATTCTTTGTACCATCAGCGTGCCTGATAAGTCTGGCGGTGATGAACCTGCTGAGACAAGGAAGACTTTCCAAACGTGACTGGGCGGTGGGAGGCGTTACCTATCTGCTGGTGATAGCTTCACTGCTGACAGCGGCTATATCGGAAGACCAGCCACTACTGAACGATACGCCCGAGATGCGTACAGCCGAGTTGGCATCGGCCGTGCTCTATCTGCTGATGCAAGTATACTACAGCGGACTGAACGCGCTGGAACTGAGGAAACTGAGACGTGCACTGAAAGGATACTACGACCAGGATAAGAGCGAGATACTGCACTGGATGACAGTGAGCATCAGTTCGCTGGCTCTATCGGGACTGATGGCGCCCATTGCTATCTTCTGGAGCAACGGCTGGCTGCTGGCATACTCGATGACCATCTTCTTCACCATCTTCTACAGTGTCATCAGCTTCTATAGCTACGGTGTGGACCGTGCACGACAGAAGGAGCTGAACGACGCCGAGGAGAGCGCTGAGGAAGCAGGACTGAACGATGACTGCGACTGCAACACGCTGGAAGAGACAGAACGCCTGCGCATTGAGAAAGCCATAGAACACTGGATAGCCGATGGCGGCCACCTGAAGAACGGCATCAATATGGCGCAGGTGGTGAAGGAGGTTGGCGTGCCAAGATACCAGCTGACACAATGGCTGAAGTGCACCGAGTGGGAACTGTTTAACCCATGGCTGACACACCTGAGACTGGAAGAGGCTAAGAAACTGCTGGACGAGCATGCCGACTGGAGCAACGATACCATTGCAGAACGTTGCGGATTCAGCTCGAGAAGCTACTTCCAAACGGTTTTCAAGAAGAGTACAGGCTTATCGCCTTCAGAATATCAACAAAATAAAAGCTCCTGAATCACTCAGGAGCTTTTAATTTATTGTATTTGTTTAAAAGATTACTGCATGTCGTAAACAACCTGCATGAGCTGCTTGCCCAGCTCGTCGGCCTGCTCCATGGTCTGAGCCTCGCTGTAAACGCGGATGATAGGCTCGGTATTTGACTTGCGCAGGTGTACCCAACGATCGGGGAAGTCAATCTTCACACCGTCAATATCGTTGACCTGTGCAGAAGCATCCTTAGCAAACATCTCCTTGACCTTGACCAGAATAGCATCTACATCGGTCTCTGGGGTGAGGTCGATGCGGTTCTTGGCTATCTGATACTCTGGGAATGTGGCGCGGAGCTCGCTGACCTTACAACCCTTCTGTGCCAGACTAGACAGGAACAGGGCAATACCTACGAGGGCATCGCGACCGTAGTGGCTCTCAGGATAGATTACTCCACCATTGCCTTCGCCACCAATCACAGCGCCTACTTCCTTCATCTTAGTGGTAACGTTGACCTCGCCTACTGCAGCAGCGGTGTACTTGCCACCATGCTTCTCAGTAACATCGCGCAGGGCACGTGTAGAAGAGAGGTTAGAAACGGTGTTACCTACTGTATGGCTGAGCACATAGTCGGCTACAGACACGAGTGTGTACTCCTCGCCAAACATAGTGCCATCCTCGCTGATGAATGCCAGACGGTCGACATCTGGATCGACTACGATACCAAGATCGAATCCACCCTTCTTCATCTTGTCCATGATACCCTGGAGATTCTTCTCGAGGGGCTCTGGATTGTGGGCAAAGTCGCCTGTGCACTCGCCATTAAGTATCTCGTAGTCTACACCAAGAGCCTTGAACAGATCGGGCAGGATGATGCCACCTACAGAATTGATGGTATCAACACACACACGGAACTTGCGGGCCTTGATGGCATCTACATCTACAAGCTTGAGTGCAAGCACAGAGTCGATGTGGCGCTGGTTGTAGCTATCGTCGATGGTAAGAGAGCCAAGATGGTCAACCTCTGCATAGTTGAAGTCCTCAGCCTCGGCCATACGCAGTACCTCTGCGCCATCGGCTGCTGTTAGGAACTCGCCCTCGCTGTTAAGAAGCTTAAGAGCGTTCCACTGACGTGGATTGTGCGATGCGGTGATGATGATACCACCATCGGCACCAGCCATGCGTACGGCCAACTCGGTGGTTGGGGTTGTGGCATAGCCAATATCTATTACATCATAGCCCATGCCCATGAGTGTGCCCACAACTACGTTGCGAACCATAAGACCAGAGATACGGCCGTCGCGACCTACTACGATCTTTTTGCCTCCAATGAACTGTGCGTAGGCTGTAGTGAACTTTACAATGTCTAAAGGGTTAAGCGTGTCGCCAGTGCGTCCGCCAATAGTTCCGCGGATGCCTGAAATAGATTTGATTAGTGTCATATTACTTTATAAAAAACCGTTATGATTCTCGTTGATACGTAATCTCATAATAGTAGGGAGCTACATTGCTCGACGCTGTGGCGTGGCCCTGAGAATGCGGAACGATAAGGCGCACCTTGGCACTCTGATCGCTTGGCGACTGAGGACGGCCTACCTTAACGTAAGACAGGGGAACAAGCCAA
>Ga0310786_10010289_pt1 | contig 11777 bp, 1 predicted proteins | sample AusTroGonzalo_MG_FD_203881 | JGI IMG/M metagenome (GOLD analysis project Ga0310786, IMG submission 203881) | Bovine rumen microbial communities from tropical cattle in Woodstock, Queensland, Australia - Gonzalo_03 (v2) (version 2) | ecosystem: Host-associated > Mammals > Digestive system >... | reverse complement strand
CCTACTGTAGCGGTAATGGCGGCTTCTGTGTTGTCGAAGTCGTCGGCCAGCTTGTAATAATCACCATTTCCTGTACCAGCGTTGACATTTTCAGCGAAGGTTGCCCATTCCGTAGCATTCTTGATGATGGTAGCCTCCTTTACGTAGAAGGTTGTCTGCTTAGTACCCGTGTAGTTACCCTTACCTGTAATGGTCAAGGTGTACTCGCCAGCAGCCTGGACAACGGCAGGGGTAGTTGTAACGGTGTAGTCAGTACCCTGAACCAGTGTCACGCCAAGGCGCTCCACAACAGGTGCGACATTGATGACATCACCAGTATAAGGAATAATTCCACAACGAACGGTGACAGCATTACTTGCAACATCCATCTTGTCAGTATGTGAACCCGTAATGGTTATATTCTCGGTAACACCTGACAGGATATGCTTACCATCAATGACATAAGGATTGCTGATAGTACCGTTTGATACAGTGTACTGGTCGAAGAACTTATCGTCAGGTACATCGTAACTCATAGTGAGTTCCATACCGTTCTTGTAATACTTGGTCGAGTTATATTCCTTGACAGGTTCGGTGGTAAGATGTGTAGCTGCATTACCTGCCGTGATGGTGAACATAACTTCAGCACCAGGCTGGTCAGTACCAGTGGCTACATTCTGGGCACCTACACCACCTGTAAGTCCAAGACCAGCAGGATAGTAGTTGTCGGAGAATGAAGCTCCCTTACGCGCAGCGATTGAACCAATATTAGTAGTACCTGTACCGGTAACAACACCATCATTAATGCAGTTTTTGATAGTACCAGAGTTATCACCAGAGATACCGCCTACCCAGTTATAACCGCTAACGGTAGCGTGGTTAACACAATCAGTGATTGTTCCATTGCTATTATATCCAACAATACCCGCAACGTTGTTCGGACTTCGTCCAGCTGCTTTCTGGATAGAGCCACTGACCGTACAGTTGCTGACAGTACCGTAATTATTATAACCAGCAATACCTGCTATATCATAATAACCAGTAATATTACAATCAACAATATTCACATTCTTGACAGTAGCATAAGAGATATATCCAAACAGACCTTGGTAGCTGTCATTATTACTGTCAGTACCAGTTTTGTTGATATAGAGATTGTTAATGCTCTTTCCGTTACCATCGAATGTACCCTTGAAGAACTTGCTGCTGTTATTTCTACCGATGGCAGTATGTTCAGCGGTCATTGTGATATCGGCCGTCTGCTTAAAGCGCTTGCCCTCAGCAGTATGTTCGCTATTGACATAAGCTGCCAGATTCTCCAGGTCTGCCTCTTCTGCAATAACATAGTAGCGACCCTCTTCATCAGTAGCTGTCTCAAAGACATAACCGCCAAGATTCTCACCTTCTACGACGCGGAAGCTGATGGGCTGTGAACCTGCATAGTTGCCCGTACCTGTTACGGTTATGGTGTAGTCACCGTTAGCTATTACTTCGGCAGGAGCGAAGGCAAATGTGTAGTCGGTGCCTGCTGTCAGTGTAGCATCCAAGAGTTTCACGACAGGAGTAACATCAATGGCCGATCCTGTGTTAAGATAAAGCCTTTCCACTCCCGTAATGTCACAGAGCGCATGGTAAGTATTGCCGTCGGCTGCCATTACTGTTTTGTAGACATTTGCTGAAGGAACAGTAGTAACAACCTGAGCACCTTGAACTTCACCATAAGATGTCAGATAGTAGCTGTTGATGTAGGTGTTATTATCTGTCTTATTTCGGTTGAAGGTAGCACTGCCCGATGCACCCATAGTTATCTCGGCAGGAGCAACCAAACAATTGTTGAAGGTAATGGGGATGTTGGTATTGTCTCTCCATCCTACGAAACCTGCAGAGCAGTTGGCTGACTCACCCAGCAGACGGCCTGTGAATACACAATCATTGAAGGTTGCGCTACCTGTCTGGATATGTGCAATGAAGCCACCGTTAGAAGCGTCACCATTGAAGCTGCTGGTGATGCTAGTGCTGACAGTACAGTTAGAGATAGTCACATCACCATAAGAATAGCCTGCTACACCACCGTTCTGCTTACGACTATTGTTAATGGCTCCGGCAATAGTGATATTCTTGATGGTGGCACCCTTGATATAGCGGAAGGGACCAGCGATATTCTGTGAGGCTGTGATATCGAGCGTCAGTGTGTTGCCTTGTCCATCATAGACACCCTGGAAACTTCTATTTTCACTGGTTCCCATCATCGAGCTAACAGTGATATTGGCAGTTTGCTTGAAGCGCATGCTGGCTGTCGTATTATCAGCACTGTTGACACATGCCTTCAAATTTTCGAAGTCAGTAGCGGTAGCAACTTTATAATATTTGCCTTCATCATCTGTGCCTGTCTCAAAGACATAACCGCCAATATTCTCGGTCGTTACAATCCTGAATGCAATAGTGCGAGAACCTGTATAGTTACCTACACCTTCAATGGTGATGGTATAGTTACCCAGCTCTTTCAGTTCTTCAGGATCAACAACAACGTCGCTACTGTTCTTGATGGTCACCGTATAGTCGGTGCCCTTGGTCAGTGTAGTGTTGCTGCCCAGCTTAACGACAGGATTCACAGCAACGGCATTGCCTGTATAAGAATAAAAATCATTCAAACCAGTAATGTCGCATGGTGCATAGTACGTCTTAGCGTCGGTTGCTTCTACTGTTGTGTATACATCGTTTGCAGGAGCGATAGTAACAACGTAAACACCCTGAGCATCACCGTACTGAGTCAGGTAGTAAGCACGAGTAAACGAGTTATTACCATTGCGGTTGAAGGTAGCACTACTGCTTGTGCTCATCGTAATCTCAGCAGGAGCGAACAGACAGTCGGTATAGTTGATAGTACTTCCACCGTTCCAACCAAGGAAACCACCATTAGAAGTAGCGTTGGCTCCGAGCAGTTTACCTGCAAACACACAGTTGTTGAAATACAGCTTAGCAGAGCCCTCGTTCAGAGCTACGAAACCACCATGAGTTGCGTCTGCAGATTCGCCAAAGGTGCTGGTAATCTCCGCTGTACTGATACAGTTCTGGATATGGGTAGTACCATAGTTATGAGCAGCAATGCTACCTGCATACTTAAATCCAGTGCTGATAGTACCAGCAATGGTCAAATCCTTGATGGTAGCGTTCTTCAGATAACCGAAGAGAGCGCAGCCGTCAGTTGCAGCCGTCAGGTTGAGCGTCATGGTCTTACCTGCCGTGCCGAGGAAGGTACCCTGGAAGCTGTTAGCCTCGCTGTTACCTGCCATCGTGCTGACAGTCATGTCCTCAGTCATCTGGACAAACTTACCACTATAGTTATAATCACCACTGCTGATGTTGCCAGCAAACTTCTCCCAATCAGTAGCATTAGCGATACGGTATGGATCAGCTTCAGTACCCTCACCAGCCAAGATACCAGATACTACGTTGAACTTCATACTCTGTGTACCGGCGTAGTTGCCCTGGCCGGTAACGGTCAGCGTGTATTCACCCTTTTCCTGAACAGTTGCAGGATCAGTTGCGAAGGTGAATTCGGTGTCGGCAGTCAATGCTGTGCCTTCGCAGGTAACGGTCGGTGCCAGCGTGATGGCAGAACCTGTGTACTCAATCAGATCGTCTACATTACCAATGACCGCTGTCTCCTTAGAGTAGTAGTCTTTCTCATTGAGAGTCCACCTCTTCTTACAGAAAGCTTCCTGTGCACTCTCATAAACCTTTGTACCCGTTGCAGCGATGTAGTTGTCATCGGTGAGTGTCGGGTTGACGGTGTAGAAGGCGCCATTGACGGTCACATCCATTACTGAACCAGCGTTCATAATGGCAATCGGGTGGAAGCTACTGCCATTCTTGCTACCAGTAACCAGACAGTTGGTGATGTTCAGCGTAGAGCCGTCGCTCCAGCCAAGCAGACCACCAGCATAGGTGTTGTTTGATAAAGTACCAGTGTAAACGGTATTGCTGATGTTGAGCGTAGCCGAGAGACCGTGACCTACCACACCACCGATGTGACGATAAGAACCAGTCGAACAGCTAACATTCGTGTTTACCACGCAATTGTCAATGTAGTTGACACCTGAGCGTGCGAAGCCCACCAGACCTGCTGCGTGGGTAGTACCCGTAACGCTACCGTTGACGGTAAGGTTCTTGATAGTTGCACCGACAATCTCGCGGAACGGAGCGGTACCCTGTGTGCTGGTCTCGTTGATGTTGACGGTCAGCGTCTTGCCGTTACCGTCGAAGAGACCTGTGAACGGATGTGCTTCTGTACCTACTGTAGCGGTAATGGCGGCTTCTGTGTTGTCGAAGTCGTCGGCCAGCTTGTAATAATCACCATTTCCTGTACCAGCGTTGACATTTTCAGCGAAGGTTGCCCATTCCGTAGCATTCTTGATGAGGGTAGGATTCTTCACGTAGAAGGTTGTCTGCTTAGTACCTGTGTAGTCGCCCTTACCTGTGATGGTCAAGGTGTATTCGCCAGCAGCCTGGACAACGGCAGGAGTAGTTGTAATGGTGTAGTCAGTTCCCTGAACCAGCGTCACGCCAACACGCTCCACGATAGGTGCGACGTTGACGACATTACCCGTATAAGGAATAACGCCTATTTGGACTGTAACAGCGCCACCTGCAATATCCATCTTATCAGTATATGAACCCGTAATGGTTACATTATCGGTAACACCTGTCAGGACATGCTTGCCATCAATGACATAAGGATTGCTGATAGTACCGTTTGATACAGTGTACTGGTCGAAGAACTTGCCAGCAGGCGTGTTGTAGTTCAACGTAACATCCGTACCATTCTTATAATAGCTCTTTTCATTATAAACCCTAGTAGGAGTTTCAGGCAGTGTCACCTGTGTATTCTCACCAGCTGTAATGGTAAATGCGAGTTCAGCACCAGCTTGGTCAGTACCAGTGGCTACATTCTCGGCACCTACACCACCGGTCAGACCGAGATCTGTAGGATAGTAGTTGGCAGTCAGCGTACTGCTGTAAAGCTTTCCGATAACAGAACCTACATAACTTGTACCTGTCACCTCTCCGGCATTGAAGCAGTCTTTGACGGTTGTGTAACAGACGTAGCCCGCAATGCCACCAAATTGATGGCTGTATGTACCATTGCCAGTTACCGTAGCAGTATTAACGCAACCCTCAATTCTATACCATTGCATATGACCAACAATACCACCGTGATAGGATGCATTTACGCCATCAGCAGCCTTAATGGCTCCACTGACGCTACTGGTATAAATGTATGAGTCATAGGCGTAACCGGCAACACCACCCACATATTGGCGAGCAGTAATGTCACAGTTGTTAATGACGACATTCTTAATCGTTGCGCTATAGGTATAACCAAACAGTCCCTGGTAATCAGCAGTAGGTTTGTTAATGACCAAACCACTGATGGTCTTGTTGTCACCATCGTAGTTGCCCTTAAAACGGTTAGAGCTATTACCGATGGCAGTATGCTCCTCAGTAAGGGTAATGTCTGCCGTCTGCTTGTAGTAACCATTTAGACGAGCACCCGTGTTTACGATGCTGGCCAATGCCTGCAGATCGGCCTCGTCAGCTATGAGGTAAGGATTGCTCTCACTGTTGGCTTTCTCTGGATCTAAGAGCGGGAAGTCCACAATGTTAAAGGTCTTCGTCGTAGTGCTCTTATAGCCGTTGATACCCGTCAGTGTCAGCGTTGCTGTACCAATAACGTTGTTGTCAGTGCCCTCCAAGAGATAGTCAGTACCTTCCACAAGAGGTGTGCCACCTGCAGTCACAGTCAGCTCAGGAATGATGGCTACGCCCTTCCAGCGCTGGTCGGGGATAGCAGCAATCTCAACGGTGCTTATATCCACACCATTGTTGTCGCTAACGATGGCAGAGACAGTGACATCCTTGTCGGTAATGGTCAGCTTGTGCTCACCATCAACAGATTTCAGGTTGGTCAGTGTACCACCCTCACAAGCATAGCTAATGAAGGTCTCATTGCTCAGGCTAGGAGCCAGTGTCAGCGTCCAGTCACCTTTCTTATAATATTTCTTTCCTGTCAGTACGCTCTCTACTATGCCTGCCTCAGCAGCGCTGATGCTAGCGACATGGCTGCCTGCAGTGATGAGATAGCCACGCTCAGCATGACCATAGCTGTCATAGTCGTTGATAGCCTTTACCGTACAGGGAGCAGCATAATAGCAGTTAGTATAGTTGCTGGTATAATAGTATTCTCCAGCGATAGCGCCCTTGTTGCTGCTACCCTCAACAATACCCGTATTCAGACACAGGCTGTAGCGGTTGGAAGAGGAGTCATCATCACCTACGATACCACCGTGTTTGTTGCCTTCGCCAGTGATGCTGGCGACATTCTCACAAGAAGTGACGGTTACATTGTATGATGCATAACCTATAACACCACCGTAACACGTGTTACCTGCAGTGGTAGAAATCGTACCTTGTGAAGTACAACCGGTAATGTCCAGATAATAGCCATAGCCTACAAGACCACCATGATGATCAGCATTGGCGACGGAGCCTACACTCGTACCGTTCGTGTGGCAGTTCTGGATGGTGACATGATTGCTCGAGGTACCTTCTGCATCTCCAGCAATGGCACCGACATAATACCTACCTGTGATATCGTAGCCATTGACGGTGACGTTCTTCACCAGAGCGCTCTCGCCGAGTCGTCCGAACAGACCCTGATAATCTTCGCTGGGTTTGTTGATGGTCAGATTCTTAATGGTTTTGTTGTTACCATCGAATGTGCCACGGAATTTTCGTGTATTATTATTAATGTTTCCACCGATGGCGGTATGCGCTGCCTTCATGGTAATGTCAGCATTCAGCTTGAAGGTCAAACCTACAGCCTCATGGCCGCTATTGACATAGGCAGCCAAACGCTCCAGGTCGCTCTCATCGTTGATGAGATATACCTTGTCGTCGCCTTCGCCTTCAGTAGCAAACACATAACCATCGAGACCCTCACCGTCCATGATATGGAACGTGCGGACTATCTCACCGGTATAGCCTGCCTCGTTGCCAGCCTTGGCAGTAAAGGTGATGGTGTAAGTACCTTTATTCTTCAGGTCTTCGGGAGCCACCGTCTCGTCACTGCTGTTCTTGATGGTCACCTCGTAGTCGGTATCCTTCGTCATCGCGGTGTTGCTCATCTTCAGCGTGTAGCTGATGCTGACGGCATCGCCGTTGTTGTAGGCGTAGGAATCCTTCAGGTCGCTGAGAATAGCAGGTTGATAAATGGTATAGCCCTTGATGGTGCGAGTGAGATAGATATCCTCTGTGGGAACTGTCGTTACCACTTGATGGCAACCATAATAATCCTGAACATAAGAACCTGTGGAGCCTATCTTATTGACATAATAAAGACTATTGACATAATTGTTCTCATAAGAGCTATATGCACTTCTGGGGTTCATCAGACTGAGATTGGTGTAGGTACCATTCTCCAGACAGTCGGTCATATAACAATAGGCGTAGCCATAACCGTACATGCCACCAGCGGAACGCTGTTCAGCGGTGCTGCTCTGGATAGTACCGGCAAAGACGCAGTTAGTGAAAACGTTGTAGTTGTCAGAGGCACTGCCATAAGGTCGGGCATGACCCACCAAACCACCAGCATAGTCGGCACCAATGGTGAGGGTTGCTGTAACCACACAATCGTTGAAAGTGTTGCCCTGATTATAGCCATTGCTGGCAGCCCAGCCTACCAAACCACCAGTATACTGGCTGTTGGAAGTGATAGAACCAGCTACCGTCAGGTTCTTGATGGTAGCCTGCTTGATATAGTGGAACGGAGCTACACCGCATTCGTTGACGCCATCGCCTGTTGCTGTGCTGACGATAGCGGCAGTCAAAGTATGGTTGTCACCATCGAAGGTTCCCTTGAAAGGAGCGTCAAGCAGTACGTCTTCGCCTGCCTCGCGCAAGCCGACCATTGTTGAAATGGTGATGTCGGCAGTCAGTTTTACGAATTTACCTGAGTAATCGATACCACCATTTACGGCTGTTGCAAATGTGTTCCAATCTTCGGTGCTGTTGATGAGATAAGGCTTAGTCTCTGTACCTTCACCTGAGAGCTGATTGGCTACCTGGAACTGATGAGTCAGTGTACCGCTGTAACCGTTGGCGGCTTTACCGGTCACCGTCATGGTGTAGTTGCCAGTAGCCTGTACGGGACTGGGTGAGAAGACTACACTATAGTTGTCGGCATCAACGGTATTGCCGTCCATATCCTTGATGGTAGGAGTAACCGTAACCTCTGAACCAGTGTAGGGGAAGAAAGTGTTACAGATCAAGCTACCTGTCGTCAGGTTTTTGATGTCTAGAACAGGTACCACTTTATTGTTGCTAATCTCCCAACCATGACCAAGGGCCTGCAGAAGCTCTGCATTGGTCATCGAACCAACGGCAGTACCTTGCTCGGTACCCAGTACTTCGGTGTAATAGCAATTCGTAATATTGGCATTGTTATGACGTACGAATGTGCGACTATTAGTAGCACTAACAGTAACTTCTGTAGGAGCAAAGAGAGAGTTGGTGATGTTTGTAGTAGAACCACCCTGATTAGCTAAGAATCCAGAACAACCCTTAGAGCTTGCTCCCAGCAACTTTCCATCGAAACGACAGTTGGTAATGTCTACGGTTCCGTATGCATGACCGACGAATCCACCAATATAGGTATAATCACCCTCTTTACTGCTATTGATGGTTACACTACTCCAGCAGTTGATGATGTTCAAGGTGCTGTTATATTGATAGCCAACAAGACTTCCTACATAATTATGGTTTGAATTAATTGTACCAGCAATATGCAAGCGTTTGAAAGTAACAGTATTATAGCAATAGCGGAATGGCGCATAAAAATCGCCGTCGGAAGTCAGATTGAGGGTCATGGTGTGACCATCGCCATCGAAAGTTCCTCTAAAAGATTTATCGCTGCTACTGCCGGTTCCTACTGTTGAGGTAACATTGATATCGGCAGTAAGCTTGTAGTATTTGTTAGCATAAGTGCTGTTCTCATTGTTAATCCAATTAACAAATGTTCCCCAATCCATATCACTGCCAATCAGATAAGGATCAGCAGCAGTACCGCTACCTGCAAGAATTTTGTGTACTTCAAAAGTAACAACCTTAGTACCAGTATAAGAGCCCTTACCAGTAATGGTCAGGGTGTAGGTGCCTGTTTCCTGTACGGGAGCAGGTGAGAAGGTTTCTGTAAAGTCAGTGCCTTTGGTCAGCGTATTGCCGTTGGCATCCTTCACGGTATAGGCAACATCAATAGGATTGCCTGTATATATATAATAAGGTGTGGCAAGACCACTAATGGTAGCGTATGCCATGTTGTATTGAACAGCTTCATCAACTGTTCCAAAGAGTTGCATCTCGGCTAATTGGAGAGTCCAATCATTTCCTGTTTTTCCAATAATGCTCGGCACTTCAAAGCGGAAGTACCTGTACGATGTCGTGTTCGAGGTCAAAGAATAGGTCTTATCGGTCGTATTGGTAGCAGGAAGTGCATCGGCTGGTGCATCTTCAATGTTGCGTGAATCAATCTCAGTCCATTCGTTAGCAAGCTCTGCTTTAGCATAGAGTTTCCACGTCTTTGGGTTACGGTTAGAATATTTTTCAGTGTCACCACCTGTAGTCAGCACATAACCCTTGGGGATGATAGGCATTGTGGTGTGGAAGTCAACGTTAATTGTCTCCCACGATCCAGAATTGTTCACCACGCACCACTTAGTGTCTTTACTGCCATCCACAAACTTGGTGTAGATTTCACCGCTGTTTGAGTTGTAATTGTGAGGAGTGGTGTAACCGTCGGTAGTGTAACCTCCGGTAAACAGGGTGTAATCCGTTCCACCCACGTTAATTGATTCTGCCCATGTCCCTATGGAACAGAGCATGACAAGGAGCAACGTCATCGCTGCCCTCGCCAGATGAATGGTTTTTTGTTTCATTTTGTTTGATTGATACATTGTATATAATTGTTTTTGATTGTCGTTGGGTGGTTGATGGCCCCTCATTGGGAATCCTTAATATTCTTCCAACATTCGCGGATGAAAAAAAACATGCAGATGACGGCAATTCCCAAGAGAACCACCGTCAAAGGATTCGATAACAGAAAATCGATTATATTTGTCATGACTGAAATTTAGAATGGTTAAGGTTTATGGTGACCTTCATTTTTCCGTTTGCAAAATTAATAATATAATATGTAAGAGGACATAACAAATTGTACAAGTTCATTACAAAACGGGTGTAAATTCATAACAATTTTTTGTAAGACACATAACAAATTGTACAAAGCGTGTAATAAGAGATGTAAGAAATACACAAAATCGCCCATTTCATCGGGGAAATGGACGTTGTGGGTCGCTACGCTCAAAATTATAAGAAAATCTAAATCAAAATTATAAAAGCAGAGCAGAGTATACAACCATGTTAATGTATGACAGGTATCAGTCCCTTGTCAACTGAATCGAAGGATATAACCATCGCCATCCTTAAAAGCATTGCACTTTTCCAAATAGATACGCGTAGTCTCAAAATCGTCGCCCGTTATATTCTCACTGAACTGTCGAACCCTTGATATGGCTCTGATAAGTACGCTAGGATCTCCTCTACGTGTTAATCTGCGCAGAGCATTGAGATAATCCTCACGAAATACAGTTGGAATAATTATCTTTGATTGTTCAGCAGCAACGAGTTCGGCATTCATCATGATACGCGAAATACGACCATTGCCATCATTAAATGGATGAACCTCGCTCACCATAAAAAGCATAAAGAGGGCACGAGAAAATGGATGTTCCAAAGCTTGATAGTATTCAAATCCCTTGTTCAACGTTCCTCTTACTAATGTGCAGTCTACGAAATGTGTATCACCGGCATGATTGTTCTGCATTTTAAACATTCCAGGATTTCTGTCAGGACGTGCTGCCATTAGTATTCTATGACGATCTTGTAACAATTCTATGAGCTCATCAGTAGACTTAGGAGTACGTCTCATCTCTCTACGACTTGCTACCAATTGAAATGTTCCCAGAACATCATGCGAGTCAGCATTTCTGGCAGGCAATGGCTGTCCTGTTTCTACGATCTTCCAAGCATCTTCTATTTCAAACTCTGTTCCCTCGATATAGTTTGAGAAGTAACTCTCAAAAAATGCAAAATTACGGAAAGCCGAGTTCATTACATTGGGCTCATCAATGTATGCGAACTGTTCGTGATGTAGTGCTTCAAATAAGACACTGAAGAGCTTTACCCTTTCTTCGTCAAATGGTGCACCTTGGGCTCTGGCAATTGCATTTGCGGATGACAAAATACCAGTAGGCTTAGTAGGTACCCATCACGATTTCCATGACATTTCTTAAAGATGTATTCTTTGCCATTTTTGTCGTTTAAGCTATGATTTTTGTGCAAAGATAGGTAATTTTGTCGATTAAGAAGAATGTTTTATGGTATTTTTGTCAATTAAGGATATAAAAAGTTGTTTTTGCCTGACGATGGTATAACCTGACGTAGGCAGGGGTTTTATCGGTTTTCTTTAATTCTATAGCGCTATCGAAGACCGACCACAACAATTAGTTGCGGTTCTGCCGCTGCTTGGCACGATAGTAGCTCATGTAGTTGGAGAATCCGGAAGCGAGGGCGGCAGACTCTTTGGTCTCATCGGGATGGTCGAGCATGTACTGCTCGTAGTGGTCCATGCGCAGACGGTTGACGTAGCTGGCGAAGGAGCCGAAGCGGCGCTGGAAGGTCAT
>Ga0310786_10010287_pt1 | contig 11778 bp, 9 predicted proteins | sample AusTroGonzalo_MG_FD_203881 | JGI IMG/M metagenome (GOLD analysis project Ga0310786, IMG submission 203881) | Bovine rumen microbial communities from tropical cattle in Woodstock, Queensland, Australia - Gonzalo_03 (v2) (version 2) | ecosystem: Host-associated > Mammals > Digestive system >... | reverse complement strand
CTTGCCGGCCCAGGCTTTTGGCAAGTCGATAGCCTGCCGGAACCAGACCACGCCGTTGCCAGCGATGCCATGCGCTTTCCAGCTGCCAGGCGCCTCCATCGACTTCCAGCCGATGTTCGGGAAATCAATGTCTGCCCAGCCTTTCTTCAGAAACGCCTCCGGCGACGGGGCCAGTTTCGAGACACGGGAGATATTGCCTTCATTGCCTTTCGTCCAGATGACCTCGCTGGCATACATGCTGTCATGGTTGGCGGTTTCCTCTTGGCAGGAACCATAATCCAAGGCGTTGCGGCTGGTCCAGGCCTGGATTTCCGTGCCGCCGAGGGAGGAGTCGATGATTCCTACGGGCACATCCAGTTTCTCTTGCAGATGCCTGCCGAACCAGCCGCCAACGGCTGTCAGCATGGCGCCATGCTCGTCAGCCATGTCCAGCCAGATTCCCGCCGGGTCTTCGGCCCCGGCCCCGCTGAAATTATGCCCGACATGGAAGAAACGCAGTTTCCCTTGCGATTTGAGCGTGCTGAAAAACTCGCGCCGCTGGCGGTCGTGGACAGTCAATTCGCTCTCCTTCATGGTCGCTGTCGCCGGGTCATATTTGCCGAAACTATATTCCATGTTCGACTGCCCGGACGCCAGCCAGACTTCCCCTAGCAGAACATTCTTGACAGTCAGAACCTGCCCGGAGTCCTCGTCCTTCGCCGTCAGTGTGAAGGGCCCTCCTGCCTCCAACGGCGGCAGGCGCAACAGAAATTTGCCACGCGAGTTGGCCCGGCAGACAGCCGTTCTGCCCGCTAGTTCAACCCGCACCAGATGGCAGGGGGCGGTCCAGCCCCAGATGGGCAACGGCAGGCCTAACTGAAGCACGGCGTTATCGGAAAACAGCGATGAAAGTTGCAGGCCAGGCTTGGGGCGCGGCCCCTGATCCACAATGGAAGGATTGATTGGCATGACGTTTTTGGGGGTTGGGGTTATTGGTGAACGATCTTTTCCACAAAGGAGGTAGTTAGTGCTGTCCGTGTCCTGACAGAATGTGCCTTTGTTGGTCGGCTGTTCTTCTTGTCGCGCGTCGCTCGTCGCACCAGCCACCACGTCGCACATCGCCAGTTTGTCAAAACCGCTTTGCGGATCAATTACCTACTCTCATGGGAAATTGAGCATTGGTGCAAAGACGGCTAATTTTCGCTAATTTCATATTGTAATCTTGAACAGACATTTTTCAAGCCAAATGGACATTTCCGAGGGCACTGTGTCCACACAAGCCCGCACTGCTGACAGTTGCCGACTGTCTTCCGCGCACGTGTACTGCAGTTCCTCAAAAAACAATCCCTGGCATTTTTGCTGTTGATAATGGTGGAAATTGGTATATATTTATTTATTTACGAAGATTAAAGGAAAAGCAATGTCGCAAGAATTTGACAGACTGGTGGAAATCGTGCGCAGACTCCGCGCCCCTGACGGGTGTCCCTGGGACCGCGCCCAGACGCCGTTGAGCATCAGGCATTGCCTGGTGGAGGAAACGGGAGAATTTCTGGACGCCCTGGAAGTGGGCGACCAGGAAGAAATGGTCGAAGAACTTGGGGACCTGCTTTTGCAGGTGGTTTTCCAGGCTCAGATGGCCAGCGAGGAAGGCCATTTCGACATCCGGCAGGTCGTCGGCGAGGAAGGTGACAAACTGGTGCGCCGCCATCCGCATGTCTTTGGCGACCAGGGCGCATCTTCTCCGGAAGAGGCCCTGTCCCGCTGGGAGGCGAGCAAGGGCAAGGAAGCCGCCAAGCAGAAAAGAGTTTCTGCGTTGGATGGGATTCCGCGGAGCGTTCCTGCCTTGAGCCGGGCCGTCAAGGTGGCCTCCAGGCTGGCCAAGAATCAGTGCCCACCGCCTGCTGCTGAGAAATTGTTGCAGGCGGCGGCCGGAAGGCTGGACAAGCTTGGCCGTCAGCATGACGGCGAGGCGTCGCCTGCGCGGCGGCAGCTTGGCGACCTTCTTCTACTGTTGTCCTTCTTCGCCCAAAGTCAAGGCTGGGAGGCCGAGGAATTGTTGCAGGAATCACTTTCGCGCTACTTCCGCGCCTTTGCCGAGCAGGAGAAAGCGGCGCTGGAACGTGGACAGAAGGCGGCGGATTTGACTGCCGAAGAAAAGGAAGAAATCTGGAGTTCCTGGGAAGAGTCGTGAGCCGGTAATGAGCAGAGCGCAGTCAGACAACAATCAAGGCGCTGTCCAAGGCGGTCGCGGCCGCAACTGGACATCCAGGGGGCCTGTGTACGGGTATGGCTCCTGGGGCGGGCGTGCCGATTTGTCTGAATCGTACAGGCATGCCCTGGAATCGCTGCCTTTGCTGAGCCAGGAGGAGGAACTGCAAAGGGCAGAGGATTTCAATGAGGCGCGTCTGGCCATCAGCAAGACCTTGGACGAATATCCGCGCGTATTGGCCTGTTGTCTGGCCTCCGTGCAGAAGGGGCGGGAACGCCAGTTGCTGCTGAGTTTTTTTGGCAACGACGATGATGACATAATGCAGCCGGAACTAGAGGCGAGGATCCTGAAGCTGGTGCAGGCCTTGCCTGGCCAGCTGGAGTCAGGCGACGGCGTGCCAGAAGCCTTCAAGGAACTCCAGCAGTGCTGCCAGTGGACTTCGCGACTCTATGTGACGGCCTTGGAACGCCTGTTCGACAAAGGCTATCCGAACCTGAAGATGTCTCCCAAGGCGATGGAGCAGCTGCTGGAACGGCTAAGACCGCACAGGGAGCACATGTACCAGGCCAAGAATGCCCTGGTCGAAGGAAACCTCCGCCTAGTCGTCCGCATTGCGCGGTCATACGCCTGCCGTGCCATGACAATCGAAGACCTGGTGCAGGAGGGCAACATCGGCCTGATGCGGGCTGTGGAACACTTTGATGCCAGCCGCAAGCATAAGTTCTGCACCTACGCAGGATACTGGATTCGCCAGGCCATCAGCCGTTCCTTGACGAATTTCGGGCGCGCAATACGCGTTCCTGCGAACATCATCTACGATGTGGCGCGCATACGGCGCTGCGAGCAGGAAATGCTCCATCGTGACGGCGAGTTGCCGTCTGCCGAGACCATCGCCCAGGCTCTGAACATGTCGCCTTCGCGTGTCCGCGCCCTGATGAAGATGACGCAGCAGCCGATGTCCCTGCAAAGCATTTCCAACGACGAGCGGAACTGGGAGGAGACTTTGCCGGAAAGCCTCTCCGTGGCGCACAGCGAACGCGAGCGCATGGATGAGATTCGGGCCAGTCTGGAGCAGTCCCTGGAGGCGCTGGACGAGCGTGAACGCAACATCATCATCCGCCATTTCGGCCTGATGGGACAGCCTAGCGAGACCTTGGAGCAGCTGGGCTTGGCGTTCAACTTGAGCAGCGAGCGCATCCGGCAGATTGAGATGGAGGCCATCAAGAAGATGCGCCGCCTGAAAGGGTGAATTTGAGGTGGAATTTCTGTTCGACCGTTCGTTGATTTCCGCACAAGAGACTTTTTTTACAGGGTGGCCAAGGACGTGCAGACGCTCGTTCCCGCCACGCCAGTGGTAACCTTTCCACGACGAGAAACGCAGATGGGCGTGAAATATACATTGATTGACGAATGCGGTTTTGGCGACGGTCACAGGCGGCGCCTGTTTGACCCTTTGTTGAACTATATTTTCTGTGCGATGACGAATGACCGCGGGGGGTGCGGTCACTACCGTTCCATTTTTATCACACAGGGAATCCAACAACTGCACGAGAACTGCTTTTTCGTGCAACTGGATAGTTTGTCGTTGCATGATCCCGATATTCTCTGCGAGTGCTCGTCGTTCCGTGTCCAACGCCTTTGCAGCGACAAAGAACTGAACTGGTATGTCAACTATCTCCTGCCTGCCAGGCGGCAATTTGGTTTCCGTGTGCTTTACGATACCGACGACATTCTGCTGGGCGAGGATTTTCCCGCCTGCAATCTCTGGCGGGAGAGATTTTTCGGCCTCGCCGATAACCTCAAGACTGCCATGCAAGGCGCCGATCTCGTTACGGTGACGACGCCCCAGCTGCGCGACTACTACGCACGGCGGCTGAACATTCCGGCCAGCCATTTCCTGGTGATACCCAATTATCCACCACAGGCCTGGGCCGACTATTACCTTCCCGGTGAAGCCACGCAGCGTTTTCACCGCCATCGCGGGCGTCTGCGGGTGGGCTTCTGCGCCTCTCCCTCGCATTTCAGCGTGAAAGAAGGCGAGGAGGTGCGCGACGACTTGAGCCAACTCGCAGACTGGATTATCGCCAACCGCAAGCGCTACCAGTTTGTCTTCCAGGGCGGTATCAGCAACTATCTCGAGCCGTACAGGGACGATTTCGAGGTTCATCCGTATGTCAGGTTCCTGCATTATCCCCGGGAGCGGCAGAAACTGGACTTGGACTTGTGGATTTGCCCGCTCGAGGACAACGAGTTCAACCGCTGCAAAAGCGAAATCAAACTCTACGAGGCCTGGGCGGGGGGAATTCCCGTCCTAGTGCAGCGTCTGCCGAACTACGAGGCTTTGGCCCCCGAGGCCTGCTTCTCCACCGCCGAGGAACTGGCGGCCAAGGTCGAGCAGATGACAGCCTCGGCGGAATCGCTGGAGAAGATTGCCGCCGACAACTACGCTCGGATGCAGGGCCGCTGGCTGGAAGACCACCTTGAGGAATGGTTCAAAATCATGTTGTGAGTAAATGGTATGGGAGGGCCGAGCGCTGCTCGGCCAAGGTCTCCGTGGAAAACGCCCCACCGCTTAGGGCGGCGAGACCCTTCGCCGCCGTCGCGCCCGTGGGAAACGGCCGAGAATCGGCCATTTCTAGCCATCATTTTTTTAACAACAAATAAAGGAAACAACCATGGCCGACAAACTTACAGTGACGGGAACTGGTGATTCCCTGTTCGTCTCCGATTTTCCCCGCGAATACGACAAGACCATTGACAGCGTGGCGAATTTCATCAAGTCCTGCGACATCCGCCTTACCAATCTCGAGACAAATCTCTCCGATTTCGAGTATTTCGCCGGCTCCTACAGCGGCGGCACTTGGTTGAACACTCGGCGCGCTTGCCTGGCCGACCTCTGCCGCTACGGCTTCAACTATTTCGGCACCGCCAACAATCATTGCATGGACTATTCGTTCAACGGCCTCCTGTCCACCATTGACACGCTGGACAAGGCGGGGCTTGCCCATTCCGGCACCGGCCGCAGTTTCGAGGAGGCCTGCGCTCCCGCCATCCTGGAGGCAAAAGGCCGGAAGGTCGCGGTTTTTGCCGTCGATGCTTCCTTCAATCCCGCCTCCAAAGTCGGCAAGGCCACGCCGAAAATCAAGGCGCGGCCGGGAGTCAACTACCTGCGCCACAACACTGTCTACACCATCTCGCCAGAGGAGATGGAGCAGTTGCGGCAGATTGCCGCCAAGACGCATGTCAACTTCAGCCGCGACTTTGAAATCGCCACAGGCTACCTGCTCCCCGACGCAGAAGGGGAGTTCAGCTTCGACAAGACCAAGTTCACCATCAAGCAGGACGTCCCGACCACCAGTTGCCATCCAGCCGATTTGAAGCGCATCACCGAAGCCCTGGCCGCTGCCAAGAAATCCTGCGACTATGCTTTCGTCCTGGTCCACTGCCATGACAACGACGGTCAGGCCGTGGAGAATCCGCCGGCCTACCTGCGAGAGTTCGCGCATGCGTGCATCGAGGCGGGAGCCAACGCCATCTTCGGTGGCGGCTGCCACCGCCTGCGGGGCATGGAAATGTACCAGGGCGCGCCAGTTTTCTATTCGCTGGGCGATTTCATCTACCAGGGGCTTCAGGTCGAGCATCTGCCGGCCGATTTCCTGGAGACATACGGAGTACCGCTCACCGCAACCGCCGCCGAGGCTCTCTACGCCCGCTCCAAGGGCAACAAGATCGGTCTCCACTGCAATAAGAAAAACTACCAGACCGTCCTGCCGAAACTCGAGTTCGCGGACGGCAAGCTGGCGGGCTTTGCCCTGCTGCCCGTTGCCTTGAATTTCGAGCGCAAGGACGAAATGAACGGCCTCCCCGAAGCCGCCCAGGGGCAGGATAGGCAAGACATCTTCGAACTGCTCCAGGATTTGAGCGCGCCTTTCGGTGTAAAACTCTGCCTGGACGAAGACTGTCTGATTCGTCTCGCCTGATTTTCGACTTTTCGACAAATTGCCAAAACTCTCAAAAAACTCACTGGTGGAAATTTGCAAGATTGCCTTTGAGGCATTAAATTATTCAAATGTCTTTTTAACATAGGCAATCTGCCAAATCGGAGAAATACAATGTACGCGATTATCAACACAAGTGGCAAACAGTACAAGGTCGAAGTCGGCACCGAGTTTGAAATCGACAGAATCGCTGGCGAAGTCGGTAGCGTAGTCGATTTCAACGAAGTCCTCCTGACTTCCGACGGCGAGAATACGGTTATCGGCCAGCCGACCGTCAAGGGTGCTTCCGTGAAAGCGGAAATCACCAAGCATCTGCGCGGACCGAAGCTCATCGTCTTCAAGATGAAACGCCGTAAACGCAACCGCGTGAAAAAAGGCCATCGCCAGGAACTGACCCGTCTCACTGTTAAGGACATCGTCCAGGCCTGATACCTTTTTATCGTGGCTGTACGGGCAAAACGCGGCTCTGGCATGGAACACTGCTAGCGTCGCGTTTTTATTTTCTGCGCAAGACTGAGCTTGCGCATCTCCATGTTCCTTTTCTGCGCGGGACAGAGCCCGCGCATCTCCATGTTCTATTTTTTGGGAGTTCTGACACGAGATGTTGAACGCTTGGGATGTCCTGCGTGAACGAGGTTTTCTGTACCAGATGACGGATGAGGAGCAGATGCGGCTGCTGCTGGCCTCTGGTCCCCAGACCTTCTATGTCGGCTTTGACCCTACGGGAGACAGTTTGCACATCGGGCATCTGTTGCCAGTGATGGCGATGCGCTGGTTGCAGAAATGCGGGCATCGTCCCCTGGCGCTGGTCGGCGGGGGTACGGCAATGATTGGCGATCCTTCCGGCAAGACCGAGGCTCGACCGATCATGACAGTCGAGACCATTGACCACAATGTAAGTTGCCTTCAGGCACAGTTGTCGCGCTTTCTGGAGTTTGGCGGCGACAATGGAGCCGTGATGGTCAACAACGGCGACTGGCTGCGTGGGCTGAAATTCATCGACTTCCTGCGCGATATTGGCAAGTTGTTTAGTGTAAACAAGATGATGACAGCGGAATCTGTGAAAATTCGCCTAGAGACAGGGCTGTCTTTCCTGGAGTTCAGCTATCCTCTGCTGCAGGCCTACGATTTCTCAATCCTCCACAAAAATTACGGTTGCCGTTTCGAGTTTGGCGGGCAGGACCAATGGGGAAACATCGTGGCCGGCGTGGATTTGACCCGTCGCCTGTATGGCAATGAGGTTTTCGGCGCGACATTCCCGCTGCTCCTGAAGAGCGACGGCACGAAATTCGGCAAGACCGCCGGCGGTGCCGTCTGGCTCGATGCCAACAAGACCTCGGTTTTCGACTACTATCAGTTCTGGCGCAACTGCGAGGACAGCGATGTGGCCAGATTGCTTGGCTTCTTCACTTGCCTGCCCATGGACGAGGTCAAGCGGCTGGGGGCTCTTCCCGCGCCCGCCATCAACCGCGCCAAGGAAATTCTCGCCTACGAGGCGACGGCCCTGGCTCACGGCCACGAGGCTGCCGCCAAGGCTTTCCTGGCCGCCGGTGGCGAGTTCGGCTTCGCCGACCCTGAAGGCAAGATTGAGACGACAAGCGCCCTGGCCACCGTTTCCGTGGCTGCCGCCGCCGAGACTATTCCCAGCGTGGGACTGCCTGAGGTGGAACTTGGCGAGGGCATTGGCGTGCTGACGCTGTTTGTGAAGGCAGGCCTTTGCCAATCGAACGGCGAGGCTCGGCGTCTAGTCAAGGGCGGGGGCTGCTACCTGAACGACAATCGGATTGCCGATGAACGGCAGATAGTCACTAAATCTGATTTTGTGGAAGGCGTGATCACCTTGCGTGCCGGCAAGAAGAGCCGCAAGCGCGTGGTGTTGGAATAAGTTCGGCCAAGGGAGACGAGACGAATGGCGTGCAAAATCGACAGCCGGGCCGCGATTGCTCCTGGCGTCCAGTTGGGAACGAATGTGGAAATCGGCCCCTTTGCGGTCGTTGACGAGAACGTGCAGATTGGCGACGGCTGCCGCATCGGCCCGCATGTCCATCTGACAGGCTGGACGACCATCGGCGCGAATACCAGCATCCACGCCGGCGCCGTCATCGGCGACGAGCCGCAGGACCTGCATTACAATGGCGAAAAAAGCTTCACTGTCATCGGCGACAACTGCACCATCCGTGAATACGTGACCATCCATCGCGGTACCGAAGAGGGCAGTGCCACCCGCGTGGGCAACAATGTCCTGCTGATGGCCCTTTGCCATCTTGGCCATAATTGCCAGATTGCCGATGATGTCGTCATCGCCAATTCGACCCTGCTGGCCGGGCGCGTGGAAGTCGGTCGGCATGCCTTCATCAGCGGTGCTTGCGCCATCCACCAGTTTGTCCGCATCGGACGCCTGGCCATGGTCGGCGGCGGCAACGCCTTCGGCCAGGACGTACCGCCTTTCTGCCTGCTCCAGTTCGGTTGCATCCACGGTCCGAATATGATTGGCTTGCGCCGCGCCGGCTGGGATGAAAACCTGCGCGATGAAGTCCGCGAGGCCATCAAAATCTACTTCTTCGGCGGTCTGAACACTCCAAATGCCCTGGCAGAAATCAGGGCCAAGGTGACAATGCATCCCGAGATTGAGGAGTTTATCGCCTTCATTGAGAAGACGAAGCGCGGTGTAATGCGCGGTCATGTGTCCAAGGACCGTTCAGAATGAACCTGCCAGCCAAACTGTACCAGTACAGTTCATTAATGCTGCCTGTTGGCGGCATATTTGCTATTGAGGAGTTGTTATGACGAAACATTTCGACTTCACTTCCGAATCCGTCTCCGAGGGACATCCCGATAAGGTCTGCGACCAGATTTCCGACGCCGTGGTGGACTATCTGCTGAAGCGTGACCCGCAGCACAGCCATATCGCCTGCGAATCTCTCGCCACCACCAACTACGTCCTGCTGGCGGGGGAAATTTCCTCGTCCGCCGACGTGACGGACGACGAATACCGCGACATCGCTCGGCGCGTCATCACCCGCATCGGCTACACCTCTCCCGACATCGGCTTCTCCGCTGCCGACGCCCAGATTGACGTGCGGATTCATTCGCAGTCCAAGGACATCGCCAAAGGCGTCAACAACGCCACAGATGACCAGGAGGAGCAGGGCGCAGGTGATCAGGGCATAATGTTTGGCTTCGCCTGCGACGAGACGCCAGAGCTGATGCCTGCGCCGCTGTTCTACGCGCATCGACTGGTTGAGCATCTCGCCAAACTGCGTCATGAAGGCAAGGTCGATTTCCTGCGCCCAGACGCCAAGAGCCAGGTGACTGTCGAATACGACGGCGACTGGAATCCCGTGGCCGTCAAGGATATCGTCGTTGCCCAGCAGCACACGCCCGGCACTCTGGCCAAGGTCAGGGAATTTGTCAGGGCAATCATCCCCGACGTCATTCCCGCCGACCTGCTCCGCAACTTTGCCTTTGACAACACCTGCTGCCACATCAACGGCTGCAATGATTTCGAGATTGGCGGCCCCAACGGCGACTGTGGCCTCACAGGCCGCAAAATCATCATCGATACCTACGGCGGCATGGGACGCCACGGTGGCGGCGCCTTCTCTGGCAAGGACCCATCCAAGGTCGACCGTTCCGCCTGTTACATGGCTCGTTACGTGGCCAAAAACCTTGTAGCCGCTGGCCTGGCGCGCCGCTGCGAAATCCAGGTTGCCTACGCCATCGGAATATGCCGTCCCTTGAGTTTCATGGTCAATACCTTCGGGACTGGCAAGGTTGATGACGCCGTGCTCGTCAGAATGCTGGAGGAGGGCAAGGTCTTCGATTTCCATCCCCGCGCCATCATCGAGCATCTGAACCTGCAGCATCCTGGACAGGGCTGGTGCTACGAGTCTGCTGCCAGCTACGGCCATTTCGGACGTCCGAATTTCCCTTGGGAAAAGACCGATAAAATCGCCGAAATCCGCCGTTATCTGGGCTTGTGAGGCATTGGGCGACGGATGCCAGGCGAGCCAGACAAACGTGATTTCCGGATTTGCGGCGTTGGTTCGGCCATCGTGGACATCCTCGCCCGCGTGGATGAAGATTTTCTGGCCGGAATCCCCGGCGGCAAAGGCGGTGCCGTGGAAATGCCGCCAGCCGAACTGGCCAGGCTCCTGGCCAGGTTGCCGTCGCCCCTGGTCATGCCGGGCGGCGCGGCGGCCAATACCATGCGCCTGCTGGCGCGTTTGGGCGGCGACTGCGCCCTCTGCGCCCACATCGGGCGCGATGAGTTCGGGGAACTTTTCCGCCGCTCACTCGTTGAGGCTGGGGTAGTCACTGATTTGCTGGCGGAGTCGGAGACGCTGCCAACTGGTACCTGCCTTTCGCTCGTCACGCCGGATTCCGAGCGGACGATGCGCACCTGCCAGGGCGCCAATAACGAGATGACTGCCGCCGATTTCCCAGTCACGACGCTGAAGAGATTCTCTCATCTGTATCTCGACGGATACTCGTTCTACAATTTCCCCCTGGTGCAGGGCATCCTTTCCCGTGCTCGCGAGGCTGGCGTGAAAGTCATCCTTGATTTGGGCTCGCCAGAACTGGCGCGGGCCTTCCAGGCGCACTGGCCGACACTGCTCGCCGAGCACATCGACATCGTGCTCGCCAACGAGAGCGAGTGCCGCGCCGTGACGGCGCAGGACACTTTGGAGGCTGGCCGTCAACTGCTCGCCAACTGCTGCGATCTCGCCGTCGTCAAGCATGGAGGCGAGGGGGCGGAAGTTCTGGAGCACGGACAGCTCACACATATCCCCGCCGTCCCCGCCAAAGCCATCGACACGACAGGGGCAGGTGACACCTGGGCCGCCGGTTTCCTGTACGGACTGTCGCGCGGCTGGACGTATTCACAGGCGGGGGAACTGGCGGCTCGTCTGGCCGCTGCCACTGTGGAAACCATCGGCGCCGCCCCCACGGAGGCGGCCATCAAGAACATTCAAGCGAGCCTGAAGACCCGCGTTTTACAGGAACTACAGCCATGAGCATCATCAAGACGGAAAACTATTGGCTGGCCGACCCTGGCCTGGCCGACCTCGGACGCCGGGAAATCGAACTCGCCGAACAGGAAATGCCAGGCCTGATGGCCCTGCGCGCCAAATACGGCGATTCCAAGCCTCTGGCCGGACATCGCATCATGGGCAGCCTCCACATGACGACGGAAACCGCCGCCCTCATCGAAACCCTGACCTGCCTGGGGGCTCAGGTTCGCTGGAGCTCCTGCAATATCTACTCCACCCGCGATTCCGCCGCCGCCGCCGTCGCTTCGCGCGGCGTCCCCGTCTTCGCCTGGAAGGGCGAAACCCTGGACGACTACTGGGAATGCGCCTACCAGGCAATGTGTTTCCCCGGCGGCCAAGGGCCAGACCTGCTGCTGGATGACGGCGGCGACGCCTCGCTGTTCGTCCATTTCGGCTGCGATGCCGAGGAATATCCTCAACTGCTCGAGCCTTGCGCCGGCGATGCCGAGGATTTCGCCGCCCTCAAGGCCTGCCTGAAGCGTCATCTGGCGGAAGACCCGCACAAGTGGTCGTCCATTGCCGCGCAGTGCCTGGGCGT
>Ga0310786_10010286_pt1 | contig 11779 bp, 13 predicted proteins | sample AusTroGonzalo_MG_FD_203881 | JGI IMG/M metagenome (GOLD analysis project Ga0310786, IMG submission 203881) | Bovine rumen microbial communities from tropical cattle in Woodstock, Queensland, Australia - Gonzalo_03 (v2) (version 2) | ecosystem: Host-associated > Mammals > Digestive system >... | reverse complement strand
TATGTTCGCGGGCAAAGGGTTTTAAGATGGTCGCTTTTTCATTTCCCTGTTTTTCGGCCTTTAACAAGCTTTCATACGCTTTGGGATAATTCTGCTTTTTGGTTCCCATTCCCCATAATTCCATGACGCCTTCCATATATAAAGCGTCCGCGAAACCGTATTTGCCGGCGGTAACGAAACGGTTATAGGCATACGGATAATTTTGCGGCTGTCCCTGCCCCCAAAAAGTTATCAGTCCGACATAATAAATCGCCTCGGGAATGTTCTCGGTCGCCAGATTATAAAAACCGTCCCAAGCGTGAAGATACTTTCCCTCTTCATACACCTTTTTCAAATAGGACATGCTGTATCTGTCCTCGGCCTTCGCCGACAGCGGAAGAAGCATCATCATCAATAGCAGAACAATCTTTTTCATCATTTTTTATCCAACGCTTGTTTATATAATTGAAGATATTTCTTTGTCGAACTGTCCCATGAATAATCCTGTTTCATGGATTCCCTGATCATATTGTCGAAATGGTCGCGACGGTCGAAATATGTGGAAACGGCCCACCCGACGGTATAATAAAAAGGATCGGCCCCGATTTCCCAGAATTTAAATCCCGTCCCCGTGCCGTTCCGCTCATCGTAATTGACGACGGTGTCATCCAACCCGCCGGTGGCCCGAACCACCGGCAAGGTACCGTAAATCTGGCTGTACATCTGGTTCAAACCGCACGGCTCGTATATAGACGGCATCAAAAAGACGTCGGATCCCGCCTCTAATAAATGGGCGATATCCTCGTTGTAACCGATATAAGCCCCGAAACGATACGGATATTTAAAACGAAGGTTTCCAAAAAAGCTTTCCGCCCATTTCTCTCCGGAACCGATAATGGCTATCTGGCAATACATGTTGTCCATGATACGCTCGACGGTCTGCGCCAGCATATGGATACCCTTTTGATCGGCGAAACGGGCGATAAAAGAAAGCAGCGGGGGATTGCCGTCTTCGTATAAATACAGTTTTTTCTGTACCGCCTTTTTATTGGCTAGCTTTCCTTCTTTAAAGGAATTGACGTCATAGTTTTTGACCAGAGCTTTGTCGGTTTTGGGATTCCACGCGTCCAAATCGATGCCGTTGATGATGCCGGAAACGTCGTTATAACGGGCGTTCAAATACCTGTCCATACCGTTGGAACCAACCGGCCCCATAATTTCGCGCGCATAAGTCGGACTTACCGTGTTTATCTTGTCGGCGTAACGGATGCCCCCTTTTATCAGGTTGGTTTTGCCGAATCCCTCGAACGCGTCCGAATTGAAATCATACGGGCTTATTCCCGCATATTCCAAAACATCGGGCTCAAAAATACCCTGATAGCCGATATTGTGAATCGTCAAAACGCTTTTCGTGTTTTTAAAGAAATCGTCGTTCATCGTCTTTAAATAATATGGAACAAAGCACGTCTGCCAATCCTGGACATGAACGATGTCCGGTTTAAAATTCAAATCCTTTGCCAACTGCAAAGAAGCCCTTGAAAGAAAAGCGTAACGAAAAGCGTTGTCTTTGTATTCGCCGCCGGCGTCGTTATAATAACCGGCGCGGTCAAAATACTTGTTAAACTCTATAAAATAAACGTCGACGCCCGTGGGATAGTCCGTATGGTGCACGCTGTAAAATTCCTCGCAATTGCCCATTTTGACGCACGATCCTTTAAACAAAGGCTCGATATGGTATTTTTCCCGATTTATCTTGGAATACAGGGGCAAAATCACCTTTACGTTCGCCCCTTTGGCTTTTAAATATTTCGGCAAGGCGCCGCTGACGTCGGCAAGACCGCCGCTTTTGGCATAAGGTGCGACCTCACTGCTGATAAACAGGATATTCAAATTATCGGTCATCATTCTCTCCTTTCCTATTTTACCGCAACCTGTTCACACTTTAATTCCCCCGCTTCTTTCTTGGCGCGGGTCAATAAAGATTTATCGGCTTTCGGATATTTCACCGGCAATCCGACAAAGGTCATGCACGCTTCTTTGTTTTTCTTTAATTTTTTATATGAATAACCAAGCTTTAACAAACTGTCCGGCCCCTTCGCGCCCTTGCCGTATTTTTTGACGCCGTCGGCAAACGCGGCAACCGCGTTTTTATAATCGGCGCGCACGTAATAGGTTTCGCCCAGCCAATACATGGCGTTGCTGGCCAACGCGTGTTTGGGATATTTGTTGATGACGATCTTTAAATTGTTTTCCGCCTTTACATAATCGCCCTTTTTAATATATTCGATAGCCGTTTTATATAATTCGTCCGGCGTGTCGGCAACCGCGTCGGGCACGGGTTTTGCCACCGGTTTATCCGATGTCTTAGCGGCCGAAGGCGCATTTTTAACCGTATTGTCCGCCTGCGGGCGGTTTTTTATTTCGGCGACGCTTTTTTCAAGCAATTCAAAACGGACTTTATAATCGTCGTTTATTTTATCAAGGCGTTTGTTTAAAGTGTCAACGCGATTACTAAGTCTTTCGATCTCGTTAACGTAATTTCTGACATTCTGTTCAAGACGGTCAACCCTGATCTGGATTTGATCAAGATAAATCTCGGGTGCGGCGTTATCTCCCCTTTTCCGAGCCGCCGACGCGCTTGACCTCAGCATCTCTTTGGAAAACAGATTGAACTGTTTTTCCAATTTCTCCACTTTCTCTTCAATCGCGTAATATTTATTTTCATCGGATGCGTCGGGAATGGAGTCATCAATTATCTGCGCGGCGGCGTATTGACCGCAATACAACAAAGACAACAGGAAAAAAAGAACTTTCATCGACAAACCTTAAAAGCGAAAAGACACTCTTCGTCAAATTATACGAAGAGTGTCTTTTATAGTCAAAGAAAAAACCGTAAATTACTCGACAATAACCGTTTCCGAACGGCGGTTCTGCGCCCAAGCGGCCTCATTGGAACCGAATACAGCGGGTTTTTCCTTACCATAGGAAATGGTTCTTATGCGGTCGGCGTCAATTCCTCTGGATACAAGGTATTCTTTTACGACGTTGGCGCGTTTTTCACCAAGGGCAAGGTTGTATTCTCTGGTACCGCGTTCATCGCAATGTCCCTGAATTTGAACCTTGACTTCGGGATTGGATTTCAGCCATTCGACCTGAAGTCTTAAAGTCTTGATTGCTTCCTCTGATAACGTGGCTTTGTCGTAACCAAAGAAAACTCTGTCCTTAGTATAATCTTTAAATTCCACCTTGGCGGCTTCGTCAAGAGTGTACTGACGATTTTCTTCCGTAGTTGTAACAGCGGTGTCTTCCGTGCTTGCGCAAGCGGAAATCATGGCTACAGCAGCAAAAAGACTTAATAAGCGTAATTTCATTTTCATTTCTCCGTAATATAAAAGTGACCATAGACAATATTAAATAAATAGCCCTTATAATTCAAGCTATTTTTAATAAACTTTAAACTAAATATCTTAATAAATGGTATATTTCTCCAAAAAATCATTGTAAAAGCGGCGACCACGTGGGATCCGAAGCGTTAGCCGGCGTTTTAATCTCTCTGAGATTCTTGCCGGTTATGTCGACGGCGTAAATCTTTGAGGGATAATTGCCGAAAACGTCGGGTTTCTCCTGTTTAAAGAACATCAAAGTCCGTCCGTTGGGAGACCATGACGGCGCCTCCACAAGATAACCGGTGGCTAAAAGACGCTCCCCCGTCCCGTCCGGATACATAACGCCTATATAGAATTTCCCCCCTTTTATCTTGGTAAAGGCAATATAATCGCCGCGCGGAGACCAAACCGGCGTGGCGTAACGACCCTTGCCGTCGCGGTCGAAACTTATCCTTTTTACGTTTTTGCCGTTGGCGTCCATAACATATATCTGTTGCGTTCCCGAACGATCGGAATTAAAAGTGATGTATTTGCCGTCCGGCGAATATGACGGCGAAGTGTCGATGGCATCGGAATTGGTCAGCTGGCGTATGCGTCTGGTTTCCAAATTCATGGTGTATATATTGGAATTCCCCTGATAGGCCAAAGACATGATGACGCTTTTGCTGTCGGGAGAAAAACGCGGCGCGAACGTCATTCCCGGAAAGTTGCCAAGCAAAGTCTGCTTGCCGCTTTCCATATCCCAAATATAAACTCTGGGGACGTTGTTCTTATAAGACATGTAAGCTATCTTTTGCATATTCAAAGAAAAACGCGGCGTAAGAACCATTCCTTCGCCGGTCGGCAAAATCTGGTGATTCTCGCCGTCCTGATCCATTACGGCCAGCCTTTTGACCCTAGAAACGCCCGATCCGCTTTCCATGATATACACGATACGGGTGTTAAAATACCCGTCTTCCGACGTTATGCGTTTAAAAATATCGTCCGAAACCATATGGGCAAGCTGACGGAAACTTTTCGCCGTGGAAACCAGCATTTTCGCCTCCATCTGAACCGAAGAAAAAACATCCCACAAACGGAACGTGACTTCGAGTTTGTCCGCCTTTTTTAAAATCTGCCCCTGAACCAACGCGTACGCGTTGATAACTTTCCAATCGTTGAACCTGGGAACTATGTCAACGGATTTTATCGTCTGGACAAAAGCCGAATTGTCTATTATCCGAAACAATCCCGAACTTTTCAGATTGTTCTTTATAATGGACGCCATCTGCTTGCCCAATTTTTTTTCTTCTTCGGTTCGACCGATAAAATCGGGAATGGCTATCGGCATAGGCTCGGAATAAGCCCCGGTAATGTCCAGCTTTAGTTCAGCCATGGCAACAGCCGGCATAATCATAAACAATAGCACTAAAATTACTGTTTTCTTCAAAATCCTACCCCCTCCAACGGACTGAAACGCAAACGCAAATCCGACCATTCAGCATAAGTGTCGGGATATCGCTTTGCCAAAATGTAAAAAGGGGAATCAACTCCTCTTTTTTCGCAAATATAAATCGCCCGACGCGCGCTTTCGGCGATCGTTCTGAACGGTCTGTCATTGTTATAACGGTTTTTGTCGACAATATCCACACTTTTTACCGAACCGTCGCGATTAATCTTCGCCTTTATCTCGACGATTATTTTTTCCGCCCCTTTGACGCCAGCCTCGACATTCCAGCACGACCTGATACGACTGATAAGCGCGTCCTTGTCGGTTATCGACACTTTTCGGGACAAATCGCCGCCGATTCCGCCTTTCACGCCTTCGGAAACTTTCGGTTTCTTTTCATCGCTCTGATAATTCAACGGAGTATAGTCATCGGTCTTGACTTCCTCTATGGAAGAAAGCAAACTTCCCAAATCATTCAGTATGTCCTGAGGTTTAACCTCGTGTTTTGGCTTTTCCTTCGGCTTTTGCTCTTTTTTCTTTTTTGCGGGAACTTCGGCGGGGGGAGGAGCAGGATTTTCAAGTCTCGCGCCCTCGGGTTTGGGAAGAGACTTGGTTTCTATTTTTTTTATGGACGAGGTTTTCTGAGCCAGCGATGCCGACGCGTCGCGTTTCGGCGGAGTGTAAAACGGCTTTGACGGCAACGGCTCGACCTTTGGTTTCGGCAGTTCTTTCTTTTTTATTTCCGTTTTGACCGGCAAATTAGTGATCTCGGCAATTTCGACTTTACTTAAATCGATAAAAATAGGCGGATTTTCCACTTTTTTCAGCTTTGCGTCGACAAAAAAAGACATATTTATACCAGTCCCCAGAATAACGGCAAAATGCATCGCAAAAGACCAAAACAACGGCCTGTGAATCATTCTGCGCATCGTTTTTCTGAGATATTCTTTTATCATTTAGACTGTTTACGGTTTTTGGCGGCGGCGCCGCTTAACAAATTCCTGCTGTCGGTACGCAAACCTATCTTGGTATAACCGGCAATCCTTAATTTTCCCATCACTTCCATAACCGCTCCGTACGCCGTGACGTTATCGGCGCTTATGATGACGTCGGCGCTGGGATTCTCGTTCGTTATGGCCTTGACTTTATCGACCAAAACCGCTTGCGCTATTTTGTCGGTTCCGATATAAGTGTCGCCGTTTTTATCAATACTGATGTTTACGGTTTTGTTTTCGCCGGCAATCGCTTTACCGTCTCCTCTGGGCAAATCCAAAGGAATTCCGGTCGTCACCAAAGGGGCGGTAATCATAAAAACCACCAGCAAGGAAAACATCACGTCAACCATCGGCGTAATGTTCATATCGTGAACCTGTTTGTTACGTCCCCTTTCTTTGGTAAAACTACGCATCGTCTCTGTGGCTTCCTCCCATTACGGACGTTTCGGATTGCCGCGCCAATATCGCAGAAAATTCGATGGCGAAATTTTCCAATTTGCGAGCCAGACGGTCAATATCGGTGGAAATCTTGTTATATGCCAACGTGGCCGGAATGGCCGCTATCAATCCCAATGCCGTCGTGTACAAAGCCTCGCCGATACCGGGAGCGATGACGGTTATAGCCGTGTTTCCCGTAACGCCGATTTCATGGAAACAGTGGATGATTCCCCAAACCGTTCCGAAAAGCCCCAAAAACGGACAAACGGAACCCGTAGAAGACAGAAAGGTCATGCGAGTCTCTATTTCGGTAATCTCGCGGTCCAACGTTATGCGCGTGACCTGTTCGATACGCTGGTTGACGCTGATAAGTTTCGACATCGACGCGTCGGTTCTTTTCCATTCTTTTAAAGCGGCTACGAAAATAGCCGACATGGGATCGCGTTGTTTAAGGGCTATGCGTTTATACAATTCCCCCAACGGCTTTCCCGACCAGAATTCATCCTCGAATTTCTTAATGCGCCACTTTATTTTACGGATAAGAATGAATTTTTCAAAAATTATGGCCCATGACCAAATGGAAGCGCCTATCAGCAATACATAGATAAGCACGGTCATCCAATCTGATCGCGACAGCATATTGAAAAGGCTTATGTCTCCGTAAGCGACGATATTATTCACAGCTTGGCTTTGCATTACTTGTATTTCTCCAACTTCATACGCAAATCATCCGGCAATCTGACCGGTTTATAATTCAAATTAACACACACGGCCGCGATATCCATAGCGACTAATTTTACGCCGTTTTTGTAAACGGTCTGTTTAAAAACCATGGTCGCGCCTTTCAAATCATCAATCACCGTTTCAATGGTAAGCTCGTCTTCAAGCGTGGCGGGGGCATAATAAACGACGTTGCATGAACGAACCATAAGCCCCACATTGTATTTTTCCCGCAAAACGCTGGGAGGAACGTTTTCCTTTATCAGCAATTCCATCCGCGCTCGCTCGGCAAAATCAATGTATTTAGAATGATAAACGACACCTCCGACATCCGTATCCTGATAATATATCCTGGTTTTATATATAAACGGTTCCGCCATATTCTCACCTGTCTTTAAAAAAATTGTTTTTATGAATCATTTTATTATCCCCAAATAAGCATATCCTTTATCGGATAAAACTCTTCCCCGCGGGGTTCTTTGGATAAGCCCCTGCTGCATTAAAAACGGTTCTACCGTCTCTTCCAAAGTGTCTCTCTCCTCGGCCAATGCGGACGCCAAAGTGTCTATACCCACGGGACCGCCGCCGTAATTATTGGCAAGACACAGCAAATAATTCATGTCAAGCTTATCCAAACCGGATTTGTCAACACCGAGACGTTTTAAAGCGGCATCGGCAGTATTTTTATCAATGACACCGCCGTTGATATAGGTAAAATCACGTATCCTCCTTAACAGTCTGCCGGCAATTCGCGGCGTTCCCCTGGAACGGGAAGCGATCTCCATGGCTCCGTCATCGGTTATTTCCACACCCATTATGGAAGCCCCCCGCTTTACGATCATTTCAAGACTGTCGGTCGAATAAAAATCAAGTTTCAAAGGAATACCGAAACGATCTCTTATAGGTTTGGAAAGCAATCCCGAACGCGTTGTCGCCCCGACAAGGGTAAAGGGGTTGATATCGATCCGGAACGAACGGGCGGCCGGTCCTTCTCCGGTAATGATATCAAGCTTAAAATCCTCCATCGCCGGATATAAAACTTCTTCGATTTGGCGATTTAAACGATGAATTTCATCAATAAACAAAACGTCCTTTGGTTCAAGATTGGTAAGTATCGCCGCCAAATCCCCCGTTTTATGTATCACGGGACCCGACGTTGCCCTGAACCCGACCCCCATTTCGGCGGCGATTATTTGCGCCAACGTGGTTTTGCCAAGTCCCGGAGGCCCGTACAACAAAACGTGATCCAAAACTTCGTTCCGCGCTTTTGCCGAATTGATAAAAACGCCCAAGTTTTCTTTTAATTCGTCTTGTCCGATAAATTCCTTTAGGCGTTTTGGACGCAACGATGTGTACAATTCATCGTCGCCATCCATGTTTTGAGGATCAACCATGCGATCTTTCATAACAGTCATCCCATACTTTTCAAAGCGACGCGGATAATATCCGATAATTCGGCATCGGGATTGCCGGACATAACTTTATCAACGACAAAAACGGCATCCGATCTTTGATATCCCAAATGAACCAAAGCCGAAACCGCATCGGAAAAAACGGAACCAGCCTGCGCGGAAGGAACGGAAGACGCGACGGGAAAAGCGTCAATATTAATTTCGTTCACTTTTCCTTTTAATTCGGAAATAATTCTGGTCGCCAATTTGGGACCGACGCCGTTGGCCCTGCTTATTAACTTGACATCGGCAGCGGCTATGGCTCTGTATATATCACCGACTTTAAGCGAGGATAAAATCCCCAGACATACCTTTGGTCCGACCCCTTGAACCGTAGTCAACAAACGAAACAACGCCCTTTCGTTTTTTTCCTTGAAACCGTATAAAGTATGGCTGTCTTCCCGAACAACCAAATCCGTATATATAACGGCGGCTTCTCCGACACAGAGATTCTGCAAAGTATTCGTCGACGCGTAAAAAACGTACCCTATGCCGTTAACTTCGATAACGGCACTACTTTCTTCAACTTCGGACACAACCCCTTTTAAATACGCAATCATAACACCCCTTCTGATGATTTACATAGATTCGCAGGAATTGACAAGTAAAGCAAGATTTTATTTTGATTTAATTTTCATTTCTGCGCATATTGGCCAGAAAAAAACCGTCCGTGTGATAAACACTTGGACGAACGATCAAAGTATCAACCAATGAAAAATCGGAATTAATCTTTAAAAAATCGTTAATCTGCCCCATGTTTTCCGCATCAATCAAGGAACATGTGGCATAGGCAAGTATTCCACCTTTGCGAACATGATGTTTAACCTTGTTCAAAATATCGGCGCCGTTTTTTATCAAATCCGTCAGTTTTTCCGGACTTATTCGCCATTTGGCATCCGGGGAACGGGCAAAAGTTCCGCTGCCCGAACACGGAACATCGGTCAAAACGGTATCGAACTCTTCGTTGTCATAAGGATAACGCGTAAAGATTGACGTTATTCCCATCTTTGCGGCGCGGCTTCGCAATTCATCCAATTTTGACGGTATGATATCATAAGCTATAATCTCGCCGCAGTCTTTCATCCTGATCGCCAAATTCAGCGATTTTCCCCCTGCTCCGGCGCAATAATCCAAAACCCTGTCGCCACACAACTTTACGTTTTCGGCCACCATCTGAGACCCCTTGTCCTGCACCATAAACAAACCGCGCCGGAATGATTTTACCGTATTGAAATCAATCCTTTTGGCAATCCTTATACCGCTTTGCACGTCGGACATTATTTCAGGATCGTACGCCTTTAAATCTTTTGCAACCGCGTTTATTGACGTTTTTAACGTATTGACCTTTATATCGATACGGTTTTCGTTATTATTTTGCATAAAAAGCAGATCGTCACGATTGATAACCGACAACAGAAAATCGGAATATTCGGGTATAAATCCGTCGGGAGCAGGATTTTTGACATACGCGGCGACCATTTTTTCCGCATCGTCGCCCACGGCGTCTCTAAGCCTTTTATAATTTCGGACAACGCCCCAGACTATACCGTTTATATAAGCTCTGTCTTTTGATCCGAGATTTTTGTTTTCGCGGAAAAACTTTTTTAAATAATTGTCAACCGGTTTTTGTTTTAAAAAACTTTCTTCTAAAATAGCTATTGCCCGCCGCATTTGAAACCTTTCGCCACGATATAGTATTCACGAGATTCCTGCCGCGAAGATTTGGGTTTAAAATGTTTTATTTCCCGAAAATCGCGCTTTATACGATTTAAAAGTTCGTTTTCGGTTCCCCCTTGAAATATTTTAGCCACAAAAGATCCCCCGGACGCCAATACTTTAAGGGCAAAATCATACGCCTGCTCCAGCAAAGCCATAATTCTTAAATGGTCAAGCCTTGGATTGCCTGTGGTATTCGCGGCCATGTCGCTCATCACGACATCGGCCTTCCCGTTCAACGCATCTATAATCTTTTCCTCCGCCCCTTCAGATAGAAAATCCATTGTCATGACTTTGACGCCGAACATTGAAGACATGGGTAATATATCAACCGCGGTTACCAAGGGATTGGTATCCGATTCGCCCACTTTCTTTACCACGACTTGCGACCAACCGCCCGGGGCAGCTCCCAAATCAACGACTTTGCTTCCTTTTTTGAACAGCTTAAACTTATCGTCGATTTCGATAATTTTATATGCGGCGCGGGATCGATAGCCGTCGGCGTGCGCTTTTAAAACGTAAGGATCGTTTAATTGTCTTCTCAACCAATTAGCGGAACTTACCGACCTTTGCTTAGCCGTCTTTAGTCTTTCTTTTTTCATAGCTTACTTTATCCCTAGCCCGCTGCATAAGATCCAAAATAATGCCGTCCCGCAAACCTCTGTCGGCGATTGTGATGTTTTCAACATCCCAAAAACTGGTTATTGCGTCCAAAATGGCGCATCCCGGCAATATCAACTTTTCCCGGTGCTTTCCTATGGCTCCGGTTTTCAAACGATCGTTTTTGCTCATTTTTAACAATTTTTCCTTTTCGGCGCGTATAACATCACCGGACAGCTTCATTCCGTCGATAATTTCGCGTTTGTATCGATTAAGCCCCAGATGAAAAGCCCCTATGGTGGTTATCGTTCCGGAAGTTCCGACCATTTGCAGTTGCTTATCCTTTACCAATTCCGAAATATGATAAACATCGTCAAAAGGTTTAAGATAACCCGCAACCTTTTCAACAACGATATTATAATCGGATTTCAACAATTCATTGCTTAAAAATCCGTCAGCTATCGTCAACACTCCCAAAGGAACCGAAACGGTCCCCTGCAAAATAACTTTCTTCTCGGGAGAAATTTTGGCGTAGGAAACTTCGGTGGAACCGCCGCCGATATCAAAAACCAACACATTGTCAGGAGAACGGGAAAGCAACGGGACGCAACCGGTAACCGCCAACCTGGCCTCCTCCTGCGAAGATATTATTTCAAAAGACATACCGGTCTCATCATAAATTCTTTCCACGAACTCGTCGCCGTTGACGGCTCGGCGGCAGGCCTCGGTCGCCACGAATCTCGCTTGGGAAATCGGCATGCTGTTAATTTTCTCCGCCATCTGTTTCAAGACTTCTATCGTTCTGTTCATCGCCTTTACCGACAACGCGTTGCTAATCGCCAGTCCCTCACCCAGTCTGGTTATCTTTGAGAAAATCTCTACCGGATAAAAATAATCCCCGTCCGGTTTGGCAATTAAAAGCCGGCAATTATTCGTCCCCAAATCTACGGTGGCGTATGTTCCTTTTTTTCTGGTCCTTTCCGGTTTCATTGACAATCAAATTCCTTAACTCTTAACTTTCCGAACCGTCCGTACGGATCATTGTAAAAAGCAGGATAACACTTT
>Ga0310786_10010285_pt1 | contig 11779 bp, 13 predicted proteins | sample AusTroGonzalo_MG_FD_203881 | JGI IMG/M metagenome (GOLD analysis project Ga0310786, IMG submission 203881) | Bovine rumen microbial communities from tropical cattle in Woodstock, Queensland, Australia - Gonzalo_03 (v2) (version 2) | ecosystem: Host-associated > Mammals > Digestive system >... | reverse complement strand
TCGTCATCAGCGGCACGTCCGCCGGCAAGACCGGCGTCGTCACCAGCGTTGACCCGAAGAAGGGCACCGCGATCGTCGCCGGCGTCAACGTCCACAAGAAGGCGATGCGCCGCACCGAGAAGACCCCGGGCGGGATCATCGACAAGGAAATGCCGATCAGGCTCTGCAAGCTCATGCCGTACGACCCCGAGAAGAAGTGCGCCACGCGCGTTCGCACCTCGGTCGCCGACGGCAAGAAGGCCAGGGTCTCGGTCAAGAGCGGCAAGACCCTCTAAACCAAGGAACTGAACATCATGGCAAGACTAAAGGACGAATACGCGAGCCGCATGGTTCCGGAGCTCGAGCAGAAGCTCGGGACCACGAACAAGATGCTCGTTCCCCGCCTTCAGAAGATCGTCATCAACATGTGCTTCGGCATCGTCTCCAAGGACGAGCAGAAGCAGCTCGTCGACGACCTGGCGGCGCTCACCGGCCAGAAGCCCATGCTCTGCAAGGCCAAGAAGTCCATATCGAACTTCAAGCTGCGCGAAGGCATGGTCATCGGCGCCAAGGTCACCCTGCGCGGAGAGCGCATGTGGGAGTTCGCCGACCGCCTCATCTCGGTCGCGCTGCCCAGGATCCGCGACTTCCGCGGCGTCTCCAACCGCGGCTTCGACGGACGCGGCAACTACACGCTCGGCCTGAAGGAGCACTCGATATTCCCCGAGGTCGTCTCGGAGTCGTCGGCGCACTCCGGAATGGACATCACGTTCGTGACGAGCTCTAACGACAACAAGGCCGCGAAGGAGCTTCTCAACTCCATGGGAATGCCTTTCGCCGGGAGGAACTGATCATGGCAAAGAAGTGCTTGGAAGTTAAGCAGAAGAGGGCCCCCAAGTTCAAGGTGCGCGCGTACAACCGCTGCCAGCGCTGCGGGCGCCGCCACGCATACCTCAGGAAGTTCGGCGTTTGCCGCCTCTGCTTCCGCGAACTGGCCGTGGCCGGGCTCATCCCCGGCGTGACGAAGGCCTCGTGGTAAAGACAAGGAAAGGAATCACACAATGACATCAGATCCCGTTTCCGACATGCTCACGACGATCCGCAACGGACTGAAGGCGCGCCTCCACTCCGTCGAGACCCCGGCGAGCAACCTTAAGGGCGAGATCGCCCGCGTCCTCAAGGACGCCGGCTACATCGCCGACGCCGTCACCACCTCCGAGTTCCCGAAGAAGCTCGTGATCACGCTCAAGTACTCCGACCGCGCCGTTCCGGCTATCACGGAGATCAAGCGCATCTCGAAGCCCGGGCTCAGGAAGTTCGTGGCGGTCCCCGAAATCCCCGCCGTCCTCGACGGCATGGGCCTCGCGATCCTCTCCACCTCCAGGGGCGTAATGTCCGGCTCGGAGGCCAGGAAGCAGAGGGTCGGCGGCGAGCTGATATGCACGGTCGCTTAAAATAGGAGCCAAAGACAATGTCTCGAATCGGAAAAGAACCCGTCAAGCTCGCCGAGGGCGTCACAGCCCAGGTCGAGGGCCAGAAGGTGACGGTGAAGGGAAAGCTCGGCGAGCTCTCCTACACGATGCATGACGGCATCACGGCGAAGGTGGAGGACGGGGCGATCAAGGTCGCCTGCGCCGACGACGAAACGCTCGGCAACTTCCACGGACTCGCCCGCGCGCTGATCAACAACATGGTGACCGGCGTGTCGAAGGGCTACACGAAGCAGCTCTCCATCGAGGGCACCGGCTTCAAGGCGGTCCTCAAGGGCTCGGAGCTCGCGCTCTCGCTCGGCTTCGCCTCCCCCAAGATCTTCGCGATCCCCGCGGGGCTCAAGGTGACGGTCGAGAACGACGGCCTGCAGGTCACGGTCACCGGAATCAGCAAGGAGGTCGTCGGCGAGGCCGCCGCGCGCATCCGCTCGTTCTACCCGGCCGAACCCTACAAGGGCAAGGGCATCAAGTACGTCGGCGAGCACATCCGCCGCAAACAGGGCAAGAAGGTCGCCTAACCGCGGCATAAGGAGCAGACGAAATGTTCAATCGCAAAGTTCAGCGCCAGAAGAGGCACCTTCGCCTCCGTCAGCGCGTCATCGGCTCGGCCGCGCGTCCGCGCATGTCGATCTGCGTGACGAACAAGCACATGTACGTCCAGTTCATCGACGACGACGCGGGCAGGACCCTCGCCTCCGCGAGCACCATCAAGGAGCAGAAGGCCAACCTCGAGGTCGCGAAGAACCTCGGCAAGGCAGCGGCGGAGGCCGCGAAGGCCGTCGGCATCTCCACGGTGGTCGTGGACCGCGGCGGATTCAAGTACACCGGCCGCGTTGCCGCGATCGTCGAGTCCGCCATCGAGGCGGGCCTCTCGATCAGCGCCAAGAAAGAGGAGGGCAAGTAACAATGGCACAGAATCGCGACAAGCGCGGCGAAATGGGCGCGCAGGACGACCTCGACGAGCACACAGTGTTCATCAACCGCTGCGCCAAGACCGTCAAGGGCGGCCGCCGCATGAGCTTCTCCGCCGTCATCGTCGTCGGAGACAAGGAAGGGCGCGTCGGCGTCGGCTTCGGCAAGGCGAACGAGGTCTCGGACGCAATCCGCAAGGGCGGCGAGGCCGCCCGCAAGGACATGCGCAAGATCACGCTGCGCGGCAAGACCATCCCGCATGACGTCGAGGGCGTCTGCGACGGCGGCAGGGTCATCCTGAAGCCGGCGCCGGACGGCACGGGCCTCATCGTCGGCGGCGGAATGCGCCCCGTCCTCGAGGCGGTCGGCATCCGCGACGCCGTCGGCAAGTCCCTCGGCTCGAAGAACCGCCTCAACGTCGTCAAGGCCACAATGAACGCGCTCATGAAGCTCCGTTCGGCCGAGGAAATCGCCGCCGCCAGGGCGTAAGGGAAAGGAAACGACACCATGGAACTCAGCAACCTTACCAACACCCCCGGAGCCCGCCACCGCCGCAAACGCGTCGGCCGCGGCTGCGGATCGGGCATGGGCAAGACGTCCACGCGCGGACACAAGGGCCAGGCGGCCCGCAAGGGCCACAAGCAGAAGCTCGGCTTCGAAGGCGGCCAGATGCCGCTCGTCCGCCGTCTCCCGAAGCGCGGCTTCAACAACGCCGCGTTCAACGCCAAGGCGCTCGGCGTCAACCTCGCCGACCTGGAGAAGAAGTTCGAGACAGGGGCGGAGATCACCGTCGAGTCCCTCGCCAAGGCGGGCTTTTCGGACAACAAGCGTCCGAAGGTCAAGATCCTCGGCACGGGCACCCTCACCAAGAAGTTCACGGTGAAGGTCCCCTGCTCCGCTTCCGCGAAGGCGAAGATCGAGGCTGCCGGCGGCACAGTCGCCTGAGCCCCTGGCCTTTGCCGCAAGAAGAAGGCGGACGGGAAGCCCCGTCCGCCTTCTCTGCCCTAAGCCAGGCGCACGCGGCTTCCGGCGCCGCAGGGCCGGCTTGTTCACTAGGCGGGGCTTTTTTGTTATAATATCCGCGATGAAGGCAAAGACGTTCATAGACCAGGTGGTCGTCCAGGTGCGGTCCGGCAAGGGAGGCGACGGAGCGATGTCGTTCCGCCGCGAGGCGCTCGTGGAGTTCGGCGGGCCTGACGGCGGCGACGGCGGGCGCGGCGGAGACGTCGTGTTCAAGGCGTCCGAGCACGTGAACTCCCTCCTGTCGCTCTACTACGATCCCAAGTGCTTCGCGCAGGACGGCGGCCCAGGGCAGGGGCAGAAGATGTTCGGCAAGCGCGGGAAGGACCTCGTCGTGCCCGTTCCGCTGGGGACGGAGGTCTATGACGAGGACACGGGGCTGATGCTCGCGGACATAACGGAGCCGGGGCAGACCGTCGTCGTCGCGAAGGGCGGCGCGGGCGGATACGGCAACGTGCACTTCAAGTCGGCCGTGAACCAGGCTCCCACCGAGCACACCCAGGGCGGCGCGGGCGAGGAGAAGAGGCTGCGCCTCGAGATGAAGACGATAGCCGACGCGGGGTTCCTGGGCTTCCCCAACGCCGGCAAGAGCTCCATGCTGACGGCGCTTTCGTCCGCGACGCCGAAGATCGCCAGCTATCCGTTCACGACGCTCAACCCGATGGTCGGCACCGTCGTGTACGACGACTGGGCGAAGATCGCGCTTGCGGACGTCCCCGGGATAATAGAGGGCGCGGCGAAGGGCGTCGGCCTCGGGCTTGCGTTCCTGAAGCACCTCGAGCGCTCGAAGGTCCTCGTCTACGTAATCGACATGGCCGGAACGGACAACCGCGAGCCGTGGAGGGACTACGAGGTGCTCCGGAAGGAGATCGACGAGTATTCGGTGGAGCTGGCCGAGCGCCCGAGCCTGGTCGTCGCCAACAAGATGGACGAGGAGGCGTCCGCCGAGAACCTGAAGCGCTTCGTCGAGGAGACCGGCGTCACCCCGATAGCCGTGTCCTGCGCGACGCGCGAGGGCCTTGACGCGTTCAAGGAGGCCCTCAGGGATGTCGTCCGCCCGAAGACCAGGTTCCACCACACGCACGCCGAGCACGGGCTCGACCTCTCCCAGATGCCGGACACGACCGGCGAGGAGGTCCCGGCGGAGGCGCTCAAGTTCGCGACGTTCCTGAAGCTCGAGAAGCCGAAGGCGAAGAGCCATCCGTCGCGCGGAAACATCCATTGACGGACATGGCGGACGGGGTTTCGCCGAAAGGACGGCAGTACATGAAGAAATGGAATGTCGCAAGCGTAAGGGCGTCTAAGGGCGTCCGCAGGCTCGGATGCTGCACGGCGTACGACGCGTGCTTCGCGCGCCTCGCCGACGAGGCGGGCGTGCCGATTCTGCTCGTGGGCGACTCGATGGGCATGACGATGCTCGGATACGGCACGACTCTTCCTGTGAAGATGGAGGAGACCCTCTCGGCCACGGCCGCCGTCGCGCGCGCGGCCAGGAGCGCGATGGTCGTCGCAGACATGCCGTTCGGCAGCTACCAGTGCGGGGACGACCTCGCCGTCGCCAACGCCGTCGCATGCCTGAAGGCCGGTGCGGATGCCGTCAAGCTCGAGGGCGGCGCGAGGGTCTGCGGGCTCATCCGCAGGCTGACCGAGGCCGGCATACCCGTCCTCGCGCACGTCGGCATGACCCCCCAGAGCGTCAACGAATACGGCGGCTTCAAGAAGCAGGGCAAGACGCGCGAGGCAGCGGCCGCTGTGCTCGCCGACGCGAAGGCGGTCGAGGCGGCCGGCGCGTTCGCGGTGACGCTCGAGTGCATCCCGTCCGAGCTCGCGGCGGAGATAACGGCCGCGCTGAAGATCGTCACCGTCGGAATCGGCGCGGGGCCGGCATGCGACGCGCAGTGGCTCGTCATGCACGACCTCCTGGGCCTCAACGAGTCCTCGCCGTCATTCGTCAGGCAGTACGCGCATCTCGCGAAGGAAGTCCGCGACGCCTTCTCGTCCTATGTCGCGGAAGTCGCGGACGGGACGTTCCCTCCGGCGTGAAGGTCCTTCTGCACACCTGCTGCGGCCCCTGCGCCAGCGCATGCGTCCCCCGGCTGAAGGCCGGCGGGCACGAAGTCACTATGTTCTACTCGAACTCGAACATAGACACGCGGGAGGAGTTCGAGCGGCGGCGCGCGGCGGCGGAGCGCCTAGCGGAGGCGGACGGAGTCGCGATGGTTTCGGACGAATACGACCACGTCGCATGGCTGCGAGAGGCGGCGGCCGGCTTCGAGTCCGAGCCGGAGAAGGGCGCCAGGTGCGAGAGGTGCTTCCGCTTCAACCTCGCGCGCGCCGCGCGCTATGCGGCGTCTCACGGATACGACGCGTTCACCACCTCTCTCACGGTCTCGCCGCACAAGCCAAGCCCGGCGGTGTTCGCGCAGGGCGAGGCGGCGGCGGATGGCACGGGCGGACCGGCGTTCCTGCGCGAGGACTTCAAGAAGCGCGACGGATTCCTTCTCTCGGTCCGCCGCGCGGCAGGGCTCGGCCTCTACCGCCAGTCGTACTGCGGATGCGAATTCTCCCGGCATGGCTGATGCCGCACTTGCGCCGCCATACGGATTTTTGGTAAAATACAGATGACGTTGGAAGCTATGTTTTTGGCATTGCACCATGTTTAACGACTCAAAGGGGGACTACACCATGAAAAAACTTGTTTCGCTTGCCGCTGCCGCTGTTTTCGGCGCGTTGACGCTCTCCGCCGCGACCCCGGTCGCCGTCTGGGACGGGGACTTCACTGCTGCGCAAACGGGGTTCACCCTCAATCGCAGTGGTAACGCCATTAGCCAAGACAACTCGACAATCACCATCGACCAAGATGTCGGCGTGAAGGTTGATTTTGATTCGGCCATGCCCAACGGCATGACGGTGTTGTTTAGATACACCAACCTTTCTCTTGATTCTGACAAGACGCTGGCTTCATCTTTTGCGCAAGGATCAAACGAGAACAGCACAGGTGTTCAGCTGGTGTCCACATCGGTAAATGAAGAAACTGTAGGTGTTCCGAGTGGTTTTTACAATACGTCCACTACACACAATACTGGTGCGACTCAAAACAATGTAACCAGCAGCATGTCATCTGGTGTTATGGCATTTATGTATACGAATGGGGGGGGGACTCAACTTTATTATATAAACAACAATGCCGCCTCGGTTGTTTATAGCTGTTCCAGCCTAAAATCTGGCACTGACTTCACGGGGTCCAAGCTAAAAGGCTGCGCTATAGGCGGCGAACGCGCCAGGAGCGGCGCGACCCTGTTCCCAGCCGCGACGGGCATGAAGATTACCGCAATTGCAATCTTTAATGGCGGGTTGACTGAGGCGGAGATGACAGATTACGAATGGCCGAGTGATGGTGCGACAATCATAAAGTCCGACACAACAGTTTCCGCTATTAATTCGCAAGTCGGCGGTGAAGCTGAAATTAAGCTTTTGCTGTCGCCAGGCGTGACCATTACGATGGATGAAGCATTTACGGTGACTACCGTGAAACTAGTTTCGCTTGGCAACGTCACGCTTGCTGCCGATTCGCAACCATCGGCAGAGGAACTTGCAAAGCTTGATCTCTCGGGCGTTGTGGGCGCTGTTAAGAGGTCGTGGCTGGGACCTGATGTTATTGGGTTCAATTTCAATTCTGACGGTAGAGGTGGCGGATCGTATTATTATGGAGGTGCCGTAAATACATCTTCCGCCTTGGCGACTGGAACTTGGTATGCTAATGCCGATACCCCAAGCGCGACATCTAATGTCTACGCCGATGCGCTTACAAAGTTGACTTGGAAAGCAAAAAATGTTTATTCGGAGAAGAGTTTGATATGGGGCGGTACTTTTATACAAGGATATCTTGACGACGGCGACGGCGGTGCGAAGATAACCACGACGGGCATTCCTTTCGAAAAATACGATGTCATTATCTATTGTACTTCAGACTCGTCAAATGGTCTTTTCAGGGCGAAGTATGTGAATGGGAAGTACTATACATGGGATTCGGAGCAGGGTAAGACTGTTGTTTCTACAAGCGCAGATGCGCCTTGGGGTGCAGCTCAGGTCTCGACGACGCCCATCTACGGCACAAACGCAATTCGGATCAACGGCCTGTCTGGTCAACTGTCGATTAATGGTGGCACAAATGCAGGTGCCAATGGCCGCGGCGGCATATCCGCCATCCAGATTATTCCGGCAGATGTCGAGATTGACGCAGCAAACGGATATGTGCCTGACGCCACGCGTCTGGCGAATATCCGCAAGGACTACCGCGAAGTTACCATCAAAGGGGATGGCGACAACGGTGCGACGCTTAACTATGGGTCAACGACGGACACATTTACGTCGCATATTGTTTTTGACGGAGGCGTCCATTCGGTCACCTACAACAACAGTGGAACTGCGAGTATTGCCTTTGCTCAAAATGCTTCCAGCCCGGTGTTTGAAACTACGAATGGGGCTACTTTAAACCTTTATTCCATCGACCTTTCAGGATGGCAGGGGAATGCCCAAAACAAAGTTCCCTACAGCAACATGCTTGTAGGCGAGGGAACGATGCTGAACCTCGTTCCCAATCAAGGTTCCGAAGACAGGACTTTCTACTACCAGGGGCGCTTTACCATTGAGCCAGGCGCGACTCTGAAAACAAGCTATACACACCAAAACTCGGTGTTCAGATTGAATGGTGGCGCCTACGAAGGGTACGAACAGATTTATGTTCCCGCCTCCGAACTTGGTTCAAGCCATGCTGTCATTACTGGTGTTGATGGTAATACGGGATTGCGGCTTCATAGTGATGCCACTGTTGGCGTCGGCATCTTTGTGGGGGAGAATTCGGCCCTTGACTTCGACATCGCCATTACAAGTGCGGGTTCTGCGCCCATAGGCAAGTGGGGAGACGGGACGGTGGTCTTCAATGGAGACCTTTCCGGTTATCAGGGGGCGTTGACAGTCCACGAGGGAACGGTCAGCGTCTCCACTGCGACAACGCTTGCATCAGTCGTCAACGAAGCCGGTGCGACGATTGCCTATTCGTATGGCGCAAAACCGACGATCACCGCGTATTCTGGAGACGGCAATGTTGTTGTCGACATCTCCTCTCTTGTGGACGGCGGTTCAATTGAGCCAGGAACGTATGTTCTCGCTCCGGCTTCGGTCCCGTCGTATCGCGTTAGCGTTGTCGGGCTGCCCGAGGACTCTGGGTTCTCGATAGCGGCGACAGAGGATGGCATCGTCCTCACGGACGAGCAGATATTCTCGCCGGAGTGGACGGGGCCGTCCGGCGCATGGACGAGCTCGGTGTTTGACGGGCGTAGCGGCAATACTGAAGGTCTGGCGGTAGTCTTCTCGCAGTCGGCGACGCCGGAAGGATCGGTCACCGTCGCGGTAGACGGCGAAAAGAGCGTGAAGAGCCTTTCGTTCATGGCGAGCGACACAGGCTACACTCTCAAGGGGGACAGGATCACGACGACGGAAGGCATCACGGTAAATGGCGGAGCGCCTGTTGTCGTCAGCAACGAATTGGCCGTCAGCGGCACGGTCGCTCTCAATGCAGGAACGCAGTTGACCTTGGCGACCAATGGAGTGTCGTTTGCTTCGGGCGCGCTTTCCGGGGCGGGCACTCTTGTCCTTGATCCTGGCGAAGGCAATGAGTTTACGATGTCTACCGCGAACACTTCCTATACGGGCGAGGCCGTGATTGCGAGTGGCACGGTGAAGATGGGAGATGCCCAGTCATTCGGTGTAGTAACAAAGGACAGCGCAATCCGTGTCAAGGGAGGCGCGACTTTCGATGCCAACCATGCGGAAGCCATATCAACCTACTATGCAGAAAATGGGCACAAGCTTGGGCTTATCTTAGAATCTGGTGCGACATTCGCATCGTCCTCCCAGAATAACGACAGGAAGTTGAGTTCGGTTTCTTCTATAACGCTGGAAGGCGACGCAATGGTTGATGCCACTGCAGCGGATGTGTCGATTGCTCTCCATCTGAATTGGGATTATACACATATCTACCTTGGCACGAACACTTTGCGAAAAACAGGTGATAATACGTTTTGGATTTCTGCGTGCAAGATCGATGGAACGGGCGTGTTTCATGTTGAAAATGGGAGTGTCACGATATGTGAAAGCTATTATGGCACCAGGCCGGGGTTGTTTGCTGAAGGCACGCTTAGGCTGGACACTGGCGCTTCCTTTAATATGGTGCATTACTATCAGGCTGGTAAGTATCCTGTGTTTACGGTTAAGAATCTTGAGTTGAACGGCACTGTCACGCGTCAGGCTGGAACCGATGCGACAAACAGCACCCTTACCGTCACCGGTTACATTACTGGCAACGGCACGACGCCGACGTTGACGTTTGCCGAAGGGGCGATGCTGAAGCCGACGGGGACTGGCTATCTCACGATTACCGAATCGCTCAGCGGCACAGTGACGGTCGATGTGGGCGAAGTTGACTTTGAGACGGCGTCTTCCGTGCCCCTGTTCAAGGTCGGTTCGGCGGAGATGCTGCCTGAGGCCTCGGACATTGCGTTCTCCTGCGGCGACCTGCCGAAGAAGTGGTCGTTGACGAGGACGTCGGACAAACGTGGCTATGTCCTGAAGAAGTTCTCTCCGTTTACCGTTCGCCTCCGCTGACGGACGGGATGCCGGTTGGCGCAATCTGCAAGATGAAATCGTCTTGGACATTTGGCGAGAGGGCGTGCCTCTTTGTTGCCTCCGGGTTCGGGATCGGACTGCTCGCGCCGTTTGCGCCGGGGACGTTCGGCAGCGCGGCCGGCGTCGCGCTCGCGTACGCCACGACTAGGCTCCCCGTCGTTGCGCAGGTCGCCGCGTGCCTTGTCCTGGCCGTCGCCGCCATCCCTATATGCTCTGTCGCCGAGCGCGTCCTCGGCGTCAAGGACGACGGACGCATCACAGCCGACGAATGGATGCTGTATCCGATCGCCGTGATGGGCATCCCCCTCGCCGAGCTGCCGTGGTGGTCGATGGCCGTGTTCTTCTGCGTCGTGCGCGCGATCGACATCGCCAAGCCGCCGCCCGCCCGCCGCCTTCAGGACATCCACGGGGGCTTCGGAATCGTCGTCGACGACTTCATCGCGAACCTCTATTCCCTTGCAGTGAACTGGACAATCGTGATCGGGCTATTCAGATGACGAACGACCCGATCATACGCGTGACAGACCCGTGCAGGCCAATCGAATTCGACCTTTCTCGCCCGCTTGAGATCGAGGTCGGGTGCGGAAAGGGCCAGTTCCTGACGCGGCGCGCCAAGCAGAATCCGGAGTGCGACTTCCTTGGAATAGAGCGGATGCTTGAGAGGGTCCGCCTTTTCGCAGGCAAGTGCCGGCGTGCGCAGATCCCAAACGCCAGGGTCCTCAGGCTGGAGGCGCTGTACACGTTCCACTACCTGCTGCCTGCGCACCATGCGCGGACGGTGTATGTGTTCTTCCCGGATCCGTGGCCTAAGAGGAAGCACCACTCCCACCGGCTTTTCGGGCCACTTTTCCTGAATGCGCTCTGGAAGCGACTGGAGGTCGGCGGGAAGCTCGAGTTCGCGACAGACCATGCGGAGTACTTCGCGGCCGTCTGCGAGTGTTTTGCGGGAGACCCGCGCTTTGAGCGCGTCGAGCCGATGCCGCGCCCAAAGGAGGTGTGGACGGAATTCGAGACGATGTTCCGCGAACAGGGTCTGCCGATCCACTGCGCCGCATGGCGTTCGCTCCCCGCCGACGACGCGCCGCTTGCGCCGCTGACGATTCCGCCCGAGGCCGAGCCGAGGGAGGGGGTCTGCCGCAGGGTGTCGTGAAGCGGACTCCGGGAGCTGTTCGACCATGGCAACAAGGCAAACACACATCTCGCTTCGGTACCTGGCGGCCGCACTGGCCTTCCTGCTAGCATCCTCCGGCGACGCCGCTCACGGCATGGCGCGCGGCTTTTGGGGCTGCAAGGCCGATGCGGAGTTCGAGAGCCGGTTCCTGTCTGCGGAAGCCCGCGGCGAGGTGTACGAGGAGGCCGTAGGCGCTTTCCGCACGCACGACGACGACAGGGGCTGGTGGCAGGGGGAGTACTGGGGCAAGCACATGCTTGGCGCGGTTGCGGCGCAGTCCCTCACAGGCGACGAAGGGCTGAAGAAGTGGATTGCGTCCAGCGCCCGCGCGTTCGTCGATGAGTTCCAGCGGCCCGACGGCTACATAGGCACCCATTCCGACCCGCTTGACACCGGGCCGAATCCGGACGGCTCCGACAAGTTCAACTGGAACCTCTGGGGACGCAAGTACACGATGTGGGCGCTCATAGAGATATATGGCATGACCGATGACCGGTTCTTCCTCGATGCGGCTTCGCGC
>Ga0310786_10010283_pt1 | contig 11781 bp, 11 predicted proteins | sample AusTroGonzalo_MG_FD_203881 | JGI IMG/M metagenome (GOLD analysis project Ga0310786, IMG submission 203881) | Bovine rumen microbial communities from tropical cattle in Woodstock, Queensland, Australia - Gonzalo_03 (v2) (version 2) | ecosystem: Host-associated > Mammals > Digestive system >... | reverse complement strand
TGGTCAGCGTGGAGCCTAACTTGAGTTTTGAACAATAGGTATGGCCTGAATAGACCAACATGCCGGCTTTTTCACCACGGCCTTGTGTCTTGGTCGAGACATTGAGCAGACTCTCACGCCCGTCTTGGTCGGCAAAACCTCCTGAATGGAGATTTTGCAATGTGGCCTTGGTGAAGTTGCTTTGTGAGGCCTCATACACCTTGTCACTCAGGTCGTTGTAGGGTTTCTCCATCTCCTCTCGGCCTTCCTTGACGGTGGAGTCGTATGCATTGTAGGAAGAGGCGACATGCTTGAATTCGGTATGCTGCATACGAAGTTGCACGTTGTAGGACGGGATGTCCTTGCTGGGATAAGCCAGTCTGACCGCATCGCATTTTTTTAGGTTGCCAAACACCATCTTTGTGCCGTCGTTGTAGAGCCACTCACCATATCGTCTTGCCAAACGTTGGATGAACTGGTAGTTGGTTTCGTTATACTGCACACAGTAGGCTATGGCATCGGTGAACCTTGCATCGATTTCTGTTTCAAGGTGTTCGGAATAATCGGTGGTGACATCCTCAATGATCTCATTGAGGGTCTTCTCCTCAAACGACTTGCAATTGGCATTGTCGTCCAAAAGGGCCTCCCAACTGCGGGCTTCCACGTCGATGGTGTAGGCACTATCTCTCCTACTGCCCGAGGCAGCGAAAATGACCCCCTTGAATTCCACGTCTGCTGTCTTGTCATTACTGGTGCTGAGTGAGAGGTTCTCGATGTTTTCGGTTTGCAGCGTGAGGGTGATAGGCTTTCCGATAAGTTCGCCGCATACCGAGAATTTGGCCTCGTTGATGGTTTCCTCTGGGTCTTTATGCAGACTGAAGTTGAGTGTATTATAAGCGAGCAGACTCTGACAGAGTGTGAAGATATCGAAACGCCAAAGTGAGCCGTCAAGCGTGATGTCGAATCCTGATGAAGTGGCGCCACCGATGGTGACTTGAAGTTTTTTTACTGAAATAGACATGGGCTAAGTCCATTCGTTGCTAAATTCGGCTGCGTTGCCGATAATGATTTTTTGTGCGCTGATGGTGACTGTGGTATACATCAGTTTGCTGTCGTTGTCGTTGAAGTAATCTTTGAGTTCAATGCAGTAAGCGTTGAGGAAAGTCACCGTCTTGACACTTTTGTGGTTGTCGTTGGTGTAAACGATGAATTTGAATTCGCCCGACTGCACTTGGGTCTTGTTAAACATCCATTTATAGAAAAAGGTGTCGTCATCGCTGGTAGAGGGCATCACAAACGTGATGGTGCCGCCATGCGGACGTGAGGTGGGCTTGCCTGTTTCATCGGTAGTTTGGCGGAAGTCGTATGCACATTCCACCACACCGTATGTTTTTCCACCCGAAATGGTCAAGTTGCCTTGTAGTGCCATGATTCAGAGTTTTTGGAAAGACCCCACGGGGAAGGACGGGTTGTTCTTCCCCATGAGGGTCAATCGATGGATTAGTTGTCGATGGTCCAACGGTTGTTGTGACGGGCGTTACCCACTTGGATTTCCTTGGCGGAAATAGTGAATTCCTCAAACTGGAGCAGTGCATTAGTGGAGTCGTAAGTCTCAGCATATTCCACCACATAACCTTCCTTGAACTGGAGGTTCTTCATCTCGCCGCCTTGACGGTTGGGGAAGGAGATGGTGCCGCTCTTGCTCATGTAGGTGTCACACATCCATTCCATGAGGTCGGTGTTGCCGTCGTCGGTGGATTTCACCTTGACGTAAATCTTGCCGCCACGGGTGGTGCCAGTAGGCTGACCTTCGACATCGGTCTGTTGATTGAGTTCGTACCTTACGTACAGAACTTCACGCTCTTTAATGCCATCGGCATTGATTGTAGCTGTTCTTGTTGCCATAATGTGTTATTTAATTTAAAAGGTTAATAAGTAATTAAGGAAATAGATTACGTGTTTCCACGTTTGATTGTCATTTTACGTCCTGCTCCCATTCAGCGCCGGCTGAACCGTTGTGGCCTGTCAGTTCGATGAAGAAGTTCTTGGCAGCGAAGAAAGGTTTCATTTCCACTTCTATCTTGATGTCCTTGGTCTTGGGGTCTTGGTCGAGTTTCTTCAAGTTATAGCTCTCGATAAGTTTACCAGGGCCTTTGTAGTCACTGAGAAAGTCGTGGATGGCTTGCTGTAGTTCGGCTTTTACCTGAGAGTTCCAGTTGGTGAAGGCTTCGTCGTTGAAGAAGTTTTGGAACACCTTGCCAATCCAATCGAACACACGAACGATGGGATATTCTTGCAAGCCGATGGTAGCACCATTATAGAGCGAGCGATTAGAGAAAGCCATCGTGCGACCGTCTTCTTCCACCATCGGGATAACACCTTGGTCGATGAGGGCGGCAATTTCAGCCTTACGTAGGTCGAGACGAGCACCTTTCACGTTGCTCATAGTGCCATATTTCTTACCAGCAGCACCTTGGGCGATAACAATTTCCTCCGTGTTGGTCATACGGCCAGCGAGGGCACCCGAACCAGGGATATACACATCATCATCCTCTTTGGCAAGTTCCGATTTCTTGCGGCCAAGGATGTAGTTGCAGGTCATGATGACATTGGCTAAATGCGCATCTTGTCCTTGCAGGCTGGCATCTTCCAATTCGTCTTTCAGCATCTCGAAATTCAAGCTATCCTTGAAGTCAGTCACCATAATGACCTTGTTTCGGTATGCCGTGTCAGACCACATTCTCACTGTCGGAGCGTCACCGAGATAGCCCGGCACCACGAGCAGGCTGTAGTTGTTCTTCAGGTTCAGGCGGTCGTAATAGTTCTCCAGTTCTTCACGGATAGCCACGGTGTCTTCCGAGTCGTGTGAGCCCAATTCTTCCTTGTTCACATTCATCAGCGTAAGGCAATCAATCTTACCTTGTCCCGCATTGGCGAAGAAAGCGTCAAGGGTACGGTAGGTGATTTCAAGTGGCTTAATTTCCTCATGGATGTTGTAAAGGTTGGTTTCCAGGTTCTGTTCAGCCTTTTGGCAACTGGCCTTACAGGAGTCAATGATGGCCATTGGGTCGGTGCCTCCGTTTTCGAGGATGGAAACCCATAATTCCAGTTCATTTTTCAGTTTCTGGCGGGCATCAGTGTAGGCAGCATCGGAAAGGAATATGTTTTTCACCGCTTTACGACGCGGATCCATATTCTCAACACCCTTGATGAGACCTTTCAGCAGTTGGAAGCCACCAAATTTTGCCAACCCCTCGTTGAGGCTTTTCTGAAGCAATTCACTGGGATTTTCGATTCTTTGTCTTTCTTGAAGTTCAGGCCCGTTGGCTTGAATTTCTTTTTTCTGTTCTTCTGTAGCCATAGTCGTCGTTTCTTGTTTATGCTTATTCGTCTTTCAGTTCGGCGAGCAAGGCTTCAAGGGCGTTTTTCAAATCGCCACGCGCTGCTTCGTCCTTTAAAGTGTTGCGCAAAGTTTTGTTCTTTTCGAGTTGGCGGATGACGGCATTGTATGCGTCAATCTTTCCTTTCTCGGCACTAAGCAATTCGCTTTGAGCAATCAGTTGCTCGTCTTCGAAATCTTTGATGGACTTGAAGGCAAAGTCCTCAAAGGCTGCACCGCCTTCTTCGGTCTCAAGGGTGACACCGTTTTTGGTGGGCTGATAATGTTCAAAGACATCATTCATGTTTTTCGGCTTAAAGCCTTTACGGTCTTCGTCGCTGTTAGGTGCCTCATCAGTGAACTGGTCGGCATAAAGCGTCCGATTCTGTGGGAATTCGATGATACCATCTTGGGCATCAACGTCCAACACTTTCGTAATTACAGTTTTTCTTGCCATAAGTTTATATTATTTGATGAATCATTTGTGTTCGTTATCGGTTTCTTCGTCAGGCGTATCAATTTCCCAAACGATTTCGTGTTTTTCATCGTCGTACTTCATCATCACAGTGTCGCCTGGTTCGATTTGGCCTGAAATGATGAGTTTCGACAGCGGGCGGCGTATCTCCTTGCGGATGATGCCGAGGATAGGACGCGCTCCGTAATGGGCGTTGAAACCTACCTTGGTGACGTATTTCCTTGCCGTCTCATCGATTTCCAATTTGATGTTCTGTTCGTTGAGGGTCTTCAATAGGTTCTTGATGTGGATGTCGAAGATGCGGTCAATCATTTCTGCGGTAATCGGTGAGAAAGGTACGATTTCGGTCAGACGGGCGAGGAACTCTGGACGGAACTGACCCTGCATCACCTCAAGCAACTGGTCGTGGGTAGGCACCTTGCCTTCGCCAAACGACTTGAAGATGTACTCGCTACCGATGTTGGAGGTGAAGATGATAAGGGCGTTGGAGAAGTCACCCACGCGACCCAGACGGTCGTGCAGTTTGCCCTCGTCAAGAATCTGTAAGAAGAGGTCGAACACGGAACGATGGGCTTTCTCAATCTCGTCAAATAATACCACAGAATACGGATGTTGTCTGATCTGGTTCACCAACAAACCGCCTTCTTCATAGCCGACGTAGCCTGGAGGTGCTCCATACAGCAAGGCCACCGAATGCTCTTCCTTATATTCAGACATATCGAAGCGCAGCATGGCGGTTTCATCATTGAAGAGGAACTCGGCTAATGACTTAGCCAATTCCGTCTTACCTGTACCTGTAGGCCCAAGGAAGAAAAAGGAGCCGATGGGCTGTCCTTTCTTGTTTAAGCCGGAACGCGACTCAAAGATGGCATCCAGAATGCTCTTGATCGCGTGGTTTTGTCCTACAACGCGGTTATGAAGGATTTCTTCCGCATTGGACAGTTTCTGCCTCTCTTCCGATTGGATACTACCCATCGGGATGCCCGTCATCTTGGATACCACATCGCGTACAGCTTCCTTTCGAAGTTTGCCTTGTTTGGGTGTCGGTTCTTCCGATAAGTCAGCCATTTCATTGGCTATCTTTATCGAGGCCATAGAGCGATCGAGCAGGTCTAAGGCCGAAGAGGGCAAACGACGGTCGGGCATGTAGCGTTTGGCTAGTCGGACAATTTCGGCAGGCACATCTTCCTCGATAGAAAGATGATGGAACTGCTCGTAGTTGTCGCGACGCGACAAGATGATGTCAATGGCTTGCGCCTCGTTGGGCTCTTCAACAGCGATTTTCTCGAAGTAGGCGATAAACTCTTTGTCTTTTTCGATGTCTTTGGTGTAGCCGTCAGTTGTGGTGGTGCAAATGATTTGCAGTTGGTTCTTCGACAGCAGTTTCTTGATGGCGGGAAGTAGTCCGTTAAGTACCGACTGCTTGTCTTCAACACGGTGGAAGTTCTCAATCACCAAGATGGGTTGTGCCTGGTTTTGCAAGGATTGAGTCACGGTTTTGAAGCGGTCTTCGATTTCACCTTTATAACTTACACCTTGGCTTAATGCAATCAAATCCAGTTCGATGGGCTGTAGGTTCTCAAGCGAAGCAGGGACTTTTTTATCACGCAGTCTTTGCAAGATACCGAAGATGAGGCTTGTTTTTCCTACTCCAGTCTCACCGACAATCAGCACATTGGCTCTGTCCTTACGGGCAAGCACTTCAAGGATGGTAAGAATTTCGGCATCGAAGCCGATGACATCTGTTTCAGGCAGTTCATCCATCATCAGGATGCAATAGTCTGAACCACCTGATTCGGCAGTTGATGCCATTCCTTTATTAATATACTGAGTCTGTTGGGGACTTGTCGAGCCGTTGCTTTGTATGGCCTTCAAGATCTTGTCAGCCTGCAAAGGAAGCGTTTTTAGTTGCTCATAACTGAAGCCGATGCCCGGAGTGGCCAAGGAGGCAAGCAGGCAGGCTCCATGGATTTCTTCAAATCCGCATTTCTCGCTGATTTCAATGGCTTCTTTGACGACATTTTGCGCATCGTGAGACAATTCAATGCCTCTCATTGTGTAAGGAGACTTCTCGCATTGTTGCATCCGCATATCAGCCCAATCGACAAGGTAGTAGTAGTCCTCGTCAAGCGTGTTTTCTATGAAATCGACCAATCCTGCGCTTTTATGCAACAAAGCCCGCAACAGATGTGCCGGCTCTATCTTGGGCGATTTGTTATCATTGGCATACGATTGCGCAATGTGCAGCAAGTCGAAAGGTAGATTTTCTAACCGTTGTGTATATCTGTCCATAGAATTATTCTTTGAATGAATTATATGATTTCTATTTGGTTTGATGGCACAAAAACGATGGCCACTGCTGCCACGCCTTCCAGTTGGACCACCACTCGCTTGTTTTTATTAATCCTTTTGATGACGCCTTCTACTCCAGCGAAAAACCCGTCATAGACCTTTACACGCTGGCCGACTTTGTTGATGAAAGCATTGTTTTCAAGAAACATCACACGATCGTCTTGCACCGAAGCCACACGCATAAAGTTGTCCATCTGCCTATCGGGGATGCGTAAAACTTCTTTCTTTTCATCTGAAGTTTTTTTCATGATGTATCTCATGGGCGCGAAAGCTTGTTTCGTCATCTTTAGTTGGGTCAAACATTCTTGTGTCGATCTGACGAAAATCAGATTGTGAATGGCGGGTACAAGCATCCTTTTCTTGTTTCCATTTTTGGTTTCTACCAACCTATAATGTAAGGGGACGAAATTCTCAATGCCTATTTCGTCCAACAAAGCCTTGATTTTCATTTCCCTATGATATGTAACGCGCATGGGAAACCAATGCAACACACAATCTTTTCTAACTAGTTGGTTTACATTGCCATACGAAGAATAGGGGCTAAAAGAGGGGGACACCACATCATTTGGTGTAGTTAAAGATTTGTTTTCATCAATAAATAATCTTTTCATATTGTGCTGATATCCAGCTACTAGAATGAATAACTACTTATTGCTCATGTCTCACTTCATAGAAATAAGACATAATTTGACCGCAAATATAAGAATTATTTGTTTTCTAAAACCAAATTGAAAAAAAAGTTCAAAATCAATCAAATTTATGAACACAAAAAGAGGCTATTAGTTACCCTAATAACCTCTTAATTTATTAATAATCAGTTATTTGACTAATCAATACTCATCCTCATGGAAAAAGAAGTCGTCCTTGGTGGGATAATCTGGCCAAAGGTCTTCGATGCGTTCATATATTTCGCCCTCGTCTTCGATTTCTTGGAGGTTCTCAATGATTTCTTCTTGTGCGCCCGTGCGTAAGGCCCAATCCAACAATTCATCGCGGGTGGCTGGCCAAGGGGCATCTTCCAATTTGGAGGCTAATTCTAGTGTCCAATACATAGTCTTTTTCGTTATCGATTTAACTTCGTTGATGGTTCAATTTGAGGGCGCAAAAATACAAGTATTTTTTGAACCCGCAAGGGCTTTTCAGTAAAAATAACAGAATTTTTATTTTGCTGATTCCCAACTTGTTTCGTTGGATTTGTCTAAAAAGCCAAAAAATCTTGCCAAAACGAAGAAATAATCCGAAAGGCGGTTCAGATACTTCAAATCGATAGTGTCTATTGGGTGCGAAGCGGCTAAGCGCCAGCCTTGACGCTCGGCGCGACGACACACTGTGCGGCACACATGGGCGTAACTTGCCTTGAGGTTGCCGCCCGGTATGACGAATGATTTCAACTCGGGAAGTTGCTCGTTCATCACATCGATTTCATGTTCCAAAAAGGCCACATCATCAGCGGTCAGCACGGGAATCATCTTCTTCACCTCGGAGTTCTCGTCTAAGGCGAAATGCGACTCCAAAGTGAACAATTTGTTCTGGATAACGCTCAAGACGGACTTCAGTTCGTCGGAAATGCCCTCTTGGTCGTTCAGCACGCCGATGGACGCGCTCAATTCATCGACCGTGCCGTAAGCCTCAACACGGTCATCATATTTCGCGACGCGCAAGCCACCAATCAAAGAGGTTTTGCCTTCGTCGCCAGTTTTGGTATAAGTGATGTTGCTCATTTCAGAGGATTTAAGATGGCGCAAAAATAGGAAATATTATTGAAATGCCCATTTTTCAATCCATCATAAAGAAAGCCGCCCGAAGACGGCCATATCCATTCAAGAAAGAATGGCGGTGCTTAATAATTAGGTTACAAAAATACGACTTTTTCATAATACAAACGCTTTTTTTCAAGAAAATTCATTGTTTTTCCTTGTAGTTTTGTTCTTTTTGGTCATGTGAACAAAACTCAAAACTCAGTATTTCAATATAAAATCCTGTTTCTCAATGCCTTCGCGGAAAAAGACGATACCAATGCAAAACAAGTCCATCGTGAGGGTGACATCCTCATTGGCTTTGATGGCCTCCCAAGCGGCCTCGGTGTGGCGCGAATGGTGAATGCCCTCAAAAACAAGCACCGTGTCCTCATCGACCGCACCGAAACCGTCCTCAAGGTTGTTCCAAGTGTCGTCACCGAAGTCGTCGAGGCCGTAAAAGACAAAGCCCGTGTTCAGCCGCTCGAATTGTTCCTCCTCGTCGACATCGCGGCGAATCAGGTTCACATTGACCACACCCATCGAGTTCAAAGTTTCCAAAAAGTCGGGCGACTGCTCCAAATAGACTTTGGTCTGCAAATTGCCCAAGGCCAAAGCACTGGTATTCAAGGCTGAAAGTCGGCCAAAGGTCAGCACAGTCTCAGGTTCCATATAACTCACTAAGCGGTAAAGCAACCTCGCTTCCTTGCGCTTTTTGCGGGTGGCATACTTCTTTCCATCGAGCAAACGGCTGATTCTCAGCATCAAATCATAGTCGCGGTTGGAGCCACGGTCGTAAAGCACCTTCTTCATGAAATCGAACACAAAAGGCGAATGGATGCTGAATTCGCTCTTGCGTTTTCCAAGGTATTTTAGATAACTTCCGACCATAACTCAATCATATTGAACCTTTTGCAGGTAAAACACCGTCCGTCTCGGCTTGGGCTGACTGCCGTTTTGGATGATTTGCGAACCGAAAATGAGGAAACGGCTGCCGTACCATTGCGCGATTTGGGCGAAATACTCATCCTCCACATAATCGCCACCATAAATCGGGTCGAGTTTTTCGCTCTGTTGGTTCATAAGTTGCTGTCCTTCAGCACTGAAGGATACATAGCGCAGTTTGTTGCGATAAGGTGAGGCCACCACCAACTCATCATAACAGATGCCTTCTGAGGCATGGGGAAACAAATCATAAGTCAGTTCGTTGTCGAATTTCACCGACTGCTGCCATTGCAGGTGGCCGTCGCGGTCGAAAGCCAAAATAATCTCGCTGAAAAAGTCGTAGCCATCAAACACGGTGTAGGTGTAGGGATAGCCGCCGTAGTAGCCGTAATAGCCATAACTCATGCGGGTTTCGGTGTGGTAATAAGGCATGAAAGCCTCTACCGCAAAGATGGTCAGGTCGCCAAAATCCGTCAGGCGGGGCTTCAAGAATTGGAACGCGATTTCGCCCCTCGTAGGGTTGTCTTTTTTTTGGTTTTTCAGTTTTTCCTCGCGCAAGCGCACACGGTCGGAGGCAGTCAAGGCATGTTCAATTTCGGGCATGTCCTTGAATAGGAACACTTTGCTGTCGGGAACTCCCCCGACAAAGCGCATCCACACCACGCCGAGGCTTTCCTTGTCAAAATTTTCGGTCACGCCCTCAAGGTTGACTTTTCGGCTTGTTTCGCGCTCCAAAGTACCGATAACCACCAAGTTGCGGTTTTCATCGAAGCGAAAACCCATGCGGCCCAAAGCGGCGTTGGGGATATTCTCGTAGCGATAACTCCCTTGCAGGTCGCCCGTAGGCGAATACACCATGAACGAAGTGGAAACGAAATGCTTGTTCTCAAACTCCTTGGCGGCCATCACAAAGCAATGTTCCTTCGCGAAAGCGGTGGTTTGGAACAAAACGAAACTGCTTGAGGAAGAAGGTGTTATCGTGCGGCAAGCATTGGAGGTCAGGTCGTAGAAATGGAGTGAACCATTGCCGCTTTTGTTGTTCAGGGCCAACAGCATCGTGCCGTCAGCAACAGCAATAGACAATGGCACCGACTTCTCAGGCCATTTATCCCAAAAAGTGCGATAAGTATTCTCTTGTCTGTCGTAGGCAACCACAAGGAAATCAAGCGAATCCGCCGCCTTTTTGTTGTCTTCATTGACGAGAAGGAAGGCCGCGAAACGGTTGTCATGGTCCGAATCGAAGAAGGTCAGTTTTTCGGGCAGGGGGATGAGGTCGCTGCGGGTTTCGTAAAGGGTGCTGTCCAAGCAAGCGAAGTTCCAGAGGCGGTGTTTCGCCTTGTCGGTCTTTTCGGTTTCGATGCACATCAGGCCGCCTTGCTCGCCAAAGGCCTCAAAATGACAGCCTTGCGCCTTGTTCCAGCGGCTCACCTCATAGCGCACGGGTTCCACTTGCTGGGCTGAGGCCGCGCAAGCGAGAAAAAGGGATGCTATGAGGAAAAGTTTTTTCAAGGGTTGGGATTTTTGACTCCCCCGCCCATTGGACACCCCCTCAAGAGGGGAACGCCTGCCGGACGCTTGTTTTGCGCCGCTTTGCGCGTCCCCCTTTTAAGGGGGCAGGGGGATTCAAAATACATCTCTAAAACTTAGAACTTCACAAACTTAGAAACCGCCGTTGCGCCATTGGCGAAGCGGAAGTTGACGAAATAAACGCCGTTTTCCAGTTCACTCACACCGACTTGGGCTTGTCCAGCCTTACATTCGGTCACGCTCACCTTGCGGCCCGTCATGTCGAAAATGCTGACTTCAGCATTGTCATCGAGCATGAACGAAACCTGCTCACGGGCGGGATTGGGATAGAGGCTGATGGCAGGGCGGTTATGCTCTTCCACGGAGATGGTTCCTTCGCTGAAGACTCTCACATAGTCGATTTCCCATGAAGAAGCGGCATCTTCAGTGCTGGTATAGACAAAAGCGACATAGAAATCGGGATTATCAAATACGCCGTACTGATGGAAGATGTTCCAAAGACCAACAGCGCCAGATTCTACCCATTCATAGTTGCCCGGAGAATAGTCGAAAGCATCAGTAATGTCAATCCAGAAGGCCTCTGTCGGCTCGCTTTGGCCATCGTAATCAGCGGAAATCTTCACTTCCAACTGTGGTCCTTCATACTTCTTCGCCGTGCTGAACTCCAAAGACACGTCTTGGAAATCGCAATGTAACAAAGGACTGATGAGCCAGTCTTCATTGACGTAATAAGTGCTGTTGGCATAGCCATTCATATTGGCATAAGTCGTGCCTTGATAAACGCCTTGGTGCCAGCCTTGGTCGCCGTACATGTCGTAAGCCGTGAACACACCGAGGTCTTCGTCGAAGTCCTCAAACAGTAAAATATACAACTCTTGCGTTGTTGCCACATCCGTCGGATAGTTGCCGTCAGTCTTGTAATCAATGTAGATACTGTTGTTGGTGTAGGGGAAAATGGCGAAATGATAGGTGGTGTTGCTTTCCAAACCAGTGAAAGTCCATGTCTCCGCGCCATAACCCACATTCTGGGCTGTTGGGCCATTAGGAACAGGCACGCCATCTGTAGGAACGGGGATGTCGCCCGTGGAAGCCACAACCAAATATTTGTCAGGCACTTGCCCACCTACGGCATCGGTCCAAGTGAGAGTTACATCCGTGCCATCAATAGCCGAAACGATGAAATTGGTGGGATAGTTGGTCGGCTCTGGTTTGGGTTGTGAGGTGCCACCCACTTTGTAAAGACTGACTGGAACATTGATGGAAGAACCACTGTTATAGCAACTGAAAAGCGGGTCACCATTGGAACTGTTCTCGTTGAAACGCATGATGTTGCGCGTGTTCTCGCCTTGGGCGGTTATCACAGCTGTACCATCGCCATTGAACTCGAT
>Ga0310786_10010281_pt1 | contig 11782 bp, 14 predicted proteins | sample AusTroGonzalo_MG_FD_203881 | JGI IMG/M metagenome (GOLD analysis project Ga0310786, IMG submission 203881) | Bovine rumen microbial communities from tropical cattle in Woodstock, Queensland, Australia - Gonzalo_03 (v2) (version 2) | ecosystem: Host-associated > Mammals > Digestive system >... | reverse complement strand
CCTCGCCGAAAGTCCTCCACGGCCTTGTCCCGTAAACCGCTTCGCTGTTAATCGCGAACCAGGCTGCCAGCCTGTCCAGGATATACTCCGCGTCTTCGTCGATGGTGCCGTCCGGCCGCTGGAGAATGTTCAGCAGCATTACGCCGTTTTTGGAGATAATGTCCACCAGCATCTCCACAATCTGTTCCGGACTCTTGTAGGGATGATGTACGTCATAGAACCAGTTGCCGATACATGTATCTGTATGCCAGGGTTCCGGCATGATACCGGGCAGCTGGCTCTTTTCAATATCCAGCACACCCACGCTGAAGATTTCTTCCCGACGGTCCTTCTGCAGGTACACCGCCTGGTTTTCTCCATGTTTGTCAATGGACGTGTTATAGAGCCTGGCCACCGCCTGCAGGCCGCGGTTATATACAGACAGGTCCGTCAGTTTGCCCTGTTCCGCCATCCAGTGATCACCGAAGGGCAGCACGCCGTCGGAATACAGCAGGTCAGGCTTGAACTTATCAATCATCTCATTCACGCACTTCAGCCAGTAATCCCGGAACTGCTCGTTATCGGTATACCAGGGCGTCAGATCCTCCCCTGTGCCATGCTCCTGGTTCGCGTGGTAGAAGTCCTGATACGCCGGATCGTTGCCGTCATAGGGCACACCCGCATAAGGACCGGTCTTGTCACAGCCTTTGTTCACCCGCCACCAGGAGAAGGAAGCCCCCAGGTGCTCGCTGATGCCGAAAGGCAGCTGATACTTGTCTGCCGCGGCTTTCCACAGCGCCAGGATATCCTTGTGGGGCCCCACATTCATGCTGTTCATGCGGTTGATTTGGGAATCATAGTTGAAGAAGTGATCATGATGGGTCGCCTGGGTCATCAGATACCGGGCGCCTGCCTTGTAATACTTTGCGATCAGCGCGTCCGGATCGAACTTTTCCGCCTTCCACAGGGCACAGATATCCTTGTAGCCGAACTTGGAAGGGTGGCCGTAGTGACGCAGGTGATACTCATACTGCGGCTGTCCCTGGATATACATGTTCCGGGCATACCAGTCACCGAACATCGGCACGCTCTGGGGTCCCCAGTGGCTCCAGATTCCGAATTTGGCGTCCCGGAACCATTCCGGTGCGGAATACTGCCTCAGTGATTCAAAAGTCGGCTCAAATTTCATACTTCAACCCGCTCTTTCTATGCTTTGTTGATTACTCCTATACATTATACACGAAACGTTTCTATTTTCTACTGTTATTTTCCCTTTCCCGTAGAAAAAAGCGTGTGCGGTCCCCCGCACACGTTCAGGTATTAATTCTGAATTCTGAATTCTTAATTCTTAATTAGTTTAACCGCTTTCCTCACCGGCACTGTCAGCAGTGCCGCAGCAGCTATCTTAATCGCGTCACCGATCAGAAATGGCACCACGCACAGGGCCAGTGCCGCGCCCAGGCCGTTTCCTGTATGGAGCATAAAATTCACCGTGCCCACCAGGTACAGCAGCGCCGTCCCTGCGATCATCATCAGCGGATGATACCACCAACCGATCTGTTCTCTCTTCTCCGCGCCTTCGCCGGACATATACGCGCAGGGCAGGTAACCGATCAGATACCCGCCGGTCACCCCGGCCAGCTTCTGGAATCCCCCGCTGAAGCCGCTGAACACCGGAACCCCGATGATACCGATCAGCAGATAGAGCCCCACCGCAATAGTTCCTTTTTTTCGTCCCAGCACAGATCCGGCCAGGTAAACCGCGAAAGTCGCCAGGGACAGCGGAATCGGTCCTGCGGGAATCGTCAGCGGTCCCGCCACGCAGATCAATGCCGCCATCACAGCGATCGTTGTCATATCCAATGTCTTCATTTTCCTGCTCATTTTCCCTCTGCTCCATTGTCTATCAGTTTCAGGCTTACTTCACCGTAGTTCAGGCAGGTGCGTCCGTCCTCGGTTTCAATCACCAGCCGGCCCTGGTCATCTATATCCACTGCCTTGGCCGGATATCTCTTGTCTCCTTCGATGACCGTCACCGTCCGGCCAATCACGTTGGACCGTTTCCGGCTTTCCTCCAGGAAATGTCCTGTCTTCAGGTCTCCCAGCAAGGCCTCTGTCTCGTTCAGGATTTCAGCGATCAGCCGGTTCCGTTCCGGGGCTTCGCCGCACTCATTGCCAATGGAAGTGGCAATCTCCTGCAGTTCCGGCGGAAACTGCATCCGCGCCGTATTCACACCGATCCCGGCCACGGCATATTCCAGTTTCCCGGCTTCCATACCCAGGCCGGCTTCACACAGGATGCCGCAGATCTTCCTGCCGCTGATATACAGGTCGTTCACCCATTTGATGTCCGCCTTCACATCCGCGGTCTTCTCCACAGCCCGCGCCGTTGCCACAGCCGCCAGGGAGGTCAGCAATCCTGCCTGGTCCGGTGCGCAGTCGGGTCTCAGGATCATTGTCATATATACGCCGCTGTGATCTGGAGAGAAAAAGCTGCGTCCCTGCCGGCCCCGGCCGCCGCTCTGGCTGTCGGCAATGATCACCGTGCCATGCTTTGCCCCGGCTGCAGCCAGCATCTTGGCCCGGTTGTTTGTTGAATCAAGCCGGTCATGGATTTCGAACTCCCTGCCCAGCTCCCGGGTCTTCAGCCATTTGCGGATTCCGGCCTCGCTCAGCACATCCGGGGCAGAAACCAGCCGATATCCACGGTTTGTCACCGCTTCAATCTCATAGCCGTCTTCCCGCAGGCGTTTCATCACTTTCCACACCGCGTTCCGGCTTACACCCAGCTCCTTCGCGAGCTGTTCACCGGATACCGTATCTCCTGCTTCCAGCAGTGCCAGCGCCTTTTCCCTGATATACATACAGGCCCTCCCTCCGTTTCATTCCGGGAGATGATATCATCATCGTCTCTCAATCGTCAACCTTTTCAGCTTCTTTTGGGTGACAATTCGTTTCGTGGACATTTTCCTTACCCCTGTGCTAAAATAGGGCATTCAGAAAACCAGATCAGATTGCCGGTTTTTTCCGGGGAGGTTGTCCATGAACGAGATCAAATGTCCCAATTGCGGGAAGGTTTTTCAGGTGGATGAGGCCGGTTATGCCTCCATCGTTTCACAGGTTCGCAACGCGCTGTTTGAAAAAGAAGTGGAGGACCGGATCAATTCCGTCCGCCGTGAAAGCGCCGCTGTCCAGGAAAAGGCACTGGCCGAACTGAACGCAAAGCATAGGCAGGCTCTTACCGAAAAAGACCTGGAAATCAACCATCTGAAAGACAGCGCCCGTGCGGCGGAAACAGAGAAACAGCTTGCCGTCCGGACAGCCGTTCAGGAAAAAGAAAACGAGATTACTGAATTGCGCGGAAAAGTGATTCAGGAAAAGCAGGCAGCCGAAATCCGCGAGCAGAGCCTGAAGGAAGCGCATAAAACCGAGGTGGCGCGTCTGGAGGCGGAAGTGGAACAGTACCGGGACTTCAAGCTTCGCCAATCCACCAAGATGATCGGTGAAAGCCTGGAGCAGCACTGCCTGACCACCTTCAACCAGGTCCGGATGATGGCCTTCCCCCGCGCCTATTTTGAAAAGGATAATGAGGTCATCGAGGGCACCAAGGGCGACTTCGTTTACCGGGAGGAAACGGAGGACGGGCTTCCCCTCCTCTCCATCCTCTTCGAAATGAAGAATGAGGCGGACGCCACCGAGAAAAAGCATAAGAACGAGGACTTCATCGACAAGCTGGACAAGGACCGCAAAAAGAAAAACTGCGAGTACGCGGTGCTGGTCACCATGCTGGAGCCTGACAGCGACCTGTACAATGCGGGCATTGTCACCGAGTACCGGTATGAGAAGATGTATATCGTCCGTCCCCAGTTCTTCCTTCCGCTCATCTCCCTCCTGCGCAATGCCGCGCTTTCCAGCACGCAGATCCGCCGGGAGCTGGAAACCGTACGCCGCCAGAGCCTGGACGTCCAGCAGTTTGACCAGGCATTGCTGGAATTCAGGGATAAATTCGGCAAGAACTATCAGATTGCCCAGTCCCATTTTGACAAGGCAATCAGCGAGATCGAAGAGACCATCAAACACCTGGAAAAGGTCAAGGAATCCCTCACCAAGTCCGGCTACCAGCTACGGCTGGCCAATGATAAGGCCCAGGATCTTACGATCAAAAAGCTTACGAAAGGCAACCCCACCATGCGGGACAAGTTCGAAGAAGCCGGGATCAGCATTGACTGATCCCGGCTTCTCTGTTTTCAGACATTTCTAATTTCACTTTGTTCCTGGAATGGGATGACGTGCATCAGGTGTCATTCCGAGCGAAGTCGAGGAATCCCTTGATATATCAGCTGCGTGTCCACAGCCTGGCCAGTGTCCGGGCCACGCCGTCTTCATCATTGCTCTCCGCCACTTCATCCGCTACAGCTTTGACGCAGTCCAGCGCGTTGCTCACCGCCACGCCGTATCCGCATCTCCGGATCGGCTCAATATCGTCATTGTCATCGCCGAAATACACGGCCTGTTCTGCCTCCAGCTTCACACTGTCCAGCAGCTGTTGGATCCCCCGCCACTTGGTTGCGGTACCGCCCATATACTGGCGCAGTTTTTTATCCGCCACGGTGCTGTATACCGTTTCCGGCAGGTCAATCAATATCTGCTCCGGCGGACAGTCCGGATGACTGGCCAGGATCTTATAGATCTTTTCCCGCCGGGGAAGCTCTCCGATATCTTCAATCACCCGGGGACTCCAGATGGGAATGTCCTGGTTGGCGTAAATGCCGTTCTCGGCCTCCACGGAGATCACCACGCCTTCCATCCCGGAAAGCTGTTTAAGGATGGACAGGGCGTCCTCCGTTGCAATGGTATTCTCATACACCCTGTCCGGCGTAATGGTCCGCGCCCCGTTCAGCGTGGTTACCGCCTGGAAGTCAATGATCCTTCGGTAATCCATGATGGCTCTTTCCGGCCTCGCAGTTGCGGCAAACAGATAGGCGCCTGCCTGCTGCCATTCCCGCAGCACATCAAGGGTATAGTCTGAAATGGATTTGTCCGTCCGCAGCAGCGTCCGGTCAAGGTCAACAATCACCGCAAGATAGGGCAGCTGGTTCATCGACTTTCCTCCGTCAGTTTTATGTTTTTAACCATGAACACGGATTTCCGGAAGGATCGCGTCAACATCTACAAAGCCGACGCTGTAATCATACCGGTCCGTATAAACCGGCACCTCATCCGACTTCAACAGGTCCGTCACATCCGTATACAGATACCGGCTGTACCACACATGCGCGACGCCGGAATCCGGATCGGTATAGTGGCATTCCAGCATATACGGATTCCCGTGCGCACCGTTCACGTTCCGGTTCACTTTCGCGCCGGCAATCTTAGCCATCACGTAGTACCCGCCCTCATAGGCACGGCGCTGGCGGGTTCTGCGTCGGATATCCTTTCCCAGGCACAGGAGGCCGATCAGCAGGAAAATGGCGCCGATCCCGCCGAAAACTGCCAGGAATATGATGGGATCTTCCGGTTTTTGTCCGGCGCCTGCAGACCACAAAGCCACACCCAGCACAAGAAACAGCAAGCCCATCGGTGCAAAGATCAGTCCCAGGATTCCATAGACTGTCCATCCGTATTTCTTCTTCACAGGCATTTCCCTCCTGAAAAAATATTAGCGGGATTATACATCAGTATCCCGGTAAAATCAATCACAAGTTTGCCATATTTTTCCTTGTCAGTTCCGGACAAAAAAACAGGCGGATTTATTCCGCCTGTCCGTGTTCTTTCAGATATGCCAGGAACTCCGGTGTCCGGGACCAGTATCTGATTCCCCAGTTCTCAAAGTTCCACTCATCCATGTACTCGTTGCACTCGTAATCCACATACCAGATCAGGCCGTCCCGGATAACGAAGTTCGTCGGAAAATAATCGATGTTCAGTCCCGCTGATCTGGCTTTTGCTGCCATTTCCCGCACCTGTTCCAGATAGGGATCGGCGGATTTCCCGTCCTTCACCAGGTCGAATATGGTTTCGCCGGCAATATATTCCTTGACCACCCGTTCAGCTTCCTCATCGATGGCAATCATCTCCGGAATCCTGATTCCGGCCTGCCGCAGCCGTTCATAATCCCGGCGTTCCGCCTCGATCTTGTTGCCGAAGCTGTAATAATCGCAAGGCTCGTGATGGATCTGTTTCAGCACGACCTGCCGGCCGTCTTTATCCGCCAGGTAGGAATAGCCGCCTTTCCCGTGTCCAAGCAGCCGTATGATGCGGTATTCTTCCCCGCACACCGTCATTTCTTTTTCCATTCTGTCCTCCGGAATCCCTGTTACAGTTCCTTGTCCAGGCATACGGCATCCGCTTCGTTCTCATAGGGCGGATAGTTTTCGCAGACCTGGTATCCGTTCTTCTTATAGAATTCAATGGCGTGGGGATTGCCTTCCCGGCACTCCAGCACCAGCCGCCTGTAGCCGGTCTTCCCGGCCAGTTTTTCCATGGCCTTCATCAATGCGGCGCCTATGCCTTTGCGGTTCTTTCTGGCATACACGCGCTTGATTTCCCCGGTTTCGTCGTCCAGCCGACGCAGCCCGGCGCAGCACACAGGAGTTCCGTCGTCGTACCCCACCAGGAAAAAGCCTTTCTCCTGGCTGAAGTCGTCAAAGCAAACGTGTGCCATTCCGTTATGGCCCAGAATACCCATCAGGGTTTCGTTCAGCTCCCGCAGGAGCGTTTGTGCGTCCGGGTTCTCCACACCGGTCTGGACAAACGCAAGACTCATTCGCCTACCTCCGTTTCATCAGACCGGATGAGTTCCCTCAGGTCATGTATTTTCAGATAGGATGTTTCCACGTCCGCCGCCGGATTGGCCGCGATCAGGATGGGGGTGATTCCCAGTTCAGCCGCTCCTTCCAGGTTGCGTACGCTGTCGTCGATAAAAACCGTCTCTTCAGGCGCTGCGCCGCATTTGCCCAGTGCGTCCAGGAACATGCGCCTGTCCGGCTTGAACACGCCCACAAAACAGCTGTAGGTCTGGAAGGAAAAGTATCGGGAAACACCGATATATTCCAGCTGCTGTTCAATGCTCGGCCACGTGTCAGAGATGATCCCCAGCTTATGCGTCCTGCTCAGTGTTTCCAGCACCTCTTGAATCCCGGGATATGGAATATAGTTTTCCATATTGAAGGTGCGGTTCCGGGCCGCCTGTTCCAGTTCGTCTGTTGTCAGTCCCAGGCCCAGCTGTTCTGAAACAATCGAATAGTACCGGTAAAACTGCTTCTGTTCCTCCTCAACAGAGGTCACCAGGTGGTTCTCCGCCAGATAACGCAGTCCTGCATCCCTGGCCGCGTTGATTTCCGCCTCACTGTGCTGTTTCAGTTTCTCCCCGGCCAGCTCCAGGAACTTTCCGGTAAACATCCAGTCGCCTGATGCCGGCCTGTCCAGTGTATAGCCTACGTCGAAGAAAATAACCTTCTTGTCCTTTATCTGATTGATCATAATACTCTCCGGTCATTGTATCCCGGTCAGCCAATTTCCAGCTGATCCAGGTAGGGTTTATACCTCGCATACTGTTTTTTCAGCACCGGTTCTTTGGGAATCAGGCCAAAGAATGTTTCCGGCTCTGTCCACTGATAATCCACCGTTTCTCCCTCCTGGAGCCGGACAGCGTCTTTCGCGCAGTCCACCACCGCCAGGTATGCATAAACTACCGACCTTGTCTTCGGGTTCCGGGTAATCCCGATCAGCTCCAGCGTTTCCGCCTCCATTCCGGTTTCTTCCCGCATTTCCCTCCGTGCCGCTTCCTCCGGGTTTTCGCCGGCCTGGGCGGCTCCTCCGGCGCTGGCTTCCCAGCAGCCGGGGAACGCTTCCTTACGGTCGTCCCGGAGGGTCAGGAGAAACGTGCCGTCCCGGTGCCGGATCAGGACATCACAGACCAGATGATATCTCCCTTCGGGAATTCCCCGCATCCTGCCCCGTTCCCATGTTTCTCCGGTCTTTCTTCCCTGTTCATCATACAAATCCCAGATTTCCATTTCTGAACTCCCGTCATTCCCGGACGTTCACCGTCCTGTCTGTTTTCTGTCTGAATAACCCGTGCTGATTACAGTAGTAATACAGCCATCCGCTTCTGCGGAAAAAGAACCGCGTTTCCGCATTTCCTTCCGGATACAGTGCTTTGATCTCGCAGCTGTCCGGTGTCATATAGGCGATAAAGGACAGGTAATGCTCCTTGCTCATAGGATGCGCCGCGGATACATAAATCTCATCCTCCACCATCTGCACTTCCAGCCTGTGTGCCGGATCCGGCTCTTCCGTTTCCAGTGCCGGCAGCTGTATCCCGCAGCAGGAAATCATCGCGTCCCCTCTCGCGAAGAGCACATTTCCGCACACAGGGCATACATAAAACCGGCTTTTCAGCATATTGGATGCCCGGTTGGTATTCACAACAGCCTGTCCGCACAGCAGCTCCGCCACAGAAATATGCAGTGCCTTTCCCAGCGGTTCCAGCAGGGACACATCCGGAAATCCCCTTCCGTTTTCCCATTTGGATACAGCCTTATCGCTGACGCAGAGTTTTTCCGCCAGCTCTGCCTGTGTCATCCGTTGTTTCTCCCGCAGCGCCTTGATCGTTGCTCCGGTTACATAGTGATCCATTTCTTATCACTCCTTTCCGGATGAGCATAGCGCCGTCTCCGACTGCCTGCAACCTACGCTTCGTAGAGTGTCAGTTGCCTGTCAGCGCCTTTACCTCTTCAAGTTTCGGTGGATTCAGCGGCAGCGGGAACCGGGAAATAGCGATTGCAGAGCAAGCGCTGGCAAACCGCACCAGTTCTTCATCCTGCATACCCTGCATCAGTCCGTATACGCAGCCCGCCTTGAAGGTGTCGCCGGCGCCCAGCGTGCTCCGGACTGTCACAGGGAACGGCTTCATCCGGCGGATGGGTTCTCCCTTCCGGGCATAGAGCATGTCTCCCCCGCCCTGGGTGATAATGGTCAGCCCGTCCGTTTCCTGCTGCATCTTTTCCATAACAGCTTCCGGTTCCATTCCGGCATAATACTCCGGTACACATTCTTTGGAAACCACATTCACCGCCGCCATCTGATGCAGCCGGGAATCATGCGGACTGTCAATCGTCACAAAGGGTACGCCGTTCCTCCGGCAGAGTTCAGCTGCCAGCAGGGATTCATCCCGGAAATAGGGATCCACTGCCGCTGCTTTGCAGCCTGCGATATCTTCTTCCTTCGGAATGTTCCACCAGCGTTCTCCCGTGGAAAACAGCGTCTGGAACCGGCCCATGGGAGACCGAACCAACCCGGCAATCACCACATAGTCCATCACACCGGGATCTTCTGTAAAGCACATGGAAGACAGGTCCACCTGCTTGTCCGCGTAAAACGCGTTCAGCATCGGGGCGACCTCTGTGCCGATCCATGTCCCGTCCATTTTGACGGACACCCCAAGAGAATCCAGTACTGTTGCCGCCGTCCCGGTTTCACCACCCGGCAGGAAATATTGGTCCTTGATTTCCGCGTATTCATCCGGCTGGAGGAATCCGTCCCTCAGCAGGAAAGAATGGGTACCCAGGATCTGTCCAAAGAGATACACGTCATGTTGCTGCGCCATATACCGTTTTCCCTCCCGGCTTTCTCCCTGCCTTATTCAGGCCTGTCCATTTCAAGCTCCAGGCATTTCCAGGCTTCGTTCCCAAAGTGATAGTATTCCGTTTCTCCGGTATCCTTATCCCGGAATCCGACAGCCCGGTAGCACCGGTATGCCGGCTCGTTGTTTTCAAAAACACCCAGGGTGATCCTGTCCGCCTTCAAAATATCGAAAGCATACCGGATAGCCAGCTGAAGCATTTCCCTGCCGTATCCGTATCCGCGCTTCCCGTCGTCCACGATCACAAAGCCGAACCGGAGAATGGTTTTCTTTTCATCCGTGAATCGCATGATCAGATGTCCCGCCACGCCGGTCTCATCGAAGGCTGTCATTTCATAAAAGGAGTCCGAATCAGCCATCCTGTCATAGTGCCGGTTCAGGTCCTCCGCTGTAATCGGATAGGACTCAAACCGGTCCGCGCTCCATTTCCGGAACATGGTTTCGTCCCCGATCCAGGAAACAATCGTTTGTGCGTCACAGGCCTTGTAAGGTCTCAGTCTCAGCATATATTTCCCTTCAGGGTTCCTTCCAGAACCCGCCTTTATGGAAATTCTCATTCCCCAGCGGCTTTGCGGTCAGCCTGAACATCACGCAGCCGTCCGGGCACACAATCGTTTTGGTATATTTGCTGTCTCCGCCCAGGTTCTCCAGGTCTCCGCCGCTGCGCACAGCCTCCATCAGCGGATAGAGCATCATCATCGTCTTGGAGCAGATTCCCTGTCCGTCCTGGTTCACCGGGCAGCCGTAGGTGCAGGTGTATTTGTCGCCGGGTTCTTCCCCGTTCCGGCAGTAGCGTTCCGTATGATCTCCCCGCAGGAATCCTGTCACTTCAACCGTGAACTCATATTCCTCGTCATACCACTTTTTCATACAGACCTCCCGTACGTTTACATCTTTTTACAGTTCTTTCCGTCTGCTTCTGATTATAGAGATCTTGTCTGAAAGTTGCAATCCGGAATCACAGAATGCTCTTTCAGTTTTTCCGGAGGATATCCAGGGTATGATGGGATGCCCCGATCAGATCCTGCCGTTCGCAGATTGCGAAGTGGTACTCCAGCCATTTCCTGAAGGTCTCATCGTCCATTTCGTCAACCATCGCCCTCTGGTAATTGGTAGCTCCGTCCGTGGCAATCAGTTTCACCCGTTCCACGGGAATCTCAGCATCCAGGGATGCGATTTCCTCTGTCCGGATCAGATCGAAAACCTCCGCCGGATCGCTGCCCAGGTGCCAGTCCGGCGAAAGCATGTTCCGTTCCAGCAGGTCCTGTACATGCTTTGATCCGAAGGCGTAATTGATCACCGTCGGCTCGTTCATGCAGTAGGCGGCCAGGATGTATCCGCCGGGTTTCGTCACCCGGACCGCTTCCCTCAGTGCCCGGAGCTTTTCCTCCCGGGTATACAGGTGATACATCGGGCCCAGCAGCATGGTCAGGTCATAGGCGTCATCCGGCAGGAAGGACAGGTCCAGCACGGTTCCCTGTATGGCCCGGATCGGCTCCGTGCCGTCCAGCTTGGCCTTCAGCACCTCCAGGTTCCGGGCCACCAGTTCCACGGCAGTCACCCGGTAGTCTTCCTTCGCCAGGGTCACGCTGTATCTTCCTGTTCCCGCTCCGACCTCCAGGATGGAGGGATCGTCCATCCCGTCTATACATTCATGAATGTATTTCATGGTGGTCAGGTACTCCACCTGGCCGTGCCGGGAAAGGAGCCGGTTGTCTTCATCACAGACGCTGTAGAATTCATCCAGATAATTCATCGGAACAACCTCCTGTATTCTTCACCCGGATAGCTGCTGCTTCCGTCCAGCTTGGTCAGGATCACGTCTTTTTCATAGGTCATGCCCAGCTTTTCCATCACCCGGCGGCTGCGGTTGTTTTCCCTGGCAAACGTTCCCCGGATTCCCCGGACATCCCTCTGGCTCCGGACCAGTTCCAGGACCGCCCGGATCATTTCCGCCGCGTATCCGTTTCCCCACTGATCTTTCCGCAGGTTGTACCCGATCGTCCAGAGGTCCTCTTCTTCCCAGTAATACAGGCCGCCGCTTCCGATCAGCTCTCCGGTTTCTTTCAGCACGATACCCGCGTCATAATCGTCCGGACTGTCCGGATCCAGTGTCTCCAGCCACGCTTTCACGTCCTCTGCCTTCGTGTATACGGG
>Ga0310786_10010280_pt1 | contig 11784 bp, 3 predicted proteins | sample AusTroGonzalo_MG_FD_203881 | JGI IMG/M metagenome (GOLD analysis project Ga0310786, IMG submission 203881) | Bovine rumen microbial communities from tropical cattle in Woodstock, Queensland, Australia - Gonzalo_03 (v2) (version 2) | ecosystem: Host-associated > Mammals > Digestive system >... | reverse complement strand
ACGACCTGAACATCCCGGCGAAGATGACCATCGGCACCAACAAGGTGGACGTGACCATATTCGCTGGCCCGAATCCCGAATGCGAGGAATGCCAGGAGAACGGCGGATGCGCATTCGTGAACCGCACCTACTACGTGCAGTTCAGCAAGGGCGACCGCACCCAGGGCCAGCTTATGCTGGTACAGAAGGACGGAAGTTCGGTAACGAGCCCCGCCAAGATTGATGGTTCGCTGCAGTTCCAGATCCAACTGCGTGACAAGGACAGCAAGGACAACGAAACCATGGACGTGAAGTTGTTCAATTCCCGCACGCAGGATTCCATCAACGTGACCCTAAAACGCACAAACGACGCCCTGGGTTACTTCGAGAGCGAATGGCTCACGGCATCTACAAGCGAATCGGGACTCCCCAACGTGAACTTCCTGGGCGGCGACACGATTACGGTCAAGTACCAGGATCCGCGCGACGACGAGGAACGCGACTCGGTCTGGTTCTACGCGACACCGACCAGGCCCGACCCCAAGAAGGCCCTGATTGCAAGCAATGTCTGCTCTACGACTGGCGACCCCATTGCCGACATGTCGCTCAATATGGAATTCTCCGGCAGCATGTTTGATGGCGACAAGATTATCCTCGACAGCGTCGTGGTGACCATCAATGCCACCGCAAATACCGAAGAAACCACCTTCTCGCTGAAGCCTTCTTCCAAGGTAACTGGCGCAACGGCGAACTTCGCCATAGCCGATTCCCTGGTAAGCGTCGCCAACCCGAAGGGCACGGTGACCGTCTACATGCACGAGAACGGAAAGGAACAGACGGCGACAGTCGCCATCACCGATGCGATAAAGCCGAAACTCGCGAGCATTTCGATACTCGAAAACGAGAACCACGAAAACGAACGCGACACGCTCCAGATTGCGTTCTCGGAACCCGTCAACCTGGCATCCAAGACAGAATGGCCGCTCTCCGTATACGACGGCACGTCCGAAGTGGTACAGGCCGGCATCCGCGTGATTGCGGCAACGTCTAGCGACGAAGGCAAGAGCTGGATGTACGTGATTGAAGGCAATGCGGGCGGCAACCTGATCAAGCCCGGGTTCCGCGCACAGATAGCCGAAAGTTTCAATGTGAGCGACATGGCGATGAACTCCCTCGCCACCTGCGCTCCGGTCAACGTGACTGAGTCTACGCGCCCTGTCCCCGTGCACTACGCCACAATCACCGACTTCGAAGGCGATGGCCAGCCCGACGAAATCTACGTCGAGTTCGTGCGCCTGCTAAAGCCGAAGAACATTCCCGATACGGTCGACGTGTACTGGGGCAGCCCCGCAGTCTACACGCCGTTCGTCATCCCGGCTGGCGGCTGGGCGCTCGACACCATCTACGGCGAGAAGACCGCCGTGGCCATCACGAAGATCGATTCCGCCAACGGAACCTGGCTCAAGGGCACCGCAAAGACCATCTGCGCCGAATACAAGGACGATACATCGTACGTGACGAAAAAAGTTTACAGTTACACGTATCTCGACGGGGATTCGACCTTGCCCGCCATTGACAGCACGCTGGCACGCGTCGACACGACCTCCATAACGGTCACGCAGAAATGCGCCCAGAAAGAAACCGTGCAGGATTCCACGTTCATCCCGAAGATCGATACGATAGGCTGGGATTCCGTGCAGACCGAACATAGCGCCTTCCGCATCAAGATTACCGGAGGCCTCTACAAGAACACGACCTACGGTGCAAACGGCGGCAACGGAGCGATTCTCCCCCGCAAGGGTTCCCTCGAAAGCCTGCTCGACGCCTCGCGCGCAACGCTTATCGACAAGTGCCCGCCCATCATCGTCAGGGCAACCAAGACCTCTTCCGGCGCTTACGAGTTCCTGGAAGCGACCATGTCTGAACCGCTTATCGCTCTCGACAATTCCGCATTGGAATACATCGAAAGGAAGCGCGGCTCGCAGGAAGGCATCTACCTGAAGCCCATATCCGTATCGACAAAGAACGACGTGAAGGAAACCTTCGGTTACTCCGAGGAATCCGAAGGCGCGGTTCGCGTGGGCGACTACATCAGGCTGGTTCCCCTTGCGGCACTTTCGCGCTACAAGGACAAGGCCGGCAACTACCCCACCGAGAACAACCCGTGGGTTATCGTAGGCGGCGCGACAGCCGAAAAGACAAAGTTCACCGTAACACTCGCGAACAACGTGACTACGCCAACTGCCGAAGTGCCCTACATGGGAACGCAGGTCGCCGAAGGAGAGACATTCCGCGCGACCATCGTGAACGTAAACGGCACCGAAACGCTCATGAACCTCGCGGACGGGAAACTCACGGCAACGAGCATTGTCCTCGACACGAACGTCTACAAGCATGCTGGCCCGCAGTTCATCGTGGACATCACATTGCCCTCGGCACTGCAGACAGACGAATTCGGCAAGCCGCTGTTTGATTTCGACATCCGGTTCACGATGAACGTATACGACAACCTCGGACAGTTCATCGCCAAGCAGGATGTGCGCCTGAACCTGAAGGAACTTGGTTACGACAAGATTTCGGAAGACGGCGTGTTGCGCGTGAACATGGAATGGATGGCCCCCAACGGCTCGCCCACAAGCAAGAACGGACGCAAGCTCGGCACGGGCGCCTACATCGCGAAGTTCGACTTTGAATCGAAGGCGACGTACGTAGCCGAGACATCCACCGCACAGGACGATGGCCCGGCCTACGAAAAGGGCGATGTCATCAAGACCACGGACAACTCGACGAAGACATTCGGGTTCAAGCGTGCCAAGCGCAGGTAATAGACCGCAAGAAGGAATTTGGAGAAAATAGACATGGTGTATTTGAAAAAGTTATTGTTGGCCTCATTTGTTCTGGGCGAACTGTTTTGCGTGCAGGCGATGGCGCAGTTGCCGGCAATTGACCGTACAGATAGAGTACATGACCGTCGATATCTGGACTCGCTGAACGTCTGGAACCGCCGTCCGATTCGCGTGAACCAGGCGGGGTTCAGGCCGCAAGACAACAAGTATGCCTACGTGGCCGATCCGACAGTCATGACCTTCAAGGTCGTCGACGCAAACACAAGAGCGGATGTCGATGTCGGCAACACCGCCCTTACCCTTATCGATGCGAACGCCCCCAAACCGAACATCTGGGTGAACGGAGCGTTCAACTCGCTCGAAAGCATCTACGAGTTTGGTAAAAAAGATTCCACAAGCAACACAACTGAAAAACTCTACAAGGCGGACTTTACCGGCCTTACGGCAATCGGCGAATACTTCGTCGTCAACGGGAACGACACCTCGGCAACGTTCCACGTGCACCCTTCCATTTATAACGCAATCCTCGAAAATTCGCTCAAGTTCTTCGGCATCCAGCGCTGCGGCAACACCAAGTCGCAACTGCACGCCCCCTGCCACCTAAAGGACGGTTCCGAGATCGGGCACGACCTCACGGGCGGATGGCATGACTGCGGCGACCATTTCAAGGTTTCGGAAACTCTCGGCTACACGGCCTACGCCCTTGCGATGACCTATCTCGTGTACCAGGACAAGGCTGAGGACCGTTACGGAAATTCGTACGACGACACCGTGTTTACCGACGGTATTCCTGACATTTTGTACGAAGCAAAAATTGGCGCGGACTACATCTTCAAACTTTACAAGGCCTCAAAGGCAGACGGCCTTATCGCGAAAAATGACATGTACCATTCCATCGCTGTGGGCAGTGAAGATCACCAGTTCTGGGACGTACCCGAAAAACAGGATGCCCAGCCACATTCAAAAGGTGGACCGGACCGCCATGTGGCTAAAGGCGCAGGAACCGTCTCGGGCATGTTCGCCGCGGCACTCGCCTATTTCGCCATGGGCTGGTACGTATACGACCCGGTGTATGCAGATTCCCTTATCGAAGCCGCAAAGGACATATACAAGAACGTGCTCAAGCCACACACCTATGGCTACGGCGGATCCTACACGACAACCGACGAACTCGGAGGTTTCTATCCAGGCGGAACGAGCGTCACCAACATGATTGACGACGCTGCAGCCGCGGCACTCGCCCTGTGGTATGCCACGAAGGATGAGTCATACCAGTACGACCTGTACAAGGACCTGAAAATCAACGACAACTCCACGAACTACGGATTCAACAACGAGCCAGACGATGCGGGTCCATACTTTAAGGGAGGTTTCCTCGGGCTCACCAGCGGATTTACACCGGGTGGCTGGCCGACAGACTTTGAAAACATCCATTCCTACGTGCTGTTCTCCTTCGTGAAGCTCATCCTGAAAGACAAGGAAACGGCACAAGAATACAACGTTGGCGAATTGGAACGCGACACGCTTATCCAGCGTGCCACGAACTGCCTGCGCCGCCTAACCGACGATGGTTCCCAGGGGTCCAATCTCGTTTACAGGAACCGCTTCGGGCAAGTCACGTCTGACGGTCCCTACAACCTGGTATGGACTTCCAGCCGTTGGGGTTTCAACCGTTACAACATGGGCGCCGCAAACGCCATCTTCATGCTTTCGGAAATTACGACCGGCGCCGAGAAAGAAGCCTACAAGAATTTGGCACTCGACAACATCTACTACAACCTGGGCGCAAACCCGTGGGATATTTCGTTCCTGATGGGTGCCGGCGACAAGAATTCAAACCACCCGCATAACCGCGCGGCAAACCCGGACGGTTACAACGCGGGAGGCATGCCCTACAAGTATAAGTGCCCGAGAGGAGCGCTCATGGGTGGCGCGGCACCGACTGCCGTGCTGCTCGAAGACTGGAGCGACTTTACGGCAACGGAAACCTGTATCGACTTCTCGGTGCAGTTGCTTATTCCCGCTCAAAGCTTTGCCGAAACTCTCCCGCCCGACAACGAAGGCCCGCTGTTCAGCAACATCACAGGCACCCCGATTTCGAACACAGATGCCATCGTGAGCTGGGACGCGAACGAAGTCGCCCTCGTGACCGTATTCTACAGCGAAACCCCCGACGAGAACACCACAAAGACCGTACAGCAAACTACAGCTTCGAAGGGCGGTGCTGTCACGCTCACAAACCTTGAACCGGGCAAGACCTACTACTTCTTCCTCGAAGGCATGGACACGAAGAGGAACTTGACTACCGACAACAATCATGGGCAATGGTACACCTTCACCATGACCCCTGCAAACACGACCATCAGCGGAGTGACCATCTGCCAAGTGGACCACAGGAGCGCAAAGATTTACTGGTGGTCGAGCGACCGCATGAACGGAGTCGTGAATTACGGGAAATCCAGTGGCAACTATTCTGATGCGAAGGCGGCAGACGGCGGAGCAGTACTTTTCCACGAAGCGATGCTCACAGACCTGCAAGCGGGAACCACGTACTACTTCACCGTTTCTTCTGGCGCAACGACCTCCGACGAATACTCCTTCACCACAGAATCGCACGCAGTCTACGCCGATCTCGATGTATGGATCAAGCCGAGCGCCTACCAGAATACGAGCAAGTGTTCCGGAAACAACTGGCAGAACTGCGGAGACTTCATCATAGAAATCGACAACAATGACACGACCGACTTCGAAGACTTTGAACTCCGCCTTTACCTAGGCGCCAATGCAGATCTTGAAACACCCGTCAGCTATATCGGCCAGGTTTTTGACGGCACAGGTCTCGTAGTCGCCATGCCACAGGTTCAATTCGGGCAACAAACCATGGACAATGCAGGGCAATACTACCTGCCAATAAACGTCAAAAGCAAGCTCCATGTCTCGGGACGCATCATCTTCCAAGTCAAGTGGCTTACCGCGACATATGCGAGTTTCAACAACGGTTGGTCGCTCATAGCGCACTCGGGCGAAGACGCACCCGAAGAATTTGGCGGCGTAGACCTCACGCAGGCGCCCTATTTCACCGGTTCCGAAACAGCCCAGCTCGAAAAGAACTCGCAGGGTGTAAAGGTTGTAGCCTTCACACGCGACCCCTACGTGCCAGTCTATTACCACGGTAAGCACATCTATGGTTACGGCCCAGACGACACGCCCGAATCTGGCCCGCAGTTAAACCGTACAGTCTCGCTCACATTTGAAAAGCCTTTCCAGACCCCGTATTACTCGCTTGAACAAGTGGAATACAATGCCACCTACAGCGGCTATAGCAAGGTGACCCCGACGGGCATGCTCGATGACTTCGAAATGAACGGGAAATCCTATTTCGACCACACGATGTACGACCCGGCCAACCGCAAGGACAACTTCCTGTTCCTCGTAGACACGACGCTTGCTTACGGCAACAACTACATGGAATGGGTCAGCTGGCACAACCATGCCGCCAACCTGAGTTCTACAAACAAGTACGACTGCGCATGCGCCGTTGTCCGCAGCAACGTGGAAGTCGACACGATTACCGCGCCGCCCGAATACCGCCTGTTGCGTTTCACCGTCGACACCGTCCGCGCCTATACAGGCAGAATGGTCGAAGTCCACGTAGAATTGCTCGACAGCAACCTCGAAATTCTCAAGACCGACCCGTTGACCATTCTGCTTTCGTCGGAATCGGGTTTTGCCAAGTTCTACACCTCGGCAACATCAACCACCCCTGTTGAAAAAATCGACATCATCAAGGGCGAAGCGACATTCTACCTGAGTTCGGACAAGGCGACCAACACCATTCTCAAGGCAACCGGCACCAACACAGCTACCGTCAATTACATACCGGCAAGCGCAGTGCTTATCATAGAAGACCTGCCGCCATGGCCGATTATCGACAACGCGCTCATGGTCGACACCGACTGCGACGACATTCCCGACGCCTTCCAAATTACGCTCTCGAACGAATATGTCGCCGAACAGAACCAGTCCTTCAATTCTATCCAGTTCGTGTACGGTCGCGATACCATCGTAAGCGACAAGCTTATCTCGCTGAACGGCAGGGACCTTGTCGTAGGCGCGAACCTGACGGGTGCCACGACAAACACTGCCCCCTCGGGTGCAATTACGCTTATCAGCAACACCAAGGACGGCAAGAAGGAAGCCCTCGACTTCTACACCGACGGCATCCCGCCAACCCTCGTCTCGGTATCCGTACTGGAAAGGCTCAGCACAGCGACTAGCGACTTCGTGTACATTCAGTTCAGCGAGCCCGTCAAGGAACCCTCGCCCGAATGGCCACTCCGCATGAACGGCGCAGACGTCGCAGCTCACGTGAAGGGCGTAAAACTCTATAACGAGAGCCTGAACATCTGGGAATTCGAAATTGACTTCGATGCCGGCGGAGGCTCGCTCGTGACCGAAGGCATGAAGGCAGCCCTTTCCCCGACGGCCACCATCAAGGACCTCGCGGGTAACGGCATCGGCCCATGTCCCCCGAAGGAAGTTACCGTACTCCTGAAGATTCGCCCGATTCCGATGACTTACGCAAGCATTGGCGACCGCGACGAAGACGGCCTCGCCGAACACATCGAAATCAAGTTCATGCAGGCAGTCGACACGAAACACTATCCGGATTCCATCTCGATTATCTTCGGTAGCGCAACACCGGAGACGCTCACCGTGAAGAAGTCCGAGTTCACGCTGAACGCCGACCAGATGTCGAGTTCGTTTAACCTGCCGACACCTTTTGCCCTGGGCAACACCAACGGCAACTACGAAGGCACCCTGAACGGGAAGAACCTCATAGGCGCAGGCCTTGTCGTGGAACATCTAGGCGACGGCGCCGCCTACGAAACGGAGACATCGATTGCCGAAGACCTCGCGGGCCCCGTATTCACGTCGGCATCCCTCACCTCGACAAACTACGAAGTGATGAACGTATTCATAAGCGAGCCCGTTGTCGTCATGGATTCGAACGCCATCCTTTACGTGCGCGAGCGCGGCAATTTGAGCGTAAGCAAGCCAGACCTTACCGGTTGGAGCCTTTCGGCCGGCGCGACCACCCTCAACGCGGCCTTCACGCTTGATGCGCTTGCAGCAACCATGGAAGGCGACCGCATCAATCTTGCCCCGAAGATTGCAAGCGCCTTTGCCGACAAGAGCGGGAACATGCCTGCAGACAACAACCCGCTGGTGACCATCGGTGGTGACGGCAACCCGAAAATCAAGTTCGATATCCACCTGAGGGACCAGGTCACGACCGTTTCTGCATCGAACCCGTCGTTCAATCCGACCAGCAATACCATTAACCTCTACATAGTAAACCCGAACAGCCACAAGCTTGACCGTATCGACGACGGCAACATCGTGCAAACTGGCATCGACACCACGGTGACCCCGCTTAACGGCATCGTATGGACAATGGACCTGACCGTTCCGCGCGGCGGAGCCCTGAACCAGGCAGCCTACTGGAGAGCCCTGAAGGTCAAGTACAGCATCCCCATCTACACGAACCTGGGAAATTTCGTCAACAGGCTTTCTGGAACCTTTACCGTAGATTCCGACGCCTACTACTCCACAAACAACAAGGTGACGTTCTTCGTGGAATGGGTCAACGCGCCTAACGGAGGCGTGCGCTCGCAGCAAGGGCGTGCCGTGGGTACGGGAGCCTATATCTACAAGGCGGAACTGAATTGCAAGTTCATGCCCAACCTGGACCTCGACCAAAAAACGAAGGACCGTTTCGACACCTCGGATTCCTACGACCAGACCGAAGTATTCGGTATTCGCCGAACAAAATAAACTATATCGCTAATTTTTAGGTCCCGCCACGGCGGGACTTTTCTTTTTCTCGAAATTTTATATAAGTTTCTAGAAGATATGCAAGAGATTCTGTATTCCAACTCGCCTATCGCTACGGCGCTTTCTGCCATAGCGCTTATGCTCACGTTTGTCCTTCCTTATATCCTGGGGCAGAAAACCGGCCTGAAGCAGTTCCCGAAGGCCATCTACCAGCTGATGCTCGTCTGCATCTACTGGAATACCCTGAGCCTTGTCGGAAGTCTGTTCTTCAGCGGGCCGCAGTTCGGCGTTGCGGCAAAGATTATCTTCGGCCTGCAGGCGGTTGCCTGGATACAGGCCGGAAACGCCATCTACCACATTTGCGAGCACGCCCTCCACTTTAGGCGATTCAACTTCTGGAGACTCCTCAACGCCATCGGCGTCGCCTGCGTCATAACCGTCACCGTGATTTTCTGCGTAAACGAGGCTCTGTTCACCGAATTCAAGATTTTCGGATACATGCCGCTGCACAACCACCCGTACTTCAAGATTTATTCCCTGCTGTTCTTCGTATTCGTATTCCCCGAGCTCTTGCTCACCATCTACAAGCTGATGCGCAACACGCTGCAGACCGGCGACAAGGACGCGGCCCAGATCAACTTCTACATGGCCGGGAGTTTCATCTTCTTCATCATGATTTCGTTCGTGTTCGATTTCATGATTCCCATATCCTGCGGTTTCAACGTCAACGGCAGACACCCGATATTCCTGCAATGGCACCAGTTCTCGTGCATATTCCTCTCGGTTCTCTGCGGTCAGTATTTCACCTCGATTTCGTTCAAGAACAAGAGTTCGCACTGGCTCATGAAGAGTCTCTTCAACCAGCTGAGCGACAGCGTGTTCACCATCCAGGCCGACGGAAAAATCAGTTACAGCAACCCCGCAGCCCAGCTTCTGTTCCGCAAGACCGAAACCGAAATAAAGATGTATCACATCCAGGACTTCATCCCGTCCCTAAAGCTGGAAAACGAAATCCTTTCGGAAAACACGAAGGTGCAGGTCAACGACGAGCTGCATTCCTTCAGCCTTTCGCTGTACAAGTACCGCACCACGCTTTCGACGTACATGTGGCTTTTGCTCCTAAGCGACCAGACGAATTCACTGTTCTACCAGCAGCGCATCAAGACGCTCAACCGCCAGTTCGCCGACTACAAGCAAGACCTTATCCGTTACCAGGACAGGCTCGACAGCTCCGAAAAGAAATTCAAGGAGCAGAGCAGTTTCAGTACCACGCTCATCAACGCGCTCCCGTTCCAGTTCTGGTCCAAGAACGAGCAGGGCGTGTACACCACGCAGAACATCATGGACATCAAGAGCCGCGGCAACCTGATACAGACGACGGACCGGTCGTCGACCATCACGGACCGCGAACTGCAGGCCCGCAACGAGGGGCTTTCAAACATCGCGACAACCTACGAAAACGAGCGCCACGAAAAGATTACCGAAGACGAGGCGAACAACCTTATCTTCAACAACAAGACCGTATTCATTTACAACGAGCAGTTCATCCCTATCATCTCGGACCAGAAGCCGTACAAGATTATCGGACTCAAGCAGGACATCACCGAGCAGAAGCGCCTCGAAAGGGAACGCGACCTGCTGAGCGAACAGAAGCGCATCCATTCGCGTCTCGAAGACCTGGGAACGATGCTTGGCGGCTTTGCGCACGACTACAAGAACAGTATCGGGGCCCAAATCGGGTTCTGCGAACTGGCTCGCGAGACCCTCGAGAACACGCCGACCGACGGCATTCCCGAAAAGACAGCAAAGAACATCGCCAAGTCCGCCGAACTTATCGGAGAGGCGAACAAGGCAGCCAACAAGGCCAAGGATTCCGTGAACCAGTTGTTGAGCGCCATAAGGAACGAGGCTTCCATCGCGCCAAAGCCAATGATATTCTCTCCGTTCCTGATTATCGAGGACGTGGTGAAGAAGGTGCAGCTCACGCTCCCCGCGAACATCCACGTAGCGACCGACGACATCGACAAGGACCTGAAGATAAAGTGCCTGCCGGCAGCGCTCGACCGCATATTGAGCAACCTCGCGAACAACGCCATATTCGCCATGAAGGAAAAGGGCGGGGGCACGCTCACGTTCAAGCTGGAACGCGAAGAGGTAAAGACCAAAATCGTACTCCCATTCTCCGACACCATCGAACCGGGAGTTTATGCGAAATTCACTATCGCCGACACCGGTACGGGAATCGACTCCGGCACCCTCGAACGCATCTTTTCGCCGTTCTTTACCACGAAGGCACCGGGCGAAGGCCTCGGTCTGGGGCTCACTTCGGCCCTCAGGCTCCTAAAAGACGGCAATGCGCATTTCACTGTGCACACTACCCTCGGCGAGGGCACGCAATTTAATCTATATTGGGACTTAGCAACCGAAAAAACGGAGGATGCATAATGGCCACTATCTTGATTATTGACGACGACGAGCAGTTCAACTTGATGATGAAGACCGCTCTTGAAGTCAAGGGCTACGAAGTGGAAACCGCAAGCAACGGCAGGGAGGCAAAGGCCCTCTACCAGAACAAGAAGTACGATGTCATCGTCACCGACATCATTATGCCGGACGTGGACGGCTACGAAGTCATCCTCGATTTGCGCCGTATGGGAATGAGCGACAGGACCATCGCCGTGAGTGCCGGTGGCCGTACCGCAGCGGACGACTACCTCTTGACGGCAAAGCACTTCGACGTCGCAGTCACGTTCAACAAGCCCATCGACATCCAGCAGTTCCGCGAAAAGGTCGAAGAAATCATCAAGAGCCACCAGCAGTAAATGCCGATGAACATCCTGATTGCTGATTCCGACAAGGATTTTATCAGCGACATTCGACGTTCCTGGGCCTTGGACGACACGGAACTCACACTCTGTGACGACAAGGACAATTTGATGCCACTGGTAAAGAACAATGCGATAGACCTCGCGTTTATCGAAGTTCCGTTCCTTACCTTCGACAACATGGATCTCGTGAGTTACCTCAAGGAGAAGGATCCGGGCATCGAGATATTCATACTCTGCGACAACAAGAACTGGCCCGGCGCCACAAGCGCCATCAACCGCGGAGCGAACAGTTT
>Ga0310786_10010279_pt1 | contig 11784 bp, 10 predicted proteins | sample AusTroGonzalo_MG_FD_203881 | JGI IMG/M metagenome (GOLD analysis project Ga0310786, IMG submission 203881) | Bovine rumen microbial communities from tropical cattle in Woodstock, Queensland, Australia - Gonzalo_03 (v2) (version 2) | ecosystem: Host-associated > Mammals > Digestive system >... | reverse complement strand
GATGTTCAGGTGGAATTTGAAGAAGACGGCTACTTGATTGAAAAGGCTATTAAGGAAGTGAACTTCTCTTCTGGAAAGCCGTTGATTCTCGCCTCTTCTTGGGAAATTACTATTGCCAATGAAAAGGATGCGTTGTTCTTCGAAATTACGCCTCCTTCCAGCGAAACTTTGATTATCAATCGAAGCTTTGTCGGTTACAAGGGCGCTCTCAATCTGCTTGAAAAGATTTACAGCGCTTCCGTTGGCGGAAAATAAGTTACTGCTTCTTCACTATCATCAACAATAGTGCCGACTGATTCATCAGCCGGCATTTTTTATAGTCTTTTGCTATTTGTATATAATGCTCATAAGATTATCTTATATGTAAAGACAAACCTTATATCAAGTGATAAAAATAAAGTATTTTACAAATAGTTATTTGTTTTCTAATTTATGCACCGCAGTCGAGGACACTGTGTTCCGATGTACAAACAAATCAACACGAGGATACCTATATGTGTTGTAGCTGTAAAATCCTTCAGTAAATAAGCCGCTACCTTTTTGAAGGCTGAATGGCGGTTCTAATTGTGCGCAGAATATTGCTCTGCGTGGTTTCCCAACTCATAAAAAAATTAGGAGATTTTTCTATGAATTTCAATATTAAAAAAACTATAACTCAAGTTATCCTTTTGTCTTCTTTTACCGCTTTTGCCGCTGAAACTATCGCGGTTACCACGAAATCTGGCGTAAGTGCTACACTCTACGGTTTTGCATCCTTGAATGCCGCTTACGAAGATTCCAAAAGCAATAACGGCAACTTTGCAAACTTTGTCGCTGCATCGGACATTACCAATAAAAACGATGGCGGCTGGCATTTTACGCCGAACTTGACTCGAATCGGCTTCAATCTTTCGAGCGGTAGCGATACATCGTTCTTCAAGGCGAATGGTAAGATCGAAGTAGACTTTTATGGCGGCGGTTCCGGCAATGCTCCTAATCCGAGACTCCGTCATGGTTACGGTGAAATTTCCTTTGGCAAGTCCGGCTTCTCCATTTTGGGCGGTCAAACATGGGATTTGATTTCTCCGTTGGTGACTCCGACGCTCAACGCGGGCGTTCTCAACAACTCTGGTGACGCAGGCCTTCGCAGAGCACAACTTCGATTGACCGAAAAAGTTCCTGTCGGTGATGGCTCTTTGGACTTCGCCGTTGCTCTTGTCCGCACCATTGGCGAAACGCAGCCTTACAACACTTCTTCTGCATCGGAAACTGGTGTTGATGCTGACATCCCCACGATTCAGGGCCGCATCGGCATTGCGCTTCCTCTTTGGGTTGATGGCAAAAAGTTCGGTTTAGGTGTTTCGGGTCATTACGGTCAAGAAGAAGTTGACTTGGATGCCACTGGCGATACTAAGGATATTCCCACATGGTCGTTCAATGTGGATTTGACGCTCCCCATCACAAGTAACTTTACCTTCCTTGGTGAATACTTTATCGGCGCAAATCTTGATACATATGCTGCAGGTATTGGACGCGGACTTGCTGCAAATGCTGATGATCCCGAAAGCGTAAAGAGCATTGGCGCTTATGGCGGCTGGATCGCCTTGCAGGCTAAGTTTATTCAAAAGTTGGCCTTTAATGTGGGTGCCGGCCTTGACAAGCTCAAGCGCGAAGATATCAGAAAAGTCGGCGGTCGCGAACAGAACTTCTCGTTCTTTGCTAACACGACCTACAATTTGACGGATGCGTTCTCGCTTGGCTTTGAATACCTTCATGTTCAAACGGATTACTTGACCGCAAATACGGTAAAGGAAGCTGACTTGAACCGTTATCAACTTTCTGCAACTTACGCCTTCTAATAATGGAGAATTATACAATGACTCAGATTAAATTATACACCCGAATTGCTACGGCTTTCCTCTTTGTTCTCGCCTGCGTATCATCTACGATTGCCGCAGACAAGCTTTCCATCGGTTATCTTTCTTCGACGGGACATGCTAAATTCTACATCGCGAAAGATGCTGGCATTTTCGAGAAGAACGGACTTGATGTGACCTTGGTGGAATTCTCGAATTCCGGTGACGGCATTGCTGCTGTTCGCGCAGGTAAGCTTGATGCTGGTGCATTTGGTTCTCTCGCTCCGCTCATCCACATTTCTCAGGGGGCTGACATTCGCGTTATTGGCGGTATCATGGGTGGCGACCAGGCGGTCATCACTCGAAAGGAAAATGCCGGTTCCGTCAAAAAATTGAGCGATCTCAAAGGGAAGAAAATCGCTACAATCCGATTGGGAACTGCCGACGCCATTGTTCGTGGCGGTCTTAAAAAAGAAGGTATCGATTGGCGCAAGGATGTCTCCATTGTAGAACTCAAGAATCCGCCTGCCGTTATCGAAGCCGTGAAGAACGGTAGCGTTTACGCTGGTGTTACCTGGGGGCCGCATGACCTCCGCGCCGAAGAAGCTGGCCTTTCTGTGGTGCTCCGCAGTAAGGACATCAATCCGGGGCATATCTGCTGCCGTCTGATTGCATCGCTCCGCAAGCTTGAAGGCCGTGACGATATTTACAAGCGCTTGATTAAGTCACTTTTGGAAGCCGAGGAGGTTGTGCAGAATGATCACAAGAGGAGCGTTGAAATCATTGCGAAGTGGATCAAACTCGATACGGCGCTCGTCAACAAGGCTTTTTATAGCGGTTATGTCACGCAGGATACCGACCCGAATGTTAAGGGCGTCGAATTTTTCTGGGATTTCTTGAAGGATGCTGAATTCATCAAGTCCGACAAGAAGGTCTCTGAATATGTCATCACGGACTACTATCGCAATGCGCTTACCGAAATTCGCAAGCAAAAGCCGAAGTCTGAATTCTACGCTCAGGCAGAAAAAATATTTAAGTCTAGGAATTAAGGAATTTCAACATGAATCAAACGCAAAGCGGTTTTGAAGTAAAAAATCTCGTTTTTTCCTACGATGGCAAGCCCATCCTGAAAGACATCAACTTGAAAATCAAACCTGGCGAGTTTGTGTGTCTCTTAGGCGAAAGCGGAAGTGGCAAAACCACTTTGCTGAACCTTCTCGCGGGGCTTACCAAGCCAAACGAGGGGCATGTCTATTGGAACGGAAAGGAAATTGAAAAACCTTCCGCAGAAAGGAGTGTAGTCTTTCAGGACTACACCCTTTTTCCTTGGCTTACGCTCCTCCAGAATGTTTCGCTCGCGATCAAGAAGACTAAAAAGGTCAATGGGCGTTTTGCAAAACATTTGGCAGAGGAATACCTGAATTTGGTGGGGCTTTCGGGTAGCCTCCATAAATATCCCTTTGAACTTTCAGGCGGTATGCGTCAACGCGGAGCCATTGCTAGAGCGTTAAGCGTTGGGGCGGACGTCCTTCTTTTGGACGAACCTTTTGGAGCGCTTGATCCTGTAAATCGTGCGAGCCTTCAGGATTTGGTCCTTGAACTTTGCCGTGGCGTAAAAGACCGCCCGATAACAACATTGTTTGTGACGCACGATATTCGCGAGGCTGTTTATCTAGGGAGCCGAATTATCGTGTTGGGTTCGACACCTGGTCGCATCATTGCCGATATTCCTTTGGATTTCCCGGTGAAGAAAAGTCGCACCGAATGGTTCCGCAACGAAAAAGTCCAAAAAACAATTATCGAAATCGAAGAGGCCTATCACAAGGACATCCTTGAAAAACTTGGCCATACCGTACAGGAGGGCGCTAGCATATGAGAATTTTTGTGAAATACCTATCTAAATTTTCGGGATTTTTATTCCTGCTTTTATTGCTTGGAATTTGGACATTCATCAGTAGCGGCCCGGAATGGAGTAGCCAATACTTGTTCCCGTCGCCAAAGGCGATTGTAGATGCTCTTTTGAATTCGCGTGAAGAACTTTTGCGAAGTGCGGGGGCGTCGCTTCTGAAGCTTGTGCCTGCTTACTTTGCGGCGGCCTTCGTCGGGATTTCCCTTGGAATTGTTTCTGGATCTGTTCCTTGGGTGGGCAATATGTTAAAACCCATTTCTCGATTTGCTGCACCCATTCCGCCGAATGTTTACATTCCTTATGCGATTGCCATTTTGCCGACATTCTACCTTTCTTCCACATTCATCATTTTTATTGCCGCTTTTTGGCCCATCTACTTGAATACCGCTGCCGGTGCCGCTGACATTCCTGAAAAGTACAAGCGGAATGCGGCCATCATCGGCATTGGGCGATTTGAATACTTGTGGAGAATTGCGTTTGTCGCAAGCCTTCCTTCCATATTCTCCGGGCTTTCCGTGGGCATGGGACTTTCATTTATCATGCTCACCGTTGCAGAACTCTTCGGCGAAAATACGGGGCTCGGACATTTTGTGCAATTTTATGCAGACTATTCCGATTACCCCAACATGGTGGCCGGAATCCTTTGGACGGGCATTGTGGTCCTTGCAATTATGGAACTTTTTGAATTCGTAAAGCGCAAGGTATTGTTCTGGACGAAGGCGAATTAATTTAAATGAGCTTTTAAAAGCGACTGTGAAAATCCCCTGATGTTTAGGACATCAGGGGATTTCTCGAATCAATCGTTAAACCAATATTTAATTACTTGTACAAACCCTTGCTAAAGTAGCGGTCGCCACGGTCGGGGGCGATGAAGACGATATTGCCTTTTACGCCGGATGCAATCAGTTTCTTGGCTGCTGCGAAAGCGCCGCCCGACGAAGAGCCTGCAAAGATTCCTTCTTTCTGGGCCAGTTCACGGGAGCCGCCAAAGGCGTCGTCATCGTTGATTTTGATGACTTGGTCGACAAGCGACATATCCATAGTGTCGGCGATAAAATCGTTTCCAATACCTTCGATGTTGTAATCACCGTGTTCACCGCCGCCCATTGTAGAGCCTACGGGGTCTGCCAACACACCCTGGATTTTCGGGTTGCGTTCCTTGAGGGCCTTAAGAATGCCGCTGTATGTGCCGCCGCTTCCTGCGCCTGCCACTACATAATCGACGTGTCCATCGAGGTCATCGTAAATTTCAGGACCTGTCGTTTCGTAGTGGGCGCGCGGATTTGCCATATTGTGGAACTGCCTGAGCGAAATGGAATTTGGGATTTGCTTGAGCAATTCTTCAGCTTTCTTCTCTGCGCCAAGCATGCCTTCTTCACGCGGAGTGTTGATGAGTTCTGCTCCGAGTGCGCGCAAAAGCGTCTGCTTTTCTTGCGAGAATTTGGTCGGAACAACGAAAATCACACGTACGCCTCGGTTGAGTGCGGCAAAGGCGATGCCAAGCCCTGTATTGCCCGCGGTCGCTTCAATGATCGTTCCGCCGGGTTTAAGCGTTCCCTTGGCGAACGCGTCTTCGACCATATAAAGCCCAGCGCGGTCTTTTACGCTGCCCGAAGGGTTCCAAAGTTCAAGCTTTACAAATAAGTTTACACCTTCCGGGATGCCGACGTGCGTCAGTTTGACAAGCGGAGTTTTCCCGATTAAGGATTTCATGGATTCGTAGTAATGCATATCTCGCTCCTTATGCCTTGGCCGCTTCAATGGCTGCGTTTACATCCGAGATGATATCGTCGACTTTTTCGATGCCCACGGACAAGCGGATGAGTCCGTCGGTGATGCCGACTTTTTCGCGGATTTCCTTTGGAATGGACGCGTGCGTCATTGTGGCCGGATGGCATACGAGGCTTTCGACGCCACCTAAGCTTTCGGCGAGAGAAACGAGTTTCAGTGCTTTAAAGAATTTCTTGATGTCGTAGTTTTCGCGGAGTTCGAATGAAATCATGGCACCGCCATTTTTAGCCTGCTTCTTGTTGATTTCGTAACCCTGTGCTGTCGGAAGACCCGGATAATAAACGTGCTTCACGGCTTCGTGCTTTTCGAGGTAGCGTGCGATGGTTTCGGCATTTTCGGTATGGCGATCCAGGCGAACGCCGAGCGTCTTGATGCCGCGAATCAAAAGGAAGGAGTCGAATGGTCCGAGGACAGCGCCGGTTGCGTTCTGCGTAAAGGCGAGGCGTTCAGCGAGTTCCTTGGAATTGACGACGGCAAGTCCTGCCACCAAATCGCTATGACCGCCTAAATATTTTGTTGCGGAATGCACCACGATATCGGCGCCGAGTTCCAGCGGACGCTGCAAATAAGGCGTCATGAATGTATTATCGACGATGGTCAAGATATTGTGCTTCTTGGCGATGGCTGCAACGCCTGCCAAGTCCGTCACTGTCAAAAGCGGGTTTGCAGGGCTTTCGACGAAGAACGCCTTAACATCGGGTGTAATCTTGGTTTCGAGCGCTTTCAAGTCGGTAGTGTCTTCGATGGAGTAGCTGATGCCAAGATTCTTGAAAACTTTATCCAAGACGCGGAATGTACCGCCATAAACATTGCTCGAAATGATGATGCGGTCGCCTTGCTTAAAAAGCGAAAGAACGGTCGTCGTGGCGGCCATGCCCGAAGCGAAAGCAAAACCTGCGACGCCACCTTCGAGTTCTGCAATTAAGGCTTCCAACGCAGCGCGCGTCGGATTTCCTGTACGGGAGTATTCCCAACCCGAGTTTTCGCCAAGACCGTATTGCTTGTAGGTCGAAGTCTGGTAAATGGGGACATTGACTGCTCCGGTTACCTTGTCGCCATCAATGCCACCGTGAATGAGTTTTGTTTCGATGTAGTTGGAATGTGCCATAAGATAATAATCTCCTGTGACGCTACTAAGTGATAGCGCCTTTGTTTTTTTGAAATTTTTTTGAATAAAAAAATCCCGCTACGGAACATAAAACCGAGCGGGAATCTGTTTAAAAGAATAGCCTAAAAACTAGATGCCCGTCCGACATCGACAACAACACACGAAATTCAAGCTATTGAAAGAAAAATTCATTTTTTATCCTATTTCTTTTGTAGGTTTTAATTTAGATAAAGCCTTTCGCTTTGGCAAGAGATTTCTTTATACTATTTTTCTGGAACTGGCAATAACGATTTCCTATAATCACTTTATTGCAGCGATTAGACGCACGGAATCAAATGCTTTAAGGTTTCCCGTCCGAAAATAGCGCTGCTGCAATGCGCTTTCGCCAAGAAATTCATCGACCTTGAAACCGCTACGTTCAAGCGCGTCGAAAACTTCGCGATCGCGAAAACCTTCCGCCATTGTTTCTCCGCAATCGGCAACAATCTTTTTCAATTGCAAAACTGGAGCTGAGAACGCACCCTTTTGCAGATAGTCAAAGATGATTGAAATTCCTGTTGTTGCGATTTCCGAGAACTGACGAATCGTTTCTGCAAATACGGATAGCGGCAGATAATATGAAACGCCCAATATGCTGACAACCGTTGGCTTATTGCGATCGAATCCGTTTTCAACGAGCTTGTCTATAATTCGGTCCTTGCCGAAGTCTACTGCTACAAAATGGACATTCTTTGCAATGTTCCAATGGAGTTCTCGAATGCGATTTTTCTTGTAGCTCTGTGTGGCAAGCAAATCAAGTTCAAAAACTTCGACATTTGGATTCTTATTGCGAAACGAGAATGTGTCGACACCGGCTCCGCAAATTACATATTGGATTTTACCCGACTCTGCTTGGAGTTTCACGCGGTCCTCGGCAAAGCGGCTCCGAGAAAGCACAATCGGGAGAAAATATTTTCGATTGAAAAAATCAACCGAATTCTCCGACTCCTGCGGGAATCGCTTTAAGATGAAATTTGAAACCTTCTCGTATTCTTCTCGTCCCATAAAGTCCAATGCCAAAAAGTCATTGAAAACCGTATGGTCCGAATGGGACGAATGCCAGGCACGGGCAAAAGCGCAAAGTTTTGCCGTTAAACTTTCCATTGTTTTAATCCTTAAATTTTTTGAGTTGTGGTCAAAAGACCATAAAAAAGCCCGTGCAGGAGAACCTTACACGGGCGAGAAAATCATTCAATACCGCAATAAGCGCCCGTCAACATCGGCCGCTCAAACAACAAATATTTGCAAATTGAATATTCATTTAAATTCCTATAAAATTGGTAGGAATAAATATAAACCTAAAAAATTTTTTCGTCAATATATTTTTTTAAACTTTAAAAAAAAGTTTTATTCTCAAAAAAAATCTCCTGCGGAAATAAATCCCGCAGGAGAACCCATGTCAAAAAAATTTTTTAATTACCTTGCGCCTTCCGGCTTCAGGAACTTGTCTGTTTCCTGCTCGTACCACCACTTGGTATAGGGCAACTTGATTCGAGCGGCAAGGCTCTTTTCAAAACTGCGGTTCTTGATGGTGTCGAGAATGCTTTTTGCAAAGTTGAGTGTTCCTTCGTAACCGAAGATCATGTATTCATCAGCGACGAAGAGAGCTGCGTAACCCTGCTTGATGGCCCATACTGTTGAACCTGGATGACGGCTAAAGTAAATATCCGGTTTGTGGTTGTTCAATACGCTCATCACTTCGTAGTTCTGCTGGTCGGCCACGGTGAGCTTGAGCCCCTTCGGCGATGTCTTCAGCAAATGTTCGAGTGCCGGCGGAATCTGACCGTTATCGTACTTGTAGTCGTAATGCCAGGCGAGTCCGTGAACCACTTCCATTCCGAGTTCCTGCAATACGCGCGAAACTTCGTAGGTGTAGCCCGGGCCCATGCCGATCACGGCACGGAGTCCCTTGAGTTCCCTCTTGATTTCTTCGATTTGCGGCAGGTAAATGGCTCGCTGCTTTTCGATGTAGCGTTCCACTTCGGCTTCCTTGCCGATCGTCTTGCCGATGGCGCGGAACCAAGTTTCAAAACCGGTGATGCCGTTCGGGTTGATGGTGCGCACGTACGGGACGCCGTAAGTTTCTTCAAGGGCGTTGCCGAGGTAAGTGCCAAGCGTACCGCAAATGCAGACCATAGCCTGGGCTTCGCTCAAGTGCGAAAGCTCTTCGACGGTGGAGTTACAGTAAACGAATTGCGGTTCTGCACCAATTTCCTTGAAGAGTTCCGTAATCTTCGGGCGGGCGCTTTCAAAGAAGTTCTTGAAGATGATCTTGTTGTTCTTCTTCTCGGGCGGTTTCACGATTCCCTGCAAAACGGCGTGGTCCGCGATATCGAAACCGCTGGCCCAAATGCGGCTCTTGAAGCCTTCGCAATGGATCGGAATGATGGGAATGTCGTATTCGTCGGCGAGTTCGTCAGCGAGGCCGTCAACATCTTCACCAATCACGCCCGACACGCAAGAAGATGAAAGGAAGATTGCTTCCGGGTGGAACTTTTCGTAAGTGTACTTCGTTGCCTTGCGGAGTGCTTCGATGGCTCCAAAGACGGTGTCGTTTTCGTTCAAGTCCGTGCAGACGTAAACGGAATTTGTCTTTTCGTTAATGCGTTCGGCGAGCTGGCGGAACTTGACGTCTTCGCCTTGTGCAAGGGCGACGCAACCGGCAGGGGCGTGGTAGACGACAGCCACATTGCGGATACTGATGAGCTGATCCAAGGCGCAGCCCGAAAGGCAAGAACTGGATTGGCTAAAGCAGCGTTCACGATTCTTGACGGAACCGCATTGAGAACGGTGTGCGAGCGTTTCCAAATCACCCGAAAATCCAGTGATGGATCCAAGACGGTTTTCGCGAACACCGACATTTGCATTTTTAAAATTAAATGGCATTAGATCCTCCTTAAATTTTCAGCATGGAAAGTGCGGCAGAGTAGATATCTTCCAACAGGTAAAGGCCGCCGGAATAACCCGCCACATGCGAGTTGATGACGATCTTTTCGATCATCGGATAGCTGATGTTCACAAAGTGGCCCTTGAGTTCGTGGGCGAGTTTCTTTTCCCAGTTCGAACCGATGATGAGCGGGGAACCGCCAAAGTCCATTTTGCGAATTTGATTCTGGAGGTCGAAACCGTCCGTAGTGAATTCGACTTTTGTTTTAATGTCGTAATTCAGCGTGTTTGTTTCCTTGGTGACATCTTCGCGGAATGCTTCCGGCGTATCGTCGGTGACAAAAAGCTTTTGCGGGAAAAGTCCCATGTCGTTCACGAGGAACTTGGTCACGGCGATCACGTACTGCGCTTCGCTTACGACGGTAAAACGCTTGCTTACGATACGGCTTTCGAGAATCGTATCGGCGTAACGTTCAAGGTAGTAGAAGAACTGTGCTTCGTTCTGCTGGATGACCGATTCCGTGAGCTTCTTGTCTGCACCCGTGAATTCGGCGACCGTGCGGAGGAACTTTGTTGTTTCGGCAGCGCCAATCGGCAAAGTGGGGTAGTGCAACAGCGGAATGTTGAATTCCTTTTCCAGGTACTTTGCGCTTTCGAGACCTGCCCACGGCGAAACGAGAATCGTGTATTCTGCAGTCGGAATCTTCTGCAGGTTTTCAAGTCCGCGGCCAAAGCCGAAAATCGTGTTCGTCTTGAGACCGATGGACTGCAAAAGGCGTTCGAGTTCACGCAAGTTGCCAAGCCAATACGGGTCTTGCTGCGGCACGCCTGCGAACAAGTTGACGAGTCCCTTTTCCTTCGGGGCTTCGCCCTTGTACTTTCTCACATACTGCTCGAAGATGCTTTTTAAAATCCAGTCGTGACCGATGTAGTTGTTACCCTTGAAGCCCGGCGTTTTTGCCCAGATGACCGGCTTTTCTTCGTCCTGAAATTCTTCTGCGACTTCCTGGATGTCGTCACCGATGATTTCGCCCGTGCAACCGGAAAGTACCACGAACAGGTCGGCGTCGATAATCTTGAGCGCGTTGTTGATGGTCGAACGCAATTTGTCCGCACCGCCAAAAACGACTTCCTTTTCGCTGATGCTGGTGCAGGGATAAATGTTGGGGCTGAATCGGCCGCTTGTACCGTTGTTGTCGTTCAGCTTCGATGCGCATCCTGGGCCGGAGTGCAATACAGGAATTGCTCCGGGAATGGATTGCACGGTCTGCATTGCTGCCAAAGCGCACTTGTAGCGCGCCTGATCCAATATTTTAGCCATGAGAGAAAGTCTCCTTTACGCGGATACGGTCCATATAGATTTGAGAACCAACATCATAGACGCCGGGGACGCCGACGGCATCGGCTCTGCAGTGTGCGCAGTGCTTAAAGACGTTGATGAATACGCCAGCCTGTTCTTGGGCAATCGCGAGCCCCTTCGGAGTCGGGGCCGGAATGTCCTTGAATCCGTTTTGCGGAATCAACGGAATGATGTTGTATATGATTGCGCCAGCTTCGCGGACGGTGGCGGCGACATCTTCGATATGGTTGTCGTTGATGCCCGGGCAAAGTACCGTATTCACCTTGATAAGTGTACCGCTCTTTGCCACCTTGCGAATGCCTTCCAGCTGGTTGTGAATCAAGATTTCAGCCGCTTCGACGCCCGTGTAGGTCTTGCCGTGGTAAAAAATCCTTGCGTTGATCATTGCCTCGATTTCCGGATCGACTGCGTTTACCGTGACCGTAAGCGTGTCGATACCCACATCGATGACTTCGTCGGCCTTGTCGTTCAGCAAAAGTCCGTTAGTACTCATGCAACGGATAAGGTTCGGAAATTCCTTTTTGACGAGGCGGAATGTGTCCAGCGCAAAAGGCGTTGCAAGCGTGTCGCCAGGGCCTGCAATACCCACCGTAGTAAGATCCGGTACGTATTCAAGTGCCTTGCGAATATAGCCGCATGCTTCTTCGGGTTTAATGACTTTACTTGTATTTCCCGGGACTTGTGCGTCTTCGTTGATGCGACGGTCGCAAAAACGGCACTCGATGTTACAACCCGGTGCGACGGGCAAATGGATGCGCCCTTTACGATTCTTGCATGCACCAAAACAGGGGTGCTCTCTAAAAACTGTCTCTTGATTTATTGCCATAAAACCTCACAAGGCAAAAGAATCGATAGA
>Ga0310786_10010278_pt1 | contig 11787 bp, 9 predicted proteins | sample AusTroGonzalo_MG_FD_203881 | JGI IMG/M metagenome (GOLD analysis project Ga0310786, IMG submission 203881) | Bovine rumen microbial communities from tropical cattle in Woodstock, Queensland, Australia - Gonzalo_03 (v2) (version 2) | ecosystem: Host-associated > Mammals > Digestive system >... | reverse complement strand
TTCCCAATATTGGGGAAGAGGGTCCGAGCCGCTTTGAGGTACTTTCCCAATATTGGGGAAGAGGGTCCGAGCAGCTCCGAGGTACTTGCTGAGCGTGCGGGAAGGATTTTTTCAGGCACGGATTGACGCGGCCTTATATATAAGGACACGGCTTGCCACGCGTTGGAGAGCAAGCCGTGCCTTTTTTAAATAAAATGCCGCGTTAATCCGTGCCTAAAATTCCGGGAGATGGCGACGGGTCAGTAGGCCTCGTCGTGGGCTATCTCGTCGTGGGTCAGCTTACGGCTGTCAATCTTGCGCCAGCAATAGACGATGTAGGCCAGAACGAAGGGCACGAGCAGCGACACCCAGAACATGGTGCGCAGGGTGAACTCGCTGCTGCATGAGTTCTCGATGGTGAGCGACATCTGCAGGTCGGCGGTCGAGGGATAGTAGGCCGTCATGTTCCATCCGGCCAGCAACAGCAGCACGAGCACGGTGACGACGGTGCCTATGCCCGCGGGCCAGATGCCCTTGTTGGTGAAGCGTGAGCGGGTGGTGATGACTTCGACGGCGATGCCCCACAGCACAAGTACGACGCCGACGAGGAGCAGCAGGAGCAGGGGCCACTGGTCGAGCAGGTTGTGCAGGTACTTGTTGGGCTCGATGAAGATGGCACCGGAGGCATCGTAGGCGAAGCCGTCCTTCAGCAGCAGGTGGACCAGATAGGCCACGAAGAGCAGGAGGAAGGGCACGGCACATCCTACGAGTCGCACGCTGGCTCGCGAGCGTATGTCCTCGTCATCTACATTATTAATAATATAGAGGGTGCCCAGCGTGCGGGCGAGGAACATCACGGCCAGTCCGAGCACCAACACCCAGGGATTGAGCAGTGCATCGAGGCCGTGGGAGGCGTTGCCCCAGTGGCTGATGACGGGCGTCAGGGCGGTGGCGTCGAGAATGTTGCTCTTCTCTACCACGAAGTTCGAGCCCTCGAAGAAGGTGGCCACGGCTCCGCCGAGGAGCAGCGGGCCGAGGATGCCGTTGAGCACGAGGAACCACTGGAAGGTGGAGGGGCCGAGAATGTTGCCCAGCTTGTTCTGGAACTCGTAGCTCACGGCCTGCAGCACGAAGGAGAAGAGGATGATCATCCACAGCCAGTAGGCGCCGCCGAACGAGGTGCTGTAGAACAGTGGGAACGAGGCGAAGAAGGCTCCGCCGAAGGTGACGAGGGTGGTGAAGGTGAACTCCCACTTGCGGCCCGTGCTGTTGACCACGAGTCGCCGGCCCTCGGGCGTCCATCCCAGCGACCGCACCATGCTGTTGGCTCCCTGCACGAACATCAGGAATACGAGGATGGCACCGAGCAGGGAAACGATGAACCACCAGTAGTGTTGTAAGAATGAGTATGTCATTTTTGAATTGAGAATTGAGATTTGAGGTTTGAGGTTTAGGATTCCTTCGGTCCCTTCTTAATTTGTTTGAGCATGATGCTGATCTCGATGCCGAGCATGGCGGTGAAGAGGCCAAGGAAGAGGATGAAGGTGAGGGCTACGGAGCCGGCCTGCAGGTCGCTGACGGCCGCCCAGGTGGGCAGCATGTCCTGGATGGTCCAGGGCTGGCGTCCCAGCTCGGCCACCAGCCATCCGCTCTCGGAGGCGATGTAGGCCAGCGGCACCATGATGATGGCTGCCCAGTAGAGCCAGACGGGCATGCGGGTGGCGCCGTGCACGTCGGCATGGGCCTCGTCCATCAGCCCGATGGCGGAGAGCAGCCTTCGTGTAAAGACAGAGAAGAACGGAATCTTGAACGCCAGCATCAGCACGAGGCCGAAGAAGAGGATGAGCAGGCATCCCACGCCCACCATGGTTCGGAAGGCCCAGAAGTTCAGGCCGATGGGCGGCACCAGCTGGCTCTTGTCGGTGACGTAGCCATAGCCGAAGTAGTCCTTGTTCTCGTTGAAGATGGAGAGCTGAGCGGTGAGGATGGAGTCGGAAGCGCCTTCAGCCTTCGCCAGGCGGTAGGCTTGCAAGGCGGCGATGGCCTGCTTGCCGCGAGCAATCTTCTCGTCGGCCGAGGGCTCGCGGGTGCCGTCGGGACGGGTGTAGCCGTTCAGGATGTCGTTGATGCCCGGCACGTAGCCGTGGATGCTGTTCGTAGCCATCAGCGAGAGGAAGTAGGGCATCTCCACCTTCAGCGGCGCCGACTCCTCGTTGGCATAGTCGGGCTGGCAGATGGGGTTCACCAGGGCGATGGCCGTCAGTCCCTGGTCGGTGCCGCCATTGTAGAGGGCCTCCATGGCCGCCAGCTTCATGGGCTGCGTCTTGGCGACGTCCTGTCCGGAGATATGTCCCGTGAAGGCGGCGCCGAGGGCTGCGATGATACCTACGACGACGGCAATGCGGATGCTCTTTACGGCCAGCTCGGTGTGGCGCTTCTTCAGCAGATACCAGCACGACACGGCCACCACAAAGACGGCGCCGATGATCCAGGCGGAGATGACCGTATGGAGGAACTTATCGACGGCCGACGACGAGAGGGCCACGTCGGCGAACGACGTCATCTCGTTGCGCATGGTGTCGGGGTTGAACTCGCAACCCACGGGGTTCTGCATCCACGCGTTGGCCACGAGTATCCACCACGCCGAGAGCGTAGCGCCGATGCCCGTCAGCCAGGTGGAGGCGAGGTGGAAGCCCGCGCTCACCTTCTTCCAGCCGAAGAACATCACGGCTACGAACGTGCTCTCCATGAAGAAGGCTACGATGCCCTCGACAGCCAGCGGGGCGCCGAAGATGTCGCCCACGAGCCACGAGTAGTTGCTCCAGTTCGTGCCAAACTCGAACTCGAGAATGATGCCCGTGGCCACGCCCATGGCGAAGTTAATACCGAAGAGACGCTGCCAGAATTTTGACGTCTCTTTCCAGAACCCGACGGTCTGCGTACTCTCCGCAGCCCGAAGTTTCTTGTAATAGATGGTCTCACAGATGCCCATGATGAGAGCCAGGCCCAACGTCAGCGGCACGAAGAGCCAGTGATAGATTGCCGTGAGAGCGAACTGCGCCCTCGACCAGTCAATGGTTCCGGCATCGATGTTTAACAGGATGTTTTGCATAGAGATATTATTTAATGAGTTCGTTTAATCAGTTCCGTAGCCACAAAGTCGGCCTCCCCACCCTTCTCGGCATGGCTGCTGAGGAAGTTGGGGAAGAAGAATATTTTCAGCACCACAAAGATGATGAAGAGTTTGATCAGGATGACGGCCCAGAGCGTCTTCCCCAGCGTCATGCTGCGGAAACCATCGTAATAGAGATGGAACGCACGGCTCCAGAAACCCTCCTTGGTCATAAGTTATAGGTTTTAGTGCTGGCAAAGTTAAGAAATATTATTCAAACAGCCAAAAGAAATGCTAAATTCTTTTGCCATTTCGTCGAAAACTCGTAATTTTGCAGACTGAAAACAAAGAACAATGAAGAAAGAATATATCATAGCCGGTCTCGTGTCGGCATTAGTCGTAGCGGCAGCACTGGTGTTCCTCATCATCCTGCCGCAGAAGAGCGACAACAAAGAGCTCGAGCAGAAAGTGCAGGCCGTGCAGGAGCTGGCCGAGCTGGAGAAGGAGGAAATGGCCAACGACTACGAGCAGTTAGGCAAGCAATACGGTGAAATGATGAGTCAGCTGACCAACGACTCGCTCATCGCCCAGCTCACGCGCGAGCAGATGCGCGTTCACCAGCTGGAGGAAGAGTTGAAGCAGGTGAAGAGCGACGACCTGCGTGAGATTGCCCGTCTGCGCAAGGAACTGAACTCAGTACGTGCCGTGCTACGCGACTACATCCGACAGGTGGATTCGCTTAACCAGATTAACCAGAGCCTGCGCAATGAGAACACCCAGCTCTCCGGCCGTCTGGAAGAGAGCCACCGCGAAAATGCCAACCTGGTGCAGCAGCGCGAGCAGCTCACCGAGAAGGTGACTATCGCTGCACAGCTTGACGCTACCGCCATCAACATGACGGCTTTGAACAAGCGCAATAAGGCCTCGAAGAAGATGAAAGACGCCAAGACGTTGCAGGTCAGCTTCAATATCTCGCGTAACGTCACTGCCGAGAACGGACAACGCACACTCTACGTCCGCATACAGACACCTACCGGCGACGTACTCAACGGTGGGGGCACCTTCGCCTACGAGAACCGCCAACTGGAGTACTCGATGAAGAAGGTCATTGAATATAATGGAGAGGAGACGGCCGTCGTCACCTACTGGCAGGTGGGCGAGTTCCTCGATGCGGGCGAATACCATGTCAGCATCTTCGCCGACGGCAACATGATTGGCTCACGTACATTCAGTTTTGAAAAATAAAGATATGAAGAAAAGTCATGTAATAGGCTTATGGTTTCTGACACTTGTACTGATGCCTGCATCGGCGCAGCAGCTTTTGTCACTTGACAGCTGCCGCGCTATGGCCCTGCGCAACAACAAGCAGATGGGCATTGCCGAGCTGAAGCAGGACGTGGCGAAGAACCTGAAACAGTCGGCCCGCACGAAGTACTTGCCTCATCTGTCGGCCATCGGCACCTACCAATACACCAGTAAGGAGTTCGCGCTGCTCAATGACGAGCAGAAGGCCAGCTTGAGCAACCTAGGCACCACCGTGGCCGGCGGCCTGCAGGGCATGACCTCGGGTCTGCAGTCGCAGCTCGGACAGTTAGGGCAGGTACTGGGACAACTGGGCTTGCCCATGGAGGCCTTCCAGCAGATGGCTGGACAGATGCAGCAGCAGATGGGGCAGACGCTGACCAACACAGCCGGTCTGCTGAACACAGAGGGGCAGAAGATTGTCGATGCCTTCCGTACCGACACACGCAATATCTTCGCCGGATCCGTACTGGTGACACAGCCTCTTTTCCTCGGCGGCTCGCTCATCGCACTGAACCGCATTGCCGACATTAATGAGGAGATGATGGGAAATAGCGCAGACGCCCGCCGTCAGGCCATTCTCTACGCTACTGACCAGGCCTATTGGCAGGTCGTCTCGCTGAAGCATAAGCAGCGACTGGCTGAGAGTTTTCTCGCCGTAGTGCAGAAACTGGACAGCGACGTGCAGAAGATGATTGAGGAAGGTGTAGCCACCCGTAGTGAGGGGCTGAGCGTCAGCGTGAAGGTGAACGAGGCAGAGATGACCCTACAAAAGGTGAACGACGGTCTGGTATTGTCGAAAATGCTCCTCTGCAAGCAGATAGGCCTGCCCATCAATACGCAGATTACACTTACTGACGAGGATGCCCAAGAGCTAGCCACCGTCACCCTGCATCCACAGCTTAACGTGGAGCAGGCTGTGGAGCATCGTCCTGAGTTGAAGATGCTCGACAATGCCGTGAGCATCAGCCGTCAGGCCACTAATATCCTCCGTGCCGCGAATCTGCCGCAGATAGCACTGACAGGCGGCTATGCTATCAGCAATCCGAATGTGCTGAACGGCTTCGAAAAGAAATTTGGCGGATTCTGGAACGTTGGCGTACTCGTACGTATTCCTATCTGGAATTGGGGCGACGTAGCCTATAAAGTACGCGCCTCGAAAGGAGCCACTGCCATTGCCAACTTAGAGTTGGACGAGGCCCGCGACCTCATCGAACTGCAAGTGAACCAGAGTACCTTCAAAGTGGATGAGGCCAATAAGCGCTTGACTATGGCCCAGAAAAGCATCGAACGCGCCGAGGAGAATCTGCGCGTAGCCAATCTGGGATTCCAGGAAGGCGTCATCACTCCTACCACCGTCATGGAGGCACAGACAGCCTGGTTACAGGCGCAGTCACAAAAGATTGACGCAGAGATTGACGTGCGTCTCTCGCAGGTTGATTTACAGAAAGCGTTAGGAACCTTAAATATTGAACAATAAACATCTATATCATGTCAGAGAAAGAACAAGCAAAAAAGCAGCATAACAACATTCTGTTGGCCATCCTTGGTTTTATTATCGTCATAGCCATTGTGGCTATCGTCGGATTCTTCGCCCTCGACCGCGACCCCGAGATTATTCAGGGACAGGTGGAGGTGTCAGAATATCGTGTATCGAGCAAAGTACCTGGTCGCATTCAGGAGATTCGTGTGAAGGAAGGCGACTTCGTGAAAGCCGGAGATACGCTTGCCATTCTCGACGCCCCTGAGGTGCAGGCCAAGATGCAGCAGGCTCAAGGTGCGGAAGGTGCAGCCTCTGCCCTGGAACAAATGGCACGTAACGGTGCCCGTAAGGAGCAGGTGCAGGGTGCCTTCCAGCTATTGCAGCAAGCGAAAGCTGGCTTGGAGATTGCCGAGAAGAGCTACCAACGCGTACAGCGCCTTTACGACGAGGGTGTCGTGAGTGCTCAGAAGCGTGACGAGGCTGAGGCCATGTTCAAAGCATCAGAGGCTCAGGTGAAAGCAGCACAGAGCCAATATGACATGGCCGTAAACGGTGCCCGTCAGGAAGAAAAACTGGCTGCCCAGGCACAGGTAGAGCGTGCCCGCGGTGCCGTGCAGGAGGTAAATGCCTACATCGATGAAACCGTACAAATAGCCCAAATGGATGGTGAGGTGAGTTCAATCTATCCCAAGGTAGGCGAACTGGTGGGCACAGGCAGCCCTATCATGACCATCTCGATGATGGACGACCTATGGGGCACTTTCAACGTACGCGAAGATCAATTGCGAGACCTGCAAGTGGGCAAGGAATTCGAGGCCTTCGTACCAGCCTTCAACAAGACCATCAAGATGAAGGTCTATCACATGAAGGATCAAGGCTCGTATGCTGTATGGAAGGCCACGAAAGCCAACGGCCAATACGACTTGAAGACCTTTGAGGTGAAAGCCCGTCCCGTCGAGGATTTAGAAGGACTGAGACCAGGAATGAGTTTAGTGATTAAATAGATGAGGAGGGTCTTTCTTCGTGAATGCCGCATCCTGTTGAGGCACCCCATCTATGGATTCTGCATGGTGGTGTTTCCCTTGCTGGTGGTGTTGTTCTTCACCTCGCTGATGAACGACGGCCAGCCGCTTGACCTGCCCGTGGCCGTGGTCGATCAGGACAACACCTCGACCACACGGGCACTGACTCGCAGCCTCGATGCCTTCCAGAACTCCAAGGTGGTGGCCCACTACCCCACCCTGACGGAAGCACGGCGTGCCATCCAGCGGAACAAAATCTATGGTTTTCTCTACATCCCCAAGGGTACGACCGATGAGCTATTAGCCAGCCGTCAGCCCAAGATTTCCTTTTACTATTCCCTAACCAGCATCACTGCTGGCTCATTGGTGTTCAAAGACCTAAAGACCATCTCCACACTGGGTTCTGCTGCCGTGGGACAGGGCACCATGCGTGCCAAGGGTTTTACGGAGGCGCAGATACAGACCTTCCTGCAGCCCATCCGCTTAGACCTGCACCAAATCAGCAATCCGCAGACCAACTACAACGTCTATCTCTCGACGATGCTTATCCCTGGCCTGATGATGCTCTTCATGTTCCTCATTACAGCCTACTCCCTAGGCACGGAACTTAAGTTCGGCAAGTCAAAGGAATGGCTGCAGACTGCTGACAACAATATCCTCGTGGCACTCATTGGCAAGCTACTGCCACAGACAATAATCTTCCTGACCATCACTTTCATCTACGAATACTACGTGTTTGGTGTGCTACGCTTCCCTCATCCGGGCGGCGTGTGGATGATGACACTGCTGGCTGTGCTCCACGTGCTGGCCTCACAGGGCTTCGGCATTTTTGTCTTCGGCCTGATGCCGTCGCTACGCATGTCAATGAGTATCTGCTCGCTGTGGGCGGTGCTCAGCTTCTCGATGGCTGGCTCGGCCTTCCCCATTATTGGCATGGATAGTCCGTTACAGGCAGCCAGCTGGCTGTTCCCCCTGCGCCACTATTACATGCTCTACCAGATCTGCGTGTTCAACGGATATCCTCTGTTGGAAGCATGGTTCCACTTTGCAGCCCTCGTGGGCTTCACCCTGCTACCGTGGCTGGTGTTAAAGAAAATCAAGAATGCAATGCTGACGTATGTCTATATTCCATAATCTGAAAGAAGCAATACAGGACTGCTGCTTCATCTGGTGGGACGAGATGAAACAGGTGGTCAAGGACGAGGGAGTGCTCATCTTCTTCATCCTGGTGCCGCTGCTCTATCCGGTGCTCTACTCATGGATATACAACAACGAGGTGGTACGCGAGGTACCAGTAGTAGTAGTTGATGATAGTCACTCCAGCCTCAGCCGACAGTTCATCCGCCAGTGCGATGCCTCGCCCGACGTGAAGATACTGGCCCATGCCGCCGACTTAGACGAGGCGAAGTCACTGCTCAGCCGACAGGTGGCACGTGGCATCTACTACATCCCCTCAGATTTCGAGACCCACGTCAACCGTATGGAGCAAGCCACCGTCAGCGTCTATTGCGACATGAGTCTGATGCTGTGCTACAAGGCCGTGTTCCAGACGGCGCAGACCGTAACCATGCAGATGGGAGCAGAGATACAGACCAAGTTAGGGCAGCACTATACAGCACGTGAAGAACAGATAGCGGCACGTCCGCTACAGTTCGAGGAGGTGCCCATCTTCAACCCCACAGGTGGCTACGGCTCGTTTATCATTCCTGCCGTGCTCATGCTCATCATCCAGCAGACGCTTGTTCTAGGCATCGGCCTCAGCGCCGGCACGGCTCGCGAGCGCAACCGCGACCGCAACCTCATCCCCATCTCGCGCCACTACAACGGCATGTTCCGCATCGTGGGCGGAAAGGCCCTGTGCTACTTCATGGTCTATGCCGTCATGACGGCCTATCTGGTTCTCATCATACCGCGTCTGTTCAACTTCACGGTCATCGGGCACTGGCAAGACCTGCTGCTATTCCTACTGCCCTACCTGCTCGACTGCATCTTCTTCGGCATGGTAGTGAGCTTAATGGTACGCTACCGCGAGAACGTCATGCTGCTTATGGTATTCGTCACCGTGCCACTGATGTTCCTCTCTGGAGCCGTCAGCTGGCCGCAGAGCAGCATTTCCGGTTTCTGGCAGGGCGTTTCATGGCTCTTCCCCAGTACCTTCGGTATTCGCGGCTATATCCGTATCAACGAGATGGGCGGCACGCTGGCCGATGTACTTCTGGAATATCAAATTCTATGGCTACAGGCCCTCGCCTATTTCATCATTGCCTGTCTGGTCTATCGCTATAAGATATTCCTCGCTCGCAAGGATGCCCGTCAGCGTCTGGCCGAGATGAAAGCGACAACTACGTCATAACCCTTAACCCATTATATGCATGATGAAGAAACAACCTATTCTTACGACCATCTTCGCTGCGGCGCTGACTGCTATACCCGTCGGCTGTGGCACGACACCTGGTGCGCAGACAGGTAACCAAGGCCAGAAGTCCTACCACCTGCAGGTGCAAGGCGCTAACGGCAGACAGGTGCAACAGGGGACGCGAACCATTCACGTCAGTTCGCCCACAGGAGGATTGTATGTGCCGACCAACAACAGCGGCAGCGCATCGAGTGGAGGTGCCGCATCGGGCGGAGGCACCGCTACCAGTGGCAGCAATCCTACTACCGGAGGAGGAGGCTCGGCAACCGTCGGCACCTCGACGACAACGACCCGCAATTACCAGTCGCTGCCCACCAGTGGCAACAGCGGTAATGGCGGTTCCAACGGTGTAGGTGTGAAGCAGACCAACACTAACAAAGGCTCGAGGAAATAATCCCCGAGCCTTTTCAATTCTTCCCCCGCAGCGGGAGAACATTTCCGTTCGTTCCCCCGCCGTGTGAGGACATTTTCAGAGTTTCACGCTGACGGCCTTGCCATTGTACTGCACCATCGTGCCCTCAGGATTCTCCAAGTTGAGCGCCTTGGGGGCATCTTTCGTGATGAGAACGACATTGAAGCGACGCTCCTTCAGCATGCCGGGGAACTGCCCCTGACGCTGAGCGAAAGAGACGGTGCGCGTGGCGTCGTCATAGCTGATGTCGATGGTGGCCCACTTGCCCTTCTCGTAGTTATAGTTCGTGCCCTCGTCTTCGTAGAGTTGGAACTCGCCGTTCTGGCCCGCATATATATATAAATGTATAAGCTCGGCAGGTTTCTCGTCGCTCCACTCCATCGCGGGGCCGAAGGGGATGATGGCACCCTCGCGCACAAAGACAGGGATACGCTCGTAGGGAGCATCGACCACAAGGATTTTTCCGCCTTCCCTGTATTCGCCCGAATAGAGGTCGTACCAGCCACACTGCTTGGGGGTATAGACGATGCGGTTGCGAGCCTTATAGTAGCCCACGGGACAGGCCATCAGCGCGGGGCCGAGCATCCACTGGTCGCCGATGTTCTCCACATTCTTGTCGCCGTTGAAGTCCATCACCAGGGCGCGCATCAGCGTGTAGTCCTTGAAGTGAGCCCAGCCGGCCAGCGAGTAGAGATAGGGCATGAGCTGATAGCGCAGGCGATCGTAATAGACGAACGACTGGTAGGCGGGATGATTGTCGGGGGCGATGTTCCAAATCTCGCGCAGAGGCCACTGGCCGTGACTGCGGAACAGAGGGATGAACGTGCCGAACTGGTTCCAGCGCGTCTGCAGCTCGCGCCACTCCTTCAGGTCCTCGTTCTCCTGACCCGTGCGGTCGAAGAGCTGCTGGGCGGCGACGTAGCGATTCTCTACGCAGAAGCCTCCCTGGTCCATGCCCCAGAAGGGGATGCCCGACATGGAGTAGTTCAGTCCGGCGGTCATCTGGGCACGCATATCTTCCCAGCGGGTGCCGATGTCGCCGCTCCACGTGGCGGTGGAGTAGCGCTGCTCGCCTGCAAATCCGCTGCGGGTCAAGAGGAACACGCGCGGCTCGTCCTTCTTGCCTTTCCACACGCCGCGCTGACCGTTGTAGATGGCATCGGCATTCACGGTAGAATAGGCGTTGAAGTATTCGGTCGAGGTGCCGAGGGCGGTGGGGCCGCTGAGGGCCTTGCGATACCACATCGGCGTGCAGTCGCGGACGTTGGGCTCGGAGGCATCCATCCACCAGGCATCAATTAAAGTTGAGAGTTGAGAGTGGAGAGTTGAGAGTTTGCTACCGCGCAGGGCGAGGCCTGTATAGAGCTTCTCATCCATCTGGCGCCAGAACATCTTGCGGGCATCGGGGTCGTAGGCATCGTAGAAGCCGTTCTTGTAGCCGGGGCCCACCCAGTCGTGTATGTCGTCGGTGGGCGACTGGTTGTACATCCAGCCCTTCGCATCGAGCTCCTTGTAATGATCGGTATTGACGTAGAACTTGGGCCAGACGGAGATCATGAAGCGGCCGTGCATCTGATGGACGCTGTCGAGCATGAGCTGCGGATCGGGATAGCGCGAGGCCTCGAACTCGTGGCTGCCCCACTGGTCCTCGGGCCAGTAGTTCCAGTCCTGCACGATGTTGTCGATGGGGATATGCCGGCGGCGGAACTCGGCCAGCGTCGAAAGGAGCTCGTCCTGTGTCTTGTAGCGCTCGCGACTCTGCCAGAAGCCGAGCGCCCACTTCGGATAGAGCGATGCCTTTCCGGTCAGCGTGCGATAGCCCGAGATGACCTCGTCCATCGACTGGCCGGCAATGAAATAGAAGTCCATGTCCTTCGCCATCTCGCACCAGATGGTCAGCGACTCGCGGTCATAGACATTGCGCGGCTCGGCCACGCGCAGTCCGCAGTACGACTCGCCGCCGTCGGGCCGCCACTCGATGCGCAGCTGATACTTCTCGCCCGGCTTCATGTTCACCTCGAACTTATAGGCGTTCGGGTTCCACGCCGTGCGCCAACGCTC
>Ga0310786_10010277_pt1 | contig 11787 bp, 9 predicted proteins | sample AusTroGonzalo_MG_FD_203881 | JGI IMG/M metagenome (GOLD analysis project Ga0310786, IMG submission 203881) | Bovine rumen microbial communities from tropical cattle in Woodstock, Queensland, Australia - Gonzalo_03 (v2) (version 2) | ecosystem: Host-associated > Mammals > Digestive system >... | reverse complement strand
CTGCACTATACGAAGGGACAAGGCTACTATCAGCAGTTCCAAAGTGCTGACACACAGGCGATGTATGGGACATCGTGGGCCACCTTCGGGTTGAGCACGGACAACACCCTCACCGCCGACCTGGTTGACCAGCAGAAGATGGACAACGACTTTTACGGCATCGTAGCATCGCTGAACTATAACAACAAGCAGGATTTGGATGTCACTGTCGGCGGTGGTTGGAACCGTTATTCCGGCGACCAGTTCGGACATATCGTCTGGGCACGGCCAGGGGTGGTCACCACCGTTCCAGAGCCGGTAGCGCTGACGCCCGACTTCGAGTACTACCGCAACCACTCCCGAAAGACCGACTTCAACGTGTATGGCAAGGTGACCTATGAGTTCCTCAGGGGGATGAATGCCTTCGTGGATCTGCAATATCGTCATATCGGCTACAAGCTGCAAGACCCCACCGTAGCCTACGGGGTGAACACCGACAAGCGATACGTCATTGACAATCAATACGACTTCTTTAACCCTAAGTTCGGTATCAATTACGACATCACCGACCAGCATAAGGTGTACGCCTCGTATGGCATAGGCCACAAGGAACCTGTGCGCAACAACTTCATGCAACAGATTGCTAACCCCGACCGCACTGACACGAAAGCCAGTGCAGAGCGACTGAACGACCTGGAGGTTGGCTACAAATTCCAGAGTCCGCGCTTCTCGGCAGGTGTTAATCTCTACTGGATGAATTACAAGGATCAGTTGGTGCTGACGGGAGAACTGAATGCCATTGGTGAGGCGCTGACGAAGAACCTCGACAAGAGCTACCGTCTGGGCGTGGAGCTGGAGGCAGCCTGGATGCCTGTTGACTGGTTCCGATGGGATGCCAACGCCACTTTTTCCAGAAACCGCGTGAAGGATATGATGGTGACGCTGACAGACGGTTCCACCGTTAATCTGGGCGACCAGCCGCTGTCGTTCTCGCCCGACCTGATTCTGAACAATATCCTGACCTTCAACTATAAAGGTCTGAAGGTGTCTGTTCAGAGCCAGTATGTAGGTGACCAATACCTGACCAACACGGGGTTCAAGGAGATGGAGTGTCAGGATGAGAACGGCAACACGACCTATGAGACGCTACTGCTGAAAAAGCACTTCAACACCAATGTTGACCTCAGCTATCACTTCTCGCTGAAACAGTTCGGCGTCAAGGACATCACGGCTGGGGTGACGCTCTATAACATCTTCTCGGCCAAGTACGACAACAACGGTTGGGCGGCTCCGCAGCTGGCGAACGACAATGGTACGATCAAGGCCGTCAACACATGGGGCGTTCGCGACAGCGGAGCAGCAGGCTTTGCTCCCTCGGCACCGTTTAACGTGATGGCACACCTGTCGATGACGTTTTAAGGGTTTAAAAGGTTTAAGAGTTTTAAGTTATGGAATTCCTACAGGCATATTGGCTGGACATCCTGACCACAACGCTGGGGCTGATATATATCTTGCTCGAGTATAGGGCCAGCATTTGGCTGTGGTCTGTCGGAATTATTATGCCCATTCTCGACATCTTCCTTTATTGGCAGCACGGACTCTATGGGGATGCCGGTGTGGCTTGCTATTACGCTTTGGCTGCCATCTATGGTTTGGCCATCTGGAAGTTCAAGAAGACGCGTAAGCTGAAACAGCCTCTGCCGATTATTCATATGCCCAGGCGCTTCTATCTGCCAGTCTTCGTCTGCTTCTTTGTGGCGTGGGGCGCTACCTATTATATACTCATTGCCTATACCAATTCCACAGTCCCCTTCCTGGACTCGTTCACCACCGCCCTGTCGTTCATTGGCATGTGGGCACTGGCGCGTAAGTTCATTGAACAGTGGTGGTTCTGGATTGTGGTCGATGCTGTCTGCTGCGGATTGTATATTCAGAAGGATATGCCCTTTAAGTCAGGGCTTTACGGTTTATATATCATTATTGCCATTGCCGGTTATTATAAATGGAAAAAACTTTTGAAGCAGCCATCGTAGCCAACGGAGTGTTCCCTACTCATCAGATCCCGCTCGACATTCTCGGACGAGCACACCACATCATTGCCTGTGACGGAGCTGTCAGCCTTGTGCCACAGGCGGAAGCTGTAGTTGGCGACGGCGACAGTGTATCGGCTGAATACCACGACCGTCTCATTCGGATTGACGAGCAGGAAGACAATGACCTGACCAAAGCCACGCGCTACTGTATGGCACAGGGATGGCACAGGATAGCCTATCTTGGGGCTACCGGTAAGCGCGAGGACCACACGTTGGGCAATATCTCGCTGCTGATGCGTTATTTTAGGGACTTCGGCATCGATGGCGTGATGTTCACCGACCATGGTTTCTTTACCCCCGTCAGAGGCGACCGCACCTTCGAAACCTTTTCCGGCCAGCAGGTAAGCATCTTCAACTTCGGCTGCGCAGACATCACCTCCGAAGGACTGCGCTGGAACTCGTATGCCTACGAGCAGTGGTGGCAGGGGACATTGAATGAAGCCCTTGCCGAGCGCTTCACTCTGCACGCCGACGGCTATTACATGGTCTATCAGACTTACGAATAAACAAGTCAATAAAAAACACCGGGGAGGCGCGATTGCGTCTCCCCGATGATTGGTTGGGATACCCGGATTCGAACCAGGAAAAACAGAACCAAAACCTGTTGTGTTACCATTACACCATATCCCAATCCTGAGGCTTTTATTGCTAAAAGCGCGGCAAAGGTAGGTAAAAATTATGATATTCTGCTTTTCATCATCATTTTTTTTACATTCACCCCGATTTTTTTGTGCAACTAATCTTCTTCCTGGCCATACTCCAGCTCCCCTTGCACGACCCACACGAGGTCTTCGGGGCTGAAGTCGCCGTACTTCTCCTTCTTGGCACGCTTGGCAATTTCGGCAGCAATAGCCTCGGTGTCCAGCGTCACGCAACCGTCGGCATCGGGCTCCTGATCCAGCAGCCCGCTGTCAACGTAGTAGTCGGCCAAAAGGTCAATGAAGTAGAAGAGGTCGTCGTCGGTGAAGCGCCCCTTCACTTCCTGCGGAAGATAGCCCTTGATGAACTCCACACACTGGAGATCGTCGCCGGCATCTTCGAGAAGGAAATCGTCAGCCATATCAGAGAATGCTTTGCAGCTTGGCTTCGAGGGCAGCCTTGGGGGCGGCACCGATTTGCTTGTCAACAATCTCTCCGTTGCGGAAGAAGAGGATGGTCGGGATGTTGCGGATGCCGTAGCGGATGGCCAGCTGGTCATTCTCATCGACGTCTACTTTACCGATAATCGCCTTGTCAGCGTACAATTCGGCCAGTTCTTCGATGTACGGACCGATCTTCTTGCAAGGGCCACACCAGGTAGCCCAGAAATCAACGACCATGGGCTTGCCCTCGGCAAGGAGTTGGTCGAAATTGGAATCTGTAATTGCTAATGCCATAGTTGTATGAATATAATTGATAATGTATAATTGATAATGTATAATTGATAATTGATGGATGAAAGCGCTATTAAAATAAAATAGGTATCACTAATTAATGCGGTAGGATAGGTCGGGCTGTGACTTGATGTAGTCGATGAGCTTGCGCTCGACATTAATCTGATGGTTGCGCGACTGGAGTTTCAAGTTCTGCTTGCCTTCGGGGTCGATGATGTTGAAGAAGAGCAATGCCTTGCCCTGTTCGGATGTCAGTTCGTTCAGTGTGACCGTCATATCCTCAGTGAGTCTCGACAGGGGCACATCGATAGTGATGCTCTCCACCAGCTCGTCCTTCACATCGGAGAGGAAGTCTATCTTGCCGATGGTCAAATCGATGCGGTTGGGGTTGAAGCGGCCCGGCTGCACGCGTGCCGTGATGAAAATGGAGTTGCCGACATCCATATATGAACCCCAGGTTGCCCAGTCCTGTCCCCACAGCGGCAGCTCGCCTGTGCCGGAATAGTCCTCGATGGATACAATGCCGTAGGGCTGACCGCTCTTGCCTACGCCTCGGCGCACCCCTGTGACGATGCCACCGAAGGTGATGTCCATGTTTAGCAGTCGTGCCTTGTCGGCCAACTCGGTCACGCGGGTGGTACAAACGTCCTGCAGGATGATGGAGAACTCATCCAACGGATGAGCTGAAAGATATATACCTACAAGGTCCCGCTCCTTGTTCAGTCGTTCGAGGTCCGACCACTCTTCGAACAGCTCCGGCGGTGTCGGTGTAGCAATCTCCACGCTGTCGAAGTCATCGCCAAAGAGAGATGTTGTGGCATTCTGCTTGCTCTCCTGATAGAGCAGCCCGTGGCGAATAAGGGCGTCAATATACTGTTCACCCTTGGCATTACGGCCAAAAAACTGTTCGCGTCGGATGTTTGTGAAGCCGTCTAAGGCGCCGCTCAGAATAAGGCTTTCCAAGCCGCTTCGTTTCACGGAGGGCAGGTTGACACGCTGGATGAAGTCGAAGATGTTTTGGAAGGCACCGCCCCGCTGGCGCTCTATGAGGATAGATTCTACAGCCGATTCACCAAGGCCCTTGATGGCTCCGAGACCGAAACGGATATGGCCGTCCTCGTCAACGCTGAAGCGGCTGCGACTGTAATTGATGTCAGGTCCGAGAACACTGAGGCCTAAACTCTTACACTCGCTCATCAGCTTGGTGATTTCAGAGATGTCGTCCAAGCTTCGGCTCATCACTGCGGCCATGTATTCGGCAGGGAAGTTCGCTTTCAGCCAGGCGGTTTGATAAGCTACCCATGAGTAGCACGTGGCATGACTCTTGTTGAAGGCATAGGAGGCAAATTTCTCCCAGTCGCGCCAGATCTTTTCCAACACTTCCGGGTCATGGCCGTTGGCGGTGCCCTGCGTGATGAACTTTGGCTTCAGATGATCCAGTTTGTCCTTGAGCTTCTTACCCATCGCCTTGCGCAGTGTGTCACTCTCGCCACGCGTGAAGCTGGCCAGCTGGCGCGAGAGCAACATCACCTGCTCCTGATAGACGGTGATACCGTAAGTGTCCTTCAGGTATTTCTCCATGCATGGGATGTCGTATTCTACCGGCTTGCGCCCCTGCTTTCTATCGATGAAATCGGGGATATAGTCCATGGGACCCGGTCGGTAGAGGGCGTTCATGGCTATGAGATCCTCGAAGGTTGAGGGTTGCAGTTCGCGCAGATACTTCTGCATTCCCGCTGATTCAAACTGGAACGTACCTACGGTTCTTCCGTCGCAATAGAGCTGATAGGTGGCTGGGTCGGCAATGTCGACATGCTCGATATCAATATCTATGCCGAGGCTCTCGCGAATGTTATTGACGGCTTCGGTGATGATGCTGAGGGTTTTCAGCCCCAGGAAGTCCATCTTGATGAGGCCTGTATCCTCGATGACGGAGCCCTCGTACTGGGTGCAGCGGATGCGCTCGCCTGTCTCCTTGTCTTCAGCAGTGCTCACGGGGACCCAATCGCTGACATCGTCGCGGCAGATGATGACGCCGCAGGCGTGAACGCCCGTGTTGCGGATATTTCCCTCAAGCATCTGTGCATAGCGGACGGTATCGCGCAGGATGGGATTGGGTGAGGCGGCAGCCTGCTGCAGTTCCGGCACACACTCGATGGCGTTCTTCAGGTTCATCTTGCGCGGATTCCCTTCTGCATCGTCGGGCAGACGGTCGGGGATGGTCTTGACGAGGGCATTGCTCGTGTCGAGCGGAAGTTTCTGTACACGGGCCACATCCTTCAAGGCCGATTTTGTGGCCATCGTACCGTAGGTGATGATGTGCGCCACGTTGTTTTTGCCATACTTTTGCGTTACCCAAGAGAGCACCTTGTTGCGCCCGTCGTCGTCAAAATCGACATCGATATCAGGAAGCGAGATACGGTCGGGGTTCAGGAAACGCTCGAACAGCAAGTCGTATTTAATAGGGTCGACCTTCGTGATACCCAGGCAGTAGGCCACGGCGCTGCCGGCAGCGGAACCACGACCCGGCCCTACACTGACATTCAGCTCGTGGAACGCAGCATTGATATAGTCTTGCACAATCAGGAAGTAGCCGGGGAAGCCCATCGTCTTCATGATGTGCAGCTCGAAGCGCAAGCGTTCCTCAATCTCCTTGGAGAGAGGATTCCCGTATATACGCGCAGCGCCTTTATAGGTAAGGTAGGCGAGATAATCTGCTTCCAGCTTCAGGCGGTAGAGCTTTTCTGTGCCGCCTAAAAGCGTCACCTTCTTCTTTGCCTCCTCAGGGGTGAGGACCACCTGTCCGTTCTCATCGCGTGTGAATTCCTCGAAGAGTTCCTCGGGGGTAAACTTCTGATGATAGTTCTCCTCCGTGCCAAACGATTCGGGAATGGCGAAGTTAGGCATAATCGGACGATGGTTGATGCTGTATATCTCAGTCTTATCCAACAGCTCCAGCGTGTTGGATAGCGCCTCAGGAACGTCGGCAAAGATGGCGTTCATTTCCGCTGTAGTCTTGAACCACTCCTGCTTGGTGTAAACCATGCGTTTGGGGTCGTCAAGGTCAGCATTGGTGGACAGGCAGATGAGGCGGTCATGTGCTTCGGCATTCTCCTCATCGACAAAGTGTACGTCGTTGGTGCAGACGACCTTGATGCCGTGCTTCTTGGCCAATTCCAGAATCACTTTGTTGGCTTCCTGTTGTAACGGATAAGTCTCGCGGTTGGCGTGCTGGTGAGGGTCGCGTACCTCGTGGCGCTGGAGTTCCAGATAATAATCATCGCCAAACACACGCTTATACCATAGAATGGTCTCCTCGGCACCGGCGATGTCACCTTGCAGGATCTTGCGGGGCACTTCGCCTGCCAGACAGGCAGAACATATCATTAGTCCCTCGTGATAGGTCTCCAGGTCGTGATGGTCGGTACGCGGGCGACCATAGAAGCCATCGACCCACGAGCGTGACACGAGCTTCACCAGATTGTGGTAGCCCACCTCGTTTTTAGCCAGCACCACCAAATGGTAGCGTCGTTTGTCGAGCTCCTTGTTGCGGTCGTAAAGAGTGCGTTCGGCTACATACATTTCACAGCCGAAGATAGGCTTGAACGGAGCCTTTCCCGCCTCCTTTAACGCCTTGTTACGTTTGCTGACATAGTTGAAGAATTCCTTCACGCCCATCATGTTTCCGTGGTCGGTAATGGCCATGCCGGGCATCCCGTCGCTGATAGCCTTCTCCACCAGCTTGGGAATGCTGGCTTGACCATCGAGCAACGAGTACTGTGTGTGTACGTGAAGGTGTATAAAATTCTCCATAGGGTTCGAAAACGGGGATAAAAGTACATTTCTTTTATCGAACGACCAAAAAACTTAAACTTTTTTTTGTAACAAAATAAATAATGCTTACTTTTGTCGGGTGAAACCGCAGTATTGTGGGTTAAAGTCATGGTAAAACCTCTCAAGAAATTAAAAAAGAAGATTCGCCTTCATAGCGAAGGAACCACAACGCTTATTCTCTGTGCTATTGCTTTTGCAATAGTATGTTATGCCCTCGGCTATGCCTTTGGTTTTGAAAGTATATGGTTCACGTCAGTAGCCGTGTTGCTCATCGCAGTCTATCTTGTGCTCGTCAACTTCTTCAGATGTCCCATCCGTCTTTTTAATGGGGACACCGAAGGACTAGTGCTTGCACCGGCTGACGGCAAGATCGTGGTTGTTGAGGAAGTGGAAGAAAATGAGTATTTCCATGACCGCCGCATCATGGTGAGCATCTTCATGAGCCTCTTCAATGTCCACGCCAACTGGATCCCCGTGGATGGTGTGGTGAAGAGCGTGCGTCATCACAACGGCCGTTTCCAAGCTGCATGGCTGCCCAAGGCCAGTACCGACAATGAGCGATCCACGATTATCATCGAAACCGAGGATGGCACAGAACTACTGGTACGTCAGGTGGCAGGTGCTATGGCGCGCCGCATCGTCACTTACCCAGTCGAGGGTGAAGAGTGCTTTGTGGACGAGCATCTTGGATTCATCAAATTCGGTTCCCGTGTTGATGTGTATTTACCGCTGACAGCTAAAACGCTCGTGACGCTTGGTCAAAAGACCACCGGCAATCAAACCGTTATAGCTAAATTGAAAGATTGAACTTCAGTCTTTCAGTTTTCAATCCACAACCTTTCAACGTTCTGTTCCAGCGTTTCCATCTTTCATTATTTCCATCTTTCAACGTCTCAATTTTCCATCTTCGATGTTACTGAACTTCCCCAATATCCTGACCTGTTGCAACCTCATCTGCGGTTGTATGGCTACGGGTGCAGCTTTTCATGGCCATTTTCAATGGGCCTTTGCCATGATCATCATGGGTGCCATCTTCGACTTTTTCGATGGGATGGCAGCACGGGCTTTCCACATTAGTTCCGCTATTGGCAAGGAGCTCGATTCCCTGGCAGATATCGTCACTTTTGGTGTGGCTCCTTCCGCCATGCTTTTCCAACTTTTCGGAATCGTGCAGTATCCCGACAGCTTGTTGCCGTTTCAGGACTATCTTCCATACACCGCTTTCATCATGGCGGCTTTCTCGGCATTGCGCTTGGCTAAGTTCAACCTCGACGATCGTCAGACAACCAGTTTTATCGGGCTACCCACACCGGCCAACGCTCTCTTTTGGAGCTCCCTGATTGTGGGACAGACGGCTTTCCTTGCCTCGCCTCGCTTCAATGCGGTATTCCTCTTCTTGTTCATGCTCATGTTCAGTTTCCTGCTTATCGCTGAGATCCCGCTTTTCGCCTTGAAGTTCAAGAATCTCTCTTGGCAGGACAACCGCGTGAAATACATTTTCATCCTCGGAGCGCTCATTCTTCTCTTGCTGTTCATGGATGTCACTGCCATCGCGGTCATCATCCTCTGGTACATTGCCCTATCCATGATCAGTTGGAAGCTTCGCGCTCAACGTAGTTAATTATGCATTGTCTATTGTTCATTGTTAATTGTGCATTATGAATTTTAAACGAATCCTCCTGAAGCTCTCCGGCGAAAGTCTGATGGGCGAACAGCGCTATGGCATCGATGAGAAGCGCCTGGCAGAATATGCAGAACAAATCAAGGACGTCCACGACCTCGGTGTGCAGATTGGCATTGTCATCGGCGGCGGCAACATCTTCCGCGGCCTCAGTGGTGCCGGCAAGGGTTTCGACCGTGTAAAGGGTGACCAGATGGGTATGTGCGCCACGGTCATCAACAGCCTTGGTCTCAGTTCTGCCCTCGGAGCCATCGGCGTCCCCTCGCGTGTGCTCACCGCTATAAGAATGGAACCCATTGGCGAATTCTATACCAAGTGGAAGGCTATCGATGCTTTAGAGCGTGGCGAAGTGGTCATCATGAGCGCTGGAACGGGCAATCCTTATTTCACCACTGATACGGGTTCCTCGTTGCGTGGCATCGAGATTGAAGCCGACGTGATGCTCAAAGGCACCCGCGTCGATGGTATTTATACAGCTGACCCCGAGAAGGACCCCACAGCCACTAAGTTCAACGATATCTCCTTTGACGAGATTTACAACCGCGGCCTCAAGGTGATGGACCTTACAGCCACTACAATGTGTAAGGAAAACAACCTGCCCATCTATGTCTTCAATATGGACATCTATGGCAACCTTCGCCGCGTTATCAACGGTGAGAATATCGGGACTCTTGTACACAAATAATATAGTAAATAGTAAAATTGTAAATTGTCAAATTGTAAATTATACAGATGAATTTTGTAGAAGAACTTACATGGCGTGGCATGATCCATCAGATGATGCCAGGCACCGAAGAACTCCTCCAGAAAGAACAAGTAACGGCTTATGTGGGTATCGACCCGACAGCCGACAGCCTGCACATCGGCCACCTCTGCGGCGTGATGATGTTGCGCCATCTCCAGCGTTGCGGCCACAAACCCATCGCCCTGCTGGGCGGCGCTACGGGCATGATTGGCGACCCCAGCGGTAAAAGCCAGGAGCGCAATCTGCTGGACGAGGCAACTCTTCGTCATAACGTAGCCTGCATCCGTGAGCAATTGTCACGCTTTCTCGATTTTGACAGCGATGCATCCAATGCTGCCGAACTCGTGAACAACTACGACTGGATGAAAGACTTCACGTTCCTCAACTTCGCCCGCGATATCGGCAAGTGCATCACCGTCAACTATATGATGGCCAAGGACAGCGTGAAGCGTCGTCTGAACGGTGAGTTCCAGGAGGGTATGTCGTTTACCGAGTTCACTTACCAGCTGCTGCAGGGTTACGACTTCCTGCACCTTTATGAGACCAAGGGCTGCAAGCTGCAGATGGGCGGCAGCGACCAATGGGGTAATATCACCACGGGCACCGAGCTCATCCGCCGCAAGCTAGGTGTTGAGAACGAGGCCTATGCTCTCACGTGCCCTCTCATCACCAAGAGCGACGGCAAGAAGTTCGGAAAGACGGAGCAGGGTAATATCTGGCTTGACCGTAACCGCACCACACCCTATGTGTTCTATCAGTTCTGGCTCAACGTCGGCGACGAGGAGGCAGAGCGCTATATCAAGATCTTCACCTCCTTGGACAAGGAGACCATTGACGGCCTCATCGAGGAACATCGTCAGGATCCCGGGCGTCGCGTGCTGCAGAAGCGTCTGGCCGAGGAAGTTACTATTTTGGTGCATGGCCGCGAGGACTATGAACTGGCTCTTGAAGCCTCCAACATCCTCTTCGGCAAGGCCACAAAGGAGAGCCTGGTGAAACTGGATGAGGCTACTTTGCTCGACGTATTCAGCGGCGTTCCCCACTTCACCATCAGCCGCAGCCTCCTCGAAGGCGAGGGTATCAAAGCCATCGACTTGATGGCTGCTGAGACACAGTGCTTCCCCAGCAAGGGTGAGATGCGTAAAATGACACAAGGTGGCGGCGTGAGCCTCAACAAAGAAAAACTTGCAGCCTTTGACCAGGCCGTGACCACCGCCGACCTCATCGACGGCCGCTACCTGCTGGTTCAGAAAGGAAAGAAAAACTACTATCTGCTCATCGCGGAATAAACGCGGCAGACAGCTATCTACTCTACGGGGTCGATGCGGAAGAGCTTGTCACTGGGACGAATCTTCGCATCGACCCTGAATGATACATGAGCCCCTTTGTGCCCCACGGGTACTGCTGCGTTCGTGTCATCGTGCATCTCTTCAATTACACCATAAAGAGCCCCTGTCGTAGGACCTGTAACCAGGAACTTGTCGCCCACGCGCAACTCGCCAGCCTCCAGCAGGAACTCGCCAAGCCCTAGCCGTGAATAGTATTTTGTCCCACGACCGACATACACTTTCCGTTCCGTCGCCTGTGAGCCATACACCTGTGTCCATTCGCCCAGGCGCTGTCCCTGATAGTAACCGTCCCAGAACCCTCGGTTAAAGACCGTAGAGAGTCGTGTGTCGAAGTTGTCTTTGAGTTCTTCGTTCAGCGAGCCGTTCAAGACAGCTTCGAGACATTCCCGATAGCACTCCACTACCGTCTTTACATACTCGGCTCCGCGCGCGCGTCCTTCTATCTTAAACACGCGCACGCCCGCATCCACCAGTTGATCCAGGAAGCGGATGGTCTTCAGGTCCTTGGGCGACATGATGTATTTGTTGTCAATCTCCAGTTCGATGTCAGTCTCGCGGTCCTTGACCACATAACTGCGCCGACAAATCTGCATACACTCGCCACGGTTAGCCGAGCGGCCGGTGTTTTGCAGGCTGAGGTAGCACTTACCAGAAACCGCCATACACAATGCACCGTGACAGAACATCTCGATGCGTACCTGCTGGCCCGACGGACCGCAGATGTTCTCCGCTA
>Ga0310786_10010276_pt1 | contig 11787 bp, 7 predicted proteins | sample AusTroGonzalo_MG_FD_203881 | JGI IMG/M metagenome (GOLD analysis project Ga0310786, IMG submission 203881) | Bovine rumen microbial communities from tropical cattle in Woodstock, Queensland, Australia - Gonzalo_03 (v2) (version 2) | ecosystem: Host-associated > Mammals > Digestive system >... | reverse complement strand
TGTCGTTGGTGATGAAGCAGAGGAACCGCGCCCCCATCCTCGCGTAGGCGCGCATCAGCGCGGAGTCGGTGTCCTCGTAGCAGATGGCGACGCCGAAGGGAACGATCCTCCCGCCCGCGGCGAGCTTCAGGAGCTTCGGCTCCCCCGGCGTGCAGCTCCCCACCGGCGCGAACTTCTGCAGCGCCGGGACCAGCTTGTCGAGCGGGATGAACTCGCCGAACGGCACCAGGTGCACCTTGTCATAGACCTCGCGGACCGTCCCGCCGGCGCCGTACCGGTAGAGCGCCGCTGAGTTGTAGAGCCTCCGCGCGGCATCCGCGCGCCCGCCGCCGGCCAGCACCGCCGCGCCGCCGGCCTGCCGCGAAATCCCCAGCGCAAACCGCAGCGCCGCCGCGCCGTCCACCGCGCCCACCTCCGACATCGCGCTCTCGGGCAGCACCACCAAGTCGGGCTGCGTCGCCGACACCGCGGCAAGCAGGTTGGAGTAGATGCCGGCGGGGTCGCCTTCCGGCTCCTTGAAGCAGCACGGGAAGTTCCGCTGGACAAGCGCCACCTTCACCGTCCTGGCGTCCGCCGCCGCCGCGCGCGCTTCGCGCTCCGCCCGCGCCGCGCCGTACACGCCCCAGATGAGCGCGAATGCCATGAGCGTCTCCAGGCTGCGCCAGCGCGCAAGCGCCGCGGCGTCGTGGCTGCGGCCCATCCGCGCGCGCACCGACGCGATCACGCGTTCGGCGATACCGGCGACGGTGCCGTTCACCAGCACCACCGCCGCGCTGAGCAGATACACGCCGCCCAGCGCCGCCGGACCGCCGAAGCCGGAGTTCGCCGCCACCACGCCGAGCTGGTTCCACGCGAAGCCGCCGAGGAAGCGCGAGCGGATGAGCTCCAGCCCGCACCACAGCACCGGCTCCGCAAACAGGACACCCGCGAGCCGCCGCGCCCAGCCGCCATCGCGCGCCCAGCGCCAGTACCGCGCCGAAAGCCAGCCGTAGGCCGCGAAGTACGCCGCGCAGTACGCCGCGAGCGCGAACCACCCCAGCACCACCAGCGGCCACGGTCCGTTGTTCTTCACGATCGCCGGCATCCACGAAAGCGTCGCCACCCAGAAGAAGATCCCGCTCTGGAACCAGCGCCGCGCCGACTTGCGCGCGTCGCCCTTCCGCGCCACCACCATCAGCGGCGCCAGCGCGAAGAGGACGTCCATGCGCTCGCCCATCGGCGGAAACGCCGCCCACAGGAGAAACCCCGGCAGGAACCAGGCGAGCTGCTTGAACCGCCCCACGAACCGCTCCATCACGCTTCCGCCCATAGGATAAAAGGGTCAGGCCCTTCTGAATATGTTGCCATGTCTCATTGGCGCGTATTATACCAAAAACAGCGGTGGCGCGGCGGCGCGGGGGATTCGTTCCCCGCGCCCTATTCACATTGGCGACATTTATGCGCCTTCTTCGTAATAATAGGAGTAGTCGATGCCTTTCATGAACATCTCGCGGTCGTCGATCTTCGCGGTCAATGCGCCATTGAGAAGCGCTTTCAGCGCCGAAGCGTCCGTTGCACTTTTGCGCATCGCGTCGAGATAGGCCGACTTGTCAATCTGGCTCCAGTCGACGCAACGCTTCAATGTGCGCTTCAGCATCAGGTCGAGCCAGATGCGCGTCGAGCGGCCGTTCCCTTCCATGAACGGATGAGCGATGTTCATCTCCACGTACTTGTCCACGATCTCGTCGAACGTCGTTTCCGGCATGGCCTCTATCGCCGGGAGGATCGTGGGGAAATGCAGCGCGTTGGCGAATACGAATCCGCCCTTGGAGATGTTCTTGGTCCGGATCTGCCCGGCGAAGTCGTAGAGTCCTCCAAACAGATAGCCGTGTATCTGCTGCAGGCACTTGACGCTTCCGGGCTCAAGGTCGGCGAGCATGCCGCTCTCGAACAGGGCGTACGCCTTCTTCTTGCTCTGCCCGTCGATGGTGTTGTCGCTGTAGAGAAACCAATCGAGAAACGCCGTCGCCCGCGAATTCGGCATCGCCTTGGCAAGCGCCACGACGCCGCCCGAGTCCAGGCAATCCGCCAGACGCAGCTTTCCGTCGGGAGCCCTCAGCTTCAACTGGGTAGTGTCACCAACCAGTTGGCGGCCCTCCTTCTTCAGCTTGGCCTTCAGGTACTTCCAGTAGTTGCGCGTCTTTTGGTAGTCGCTCTCGCCATTGATCGCGCCCACCACGTCCTGCACGGAAAAGAACCATTTCGCATCATCTTCGTTCCACACCGCCCGCACTTCGCGGTCGTTGAAGAATCTAATTGATGTTTTCATAATGCGTTACATCCCTTCGCGGGGCCTGGTTCCTCCTGTTTCATTGTGTATTATACCAAAAATGGCCGGGACGAGGCGGAAACGGCGAACGGCTCAGTAGAGCGCATGGTGTTGCTCGGCCTCACTGGCGTGTATTATAGCATATTCGCTTGCCCTCCGTAGCCCGACAGGGCGTAGGCGGGTGGTTCGCGCAATCTGCCTTTCACACTCCCTTCTTTGCCGCGAGGACAAGGCGCTTGAGCTGGCCTACCATATACATGGGAAGCGACAGGAGCGAATAGCGGCAGGTGCGGCCAAGGCTGTCGGCAACCTCGGCGTCGACGAGCAACGAAGGCTGGTCGATATTGAAGCGGACGGCAAAACCGCAGTGCTTTTCGTTCAAGAAGAAATTGAGCGACTTGAGACTCCCAGTCTTTCCGCCCTTTACCTCCACCGGCACGATATCAGATCCCGACTGGATGATGTAGTCCACTTCGGCGGAAGCCCCCCTCGCTTCGCGTATCCAGCAATATGCCGTCGGCATCTCGTATTCCTTGCCGGAACAGAGCAGGTGCTGCCCCACAAACTGTTCGCATATCTCGCCCTTGTTCGCAAGCATGAAGTCTTTCTCGTCCAGGAAGTCGTCAAGCCTCAGCCCTACCGCGTGGCAGGCGAGCCCGACATCCAGGAAAAGAGGCTTGAAAGAACTTGCGTCGGCCCCTGCGCCGACCGGGATGCCGTTTGCCGGCGTATGGCACACCCTGGACACAATTCGCGCAAGCGCAAGACGCGAAAACGCCTTGGACATCTCGTTCGACTTCTCTTCCCGGTCGATATGCGAATATATCATCTTCTTCCCCAGCATCTGCGGCACCGCCAGAAACACCTTCTGCAGCAGCTCCGCATTGGCCCTCCTGCCGTACTTGGGGAAGTCGTCGTGGTAGGTGGTCAATATCGCGTCCTGCTCGCGCTCGGCCTCCTCAAGTCCGCCTTCCAGATACGCCTTGGCCGCCGCCGGCATGCCTCCGACCACCAAGTACCGCCTGAACCAAAGCGACAGCTCATTGTGTAGCGCCTCCGGCACCTCTTCTCCGACCTGGTACTTCCCAAGCCACTCCACAAGCCCCTTCTTGCCTGCCGCATCGAGAAACTCCTCGAAGTCAAGCGGCGCAAGATACATGTACTCGATTCTTCCCACCGGCATCGGGAACGCCTTCTTGCCGTCCTGCGCCGCCGCATCCAGCATGAATTCCAGAAGCGACCCCGCCGCAACCACATGAAGCCCTGGCCTCTTTTCGTAAAAGTATCGCAGCGACTCGAACACATACGGCTCGGCGGCCTGCAGTTCATCGAGAAACAGCAGCGTTTCGCCATCCTTGACCGGGATCGAAAACCTCGCTGCAATCAATTCGCAGATGACCTCGGGGTTCTTCGAGGCAAACAGTTTGACGAGCGAAGGGTTCTCCTCAAAGTTGATTTCAACGAAGTGCGCAAAAGAAGAACGTGCGAATTCGCGTACAAGATACGTCTTGCCAACCTGCCTTGCCCCTCGCAAGATCAGCGGATGCCGATTTGCTCTTTCCTTCCATTCCTTAAGCTTTTCTTCGAGTTTTCGCTTCATTCATACCCTCCTTCAGATTTATCTGCGCATATTATATCATATTTCATGGACAGATATCAAGGTTGCTTGACAATTATTCTTGACAACTATCAAGGTTGTTGTCGGCCTAATTACAACTAATTGTACGGTTAACTCTAATCTTCGCCCCAGCCCGAAGCTGCCGCGGTCGGCGGATCCCACGAAACGTCCACGCGCGTCGGCGCGCCGTCCGGCGGCGCGAACTGCCGCGGCTCCTCGCGCGTCGTCACCCAGAGTCCGCCGCGGCGAAACACCTTTAGCCCGTCCACGCCCTCCGTCTCTGGCTTCGTCAGCGAGATGAAGAGCGGCGTCGACTGCCGGAAAAGGAACTCCACCGCAAAGCCGCTCGCCGCGAGCGCGCGCAGGTTCTCGCGCGAGTTCTCGGGGCTCGCCACGACGCGCTTCACGCCAAGCTCCGCGATTAGCGAAAGCGCCTGGCGGTTGAACGCGAAGAGCGTCCAGTCGGCCGTCACGTCCTCCGCCCCCGCCTCGTGCAGAAGCCGCAGCGTCGAGAGGTCGGAACACTCCCACTTCGCGCTGCCCTCGCGCACCAACCGGCGCACGAACGCGCGCAGGCGGCCGAAGTCGAGTTCCGAAGTCCAGACCGGCAGCGCCACCCGCGCCGGTACGCCGTCCGGCAGGTTGCCGACGAGCTCGGCCAGATGGAGCGAGGCGAGCCGATCCGCCGCGGGCGCGACGACCACTTCGTCCCAGTCGCCGGACGGAACCTCCTGGCCGACGCGGATCTTCACCGTGCGCCGCGGCAGATCCGCCGCCGTTGGCTCGACCACGTCCGCCAGCGCGACGTCGACACGCGCGGCGCGCGCGGCGACAATCGCGTCGTCGAGCTTGGCGACGAGCTCGCGGCGCAAGCCGTTGAGCGCACCCATCGGCACGAACAGCCCCTGCGGGTTCTCAAGCTCGAATTCGCCGAGGCGGTACGCCGACCCGCCCAGGCGCGAGAACGCCTTGCGCGCGGCGGCCAGGGTATCGGCCGGGTTCTTCGCGGGCGCGAGGTCCATCGCGACCTCCACCGAACAGTCGACCGGGCTCGTCGCGCGCGCGACCGCGCCGCCGGACCGAAGACTCACCTTGACGTCGACGCCGATGCCGCTCGCGTGGTCGGCGGCGCGGAAGGACGGCGCCGGGAACTGGCGCTTGACGGCGTTGGACATCGCGCAGTAGACGTTCTGCCCCGGCTCCAGGAGCGGCGCCACGTCTTCCGGCACGAGGATCTCGAGGTCACTCCCGGCCGGCGCCTCGAAGACGATCCGCCGCGAAATCGCCTGGCGCATCTCGCCGATGCCGAAGCCGACGTGCCGGCCCTCGCGGTTGAGCGCGTCGAACTGCAGCCCGTCGTGGCGCTCGAGCGCGCGCGTCGGGTGGAGCCGGAGCCAGGAAAGTCCGGCGCGGTCCTTCGTCACCTTCTTCACCTCGCCGACCTTCGCGCCGAGATGCCCGGGCGAACCGGAGTCGATCGGCGACGTCGCGCCGCGGCCGTCGAAGTAGAGCGAGGTGGTGCGGCGCGAAAACACGGTCTCGAGATCCTCGTCGGTGATTGCGCCCGGCTCTCCCTCCGCGCCGTCGAGCACCTGGCGGTAGTAGCGCGTCGCGCTCGCCACGTAGACCGCGCTCTTCATGCGCCCCTCGATCTTCAGCGAGGCGACGCCGGCCTCCGCGAGCTGCCGCGCGCGCGCGCCGAGCTTCAGGTCCTTCATCGAGAACGGGAACCCTTCGCCGAAGCGCTGGCGGCAGCAGTAGGGACAGGCGCCGCGGTTGCCGCTCCTGCCCTGCTCCATCGCGCCGAAGAGGCAGAGGCCGGAGACGGAATAGCAGAGCGCGCCGTGGACGAAGCACTCGACCTCCATTTCGCCGCGGCCGTCCGGCGCCTCCTTCATCGCCCCGCAGCGCTGCGCCACCATGCGCGTCTCCTCGAGCGAAAGCTCGCGGGCGAGGACGGCGCGGCGGAAGCCGAGCTCCTTCAGCGCCAGCACGCCCTCGAGGTTGTGGACTACGAGCTGGGTGGAGGCGTGGAGCTCGAGCTCCGGGAAATGGCGGCGACAGGCGCGGGCGATGCCGAGGTCCTGCACGATGAGCGCGTCGGGGCCGATCTCCGCGATGCGCGCGACCGTCTCGAGCGCCGGCTTGAGGCGCGGCTCGTCCACCACCGTGTTGAACGCCACGTAGACGCGGCGGCGGCGGCCGAAGGAGCCGTCGCGGGCGCAGGCGAGGAGGTCGGCGAGCTCGGCGAACGAGAGGTTCTTCGCGAAGGCGCGGGCGGAGAACTCGGAGAGCCCGCAGTAGACGGCGTCGGCGCCGGCCGCGAAGGCGGCGAGCGCGGTCTCGAAGTCGCCGGCGGGGGCGAGCAGCTCGACGCCGCTCATCCCTGCCTCCCGGTGTACGCCTCGGTCGAGAACGGCGGCGTGTCGGTGCGGCCCTCGCGCCAGTCGCGCACCGCCTTGAGCCGCGCCTTCATCGACGCCTCGCGGCCGAGGCCGGACGGCGTGTAGTAGCGGCGGCCGGCGAGCGAATCCGGGAGGCACGACATCCGCGCGATCTTCTCGTCCGTGTCGTGGGCGTAGGTATATCCCTTGCCGTATTCAAGCTCCTTCATCAGCCTGGTCGGCGCGTTGCGGATCTGCAGCGGCACCGGCTCGGCCATCATCTCCTGGGCGTCGCGCGCGGCGCGGTTGTACGCCTGCTCCATCGCGTTGGACTTCGGCGCGAGCGAGAGGTAGACGACGATCTGGGTAAGGTGGACGTTGCACTCGGGAACGCCCAGGTTGTGGCAGGAGTCCCAGACCGCGTTCGCCAGCAAGAGCGCGTTCGGGTCGGCGAGCCCCACGTCCTCGCTCGCGAAGCGCACGCAGCGGCGCGCGATGTAGAGCGGGTCCTCGCCGCCCTCGAGCATGCGCGCGAGCCAGTAGACCGCGGCGTCCGGGTCGGAGTTGCGCATCGACTTGTGCAGGGCGGAGATGATGTTGTAGTGCTCCTCGCCCGTCTTGTCGTACATGAGCGCCTTGCGGCTGATCACCTGCGAAAGCACCGCGTCGGTCACGGACGGGCGCCCCTCGGCGTCGAACTCGGCGTTGGCGACGGCGGTCTCGAGCGTCCCCAGCGCCGCGCGCGCGTCACCGTTCGAGAAGAGCGCGATCTTCCGGAGCGCGTCGTCGGACGCCTGCACCCCGAGGCGGCCGAAGCCGCGCTCGTCGGTGAGCGCGCGGCGGAGAAGCGCGACGAGGTCGTCCTCGCCGAGCGCCTTGAGGACGAACACCTTGCAGCGCGACAAGAGCGCGGAGTTGACCTCGAAGGACGGGTTCTCGGTCGTCGCGCCGATGAGGATGATCGAGCCCTTCTCGACATAGGGCAGGAACGCATCCTGCTGGGCCTTGTTGAAGCGGTGGATCTCGTCCACGAAGAGCACCGTGCGCATCCCGACGCGGCGGCCGCTCTCCGCCCGCGCCATGATCTCCTTGATCTCCTTGATGCCGCTCGTCACGGCGGAGTAGTTGACGAACTCGGCCTTGGTGAGGTTGGCGACGACATTGGCGAGGGTGGTCTTGCCGACGCCGGGCGGCCCCCAGAGGATCATCGAGGGAATCTGGTCGCGCTCGATCATCTGGCGGAGGATCTTGCCCTCGCCGACGAGATGCTCCTGGCCGAAGAACTCGGTCAGGTCGCGCGGTCGCATCCGCGCGGCCAGCGGCTCGTTGGCGGCACCGGCGTCCTCCGACGTCGCGCCTTCTATGAGGGACATCTGTCGCATTGAGGCGTATTATACCAAATCGGCGGCCGATTATGGTATAATACACGCCAATTTCGACCTCGGACTGTAGCTCAGTTGGTAGAGCACGACACTTTTAATGTTGGGGTCGCGGGTCCGATCCCCGCCAGTCCGACCCTCTTGACCAACCAGATTCTCTCTACGCGATCTCGTATATCATCTTGTCGGGAAGATTGTCCTTCTGAAGGAACATCATCATGTAGATTGGCGCGTAGAACACCCGTCCGTCAACCCTGAGCGCGTCCCGGTCGAACACAATCGCCTCGGATATTCCATAGTCGTCGACATCCAGCACGCGGTTCAGCGCCCTATGGCGGGCATAGTCCTTCCCGCACTTGACCTCTATCGGCAGCACACGGGCCTCGTGCTCAACGACGAAGTCAATCTCTCCATGAACCCGCGAGGTGTAGTAAGTCGTGCGAAATCCATGCGCTGTCAGCTCCTGCGCAACGGCGTTCTCGTATATCGCCCCGAAGTTCATCTCGGTCTCGCCGTTCAGGATGCGCAACTGTATGCCGTCCATATAGACAGCCGCAAGGAGTCCGACGTCGTTCATGAACAATTTGAAGGAATTAGGCTTCTCGGCAAGGCGCAGGGGGATCTTGGGCTCGCTCAGATTGTACGCAGGAATCGCCACGCCTGCCTCGGCAAGCCACACGAACTCGTCTTCAAGCCGATCAAAACGCCCGCCGTCGGGAAGACTGTCGGCACAGAACCGCTTGTTCTTCTTGTTGAGCTCCGGAGCGATTCTGTCGAATACCATCCGGATCCTGAGCGCGTTCTCCTCGTCGTATCTCGAGATGTCCTTGCGGTATTCCACAAGAATCGCCTCCTGCTCCGTCATCACCTGCCGGATGTCCTTTGTGTCAATGTACCGCTGCACGGCGGCCGGCATGCCGCCGACGACCAAATACAGCCTGAAGAACCGCATCAGCCGGTCATGCAGGACCTTGGCGACCGGCTTCCGCTCCTTCCATCCGACGCGCGCAGCCTCAATCAGCTCGCGGTTGCCGCCGATGGCAAGGACGAATTCCTCGAAATCAAGCGGATACATCTTGACCTCGTCCATCGTCCCGACCGGAACCGACCTTATGTTCTTCAGCTCAACGCCCAGAAGCGACCCGCTCAGGACATAATGAAACCTTCTGTCGTCCCGCACAAGGTACTTAATGAACGTCACGGCTTCAGGACACCTCTGCACCTCATCGAAGAACACAAGCGTCCTGCCAGGGATCATCGGCTGGTCAGTGAATGCCGAAATGCGAGTCAACACCTCCGACTCGTCCGCAACGTCGCAAAACAAGTTCACCGCATCTGGCGTCTTAACGAAATCAATCTTTACGACTGAATCGTAGTGCGTCCGCCCAAATTCCTCTATACTATATGTCTTCCCGACCTGCCGCGCTCCATCAATGAGCAAGGCATATCTCCCATTCTCCGCATAGAAGTCTTCAAGTCTTTTCTCGATTTTCCGCCAAATCATGCTGTTTCCTACCTTTCTGACGGTATTATATCATTTGTTTTGACAAAATGTCAATGCCATATCAGGCTATTTTTGACAAAATGTCAATGCCAATTGCCCGTGTTTCTGACAAAATGTCAATAATGAATAGCCTCACGCCGCGGGGTCTGTCCCCGGCGATGCTGGCTTCAGACCCGGATGAACACCACCCCGGGATTGGGCGAGCGGCGGTAGGCGACCGGAATCTCCGCGAGGCCAGGGAAGGCCAGGCTTTCTGGCGAGAGTAAGTCCGCTGCCTTCTCGCCGTCGAGGAAGCCCCTGATGTGGTTGAGCCGGCGGCACTCGCGGCACGCGGCAAGGACCGCCTCCTTGATGAGGCTCGTCCCGCCGCTCGAGCCGTAGCCGGTCACGACCGCGAACAACCCCGAACCGCCGCGCCGCGCGGACGACACGATGCGCTCAAGCGCCGCCAGCGCGTCATCGACGCGCATGCCCGCCGCGTGCAGGTCGTACTCGCGGAACCCTCCCCTCGTCTCACCACCAGTTCTGCGCATAAAGCCACTCCATTACGACATTAATTGCCAAATTTCACCCGGCAGCCGATGTACCACATGATGCCGCCGGTCGGATAGCCGGGATAGTACTCCACCTTGGAGTCGGCGAGGTTCTCGATCGCCGCGAAGATCTCGCCGTCGAGCGGCGTGAAGGAACGGAGCGGAACCGACAGCCGAGTGTTGAAGATGAACGCCCCGTCCACGTGACGCAGGTCGGCACGATCCGCCTCGGCGCGCACCGAGTATGCGTCCATCGCGCCGATGTACTGTCCGTCCAGCGACCAGACCAGGTATTCGCACACCTTCCAGCTCGCGCCGAGGACGAACGTCCAGCGCGGCATCCGCGAGACCGGCGTCGTCTCCGGGTTGGTCCAGGTGCCGCCGCCGAAAACCGCAAGCTCCTCCATCGGACGCCAGTGGACGGACAGCTCCGCGCCGGTCGCGCGGCAGGAGCCGGAGTTGATGTAGCCGGAGGCCGTCTTGTCGATGCGGTCCTTCTCGTCCTGATGGAACACGGTGAAGAGCGCCTCCACCTCGTCGCCGGCCTTGGCCTTCACGCCGGCCGAGGCGTAGTCGAGCACCTCCGCCCGCAGCGTCTCCCGGGCATAGTCGGACGCCATCGCGCGGGTGTAGACGCCGGGATAGTGCACCGCGCGCGAACCGGTGACGAAGAGCTCCACGCTCTCCCTCCAGCCGAGCTTGAGCGAGGCGTGCGGCGCGGCCTCGTCGTCGTAGACGGAGTGGAAGTGCGCACGGGCGCCAGCCGCCGGCGTGAGCCGCCAGTCGTCGCAGAAGTCGAGCTCGTAGCGCGCACCGAGATACGGCGCGGCGGACTCCATCCGCCCGCGCGCGGAAAACACCCGCTCGCCGTCCTTCAGCCGCGTGTTGCGGGTCGAGCCGCCTTCGGACGCCGCGTCCACCGCGCCGACGAGCCACAGCCCCGCGAACGCGTTCCAGTCGCCGCGGGCGCGCGCGCCCCAGTTGAGCCAGAAGGTGTCGGCGTCGCCGGCGGGCGAGTTCGGGTTGGCGTCGTCGAGGTGGTCCTTGTGCCAGTTGATGGCGCCGTTCTCGCAGTAGGCGAGGGCGAAGCCGCGCAGGCGCTCGCGCTCAACGTCGAGGCGAATCTCGTAGAGGTCGGTGGAGAGGTCAAAGCGGTCGAGGAGCGGCGTCGGGCGCCCGACCTCGCCCGGGTTCTCCACCCGCGAATCGGTGCGGTGGTAGATGAAGGAGACGCGCTCGTGCGCGGTGAGGTCCGCACCGATGCGCGCGAAGGCGCCGTCGAGCACAGCGCGGTTGTGGGGCCTGACGCCGTCCGACTCGCGGTGCGAGGCTCCTGCATAGGCGTCCACCGGCCCTTCCTTCATGCCTGCCGCGGCAGAGGCGACGAAAGTGCCGCGGCGGCCGCCGGCGAGCACCGCTTCGCCCTCGAACCCCTCCTCGGCGCGGCGGCGCGTCTCCACATCAACCGCGGCGAAGGTGCCGGCGAAACCGGCCGGGTGCGGGTTCTTCTGCACCGTCACCGACTCGGCGAAGTCGACTGGCACCGAGTCCATCAGCGGATGCGACCACACCCCGGACTCGCGCGGCGCGCCGTCCATGTACATCCTGATCTCGCCGCCCGGCCGCGCGGTGCCGAAGCCGCGCACGTAGACGCTGCCGCCCTGCGCACCGCCGTAGCTGCCCACCGGCGCGTAGCGCGAGACCGTCACCCCCGGCACCTGCCTGAGCGCGGTCTGGATGTCGCCGGCGTTGAGCGCGTCGAGCTGGCGACGGGAGACAACGACCGTCTCAACGCCGTCCGCGCTCACCAGCTCCTCCTGCGTCACCGGCGACGCCGTCACCACCACGTTCGGCAGCTCGGCCACCTCGTTCGTCGCCGCCCGCCCGCAAAGCGCGGGCACCGCGGCAGAAAACATGACCAGCACAACATGGTTGAGTCGCATCATGGGCGCGACGATGCTTACAAGGCGTCGATGCCGTCGGGGACTTTCTCCTCGGGCTTGGGCTGCCCTGGCACGAAGTCGTAAATGCCGCGGTCGACAAGCGTAAGCGAAAACGCCC
>Ga0310786_10010275_pt1 | contig 11787 bp, 18 predicted proteins | sample AusTroGonzalo_MG_FD_203881 | JGI IMG/M metagenome (GOLD analysis project Ga0310786, IMG submission 203881) | Bovine rumen microbial communities from tropical cattle in Woodstock, Queensland, Australia - Gonzalo_03 (v2) (version 2) | ecosystem: Host-associated > Mammals > Digestive system >... | reverse complement strand
TGGCCTATCTGGTGCAGAAGGTTGAGTACAGGCCGTTTAAGAATACAAAGGAGCTGGTTGAGGTATTTATGAAGATTGCACATATACTGCCGTATGACTATGCCTTTTTCATGCCTTTTATCTGGGTAAAGAACAAAGCAACCGGAGATAAGGAGCTGATATTATCATACGGCAAGGATATGTATTACACCGAGAATACAGCGGGTGACATGCAGGGGCTTCTTGACTGCTACACCTTCCTGGATGGAACACCTTGCGGAGTGAAGAAATGACCGGGATAAAGAACGAGGAAAAGGGCCTTTTTATAGGTTACTCAACATTCCCGGACCGGAAGAAGCCTGCAATATGCGTGATGGAAGGCAACAGGGTGTATTCCCTGGGGACCTTCACTGATGAGAAGCGGGCGCAGTTCTTTATCGACAAGCTCTATGAGCTTCTGAGGATAAACTGATGAGGTTCCTGCTTTATCTGATAAGGTGGCAGCTTTCCACACCGGTGCTGTTTGCATGCCTGTGGTGGCTGGCCGATGCAAGCCCTTTGGTGGCAACGATAACTGCCAACCTTATAGGAGGGGCAATATTCTACTGGGTTGATAAATGGATAATGGGGAGGGGCAGATGGCGATAGACCGGTACGCAACCAGGCATTGCCCTGTGCTTGTTTACACAAAGGCAGGGCTTATTGAGTTTTATCACTCCATATCGGAATGCTCCAGACAGCTGGGGCTTTCCGTGCAGAGGATAAAGTGGCTGCTGCATACAACGCAGGCAGACGAGCAGGGCAGGGAATATGACATACCGGTGCAGTGTCCCTGGATGACCAGAAAAGAGACCATTGAGCGGCAGGGGAGAGTGCTGGAGAGGATCCGCATCATCAGAAAGGCCGCACCTAAATACGAGAGACAATACAGAGGAGGGGCTATGAAGATTGTGCCGAGAGCAGACTACATGCTGCTGGAGAAAGTGGAGGAGCAGAAAACAAAGGGCGGGCTGTATATCCCGGAGGCCAAGCACAGCGAGGTGACTAAGGCCAGGATAGTGGAGGCAGGTGAGAATGCCAACCTAAAGGAAGGCGTGGTGCTTTACCCTACTGCCGATGCCACCGAGATCAAGGCTGATGACAAGGTGCTTTACCTTATCCCGGAGAGCAGCATACTGGCTGTGGTGGAGGAAGAATGAAGGAGAGGCACGGAGTTTTAGGCAGGAAGTACATTGACTTCTTATCCGCCAGGGTTTGCGTGATGCTTACGGACTGTGCGCCGGAGGGCTTCCGGGAGGATGCCGTGGCCGGAGTTTACGGACAGCCCAAAGACGGCAATATCTTTGGAATCTGGTTCAATGGGCTTGTATGCCCGGATGAGGTGGTGCATGAGTGCTGGCACCTTTTTATGAGCATAATGGCCGCCGCAGATGACAAGGAGCATATATTCCTGGAGCTTAATGATGAGATCTATGCCTATTCATTCCACACTCTTTTCAATGACGTGCTTGATGCCGTGACCGGGCTTAAGGCCTATAAGGAGCTGTGGGATAAAGAGCAGAAGAAGGGGAAGAAGAAATGAGATACAGTGACAGCACCAGAGCTATAGAGGCAAGCCGGAGCAGCGCATGCCTAAGTGATGACACCTTTGACGTGGTGGGCAAGAATGGCAAGAGATACAGGGCAAGGATAATGCGCAGGGCCGGGCGTGACTACTGTTATGTGTTCGCCGGGATGCCGAGCGTGACAATTCCGGGCATTTATCCGACATCAAGCGAGATTGACCGGGTGACATGGTGGGAGGCATTCTGATGGAAAGACACTTCACAAGCGAGCTTAAGCCATGCCCATTCTGTGGTGGTGTTTATCTGCAAATCACAAGAAATGACTACGAAGCATCCGAATGGGCCACAATTGAATGCTGCACTTGCCATGCCAACATCCGGAACCCGAACCTTACGGAAGATTATGATGAAGCACGAAAACAGGTTATTGAGGCCTGGAACAGGAGGGCTTGACGATGGGCCGCCGCTTTTCCGTGTATGACCTGGATAAAGCAATGCAGGAGCGCATTGTGAATGACCTCAAGAACGGAGTATGTGAGAAGGACATATCGGAATATTGTGGGCTTGCACGCTCATGTATAAATAGATTTAAGCATGATTTAATAAAAAGGGCCGCTGATGACTTTTTCAAGGAGCGAAGGGAAATGGCCGTGGACTATGCCACCCAGATTGAGAGCAACATCACCAGGCTTAACAAGATGCTTGAGACAGTGGATGAGGAATTGCGCCAGGGCCGGGAGGATGGCAAATACAACCTAAAGAACATTGACCGGGCTTTGGCACTAAGCAAGATACTCAATGACACCTCAAAGAGCATGCAGGGCAACCTACAGGTGTGGGCGCAGATAACCGGCAACATGAAGGAGGCGGCAGAAGCGCAGAACAGACCGGCAATCATACTTGCGAAGATCCAGCAGGTTATCCAGGAGGCAGGGGTAGATAATGCAATCATCATCAGAGCCTTTGAGCAACTTAGATAATCAAGGCTCCTATATAGATTATTATATAGGCGGACTGTCACGGCAGAAGTATGTGAGGCTCCTGGGCTTCAATCCGTTCCCCTGGCAGGATGCCATCCTGGAATCAGATGGCAGGCGCATCATCATAAACGCCGCACGGCAGAGCGGGAAAAGTACAATCACATCCACAGTGCCATGCTGGACCGCTAAGTATACGGAAAAGAGCCTTTCAATAGTGCTTGCACCCACCGAGAGCCAGAGCCAGGATGACATGGAGAAGGTGCAGGAGTTCATTTTGAGCGACAACACCTACCCGCAGCATGACCCGCCGGCAGCAACCCACGTGAAGGTGACAGAGACCAAGAGCAAGATAAGGGTAGTTCCGGCCACACAGAGCGCAAGAGGTAAATCAAAGCCCAATGTGGTTATTCTGGATGAGGCCAGCCAGATTGATGACCTTATCTATGCCGAGGTTGTAAAGCCTATGTTCACCGATAACCCAGGCAGGCTTATCCTTCTATCCACACCGCACGGCAAGCACGGCTTTTTCTTTGACATATTCTGCAATCCGAGACCGAAGGACCCCTGGGAGCGTTATGAGATCCGCAGCCCCTGGGAGCCGGTTGAGACACCGCACGGCCTTGACCTGGTGCCTTATATGGATGGTGATGAGAAAGCCTATCAGGAGGAGCGGGCAAAGCACGGCATAAAGGCATGGTTCTCCCCCAGACACCGGAACTATGACGAGCAGCTTGAGAATCTTTACGATATGGGAATACGTAAATATAAGCAGGAGTATTGCTGTGAGTTTGTGGAGGCGGAGGCCAATGTGTTCTCTTATGCCGAGATAGACCGGATGTTCAACAGCAAGGCACCGGCAGAGACAACCGAGATCAAGAAGGCGAAGCCCAGTAGCATTGACTTCTCCTTCATGGAGGAATGATGAAAGAATACGCTGTGATATGGGATATAGCCAAGAACAATGACGCATCCGCCATACAGATATACCGGAGGACCCCGGACTTTGTGGGCAAGGACAACGTGAACCAGAGGATGTTCACCTACAGCGACCTTATATGGCAGACACTATGGGAGCAGGTGCCGTACACCGAGCAGGTGGAGCGGGTGTACCGGCTTGCCGAGAGCGAGACACTTAAGAACAACCATGACCTTCTCCTTGATGGCACCGGAGTGGGCCAGGCCATAGCGGACCTTGCCAGGGCAAAGGGGCTTTCACTCCTGGAGATAGTGTTCAGTGGTGGCATAAAGCCGCAGCCGCTTTATATGGGTGACACAGACCGGAGGTTTGGTTCCGGCATGGATATGAAGATCCAGAGAGGCTGGAGTGTGCCGAAGGTGGACATGATAGATGCCGCAAAGGTGATGATGGAGCAGAACCGCATAAGGATAGCGGAGGGCATACCCTTTGAGGAGAAGTTCAAGAACCAGCTCATGCACTTCCAGGGCAAGGTGAACGAGAAAGGCCATATACAGTATGGCAACGATGCCGAGGCGCAGCATGATGACCTGGTGGCAACATTCCTCATATACTGCTGGTGGGCCAAGTTCAACGAGCAGGAGGCCAGGGAGTATGAGAAGCCTGTGACCAAAGCCAACAAGACATACGACTGGAACCCCTTGAAAAACTACAATTTCTGATAAATTTCTGTGAAAATATCCCAAAAGTGACACAAAAGTGGCACATCCGCCCGCAAAAGTGACATATCGGCCATTTTTTTTTGCGCCGGTACTTGACACACTTAAGGCATGATAAGCAAAGAATCACTGCTTAAATTGCAGAGGACCAAATCACAGCTTGAGACCGAGAAGGAACCCTTTGTCCAGAAGTGGAAGCAGATTGCCCGCAACATGTCTTCATCCTATGGTGACTGGGGACACGAGGCACCTGGTACAAAGCGGCTTGACGAGACCGCTGATGTGTTCGACAACACAGCCAACGAAAGCTCAAACCTCATGGCAGACGGCCTCATGGGTACATGCTTTGGCCGCTCCATCGCATGGTTCAACATGCTGTTTGAGGAAGATGACATAAACAAGGACAAGGAAGCCTCCAAGTGGCTTGCCGGTGCGGAGGAGAAGATCTACCGCCAGCTCAACAGAAGCAACTTCTATGATGAGGCACGGCAGCTTGTGAGGATGGGTGCAGACTTCTCAACCGCTGTTATGTGGATGGGTGATGATGTGGAGGAGGGCATGCCTTACTTCTCAATGATCCATCCAAAGGACTGCTGGCTTATGAACAACCGGCACGGCAAGGCGGACACCCTTTTCCGGGATATATGGCTTACCAGGGATGATGCCGTGGCAGAGTTTGGAGAAAAGAACCTGCCAAAGACACTGGTGGAGAGCGAGGACTACACCAAAAAGTGGAAGTTCTGCCAGTATGTGGGTCCTGCTACCAGGTTCAAGATGAAGGATGTGAAGGGCAAAGGTGCATTCATATCTGTCTACTGGTGTGAATTGCAGCCGGACAAGACTGTGCGTGAGGAGAGATACACAACCAAGCCTTTTGTGGCCTGGAGGTGGAACCGGGATCCGGAGGGAAGCGCATACGGCACCCAGGGGCCTGGCCTCATGCAGTTAAGCAATATCATCACTGCAAACATTCTGTCAAAGAACATATTGCAGAAATCACAGCTTATCGCAAGCCCGCCAATAAAGAGAACAGAAGGACTGGTGATAAACCTTCTTCCGGCAGGCATAACAGACCTCAAGGCAGGCCAGGACTTTGCACCGGTGAACGTTACCGGGGACCTTTCCTTTACAGAGGTTGAGCGGGAGCGGGTGAGAAAGAGCATCCAGGATGCCTATTACACCAACTTCTTCCTAATGCTTTCCCGGTCCGTGGACAAGACAAAGACAGCCACAGAGGTTGCGGCACTGATGACCGAGCAGAGCAATATCATGGCTGCATTCTTCAACAGGCTTGCTGATGAGTTCCTGGAGCCGGTTATTGAGTTTGTTTACCAGAACGAGCTTGACAACAGACGGCTTGACGAGCTGCCGGAGAGCATAAAGAGCATTGCGGAGAAGGACCTCAAGGTGGACTTCATAAGCCCAATGTTCCTTATCCAGAAGTTAAGCCATGCCACAGAGAACCCAATGAAGGCCCTGGGGCAGATACTCCAGCTCGCACAGGCACACCCGGACATCCTTATGAAGATTGACTGGGACAAGACTGTGGACCTTATCGCAAAGGGCTACAACGTTGACAAGCAGATACTCCTTGACGAGGAGACCTACCGCAAACTTACAGCGGCAGTGCAGCAGCAGAGGCAGCAGCAGGAGGCCATAGCGCAGCAGATGGCACAGACCAAGCTGAATGCCGAGACCTACCGGGACACCAGCAAGGCACCGGAGCAGGGCAGCGCAGCGGAGGCAATGATCAATGCCAGATAGCAGATTAGATACACGGCACATGTTCCAGAGGGTGTTCACCAAGAGTACAGACGGCAGGATAGTGCTTTTCAATATCTTGAACAACCTGGGCTACTTTGAGACAGATCCGGCACAGATAAAGCCGGAGTACATAGCCTTTGCCAACAGGCTCCTGCATGACGTGGGAATCAACACACCGGAGGCCTGGATGGAGCTTATTGAGAAGATGTGCGACTGTGCCACCGACAGGGATTTAATCCAGGAGGAAAGGATTTGAAAATATATTTTGAAGCGGACAAAGGGATAGATGGCGTTATCCCTACAGCAGAGCCGGAGGCACAGCAGGCCGCACAGCCTGCACAGCCGGAGGCGCAGCCAGAGCAGAAACCGGAAGTGCCTGCATGGCTTTCACAGCTCCCAAAGGAATTGCGGGAGGACAAGGAGAAGGCCGGGAGAATAAGCACCTTCAAGACCATCGCAGACCTGGCCAACGAGTTCATAAAGGCTGATGACGAGCGCAAGACAGCACTTCACCTGCCTACAAAGGACAGCACTGATGAGGAGGTAAAGGCATTCTTCACCAGACTGGGTGTACCGGAGAAGGCGGAGGACTATGCGCTGTCAGACTATGACCTTGACCCGGAGGCCATCAAGAAATCCAAAGAGATCTTCATGGCAGCTGCACACAAGAGCGCACTTTCCAAGAAACAGGCAGCCAATATGTGGCAGAGCCAGGTGGCACTTTACAAGGCAGTGTCACAGATCAACGAGGCCCAGGCACAGAAGGTGAAGGACAGCTTTGAGCCTGCATACAACAAGCTGCTTGAGGCGGAGTACCCGGAGGCCACCGAGAGGGATAAGGCCATCAAGGGTGAGCTGGCTGTGGTGACAAAGTGGACCCAGGAGCAGGGCATAGGCCAGAAGCTGATAGACAGCGGACTGGTATATGATGCGGAGTTCATGCACAAGCTGGCAGGCTACATCAAGAGCAATTCACCGGGCCAGTTCATACAGGGCAAAGGCGGAGAGCCGCCAAAGAACAACCACGGAGGAGCCTTTGACAACTATTCAGAGGACTTCCTCAAGGCTGTGGGGGAGTGATATGGGGCTGCTTGATGACTTCATAACCGACATGGCCAAGAAGCCGGAGCCTGGCGAGGACAAGAAACCGGACCAGGGCGGCGTGACAGGAGCCTTTGATAAGGAGTATTCAAAGGACTTCATAGAGTATTGCAATAAAAACCCTCTGTCAGAGGGTAAAAAATAGGCAGAGTGAAAACGGACCTTGAAGGACTATCCCGGAAGCTATTTTGCGGCGGGAGAACAGATAGAGGGGACAGTAAGCTAAGCGCAAATCTTAATTCAAGAGGGTAGACAATATGGCTACAATTCTTAGTTACAAGCCGATGAATATTGTTGAAGCCCAGCGCAAAGCAGGGTTCACCAATACGGCAGAGTTCCTGGGGGACATGTTAAAGAAGCATGATATTCTCAACTTCCTTGACTTCCTTCCTGCAAACCACGGCGTATTCCACGAGTGGACAGAGGCAAACAGACTGGGCAAGGGTTCATGGGGCAAGGCCAATACCGCCATCCCGCTGATCTCATCCGGTTCTGATGTTCAGAGAGCTGGCGTGTTCCTGTATGAGGCAGAGAGCCAGGTGGACAAGCGCATCCTTGAGATCGTAGAGGACAAGATTGCGACCAGAGACGCAGAAGATGCCTCCAACCTGGAGGGCTTCATTGCGGGCTGGCTTGAGCAGCTTTTCTATGGTGCAGGTGATGCAGATTCCTTCATAGGACTTGCAAAGAGAAGGGACACTCCAAACACCGAGAACACCTTTGATGCAGGTGGTTCTGGAAACGCTTGTACCTCCCTGTGGCTGTTTGAGTTCGGTGCTAATGGCTTCAACATCAGATACCCAAAGAACGCACAGCCAGGCTTCTCAAGTGTTGATGAAGGCCTCCAGAGAGTGAACGCACCAGACGGAAGCGGACAGATGCAGGCATGGGTTCGCCACTACAAAATGTGGGGAGGAATCCAAGTAAAGCGGAAGAACGCACTTATGAGAATGGGAAGCATCACAGGATCTGCACCATTCACAGCAGCACAGTTCATTGAAATGAAGAACAAGCTGCCATCAATGGGCCGTGATGCAGTGGCATTCTGTAACCGGGATGTTCACGCACAGATCGAGAAAGAGGCATGGAACAAGTCCAACATGGCTTATTCCATCATGGACTATGAAGGGTTCGGGCCTATCGCAAGAGTTGCTGGCATTCCAGTGATGATTGAGGAGGCTATCCTTTCAACAGAGGATGCAATCTAAGGGGGTGCGCTATGAGAGATAAGTTACTTATTCCTGGCGTTATTGCAGCTGCTACAAAGCAGACAAGAGCATATTCCACAGATGTTCTGGACCACGGCGCAAAATCCAACCTGGGTGATGTGAACGGACTGTACGCATGCTTCCAGCTTGGTGAGGATGTTGCTTCCGGTGACACCTATGTGTTTGAGGTATGGCACTCCAGCGACAACAACACCTTTACTAAGGCTGTTGACAGTGGTGCAGCTATCACCACCGGCAAGGCTGGTGATATTTTCACTGTGCCGCTTCCAAAGGGCGTGGAGAGGTATGTGAAGCTGGCTGTTTACCCAGACAGCTCCGGCACACTGGATGCACAGGACATTGATTCCTGGTTCGAGTTCAGATAAACCGGTAGGGGAGGGGGATGACCTCCTCCCCTTTGTTTTAGGAGCGTGGAATGAAAATCATTTACAAAGTGCATTGCTTTTCCAAAGGCAAGCTCCGGGAGCCTGGAGATACCGCAGACGTTGAGAACGCTGCCGACTATGCAGACGTGGCTGACCCTGTGGCAGAGGCACCCAAGAAGGAGATGCCAAAGGCAGAGCCAAAGACCGAGGCTAAGGCAGAGCCTGTGAAGGAAGCACCTAAGAAAACTGCCAAGAAAGGAACCAAGAAATGAACCTCACTTATCCGAGAGAGTGGCTTAAGATAGCCAACAGGGCATTGAACCTAATAGGATCAGAGCCTATACAGGAGTTTGACAGCGCAGGAGAGGCAGCGCAGAACCTCAACATACAGCTTCCGGCAGCAGTGCAGGAAGTGCTGGCATACCACCCTTACAGATGCGCCAGGAGCAGAAGCACACTTGCGCCGCTGGTTGACAGCCCGGCTTTCGGATATAAGTACGCCTACCAGCTTCCTTCCGATTTCTGCTCCCTTATCGAGGCATGGAGCGGGGATGTGAAGCTGGACAAGACAGCCTACAGCATGGAGGGTGGCCAGATACTTTCTGATGAGGAGGAGCTGGGTATAGTGTATACAGCCCTCCCGCCATCACCGGAGAGCCTTACCCCGGCAGTGCAGCAGGCTATTGAATATCTCCTTGCCTACAAGATGGCGGAGATAACCACAGCCAGCGACAACCTTACCATGAGGCTTTACCAGGAATACCAGACGGCACTGGTGGAGAGCGTGAAGCGTGACAACCAGGGAGCAGGTGACACCGCAGGCGAGAAGTGGTGGAGTGAGGAAAGATGAGTGATTATTCTGTACTCAAGGCCTCATTCCAGTATGGTGAGATCTCTCCTTTTTTCGGGGGCCAGGTGGGGAGCGAGGTATACGCAGCGGGTGTGCGTGAGATGCGGAATGTGCTGCCGGACCAGGCAGGAGGCTTCCGCAAGCGTAACGGCACTATATACTTTGCCTCCCCGGACCCCACTTTGAGGACCAGGCTGTTTGAGTTCTACACAGGCGAGGCAAGCTACATCCTGGCCATGAACACCAACGGCACATACCTTTACACCACAGACCTTGTGGATCTGCTGTGCAGCACCACCACACCTTATGCGACCTTTGACGAGATCCAGGAGGTGAAGGTGCGGGCCAACAAGGGAGTGCTTTACCTGGTCCACAGGGGCTACAAGCCCAAGACTTTGACAATAACAATATCTGGTACACCGCCGGTATATTCGATAGCATATACAGACATGACCTTTGTGACCACCGCAGAGGATGCCGACAGATCCAGGCAGTTTGACACCGCCGGGAATTATCCGGCTTCCTTATGTTTCAAAGGTGGCCGCCTTTTCTTTGGTGGCACGGACAACCACCCAACCACGATATGGGCAAGCCGGGTGCCGGATGGTGCGGACCGGTACAATGACTTCACGCTGTACGACAGCATATACACACCTTCCACAGACACTTCTGTAGTGTCCGGCAAGAACTACTACACCAGGAGCTTTGTGGATGGAGTGGCAGTGTTCACTAAGGTTGCATCACCCACCGGAAACCCAAGCACCAGCGGGTACTATGAGTGGTACAACTATGACCTGCAATCCTCCCACGCCTTTGAGCTTGAGGAGAATGACATGTACGGAACCCGCATTCACTGGCTGGCAGTGCAGAACCGGGTGATATGCGGAAACAAGCGGGCCATATTCATGGACACCGGGGATATATCAAGCCCCACCACCTTTGATATGACCACATCACTCAACACCGGAAGCGCACCAATCCAGGCAAAGGCCTATAAAAACTACATCCTTTTCCTGGGCGTGAACGAGAAGCAGCTTTATTTAATGGTGTGGGATGACAACTTACAGAACTATTCCGCTTTGGAGATAACCAGGAACGCAACCCACCTTTTCAAGGATGGAATTGCGGACTTTGACATAATGCTTGACCCGGAGCTGATAATCTGGGTTGTGACCAAGACAGGGCAGCTCCTTTCCTGTTCGCTGGCCACAGGCTGGGCAAGCCATCCGAGGAAGGCCGGGAAGTACACTTCACTTGCTGTGGCAGGCGAGAGCCATTCCAGACTGTTCCTTGAGGTGCTGATGGACAGCAAATATCATTTCGAGTACCTTGACGTGCTGGCTTCTGATACCACAGCCGGTGTATTTACGGACTGTTCCACACAATTCTCCCTGGGTGCAGCAGACACTGATATTGAGGTGAACGCCGCCCTGGATGGCTATGACGTTTCCGCTTTTGCAGATGGAGCAATCATGCCGATGGTGACAGCCGAGGAGGACAGCGGGCATGTCTATGCGAAGTACAGCAAGGCAGTGAAAGAGGGCAGCATAGGCCTTCCTATTGAGTGCAGTGTGCGCCTGTTCCCGCCGGAGCTTCCGGCCAACGGCACCAGCATAGGCAAGGTGAAGAAGATAAGCAGGGTGACAGTGCGGCTTTATGCCTCCTTTGGCGGAGAGATAGCCGTGGATGATGCCGCACCGGTGCAGATACTTACGAGAAGATATGGTGTATACAAGTATGGCGATGGCGTGGAGCTTGTGAGTGATGACCTAAGCGTGGACACAATGGGCAAGAACACCAAGCGGGGCAGTGTATACATAGGGCATAAGGAGCCGGTGCCGTTCAACGTGCTTAGCGTAGGTACAAGATTTGAACTAATGGAGGTATGATATGGCAGTACCAATTCTTGCTATAGCAGGCCTTGTAATGCAGGGCATGAGCATGGTGGCGGGTGGAGCTGCGGCAAGTGCCAGTGCAAGTGCATCAAAGAAGGCCTTGAAACTACAGCAGAAGCAGTATGAGCTTGACTTAAAACAGAGCTACTTATCAAGCCTTGATAAATTGACCCAGCTTGAGGGCGAATATAAGAACACACAGCTTGCCATCATGCAACAGAATGCAGATATAGCAAGCAGTGAGGCATGGCTTGACCGCTTTAGTGGTTACTATGCCGCACAATTAGGACAGACTATTGACCAGGGTGTGCCACAGTTCCAGGCACTTACAACAAACTGGCAGAACCAGCTTACTCTTGCAGCAGAGAGAGGACAGACCGGAAGCACAGCACGTTTGCTTGCAGCAATCCAGAGACAGAATCTT
>Ga0310786_10010274_pt1 | contig 11787 bp, 8 predicted proteins | sample AusTroGonzalo_MG_FD_203881 | JGI IMG/M metagenome (GOLD analysis project Ga0310786, IMG submission 203881) | Bovine rumen microbial communities from tropical cattle in Woodstock, Queensland, Australia - Gonzalo_03 (v2) (version 2) | ecosystem: Host-associated > Mammals > Digestive system >... | reverse complement strand
AATGGTTACGCAAAAGAAGTCATTAACAAACTGCCGATGGAGTTCGCCGTCGAGGCACAAAAACTCCTTGGTGTCAGCCTTGAAGGAGCTGTAGGATAAATATGAACAAGACAACTTATTTCTTTGCAGTCGATTTGGGAGCCACAAGCGGACGTACCATCCTTGGCTCTATCAATGAAGGGAAGTTGCAACAACGAGAATTGACGCGCTTTCCGAATCATATCATCCAAACAGGAGGGCATTTCTATTGGGACATTTATGCTCTCTATCATGAAATCATACGAGGGCTGAAGGTTGTAGCAAACGAGGGTATTCAGTTGACAAGCATCGGCATAGATACTTGGGGAGTTGACTTCGTCTGCGTTGGTAAGGACGGAAATCTGTTGCGCAACCCTTATTGCTATCGCGATCCGCACACAGAAGGAGCGATGGAGGACTACTTCAAACTGATTCCCAAAGAGCGTGTTTACGAGAAGACAGGCATTCAGTTCATGAACTTCAACTCGTTGTTCCAGCTCTCGGCTATGCGTAGCCACAACGACTCAGCACTTGAAGCAGCCAACAAGATACTCTTCATTCCTGATGCTCTAACATATATGCTTACAGGCAAAGCTGTTTGTGAGTACACTATACTCAGCACAAGTCAGATGCTCGACCCGCGAACGAAGCGCATCGACCCTGAGTTGATAGAAGTTCTTGGCTTGAAGGAAGAGCAGTTTGGCCGTTATGTAAATCCTAGCGAAACAGTAGGAACGCTCTCTCCTGAAGTGCAACAACAGACTGGACTCGGTCCCATACCTGTAGTAGCTGTAGCTGGACACGACACAGCCTCTGCCGTAGCTGCCGTTCCTGCACAGGATGAACGATATGCCTATTTGAGTTGCGGCACTTGGAGTCTCTTAGGCATAGAGACTCGCGAGGCTATCATAAACGGCAAAAGCTTCGAGTATAACTTTACAAACGAGGGTGGCATAGACGGAACGACGCGCTTCCTGAAGAACATTTGCGGCATGTGGCTGTTGGAACGTTGCCGTCAAGAATGGACTGATGCACCTGAGAATGTGAACGACATAAACCGCGAAGCTATGTCGGCAGAACCTTTCCGCTCACTCATCAATCCTGATGATCCGCGCTTTGCAAACCCATCAAGCATGGTGAAAGCCATTCAGGAATACTGTCGCGAAACTGCGCAACCAATTCCTCTTACCTATCAACAGATAGCCCGATGCATTTTCGAAAGTCTTGCCTTGCGCTATCGTCAGGTAGTGGGTTACCTGCGAGAATTGGCTCCCTTCCCTATCGAGAAGCTTCATGTAATTGGTGGCGGAACCTACAATCAGCATTTAATGCAGATGACGGCAAACAGCCTGAATATGCCTGTACTGACTGGACCTGTGGAAGGAACTGCCATAGGCAACATCATGCTGCAAGCTAAGGCTGCAGGATTAATAAACGATATTTACGAGATGAGGCAAATCATCGCAGAAAGTATCGAAATGAAAACTTATCTCCCACAAGATATCGACGAATGGGATAAGGCATTTGAGAAGTACTTACACATCAACCAATAAAACAAACAGCTATGAAAAGCGAGAACATCACAAAAGCCTACGAACTGGCAAAGGAACGCTACGCCGAGTTCGGCATCGACACAGAAAAGGTGTTGGCGCAGTTGCAAGACTTCCATTTAAGCATGCATTGTTGGCAAGCCGACGATGTGACTGGCTTCGAGGTGCAGGCTGGCGCACTCTCCGGCGGCATTCAAAGCACAGGAAACTACCCAGGTAAAGCGCGCAACATCGATGAATTGCGTAGCGACATTCTCAAGGCTAAGAGCCTCATCCCAGGCAATCATCGCCTTAATCTTCACGAAATCTATGGCGACTTCAAAGGAAAAGTCGTGGATCGTGACGAGGTAACTGTTGAGTACTTCCAAAGCTGGATTGACTGGGGCAAGGAGAACAACACGAAACTCGACTTCAATAGTACGTCCTTCTCTCACCCCAAAAGTGGCAATTTATCGCTTTCCAATCCAGATAAAGGCATCCGTGACTTCTGGATAGAACACACGAAACGTTGCCGCGAAATAGCAAATGCTATGGGCGAAGCACAAGGTGATCCTTGCATCATGAATCTTTGGGTACACGACGGCTGCAAAGACCAGAGCGTTAATCACTACCTCTATCGCAAGCTATTGAAAGAAAGCCTCGATGAGATCTTTGCCAAGCCACAGCCTATGATGAAGGACTGCATCGAAGGCAAAGTGTTTGGAATCGGTTTGGAAAGTTTCACGGTAGGAAGTCATGACTTCTACACAGCGTATGCTGCCAAGAACAATAAGATTCTGACCATCGATACAGGTCACTATCATCCTACGGAAAGTCCTGCCGATAAAGTAAGTGCTGTCCTGCAGTTCGTTCCTGAATTGATGTTGCACGTAAGTCGTCCCATCCGTTGGGACAGCGACCACGTAACCTTGATGGATGACCCAACCTTGGAACTCTTTCAAGAAATCGTACGAGCAAAGGCAATGGATCGTGTACATTATGGCCTCGACTACTTCGACGGCAGCATCAACCGCGTCGGAGCTTACGTTACAGGCTCTCGTGCGGCACAGAAGTGCATGACTCGCGCTCTGCTTGAACCTTCGGCACAGATTTGCAAATACGAACTGGAAGGCAAAGGTTTCCAAAGTCTTGCTCTGCTCGAAGAGGCAAAGGCTCTGCCATGGAACGCTGTCTATGACGAGTTCTGCCAGCGTAACAACGTGCCTGTCGGTAATGACTTTATTGCCGAAGTAGAGAAATATGAATTGGAAGTGACAAGCAAGAGATAAGCAAGAATCATGAACATTCTCATCGGATTACTCATTATAGCTATCGGCGCATTTTGCCAGTCAAGCAGCTATGTCCCCATCAACCGCATTAAGCAATGGAGTTGGGAAAGTTATTGGATTGTGCAAGGCATCTTTGCCTGGCTACTATTCCCCTTGATGGGAGCATTTCTGGCTGTGCCTGAAGGACACTCACTTCTTGAACTGTTCACAGCCAACCAGTCTTTTAACATATGGATGACCATCTTCTTTGGCATCCTTTGGGGCATAGGCGGACTGACATTCGGCCTTTCTATGCGTTATCTAGGTGTTGCTTTGGGCCAAAGTATTGCACTGGGAACGTGTGCTGCATTGGGAACTATCATGGGACCTGTGCTCCTGAACACATTCTTCCCTGAACTTAACGCATTAGAATCTCTTACCTTTGCTGTCATACTTGGAGTAGTAGTCACGCTCATTGGCATTGCCATCATTGGCGTAGCAGGCAACATGAAGAGTGCATCACTCTCGGAAGAAGAGAAGAAGGCCGCAGTAAAAGACTTCAACTTTCCCAAAGGATTAGCCATTGCTCTGCTTGCAGGCTTTATGAGTGGCTGCTTCAATGTAGGACTGGAGTTCGGAAAGAGCATTCATTTTGCCGATACTCCCGATATGTTCAAGACATTACCCGCCACCTTACTTGTAACATTGGGAGGCTTCTTAACAAATGCTATCTATTGCTTTTACCAGAACACGAAGAACAAGACATGGAGCGACTACGGCAAGACTTCCGTATGGACCAACAACTTGTTCTTCTGCGCATTAGCTGGTGCATTATGGTATAGTCAGTTCTTCGGCCTGTCGCTTGGACGCAGTTTCTTCGAGGCAGGCGGTACGATGGACACTCTCTCTTTCTGCATCCTCATGGCTCTAAACGTGATATTCAGCAATGTGTGGGGTATCATCCTAAAGGAATGGAAGGGATGTTCCAAGAAAACCATCGCTGTACTTATTTGTGGAATCATCGTTCTTATCTTCAGCACTTTCGTGCCACAATTGCTTTAACATGAACAGTATTCTTGATACCCGCCCTGCCTTACAAGCCGTTATTGACCAAGTAGCTGAGGTCGCAGGTTATCTTTGGCAGAAAGGATGGGCAGAACGTAATGGCGGCAACATTACCGTGAACATCACGGAATATGTAGATGAAGAGATTGCAGCATTACCTGCTATCGCACCCGTCAAGCAGATTGGCAAGGCACTTCTTCATCTGCAAGGTCAATACTTCTACTGCAAGGGAACGAACATGCGGATGCGCGACTTGGCGCGGCAGCCTATGGAGAACGGCAGCATCATTCGCATTCTGCCCGACTGTGCTTCATATGAGATAATAGCTGATAAACCAGTATTGCCTACCAGCGAACTCCCTTCGCATCTGGCACTGCAGAACTATCTTCTGGAAACAGGCCGTACTTACAAAGCGACACTCCATACGCATCCTATCGAACTGGTGGCTATGAGTCACACCAAGAGATTCCTGCAGCCAGGCGAGATGACACGAGTGCTTTGGTCTATGATACCAGAGACTTTGGCTTTTGCTCCACTTGGCATCGGCATCGTGCCATACAAGTTGCCTGGAAGCCAAGACCTGGCAGAAGCCACATTGGAGCAGATAAAAGAGCATGATGTTGTGCTGTGGGAAAAGCATGGCACAGTGGCTGTAGGAAAGGATATCATGGATGCTTTCGACCAGACTGATGTGCTCTGCAAGGCAGCAAACATCTATATGTGTGCTCGTTCTATGGGTTTTGAGCCTGATGGCATGACTCCTGAAGCCATGCGCGAAGTACAGCAGGTATTCAACCTTCCAACTAAGAGACCCTGTTAACCACTCATGAAAAGAGCCCTACTTACAATCCTGTGTCTAGAACTGGCACTAGGCATTTCTGCCCAACGCGAAAAGACAACCTTCCAGACTGCTGGGCAATGGAAGCCTGTAACAGACATTCGCTCCGATGCCGTCATGGTATATGGTGCGAATGATAGGCGGCAAATGACGTTCAGGGAACGGGTTCAATCATGGCGCGACAGAGGCTATATCACACATTTCATGACGGGTATTGCCTGGGGAGATTATCAGGACTACTTCACTGGCAAGTGGGATGGTGAATGGCATTTGGATGAAGGGCAGAAAACAGCAAAAGGCGACACCATTTGGCATGGACGACTCATTCCTTATATCGTGCCTACACCTAATTATTTAAAATACTTCAAGGAGCGCCATATCAAACCCGTAATAGATGCTGGTATTGATGCTATCTTCTTGGAAGAGCCAGAGTTTTGGGCAAGGGCAGGCTATAGCGAAGCATTCAAGAAAGAATGGGAAGACTATTATGGATTCCCCTGGCGACCTCAACATGAGTCGGCAGAAAACACTTACCTTTCAAACAAGCTGAAATATCACCTCTATTATCGTGCGCTGGATGAAGCTTTTAATTACGCCAAGGCCTATGGCAAAGAGAAGGGGATGAACGTGCGCTGTTATGTACCCACACATTCCCTCTTGAACTACTCGCAATGGCAGATTGTGTCGCCAGAAGCTTCCTTGGCTTCAATGGAAAGTTGTGATGGCTATATCGCTCAGGTTTGGACAGGAACCTCGCGTGAACCTAATTACTATAATGGAATTGCAAAAGAACGTGTCTTCGAAACAGCTTTCCTAGAATATGGTTGCATGGAGTCTATGACGCGACCAACTGGCAGAAAGATGTTCTTCCTGACCGACCCCATTGAGGATCGAGCAAAAGATTGGGACGACTACAAGCGCAACTATCAAGCTACCTTCACAGCTCAATTGCTTTACCCACAGATTGCTGACTATGAGGTGATGCCTTGGCCTGATCGCATCTACGAAGGTTTATATCGCATCAGTAAGAACAGCGAGGAGCGAGCACATATTCCACGCTTCTACTCCACACAGATGCAAGTGATGATAAACACGCTAAACGATATGCCTTTGTCGGAGAATCATGTGAGCGGATCGCAAGGCATTAGTGTGGTGATGGCAAACTCGCTGATGTTCCAACGTTCACCACAGCCTGTAGAGAACTATGACGACCCACAACTCTCTAACTTCTACGGCTTGGCCCTTCCTTTAGTGAAGCGAGGCGTTCCCGTAAGCATCACACATTTGGAGAATACTGGCTATGCTGACACTTGGAAGAACGTGCGTGTATTGCTGATGACCTATTCCAACATGAAGCCTCTCGACCCCAAAGCACACGAAGATATTGCTCGATGGGTAAGCAATGGAGGAAAACTTATTTACTGTGGACGCGATGATGATGCCTATCAAAACGTGTTGGAGTGGTGGAATCAAGGTGATAATCACTACACAGCACCTTCACAACATCTGTTCGGCTTATTGGGAATGCCAGAACAAGCTAAAGAAGGAGTTTACTCTTGCGGCAAAGGACAAGTGTATGTTATCAGGCAAGATCCCAAAGAATTTGTACTTAATGCAAATGGCGATACGGCTTTAATGGAGACTGTTCGGCAGGCTTATGGCAAGTTGGAGGAAAAGAACAATTTCTATCTGGAACGCGGTCCTTACGTTCTTGCCTCTGTTGTGGACGAAAATATCGTAAGCAACCAACCCCTCAAACTTAAAGGACTTTACATCGACCTCTTTGATCCCACATTACCTATATTAAAAGAGAAGATTGTTCAGCCTGGTGAACAAGCCTTCTTATACGATATCAGCAAGGTGACGAACAAGCGAAAACCTCAAGTGTTGGCTGCAGCTTCGCGACAATATGACGAGACGATAACGTCGCATAGCTATTCCTTCACCAGTAAAAGTCCTGCAAACACAGACAATGTGATGCGCATCATGTTACCAAAGAAGCCAAAGACTATAAAGATTGAACCCATTCAATATAAATCTTATAAGGCAGAGTGGCATCAACAGACCAATACCCTTTGCCTGCAGTTCGAGAACAATCCAGACGGCGTCAATGTGCAATTAGCTTGGTAATCTTTTGTGCAATAACCGCATATAGTTAACAAAAATCTTCGTACCTTTGCGCTTGAAAAATAAAGAACATACATGCTAAAAATAGAGAACCTACATGCCAGCATCAATGGCAAAGAAATACTGAAGGGCATCAACCTGACTGTCAAAGACGGCGAAATACATGCTGTAATGGGACTTAACGGTGCGGGAAAGAGCACACTTTCTAATGTTATCGTTGGGCATCCTGCGTATGAGGTGTTACAAGGCAGCATAACTTTCAACGGGAAGGACTTGCTTTCGCTCAAACCAGAAGAGCGTGCACACGAAGGGATCTTCCTAAGTTTCCAGCAACCCGTAGAGATTCCTGGTGTTTCGATGGTCAATTTCATGCGTGCTGCCTTGAATGCCAAACGCAAATATCAAGGTCTTGAGCCTATGCCAGCAGGTGATTTCCTCAAACTTATGAGGGAAAAACGAAGCATTGTAGAGCTTGATAGTAAGCTCACAAGCCGTAGCGTGAACGAAGGTTTCTCGGGTGGCGAGAAGAAACGAAACGAGATTTTCCAAATGGCGATGCTTGAACCTACCCTGACCATCTTGGATGAAACAGATAGTGGACTCGATGTGGATGCTTTAAGGGTTGTGGCTGAGGGCTTTAACAAGCTGCGCAAACCCGAGTCGAGCGCAATCGTTATCACCCACTACCAACGGTTGCTTGACTATCTGAAACCAGATGTTGTGCATGTTCTCATCGATGGCCGCATCGTCAAAACAGGTGGTCCTGAACTGGCTATCGAGATAGAAAACAAAGGTTTCGACTGGATAAAAGAGGAGGCAGGACTGTGAGTGCTGAAAAGCAATACATAGATTTCTATCAAGAGGTACAGAGCACTATTGCTTCTCGCAGTTGTGCCGAGATGAATGCCTGTCGCGAGGAAGCGTTGAAGACGTTTTCTTCGAAGGGTTTTCCCACGTTGAAAGAGGAAAGATATCGCTATACAAAGGTCGATGCAGACTTCCTTCCCAACTATGGTATTGCGCTTACGCCACTCAACGGACCACTTTCCTCCTATTGTTTTCGCATAGAAGAAGCAGAGCCTTACGCGCGTACGTTATATAATAAGGTAGCTGATGCGAACGATAGCATCGTGGCGCTCAACACGATGCTCTGTGTCGATACGCTTGTCGTACATGTTCCGAAAGGCGTACAAGTGCAGCATCCCATACAAATAAGCAACATCCTCAAGGGCGAGCAAGACACGATGGTGAGCCGTCGCATCCTTATTGTGATGGACGAACTGGCTGAAGCCGACATCATCATAACCGACCGAGCAGCCTCGCAAAGCCGTTTCCTGACGAACCAAGTCATTGAGGTTGTAATGAAGGACAACTCACGTCTCAGCCTTTATGAAGTAGAGGAAACGCATCTTCTCTGCACCCGTTACAATAGTGTTTTCGTGCAGCAAGGCAGGAACAGCCGTTTTCATCATACAAACCTGACGCTTTTCAACGGTCACACTCGCAATCGTCTCGAGGTTAGGTTGCAAGGCGAAGGTAGCGAGGTGACTGCCAACGGTTGCGTGATTGCCGATAAGATGCAACGCGTGGACAACAATACGCTCATCGACCACCAAGTGCCTAACTGTCAAAGCAACGAGCTTTATAAGTATGTGCTCGACGATAGTGCCGTTGGAGCCTTTGCAGGAAAAGTGTTGGTTCGCGAGGGTGCACAAAAGACAATCAGCAAAGAGACGAATGCCAACCTTTGTGCCACAAAGTCGGCTCGCATGTATACTCAGCCGATGCTCGAGATTTATGCTGACGATGTAAAGTGCAGTCACGGCAGTACTGTCGGGCAGATGGACGAGGCGGCACTCTTCTATATGCGCCAAAGAGGCATAGAAGAAAAAGAAGCTCGCTTGTTGCTCAAGGCCGCCTTCATCACCGAAGTCATCGAAACTATTCCCCTTGAATCGCTTCGTGACCGCTTGCATGTGGTTGTGGACAAGCGTTTGAGGGGCGAACTAAGCAAATGCGAAGGATGCAAACTATGCCAATAATAAGAAAAGAAGACTTCCCTATCCTCCAAAAGGTCATTTATGATAAGTACCCTTTGGTGTATTTGGACAACGCCGCAACGACTCAGAAGCCGCGACAAGTTGTGGAGGCTATGACGGAGGAATACTATAACGTGAATGCTAATGTGCATCGAGGCGTGCATTTCCTCTCGCAAAAGGCAACCGAGCTCCACGAGGCTTCGAGAGAAACGGTTCGTCGTTTCCTGAATGCTCGCAGCACTTCGGAGATTGTCTTCACTCGCGGAACTACCGAGAGCATCAATCTCGTAGCATCTTGCTTCGGGCAAGCCTTCATGAAAGAAGATGATGAAGTCATTCTTTCGGAGATGGAGCATCACAGCAACATCGTTTCGTGGCAACTCCTGCAGGCAAGGCAAGGCATTCGTATCCGCGTGATTCCCATCACCGACGACGGGCAGCTCCAAATGGAAGAGTACGAAAAACTCTTCAACGAGCGCACCAAGATTGTCAGCATCACCCACGTTAGTAATGTGTTGGGAACAATCAATCCTGTCAAAGACATTATTCGTATTGCCCATGAACACAGCGTTCCCGTACTCATAGACGGTGCTCAAAGCACGCCTCATATGGCTGTCGATGTGCAAGACCTCGATTGTGATTTCTTCGCTTTCAGTGGTCATAAGATTTACGGACCAACTGGCATCGGCGTGCTTTACGGCAAGGAAGAGTGGCTGGACCGCATTCCGCCTTATATGGGAGGCGGAGAAATGATAAAGAACGTCAGCTTTGAGCACACAACATTCAACGAGTTGCCTTATAAGTTCGAAGCCGGCACACCTGATTATATCGCTTCAACTGGACTTGCGAAGGCACTCGATTATGTCACTTCGATTGGTTTCGAAGCCATTCAGACTCATGAAAAAGACCTGACAAGCTACGCTTTCGAGCGACTCATGGAAGTAGAAGGAATGACGATTTACGGGCCTAAAACAGAGGAGCACGAAGCCGTTATTTCCTTCCAAGTTGGTGACATTCATCATCTCGATATGGGAACTCTGCTCGACAGGCTCGGCATAGCCGTTCGTACAGGCCATCATTGTGCCGAACCACTCATGCGTCGTTTGGGCATCGAAGGCACTTGCAGAGCCAGTTTCGCTCTTTATAACACGCGAGAAGATATCGATGCGTTGGTTGACGGAATTCAGCGTATTAGGAAAATGTTTTAGGTGCGTTGGAAAACGCAACACGTTACGATGGCAAACGTAACACGTTATGATCGCCAACGTAACACGTTAAGTTTGCTTTTTAACCACGTTACGTTTGACAACTAAGCTAACCTAGTTTACAAACAAAGCGTGCCCTCCTCGAAAGGAAGGCACGTTTTCATTATTCAGAGACCTTTGCTTTATTCTGCAGTTGGGTCTTCGTTTTGCTCGGGACGAGGACGATGTTCTCTGTGTTCGCCACGTTCCGGACGAGGACGACGCTCGCCGCGTTCAGGACGGGGACGGCGTTCGCGCTCACGTTCAACATAACCTTCGGGCTTCTCAAGCAAGGCACGACGGCTCAGTTTGAACTTGCCGGTCTTAGGATCGATTTCAAGGAGTTTCACCTGCAACTTGTCGCCTTCCTTGATGCCTGCTTCTTCAACAGTCTCAAGACGCTTCCAATCAATCTCGCTAATGTGCAGAAGTCCGTCCTTACCAGGCATGAACTCTACGAAGCAACCATAAGGCATGATGCTGCGAACTGTGCCTTCATAGACTTCGCCAATCTCTGGAACAGCCACGATAGCCTTGATCTTCGCCATAGCTGCGTCGATGATTTCCTTGTTAGGACCGCTCACCTGAATCTTGCCAACACCATCTTCTTCGTCGATAGTAATGGTAGCTCCAGTCTCTTCCTGCATGCCCTGAATGATCTTTCCACCAGGACCGATAACGGCACCAATGAATTCCTTCGGGATAATCATCTGTTCGATGCGAGGAACATGAGGCTTCAGCTCTGGACGAGGAGCGTCGAGTGTCTTCATCATCTCAGCGAGGATGTGTTCGCGACCTGCCTTTGCTTGCATGAGAGCCTTTTCGAGAATCTCGTAAGAAAGTCCGTCGCATTTGATATCCATCTGTGTTGCAGTCAGACCATTCGGGGTACCTGTAGTCTTGAAGTCCATATCTCCGAGGTGATCCTCGTCGCCAAGGATGTCACTCAGCACGGCATATTTGTCTTCGCCGGGATTCTTGATGAGTCCCATAGCGATACCACTTACAGGAGCCTTAATGGGAACACCTGCATCCATCAATGCCAAGCAACCTGCGCAGGTACTTGCCATCGAGCTGGAACCGTTGCTCTCCAAGATGTCGCTCACTACTCTGATTGTGTAAGGGAAGTCAGAAGGAATCTGTCCCTTCAGGCCGCGCCAAGCAAGATGGCCGTGACCAATCTCGCGACGACCTACGCCTCTTTGTGCCTTTGCCTCGCCTGTAGAGAAGGGAGGGAAGTTGTAGTGGAGCAAGAAACGCTGGTATTCGCGAACGAGCACGTCGTCGACAAGCTTCTCGTCGAGCTTTGTTCCGAGTGTACATGTTGCGAGAGACTGCGTTTCACCACGGGTAAAGATGGCACTTCCGTGAGGTCCGGGAAGAGGACTAGCCTCGCACCAGATAGGACGGATATCGGTTGTCTTACGACCATCGAGGCGAATGCCTTCGTCGAGAATACAGCGACGCATAGCATCTTTCTCGACATCATGATAATAACGGTCAATCAGAGTATTCTTCTCTTCCAGTTCTTCGGCAGGCATATCTGTATGAGCCTCGGCATAAGCGGCTTTGAAGTCCTCGCGGATAGCCTCGAAAGCCTCTGCACGAGCATGCTTCTCAAGGCCCTGCTTGGTAACGTCGTAAGCCTTCTGATAGCAA
>Ga0310786_10010273_pt1 | contig 11788 bp, 3 predicted proteins | sample AusTroGonzalo_MG_FD_203881 | JGI IMG/M metagenome (GOLD analysis project Ga0310786, IMG submission 203881) | Bovine rumen microbial communities from tropical cattle in Woodstock, Queensland, Australia - Gonzalo_03 (v2) (version 2) | ecosystem: Host-associated > Mammals > Digestive system >... | reverse complement strand
CTTCGACGAGAAAAGCGGCGTTCGCGGATTCGCACGGGCACGGAAAAAGGACGGCTCGTTCTCGAAGACAAAGCCGCGCGACGGGTTCAACAGCGACTTCTACGAGTCCACCTGCTGGGAGCATTCGTTTTTCGCGCCGCACGACATCAACGGCCTCATTGATCGGTGCGGGGGCAGGGAGGCGTTCTGCAAACGGCTTTCGTATGCACTTGATAACGGTCTCGTCGATTTCGGAAACGAGCCGGGGTTCCTCGTGCCGTGGCTTTTCGCATACGCAGGGCGCGGCGACCTGGTGGCGAAATGGGTTCGCAGGGTAGAGGCGATCTTCAAGGGCGACGAGCTTCCCGGCGACAACGACTCCGGCGCTATGAGCGCGCTGTTCGTGTTCATCAAGCTCGGGTTCTTCCCCGTGGCCGGACAGGACGTCTACGTGATGCACGGCTGTTCCTATCCAAGAGTGGAGTTGTCGCTGCCGGGCGGCAAGACGCTTGTCATAAGGAAGAATGGAAGCGGAGAGGCGGTAAAGTCAGTTACGCTGAACGGCAAGCGCCACGATCCCCTGTTCCTCCGCCACTCCGAGATCCTCGCCGGCGGCGAACTCGTTTTTGAGTAGAAGGTTACATGGTTAGGTGGATTGGAAAATCGGGGAAGCGGCGCCCTCGCCGCTTTGGGTGGAAATTGGGAATTCGGAATTGGGAATCGGTTTAGGGTTTGAGTGTTTGGGTGTTTGAGTTGGCGCATTAGCAACGAACCCCGAACCCCGAACCATGGTTTCCCAATTCCCAATTCCCGATTCCCTTTTATTTGGGCGTTAGACGGTAGACTCGAGACGCGATGATAGACATTAGACATTTTTCGCGTCTGGCGTCTAATGTCTCATGACCAAAAGCAATGGGTTGCTGGGGATGGCGGTCACGCGGGACGCGTGACCCTACCAATTCCGAATTCCGAATTCCCAATTCACGGACCACGAGCCACGAGCCACGGACCACGGTTTCCCAATTCCCGATTCCGGTTTCCGAGTTTGAAGTCCAAGGCCAACCACGAACCACGAGCCACGAAACTCACAGGTAAGCGCCTGTTACGGAATTGACAGGATTTCCGTTGCGCAATTTTCACGTATTTTTTGCGTTGATTTCACGTTGTGAGGTCGAAAATTGTGCTACAATAAAAGAGAAGGGAAGATTGTACGTAGTCACTGTTCTGTCAATAGGATTTTAATTAACTAACCATCAGCAAATGCAGGGAGGAAACAATGAGAAATGCGATAAGTTGTCAAAAGCTAGGGGGGGGGGCAAAAACTGCAAGATATCTTGACAGGGTATTGCTTGCATTGTTGTCCTCTGTTTGCGGACTGGGGGCATTGGCGGAGATTGGTGTCTTGCCGACCTATCCGCAACTGCCCACTGAGCGCGGATACGGACTCGTCGAGGCCTTCGTGTCCGGCGCCAACGCGGATGACGATTTCGGCATATTCCGCTCCGACCATTCGTATCGGAGTGACCAGGGTGGACATTCGCATCGCTTGAACCAAACCATCCAGGGAGTTTTTATCGAGTTCTCCAACAAGCCCGATGGCTTCAACTACGACTTTGTGCCTGACGATATTTGGGGCACGGAGTGCTACGGCAACAACACAAAGGTGAAGGTGGGTGGCTTTACGCCCAACGCCACATATCTCTTCCAGCACTACGTTGCCGAAACCTGGCAGACAAGCAACAACGACAACCGCAGATACTATGTAAAAGTCAACGGCACCTATGTCGGACCAAACAAGGACAATGGCGATGGACCGCTTATTCCTAGCCAGAACGTCCGTACTCCCTATGTTACCGAAGGCCTCGTTACTGCCGATGCATCCGGATTTCTTGAAATGACATTTGAGGGCGTAAACGACAACGCCACGTACGGCGGGTTTTCCGTGTGGGGGACTTCTGCGCCTACGTGGACCGATCCGTCGATTTCCGGAAGCGGCGCCAACGTAGTGATGTCCTGGTCGAATCCTTACGACGTCCTTCGCTACTACGTCTATTCCGCCGATTCGGCGGATGGTCCATGGACGGAGGTAGATGTCCTCAAGCCAGGCACAACCACCTACACGATTTCAGGTGCGTACAACCCTACGGTGGAGAAGTACTGGCGCGTGGTTGCGTCGAACGGCGTCGGCACTGTTGTCTGCCAGGCGAAGCTCGGCGATGCTTCCGCCGTAAACTGGACGGACCTCGCAACGCTTGGCGATACTGTTGCGAGCGTTGCGACGGCCAACTACCGCGTGGCCACGGCCGGCACGGGCGCGCTGAATGCGCTCGGCGCGACGACCACCGAAGCCGCGATGTACGTGAACGGATACACCGATGCACATACGCTTGCAATCGGCTCCGGCGAGACGCTCAAGGTCGGGACGCTCGGCGTCAACTCCGGCGCGGGCGACATGACGGTCGGAGATGCGGCGGAACAGGGCGCGGTTTCGCCTCTCAGCGGCATGCTGACGTTTGACGTGAAGGATGCCAGCTCAAAATTGACCGTCAACGCGGTCGCAACGAAGATCAACAACTCCGACTCGATCGTCAAGTTCGGTCCTGGTGCGGTGGCGCTCGCGGGCGGCACGGACATCTCGGCCATTTCAATCGGCTCGGGTTCGGTAGAGCTGCCGAATGGCTCCGACGCAACGCTTGCGCAGACGCTCTCCGGTACGGGCACCTTCGTAAAGAGCGGCGCGGGCAAGCTTACGGTCGCGAACGAAAACACCAATTTCGCGGGTACGTTCGAGGTCAAGGAGGGAACGCTTCTTATCGGCCGCACGGACGCATACAAGAGCTTCGGCGACGGCGCGGCGACGATCAAGGTCGACGCGGGCGCGACGCTCGACGTCGGCATGCCCGGTGCCGGTGGAAACGCAGTCGGGCTGCGCGCGACGAAGATTGTCTTCGAGGGTACCGGCTACAACGGAAACGGCGCGCTCGCCAATACCTCCGGCACGAGCCAGTACAACGCGCTCGTCTGCGGCGAGATGTCGGGCGACGCGACGGTGAACGCGGTTGCGCGCTTCGACTTCCGCAACACCGTCAGCGGCTCCTACTTCAACATGAACGGACACGTCCTCACGAAGAAGGGCGGCAGCGATTTTCTGTTCACGTCCGTGCCGGTCAACGCTGGCGGCGACACTGCGAAGATCATCATCGAGCAGGGTACGTTCGGCGTGGAGGCTGGAACGACGTTCAACGGCAACGGCACCATTGAGTTCGCCGGCGGCAAGTTCGACGTCTACAACCTGGGTGCTCCGCTTACGTGGCCCATCACGGTGACGTCCGCCGGCGGCAGGTTCGTCTGCCGCAGCGGCAATGCAACGCAGAACAACATCGCCGGAACCGTGACAATCCAAGAGGGCGCGGAGCTCAGGCTTTCGCCGAACGACAACACCAACTTCCGCATCACCGGCCAGATCACCGGCCCCGGAAAGCTCGTTCGCGACGAAGGCGGCGACGCCGGCTACGCGCGCATCGAGAACACCGGGAACGACTGGACCGGCGGCACCGAGGTCAAGAAGGGCGTCCTCTATGTACCGTACGCCGCCGCCCTGCCCGGATACAACGAGGAAGGCAAGGTCGTGATCTCCGGGACGGGCAAGATTGCGGTCAAGGCTGGCGACGGCACGGCGGATCCCTCGTCAGGAGGCTGGAGCGCAGAGCAGATTTCGGCGCTAATCGCAAACGCCACCGCCCCCGAGGGGGCTTCTGGCGCCATCATGATCGATACGGCGGGGCATGAAATCAGCTCCGGCGCTGGTACGGTCACGAAGCCCATCGGAATTGCAAAGACGGGCGATGGCGTATACACTGCCGAGACGGTGTACACGGCCGGCGGCGGAATCTACGCCGACCAGGGCACGCTCGTCATCTCCAACAATGCGGCCAACACGATGAGCTCGCTTCAGGTCATCAAGAAGGGCCGCGTCGAGATCTACGACTCAGAAATCGACTTCGGCAACAACAACCTCAACATCGGCAACGTCCGCAGCGACGGCGATATCCCGAGCGCGGTGGTCGGCAAGGGTGCGTACATCCATTCTTACATGGCGCCCAACAACCAGGGTTCGCCCTCGCTCAGCCTCGGCAGTGGGGATGTCGCAGGCGGCATTCTTGAGGTTCAGGACGGCGGCATCGTCTCGAACAAGCTCTTTATGGGCAACAACCAGTACAGCCAGAGCGCCATACTCCAGAGCGGCGGCGAAATCGTGAACTGGTGCGGTCCTGCCAGCGACTCGGTGCTCGCGAACGCGCAGTGGACGTGGGGCTACTGGGAGGTCGCCGGCACTGGTTCGTCCACATTCACGGGATATTCGCAGCTCGCAAAGAACTCGAATGCCTTTGCAACGATCGCAATCAGGGACAATGGTTCCGTCCTTGTGACCAACGTGCTCAATGGCTCGCTTACGATGAGCCGCGGCGGACACGGCGCGATCGACCAGTCCGGCGGAACGTTCGAGACCGTAGGACAGTTCATCATGGGCGAGAACTCCGGAGACAACAATGGAGTCGGCGGCACCGGCGTCTACGAGATGCGCGGCGGCACGGCCAACATCGGCGGCGCCAACGTTGCGAGCGTCCTTGTCTCTGACCGCCCTGCCTTCAAGGGCCAGATCAACTTCAACGGTGGCGTTTTCGCGGCCAAGGACATCTGGAGAAATACCAAGGACGATCCTAACACGGCCTACGCGACGTTCAACGGCGGAACGTTCAAGGCGAAGCAGGGCGGGGCACAGTTGTTCGGCGAGGCGTCAGGAAACAAGCTTGACGGCGTGTATGTCTTCGAGAAGGGTGCGCAGTTTGACACGGATGGATACAATGTCACGCCTGGGCAGACGCTCCGTGCGCCTACGGGACTGGGCGTGAAGGCCATCCGCTGGACCCAGGCCGACGCGGCGAAGCTCAAGTGGAAGGGCACCGAGCTGATGGGGCCGCCGATGGTGATCATCGAAGGCGACGGCGAAGGCGCAACGGCTGTCGTAGACTTCGACACGGCGACGCGCACGGTGAAGGGCATCATCGTGACCTGCCCTGGCTGGGGCTACACGGAGAAGCCGACCGTGAAGCTCTTCGGCGGCGGACTCTACGTCGACAACAACACGCAGTTCTACACGATCGCAGCCACGGCCGTCACAATGGGCGAGAGCTCGTCCGGCCCGATCGTCAAGAAGGGCGCGGGCACGCTCACGCTCGAAGGCGCGAACGGCGTAGCCGGCGCGGAGGTGCGCGGCGGCACGCTGTCGATTCCGGCTGGCGCCTCGATCCAGCCCGGAAAGCTTACCCTCGCCGGCGGCACCTTCAGCGCACCGTCCTTCGCGGCTACCGAGCTGGTCGTGGATGGAGAGGCTGGCGACGTCTCGACTCTGAACGCCCAGCTGACGCTGACAGGCGAGAGCCAGTCTTTGCGCCAGCCAGGACTCTATGCGGCGTTTAAGAACGGAGACCTCGACAAGGCGTTTGCCGCAACGGCGGAGAACAACATGCTCGTTGTCACGAACCTCGAATACGCCCAGACGAGCTTGCCCGACAACTACACGATATTTGATGGTTTTGATTACATAAACCACAACCTCAACTGCGCGTACGACGGCTACATCTGGAACCGAACGGGCGAGACTGTGACATGGACGTTCGCAGAGCACTTCGACGACTACGTCTATCTCACGATCGATGACCAGGTCGTGCTGGACGACTGTGTGAATAATTCATGGACATGGCCGACGTATGGCTCCGTCACTCTCACGCCCGGCCCTCACCGCTTCCATCTGGTGGTCTATCAGGCTGGCGGTACGTCCGGTCCGTGCGCAAATGGGAATTGGTACCAATGGTGGCACACAGAAGGTGGCTGGGCGATAGGCGTCGACTTCCAGGGGCGTGACGAGGGCTTCTACGAGCATTTCGTTACGCTTGAGGATCCTGGCGACGGTTCGCTGTTCACGCTTACGCCCGATGACATCGTCGAGCAGGACTTCGCGCCCGAGGCGTTCGTGCATGTGAACGGCGGAACACTCAAGCTCGTGGCGTCCAAGCCCGGGCTCTACGGCGGCTTCACGGTCAATGACGGCTGGCAGTCGGCGGAGTGCCCGAAGACCAACGTGTGGGCGAACCTCGACTACGCCAATGTCAAGCATGGCGACGGCGATACGCTTGAGGGCGTGCTCAACAAGGATATCGGATATGCATTCGAGGGTTTCATCTGGAACCACGGTTCGGAGCCTGTCACCTGGACGTTCGCCGAGAATTTCGACGACAACGTGTACCTTACGATAGACGGGACCGTTGTCCTCGACAACGGCAACTGGGATACGCCGACGAAGGCCAACGCCACTCTTTCGCCTGGTCCGCATGCTATCCGCCTCAGCCTCCACCAGGGCACTGGCGGATCGGGTCCCTCCGAGCAGAAGTGGCTCACCGGCGTGAATATGGGCATTGTGGTTGACTTTGACGGCCACAACGAGGAGGAGCCAGGAAACTACGTTCCGCTTTCGGCCACTGCGCAGGGCGGAGAGCTTCCGCTCCTGACCACTGCGGCTTTCCTGCCTGACCAGACGGCTCTCCCGTCCTCTGCGTCCTTCGCCGTCTCGGCTGGCGCAAAGGTCGACCTTGGCGGATCGACGCTCACTCTCACCAATGGGTTCTTCTCCGCGCAGGGCGAGATATTGAACGGCACGCTCGCCGTTTCCGGCGACTGGACGATCGACGCTGCCGACATAGTGGCCGGCAATGCGCTTGCGGTGGACAACGTCAACCTTTCCGAGGTCCGCATTGTCGTTACCGGCGATGCCGATCTGCTCGACAAGAACTCGGTGTACACACTTTTGACCGCAACTGGGGCCATAGTGGGCGAGCCTTCGTCCATCGAGGGGCTTCCCCGCGGCTGGGCCGCGAAGGTGCGCGGCAATAGACTGGTCCTAAGCGCGAGCAACGGATTCGTAATCATGGTCTATTAGCGTTGCCTGATTTCAGCGTTGGTGGACATGAAAACAGCATGGCGGCGTGTGAACACGCCGCCATGCTGTTTCCTGTTCCACGATTCGCAGTCCCCTCATCGTCCCGAGGGTTTTGGACCATTGCGCATTTTTCACGATAAATTATGCGCGATATTGTTCGCAAGGGCCTTACTTTTTGGTAGAATGTCATTGCATTCTTCAAAGGAGGGTTTTGTGAAAGCGCTATTATGCAGAATCACCGTGCCGCTTGCATGTGCACTGATGTCGCTTGCCGCCGTCGGCGCAACGCCGTTCGCCGAGCGCGATTCGATCAAGGCCGGCGGCAGCTGGAAGATGGGGCGGGAGGGTGCGCTTGCGCTTTCCGGGAAGACCGTGTCTTCGGCGGCGTTCGATGACTCGAAGTGGCTGCCTGCGAAAGTCCCTGGGACCGTGCTGGACAACATGGTTCGCAACGGAATCCTGCCAGACCCGTACTTCGGTGTCAACAACCGCAGGAAGCTCAAGACGATTCCCGACCTCAACGACGTCGACCGCGACTACTACTCCGCGTGGTTCCGTACGACGATCGATGTCCCGGCGGAATTCAAGGGGAAGAACGTCTGGCTCAGGCCGGAGGGCATCAACTACCGTGGCGAGATATGGCTCAACGGCACGCTAGTGGGGAATACGGCAGGGATGTTCCGCCGTCCTGCCTTCGACGTCACCGGCGTCGCAAAGCCCGGCGAGAAGAACGTCCTTGCGGTGAAGGTGCGTCCTGTCGACTTTCCGGGCGACCCCAAGCCGAAGTCGTGGGGCGCGAAGGGCGAGTGGCGCAACGGCGGCGACGGCGACATCGGCAAGAACGTCACGATGCTGATGTCGGTCGGATGGGACTTCACGTTCTCCGACGGCATACGCGACCGCAACACCGGCATCTGGAGGGACATCACGCTTTTCGCGACGGGCAGGACGAGGCTGGACTCGCCGGTGGTGCGCACGAAGTTCGTGGACGGACGCCACGACAAGGTCGAGATCGAGGCGGAAGTCACAGTTGACAACTACGCAGGCCGCGGCGGAAGCGGACAGTTCGTCGCCTTCGAGATAGAGGGCACGGACGTGAAGCAGCGCGGGCACATCGGCATACGGCGCGGTGAATGCGCAGTCAAGTCGTTCAAGGCGAAGCTGGACAATCCGAAGCTCTGGTGGCCGCGCAACAAGGGCGGACAGCACCTCTACACCGCGGTCTTCACGTCGTACAGCGACCAGAAGGGCCATGAGAACGAGGTTATAGACCGCGTGAAGGTGCGCTTCGGCGTCCGCGAGGTCACGAGCGACCAGAAGGGTGAGGGCGGCGCGCGCCAGTTCTACGCGAACGGGCGCAAGATCTTCGTGCGCGGGACGAACTGGATTCCAGAGGCAATGCTGAAGACCGACGACGCGCGCATGGAGGCCGAGATAAGGCTCCTTGCGGAGTCGGGCGTGAACCTCGTGCGCCTTTGGGGCGGCGGCATTGCGGAGAGCGACTACTTCTACCAGTTGTGCGACGAATACGGGCTCATGGTGTGGCAGGAGTTCTTCATGACCGGCGACACGGCGCATCCGCAGGACAGGGAACTCTACCTAGCCAACGTGGCGGACGTCGTGAAGCGCGTGCGCTCGCATGCCTCGATTTCGCACTACGTGTGCTCGAACGAGTCCACCGAGACCCCTGGTGTCAAGGAGCTGATCATGAAGCTCGACCCTACCCATGCGTACATGATGCAGTCGGAATGCGACGGCGTGCACGACGGTAGCCCCTACAAGATCGTGAACCCGATGCGGTACTACGAGGACACGGCGTCGGATCGCGGCAGCCGCGCGTACGGCTTCAACCCCGAGTACGGTACCTGCGCGCTTCCTGATGCGGAGTACCTGCGCACCTTCATGCCCGAGAATATGCTTTGGCCTATCGACCGCGAGGCGTGGAAGTACCGTGAAGGCGGCGGTTTCGACGACATGACCACTGTGCATGACGTCATGGTGAACGCATACGGAAAGTCCAAGAGCATCGACGAGTACTGCCGCAAGTCCGAGGCGGTCGACGCGATGAACCACCGCGCGCTGTGGGAGGTGTGGAACCGTGCCTCCGCGACGCGAAAGGCAACGGGCGTGCTCTTCTGGTACGCGAACACGCCGGTGCCGAAGATCGGCTCGCACGCATGGGACCATTCGCTTGGACTCACGTCTGCGTTCTTCGCGCAGAAGAGCGCGCTTGCTCCGTTGCATGCGCAGTTCGACTACCTGGACAACACGGTGTCGGTGATGAACGACACCGTTACGGGCCGTAACGTGGAGGTCGTTGCGGAAGTCTACGATTTCAACACGCGCCTCCTAACGAAGAAGTCGCACAAGGCGTCAGCTCCTGCCGAGACGTGCACCGACCTCTTCAAGCTCGAGCTTCCATCGGGCCTGACGCCTGTCCACTTCATCCGCCTTGTCCTCTTGGAAGGCGGCAAGCAGGTAGACTCCACGGTGTACTGGCGTTCGACGAGCCCGTATTCCGGACCGAAGAAGATGGACGGCCCGACTACGGCTGGATTCGAGTCGCTTGAAAGCCTTCCCAGGACGAAGCTCTCCGCCAGGTCTTCGGCGGCAGGTAAAGGTACGCGCGTAGTAATCAAGAACGACGGGAAGGGCATTGCGTTCATGGTCAAAGTGCTGGCGCGCGACGCAAAGGGACGCAACGCCAAGCCCGCCTTCTACAGCGACAACTGGTTCTGCCTGATGCCTGGCGAGGAGAAGTCCATACTCGTCGAGGCGCCTGCTGGGACTGCGAAGATCTCTGTCGGCGCGTGGAACGCCGAGGAAGTGGCCGTAGGCAGGTAAAGGCCTGCTCGACTGCGCAAGATTCACTGTAATCTTTGTGCGGATTTGTCGATGCGCGAATGGACAATATGCTAGAATTGCTTTACGAGTCTAAAACGGAGGAAGTTAAATGAAAATCATAGCAAGCATTTTGACTTTGGGTGCGCTGTCCGTTCAGGCGGACGTGCCGACCTACTGCAACCCGATGTCTCTTCCAGGCATACCGGTCGCAGCCGGATGTCGCAATCCTAACCCGCGCCGTGCGGGTGGTGCATCCTTTCGCGAGATTGCGGATCCGTCGCTCATCTTCGAGAACGGAACGCTGTATCTTTTCCCGTCCGTCGACATGGCGTGGAAGTCCAAGGACTTTGGCGTCACATGGGAGAAGATAGACGTCGGAATCCACGACATCGGCTATGCGCCGACAATCGTCAAGCACAAGGGCAGGTACTACGTCCTGGCAGGTGGGTCGCAGCTCCATGTATCTGACTCCGTCGAGGGGCCGTACAAGCCGATAGGCAAGATTCGCCATCCAGGCGGCCAGGTGCCGGGGTACAGCGACCCGATGCTCTACTCGGACGACGACGGACGCCTGTACCTCTACTTCGGGTGCACGCCGAAGGAGGGTATCTGGGGCGTCGAGCTCAACGCCGACAACCCGCTGGAGCTCGTTGGCGAGCCCAAGCACCTCGTGAAGTTCGAGCCGGAGTTGCACGCATGGGAGCGCAAGCCGAACAACCCGCAGGAGGCGTGGATGGAAGGCGCGTGGCTCACAAAGATCGGCGGACGCTACTGCATGCTCTTCTCGTCCGCCGGAACGGAGAACAACGTCTACGCGATGGGCGCGGCGTGGGGCGAAAGCCCGATGGGACCGTTCGTCAAGCAGAAGCGCAATCCGTTTCTTCGCTCGACCACGGGCGTCGTGCGCGGCACTTCCCACGGCAGCATGATTCCCGATCCGTGCCGGAAGGACAGTTGGATCGTCGCGTACAGCATTCTTGTTGGCGAACGCGGCGCGTTCGAGCGGCTTGTGGGCTTCGACCGCGTCAGGCTCGGCGCTGACGGGGAACTGGAGGTGACGACTCCGAGCGCGACGCCGCAGTACGCCGACGGATCGGGCGCGGCGCCGTGGTACCGGCTGCCGTTCGTCAACGCGGCGCATCCCGAGATGTCCGACGACAACGTACGTACGAGCGCGCCGATTTACGAGTTCGGCGAGGAGCCTGTCTTCAAGGCGCCGTATGCCGCGACGATACGCGGCGTCAGGATCATCTGGACCGATCGCGGAATGGACTATCCTAGCGGCATCGTGCCCGGACCGATCCGTTACCAGCTGCAGTACAGGCTCGACGGCAAGGACGGATGGAAAACCTTTATAGACAAGTCCCAGAACGACAAGGATCTGCTCGTCGACTACACCGAGGTTGCACCTGTCCGCGCGGACGAGTTGCGCCTCAAGGTCCTCGGCGCGCCGAAGGGCATTCTGCCATCGGTTGCGGAACTTAGTGTGTTTGTGGAATAAGGTGAAGGCGTCTGATCCTTGGCCCTCTGATCCTTGGCCCTCCGGCGCGCCCGCGTGGATTTCACGATGGTTTCTGCGCGAGTTTAGCTCTCTCTTTCGGTGGGCAATATGATACACTATAATTGGATTTTTAAAACAAGGCAAGAAGGAGTGCCATGCCTAATATGCGCAATAAGATAGTTGGATTGCTTTGCCTTTGCGGACTCGTAGGGGCCCAGGCGCGCGAGTGGGAGGATCCGGCGGTAAGCGGTGTCAACAAGGAACCTGCGCGCGTCTGCTCCTATCCGCAGGGGGATAAGACCGTCTCGCTGAATGGCGACTGGACGTTCATGTGGAAGGGGAGCCCGGACGACCGTGCGACGGATTTCTTCAGGCCGGAGTTCGACGATTCCGAGTGGTACACGATAGACGTTCCGAGCTGCGTCGAAGTGAGGGGATACGGGATCCCGCTCTATGTCAACGTGAAC
>Ga0310786_10010272_pt1 | contig 11789 bp, 27 predicted proteins | sample AusTroGonzalo_MG_FD_203881 | JGI IMG/M metagenome (GOLD analysis project Ga0310786, IMG submission 203881) | Bovine rumen microbial communities from tropical cattle in Woodstock, Queensland, Australia - Gonzalo_03 (v2) (version 2) | ecosystem: Host-associated > Mammals > Digestive system >... | reverse complement strand
AGAATACACCATACGAAAGAATATGCCCTGTATTATCTGAAAAGGAAGAATATTACAAAAACGAATGGAAAACCAGTTGCAATTCTTCAAAAGAACAACAAATGGGGGCTTGCAACAAAAAACTTTCTGTCATTGAAGTGGATGATAAAACCTATATCACATCTGGGTCAATTTATATTATGAACGATGATGGAAAGACCATAGATAGAGTTTAGCCTAACTCCTTTCAGGTTAATGGCGATACAGGGTGGTGAGTGAAGGCACTACCCTGTATTTATTAACAAATGGTTAACATTTGACAAGTACACCAAAAAGTTGTATAAGAGGCAATAGGATTGCTCCAATAAGTTATAGGTGTCAACCAACGTAGGGTGGGCTAAATGCCAACTTGGAACTACGGGAAATTAGGTGGGCGACCGTCTAAGCCTATGAAAGAGCCATCTTATTGGTTGAATACTGATGCAGACAACTCGCACTTATGGGTCAACTAGAAGGTAAGAGCCCCATAAGAATACCAAACCGCCATGGTTCAACCTCTGCCCCAGAGTCTTAAAGGTGTACACCAATAAGTGGTAAGGCAGTTAGGTCCTAGAATGCTAATACCAATACAGGACACAGAACCAACTACTAGGGATATAGAGTATTACAGGATGACCAGATACTCAGTAATCAGAATAAACTAATTACTAACCCTCTTACCTTTGTATAGTCCCCTATACCTATTAGGGACTATTGTATCTTCTCTCCAATCTAAATGTTCAAAATACACCCAGAACCTCACGTCACGACTATACCACCTGAAATTTTGATAATCATACTAGATGATATAAAAGGTCGAAAATAAGCATGCTTTTTTTTAGATTTTCCAAAGTTGGCGGGGGGGGGTTGGCAAGAACAGAGAGCAAGCGACAAAATAAAAAAGCAATGCGAGCCGATACGGTAAAATAATACCACATAAGACGAATCGCCGAGAATACACCAATTAGTTGCGTTGGCTTGCGTTGGTACAACCAGAGCGAGTGGGGTAGCATATTACCGCCTGCAAGATTTCCTCTTTTTTATTAGCAAAAAAGAAAATAATATCACATAAGACATTTTGACTATTTTGATTTTGCTATTGTGGTTTTGATAAGTTGTTGATTTAATTTTGGAAAAGTTGACAAGATTTTGTCAAAAATTGTAATAAAATTTGAATGAATTATGTTGATTTTTTTGATTTTTTTTAAAAAAATATGTTGACATTATAAAAAAGTGGTGATATACTATACCCATAGAAAAAGCAAGGGGCTTTTTCAAAAAACAAAAAAAGAAAGGATAAAACAAAATGAAAGTTTTTTTTGCGACATTGTTTTTTGTCTTGGTTGGTCTTGGTCTTGGCTGGTTTTGGATTTGGTCGGCCGATAATTATCGGATGGGATGCCTCTGGGCTTGGTTGGGTCTTTTGGCTTGGGGTTTTGGCTTGGCTTGCTATTTTGACAAAAAAGAATTTTAAAAGGCCGGCGGGGGCTTGCCTATAATAAAAAGCCCCCAAAAAAAAGAAAGGGGGAAACATGGAAAAAATAACAAAAGAACAGATACAAGCGAAACAATTCCTTGACGGATGCGGGGGGGACATTGTGCAAGCTCTCGAAAGACTCGAAACGTTGCTGGATGAGTTTTTCATAAGTGGACAATATAAAAAAGCCGTTTATATTGAAAAGCTTATAGTGTGCTTGCGTAGGGGATAAAATCCCCCTACCATCAAAGGCCCTTTATCCGATAAAATAAAGAGCTTTTGACGGTGGGAAAGCTACCGAAACGGGAACGGGCAAGCCGTGAAACATTGCCCAAAAGAAAAGGAAAAAACAATGTTAAATATTAAAATTGATGAAAACACAGCCGTTGAAATGTTGATGGAACGCTTGCACGTATGGACAAAAGACCCGAAAACGTGCGACCTATATGAAAAAATGTATCAATCCTATGTGGACGGTGGATGTTTTGAAGGTGCCGAATTTGACCCGATGGTGATTGTCGATAATGATTATGTAAATTATTGTCAAGTAATTGAAGAAAGCGACCCCAATTTTGAAAAAATAAAGAAATTATATCTTGAAAATGGGTGCGGTTGTGATGTATCTTGCGAAAATGTGGGCTATTCTTTCATAGAATCAGCAAACGATGACGATGAGCCAACACTTTTTCTAATGCGTTGGTAATAAATGAAAAATAAATAGAGAGATTTTGAAAGGGGTATAAAATGACAAACACAAGCAGAAATTCAACACTTTATAAAGAATTGGCACGCTTGCGGGATATTGTCCACGCAGATGGGGCGATGTCGTGGGGTGATTGTGCTTTCTTGGCAGAAAATCAAACAGAAATAAAGGAATTTTTCCCCGATGATGCTTTGTTGTGGGAATGTGCGGGCATTCCTGAAAGCGAATGGAACGAAAGGGGGTAAAAATGACAAAAAATGAACTTATTATTGAAGTGATGAATTTTATTGACTATTTTGACTACCATAACAAGAACTTGACCAAGGAGCAATGGCAAAAAATCAGAGATTTAAAGGATTTTTTATATGAACAAAAAAAACAAATTGTCAAAATTCCAAAATAGAAACAGCCGAAACAATCCGAAAAAATAAAGAGTTTTCGGGTTGTCCACGGGTGATGGCTTACCCGTGCCGATGATGGCAAGCCAAATTATAAAGAAAGGATAAAAACAATGAGTGAAAAAATAGAACTCTTGACAGATGCAATAAATAGGCTTTCAGATGTTTTTTATGAAACACAGGAACAAAAAGCTATAATTGAACGATTAAAAAAACAAGTTGATGACGCAAACAAAACATTGATGCGGTGTTTGATTGTTAAAAAAACACCGGTTCAAGATGTTGTTGAGCCTTACTTGATTCGTTGGGGAATTATTAAAAAATAAAGGATTTGCAATGTACGAAGAATTTACAAAGAAAGAAACAAAGCACACTAGATACTTCGACCGCCTTAAAAAGAAAGGCAAGCACGACTACCATATTTGGATGACACCACAGGAATGGCAGATAGTCCACAATATAGCAATTTGTGTCAGGCAGATTAAAGACATAAATAATGTGGTTGGTGTGGATGTGTCAAAGGATTTCCTAGAATATAAGATTATAATGGGTCATAATCAGCAGGAAACAGTGCTAGGAACGTATGATGACCACGAGATAGTATAGCGAGCTTTTTATGAAAATAATGTTGAAAAATAGATGGTTTTCGTGTATAATTTTCTTGAAAAAAGGAGAGGATATGCGATTCACTTTTGGAAAGAAACATATTTGCACATATTGCGGTGAGCCAGCCGATACAATAGACCACACTATACCATATTCGTTTTTTAGAGATAAAACAGAAGGAAACAGAAGGAAAAAAGAATCTGTTGGGTTTATGACCTATTGTTGTAGAGAGTGCAACAATGCTTTGGGAGATAGGCTTTTCTATACATTCCAAGACAGATGTAAATTTGTAAATAAATATCTGCGAAAAAAGTACAAAAAACACATGGGGGTTGTTTGGGACCAAGACGAGTTAGAAACGCTTTCAGGCTCGTTGCGCCAAGAAATAGAGAGAAGCAACAGGCTAAATCTACGGCTCAGAGAACGTGTTGGTTGGCAAGAATCTGATGGTTTTATGGAAATACTAAATGAAGCAATGGAAAGAGTTTATTTTTCCACAGAACTGCAAGACGAATGGAAAGAGTTTTTTATAGACACAGACTACAAGCCCGAATATTTGGACGATTAAAATAGAGAGATTTTAGTTGGGCAATAAAAAAGGTGGTGAGATGACCGCATCACCACCCGCCTGAAAGGAATCAAAATGAAAAAACAAAAATTCGTTTATCTAGGCAGGCATATTATAACAAAAAAATAAAGAGTTTGCAAATGACTGACAAAATAGAGGGGTGTTTCCCCTCTTTTTTAGCTTTAATAAGACTAAACAAAAAAAGGTCAGGGAAGGAGTACTGTTAGTTGTTAGGAATGAAAAGGTATCTTGTTTGATATTCCCTGACCGATTACACTATACAAAAAAATAAAGAGTTTGTCAAATGGGTATAAAATAGAGAGTATTATCCCACCATACCTTATAACAACCCAGAGGGTGGCAAGGTATTCTTAATAACAAGTATCAAGCAGTGCACAACCTATCAGTAATATTTTATGACGGACTTTTACAAGGGCTCGTATCTCTTTCTTTACAGATGAGTTAGGTGAGCTACTCCTCCCAGAGTGTTAGACTTGGTCTTACCTTGTTTGGCATCATTGGCTTACCAACCAATTACACCTCGGCGTGCTATCCCCTACTAAGCATTTCTACTTTTCAACGACCAATTTAGGCGCCATCAACCCTTTCGTTTTTATGGTTTTTACACCATCGTCCCCGAACATAAAGGTTCTCGGGTTGTATGTTTTATTGAATAGGGAAAACACCCAAGCTAAAAACCTTCGTGGTCTTATGATAATAGAAATAAAAGGTTGCTATTTATTTCCGAGACACACATACCGAGACAAAAATGTGAGAGGCAACCCCGTCTCGGATTTGAGCTTTTCAGCAAGGAGCTTATCCCTTGCCTAGCCTCTTAAATGCACTATACACTATTTTAAAACGTTTGTCAAATGGAAAATAAAAAGAGTGGGACTTTACGCATTATCTTATCCCACTCTCTTTGTTGTTCTCTGTTAAATTAGGGCGTAAAACAAAACTAAATGAGAGAATTTATTTTGTAATATTCCTGCGCACCCCAAGCATCCAACATTTAGACCGAACAACTAGCCTTCAAAGGATGCAGGAAACTCTATATATTCAATGGTCTTTCATATACAACCTTTTCAATTAAGTCTTGCAAACTTTCACGGAAATGGGCATCGTTCCTTAACATTTCAATGACTGTATCCACATCTAAATCTTTTTCAATATCCTCACGCACTTCAATTTCTTCATCATCACCAATATATTGTGCAACTTCAATGGACGTGTCCCCATAATCTTCGTATTGGTGTATAGTTTTGAACTGATGTTCATTTGTGCGTTCATCAAATTCGTGTGCAATTACATCGTGAGCACTGTCGCCTAAAAATTCTTCTAATTGGTTTAAAGTAAATTCTTTTGTCATTGTTTTATCCTTTGTTTGAGTAAATGTCTTGGCATCTTGCCTTAACTATGAGCACATTATACCATATTTAAACATAAATGTCAAGACATTTTTTAAAAAAATTATTACAATTTATTACCAAGCTCTCGTCATAGCTTGCATATGGTCGCAAAATGAAATAGCAGAAGAGAAATCGTTCCTTTTGTTTTGTGGAACTTTGTCTATCATAGATGTAATTCCTGTTCCTTCTTTCCAAGAAAAAGACATTTCAATAAAGTCTTTGCCAAGTACATCCACCAATTTATTTGTAAGACAATTACAAAGAGGCTGTGGTCGCAAAAAGCCATACTGATATGTGAACATACACTGTTTGTAGAACTTCTGTACACTATCATAAGCTCTTTGTTTTTGAATTGATTCCTCTCTCTCTTGTTTTTTAAAATCAATGTATTGTGAAATCTTAACTGTTCCGTAAAAAATTCCAACACATAAAATAGCACCAATAGATATTCCTAACAAACTTTTTTTCATTTTTACTCCTTTCAACTAAACAAACGATTCTGTTTTCCACCATTCTTGGTCTTCACCAAGATAAACATAGCGTCCATGATGGCCAACAGTGAAGAGATTTGGTTCTTTCTTTGTGCAGATATTATATCCTTTTTTTCTGAGCTCAAAAATACAAGAACCTAGCCTTGTTATTCCAAATCTCCAAAACGCTCTCGCATTTGTGATTCCCTCTTTGTGTTTTTTAATATATTTTAATACTTTTGCTTGTTGTGTTTCCCTGTTTGTTTTTCTCATTTATACCCCCTTAGGTTGTTCCCTATGTTTTTTAGTGGGGGCTAGTCGTTCTATACATAGGGAGATTTTGCAATTTACACCACGCCCCCGATGGTGTAAAACTCTTAGAATGGAACTGTATCCTTATTGAATTTGCAACCTTCAATGGTTTCCATTAAACGATTTGCATCTTCGGCGTAGCCCATTTCATTTATCTTTTGTGCAAAAGAAATAGCCTTTTTATATTCTTCACTTCCTTCTTCAAACATTGGCAACTGTTTGATTTGGACACACATAGTATTTACTTTATCCTTTACTTGTTGAGCTTTTTCTTCTGCTGTTAACTCTTTCTTAACTGGTTTAGGTGTTGTTTCTTTGCCGTGTGTGTTTGTAGCATCAGCATCTTTTGTATCATCAATACACAATAGACCATTTAAAGCATACTTACGAGCATAAGATGATGTCGCCCCAGTAATTTGACTATCATCTTGCCCTTTCTTTTCGCCAGCCTCACGAGCAAAAGCACTATTTGACAAACTATTTACACCGTCAGTAATGGTTGCCGTTGCTTTTACATAATATCTTTCACCAACCAACACAATATCATCACAGACTGTCAGGATTAAACCTTCACGAGCCAACAATGGCTTGACGGCTTCCATAATACCCTCTGCACTACGATAAGAATAACCACCAAATTTGTTGAACAAATCCTTTGGTGCTTTCAGTTCACTTTGAACCTTTGATAATTTTTTAATAAATTCTTGCATACCTTTTCTCCTTTCTATGTTTTAAGGGACCATTCCCTTCAAGAACAATCCCTTTATACCATATTTTAATGTAAATGTCAAGTACTTTTTTTAATTATTTTTAATTTTATTTGAATCAACCAAATCAAGTACCCAGTTATAACGTTCTACGAGCTGTGGTGTAATAGGCATAAGCCCAGCACTCACTGACCGTAGATATTGGACAGAGTATCCAAGAAACCAGCCCAAGAAAGTGGCTGTAATTTTTCGTTTGTGGAACTCGTCCCGATAAGTAAAAGCAATTTGCTTTTCTTCTTCTGTTGGTAATCTGTATCCCATACTAAACCTTCTTCTTAAAACAATTACACAAGCATACACCAAACTTATTTATTTCGTCCCAACATTTTGGACCAATACACCCCCTGCCTGTTGCTCCCTGTTCACAAGGGCAGACTGAAAGGGGGATGTCTGCCCTAGACCTAAACCTTGATATTGCTTCTGCTTTATCTGTCAATTCAAGGTCGTTTTCTTTGGCTATTTGCTTTAAGCATAAATAAATATCGTCTTCTGTCATTATGCAAAGTCCGGTATATCATCATCAAAAGTAAAATCAGTTGTTTGCTTCGACTGTTTTACTTCTGGATATTCAATACTATCAACCATAATATATGGTGTTTTATGTTTAACACCATCTTTTTCCCAGTTGTCAAACATTAACTTACCAACAACAGTAATTTCGCCATCTTTGGAAGCCAATACACCAAAGTATTTGCAGTTAATGTATTCATAGGTGGCTTTACCATCTGCACCTTTCCCATTATACACTTTCATACCAAAGCGTGTAATTGGATTACCTGTCTTTGTTGTGCGTTCCTCAGGCTTATAGGCAAAACTACTTATTCTTATTTCGTTTTTCATTCTTCTTGGCTTTCTTCTTATCTTCTTCAATTAAAATCATTACTTCTTTGATAACAATAGGCTCAAACTTTTTAGACACACGCTTAACAGCACGTTTGAACATCCAAGCCTGAAACTTTCTTTTAATCCATTTAAACATAGTTGCTCCTTTCTTTTAAGCGGACGCTATTATACCATATTATTATGTATTTGTCAAGAACTTTTTTAAGTGCTCTGCTTTAACCAAAAACTTTTCGTTCCTATTAACATTGCATTTAAATGGTGTTAAAGGTATGACTATCCAGCTATTTGATGTTCTTTTTGAGCCAAGTCTGCCAATTTCAACAATTCCATTTACTGCATATAAAACAACATCACCAGTTTTGAAAACTTCTTTTTTCATTTTGTACCTCCACACAAATAACATACACAATTTTATATTGTTTGTCAAGTAAAAGTTATCCACACAGAAAACGGAAAGTTAAGTTATTGAATATAAACGAAATGTTCAAAAGTTATCCACATTATCCACAGAACCACTAAGATAATTATATTAAATAATATAAATTATAATTTAAAAAATAATAAAAAAAATAATAAAAATAAACTGTGGGTAAAAAAAAGCACCAAGATAATGGGATAAACTTGGTGCATAAAAAGGGTAAGAAAGTTTGCGAAAGGCCCTTTTTTATAGTCTGGGGGGTATGCGCACAACAGACTACACCAAACATTATACTAATTTTAAACAAAAAATCAAATGTCCTCGTATTTGACACTTGATATGAACAAGTCTTGCTTTCGATATTCTTCCAAACGGGCATTTATTTCGTATTGGACAAACTCGCACCACTCTTCGTAATCTTCTCCCTCTACCCTTTGAAACTCAGACAAAACTTCCTCACGCACCTTCTGCACGATATTGAAAGGTTTTTTCTTCGTCATCATTCCCTCCTCTCAAACCACTATACACTTTTTGTATTGACTTGTCAACTAAAATATGTATAATTGTGTATAGGAGGTTAAAATGTCAGACAAAATAACAATTTATGGGGAGCTTCACTCATCAAAAAATGGCAAAATGATAGTAAATATCAAGGGAAGACCCATGCTTATATCTAAATCATCTGTTAGACAGGCAGAAAAGTCTATAAACCAACAGTTGGTTCTTAACAAAGCAAAGTGGTTAAGGATGATAGATGGATGTCCAAAGCCACTTAATGTCGTTTTTAAACTTTATAGGCAAACACACAGAAGGTTCGACTGGACAAATATTTTGCAACAACTCCAAGATTGTATGGTTAAGTGTGGTTGGCTTCCAGACGACAACGCAGACGAGTTATTACCAGTGTTTGAAGGGTATGAAGTTGACCCCAAAAACCCAAGAACAGAAATTTATTTAAAAAATTCATAAAAAAGTTCTTGACATTTATTTTAATATATGGTATAGTGGGTTTGTTCTAAAAGCGAAAGGAGAACAAAATGAACGAACATTGCCGACTAATAACAGAAGAACAGTACAAAGAATGGAAACGTGTTGATGGCGAGAACGAAGAACTTGCTAATCAGCTGTCCAAATCAAACCTATTATGGGAGAAAACAATCAAGGAAAAGAAAGTTCTTCAAAAGAAATTAGAGATAGCTACAAAGGCTTTGAAAGATATAGCATACTTATACATATACACAGATAAAGACTTATCAACTGTTGCAAATAACACCCTAAAAGAAATGGAGGAAGTATGACTTGGGGAGAATTAAAAGCTAAAGCAAAAGAGATGGGTTCCTCTATGTATGTGTCAGGTAATAAATTCTCTTTTTCTGGATTAGTGTTTGATAAAGAGGGGTTCGTTTGTTGTGAATTTCTATATCCAAAGGGGAAAAGGTGGATGAATCAAAACACAGTTATTGGCGTTAACAGAACTCCATCACAAATGCTCTCTATAATGAAAGCACTACAATAAAGGAGGAAGGATGATTTATTTCTATTTAATTGGAAGTTTAGTTTCGGCTGTCTGTTTTCTGCTTGGAGAAAAGTGGGAAGAAGATAAGATTGAACTTATACCGAATCAAAAGGTTCTTATGTTGTTAATAGCTATGTCATTATCTTGGTTTGGGTTAATTGGAACTATTGTTTTTGGATGGGAAGAAAGAAGGAGGAACAATGAGTAATGATAGATTTAAGTTTCGTGTATGGGATATTGAAAAATTAGAATATGAAGTGGAGGAGTCCAAATGAAAGATAAAATTAAACATTATATTGTTTGTTTTAGACAGTTTTTATATGGACATAATGGGGTTGTTAAAGATTCAATTATTGCTGTTTTTGGATTTTTGGGAATAGGAATTGGTTTATTAGTTTATGCACCAGTTTTTATTCTATATGCGTTTTTAATGTATTCATCAGATTTTCTGTATGGATTGTTGAATGGTTTTAGAAAGGAGTCCAAATGAAATACATACCATCGCTTGAACGTATAGCAAAAGCTCTTGAAAAACAAAACAAACTTCAAGAAAAGGCTATTGAACAGTCTGAAAGGATGTTAAAACTTCAAGAAAATTATTTTAAGGCTGAAGAAGAACGCCGTAATGATTTTCGTAAAAAAGAGGAAAAAGAACTTCGTAATCTAATGGAAGATCCTAGATATTGGAAGCACCAAGATCCCGAAATAGTTAAAAGGGTTGAGGAAGGTTTTAAACGGTTATATGGATAAAGGAGGAACAATGACCTACCGTATCATACATAAAGGAAAAGTCATTAAGGAATACCCTCATAGATTTACCTGCGTTATTTGGTTAATGATGAAGGGTTTTGTTTATGAACACTGGCGGTTTGGAAAATGGATTGACCCAGATTATGAAATCAAGGAGGTAAAATGAAACCATCAAACACGATTGTTGTATCTCCTAAATACATAGAAGAAAAGGAACGCCAAATTGCTGAACTCAGCAAAAAGGTAGAACGCTTACAGGATGAGAACAAGAAACTAAAAGAACAGATTGATGAAGCTAATTCCATACTTGCCTTATATTTCCCAAAGGGCAAATTGTTATATTCTTGCTGTATTAAACCTTTAAAGGAATACTATAAAAAGTGGGGTGTGAAATGAGCATTTGACATAACATTTATAATTATGTATAATCATAAATTATATCAGGAGGGTTTATGTACAAAATACTTGTTTATCTTTTAGCTATTCAACATCACGCAAAGAATATCCATTACCACTGTGCTGGTTCAACGTTCTGGGCAGACCATTTGCTCGCAGATAAGGTCTTTGATGGTCTTCAAGACTTAATGGACGAAATCAACGAAAAATACTATATGGGAAAAGAAGAAGACACCCCACAACAAACACGCTTGTTAGAAGATGCTTCTGAATTAGTCCCAGAAGCCATTGATGATATGACTGTTGCCTTTGCTCAATTAGACAAGCTGATTATTTCCTGTATAGACGAATTAGAAACTGTTTCTGCATTGGAAAGCATTACTGTTGGCGATAATGACCTTATTGGTCGTATTGGCTCTGATATGCAACAGAAACATGGTTTCTTGTGGCGTAGGTTAAAATAATTTATAGGAGAAAGTTTGCAATGAAGTTGGACATTCTTTATATCGTAGGCTCAGGCTCAGTATGCTTTAATCAAGAACTTATGTACAGCCTGCGTTCCATTGAAAAGTATTGCAGTGGGTATGATAGGATATTTATAACAGGGGAATGCCCGAACTTCGTTAAGAAAAGTTCCATTGTGTACACAGAAGCCAAAGACATAGGGTGCAGAGCTATAAACCATTGGTGGAAAGTTAACGAAACAATTAACAAGACAGATATATCGGATAGGTTTGTCCTAATGTATGACGATATATTCTTCTGCCAGAAAACAAACCTAAGCGAATATCCTTGGTATTATAGAGGGGAATTGTCCAAAGACCCACCAAAGAACCTATACCAAATGATGATGAGCAAAACAAGAGAATACCTAAAAGAACACCACAGACCAACAAAGAACTATGCCTGCCACTTCCCCTGCATATATGGAAAGAAGAACTTTGCTTCAATGGCACCTGCGTTTGAAGAACTAATTAAGGATAACTTAGGTATGTCTGTTAGAAACATCTATGGAAACTACTTTATCCACAGTGGTATCAAAAGGGATGACATTAAGGTTCGAACCAATGATTCAGACATAGACACATTAGTTAAAAACACAGAGTGCTTCTCAACAGCAGATTACTGCTTTGATGGT
>Ga0310786_10010271_pt1 | contig 11789 bp, 8 predicted proteins | sample AusTroGonzalo_MG_FD_203881 | JGI IMG/M metagenome (GOLD analysis project Ga0310786, IMG submission 203881) | Bovine rumen microbial communities from tropical cattle in Woodstock, Queensland, Australia - Gonzalo_03 (v2) (version 2) | ecosystem: Host-associated > Mammals > Digestive system >... | reverse complement strand
GATATTCCTCCACTCGATCTATCATCCATTCCGGTGTGTGTTTCCTCTTAGACATAAAAATTCCTCCTGAAGTAGATTTTGGTTATTTGCCTTGTCTACTTCAGGAGGATCATATCAAGAAAAATCTGTGCGTGCCTGCCGGGGGATTTTTTTTGCCCTTAAGACGGGGCGTTCAGTCGTTTCTGAGCATTTCGCGTTGGCGTGTGCTTTCGGCGTCAAGAATGTCGTCTGCGGCCATGCTGGAAATGATGTTCCTGACGGTCGTTTCAAGCTCTGCGCCTTCGCTGTAGTCTGCGGGTAGGATAAAGTCGACGCGGTCCTTCATGAGAAGATCGGCAACTTTGGAGAATTTCTCCCTGTTGTCCCTGATTTCGGGGTCGTACACGGCAATGGACTTGCCGCCGTAAGCCTTGACCATTTTCATGCAGGGCACGTCCGAGAGACCGTCGCCAAGGTAAATCATGTTGCTGAACCTGACGCGCTTGTCGTTGTCCGGCATTGACGCGTTGAGCCTCTTGTCGTCCGAGATGTCAAGGACACCCTTGTTTATCCTGTAAATGAACTGTGTCTTGTTGGTGTAGTTGACGCTTACCTTCGGCCAGACCGGGTTTCCTTCCTCGTTGTAGAGGAACTCGCACGCGAAGATTTCTTTGAAGCAGTCCCTGATCGCGCATCCCTCCAGAATTTCCTTGAGGCCGGACGAGATGATGTAGTGCTCGACCGTGACGCCCCTGGTCTTTCCGAACTCGTTGATCCTTGAAAACCATGTGGGCACGCCTTTGAAGAATTCAATGTTTTTGCCCATTTTTACGAGAGTTTCGCGGTCGAAGACAACGCCTTTTTCCTTGGCGAGTCTGATCATGGTGTACATATACGCCAATATTCCGTCCATCTTGTTTTCCTGGGCAAAGTCGTTGGCGCATCCCCAGAATTCCGCCGGATCCATGTCAAGGCTCGGGATGAACCTGTAGTTCTGCATGTCCTGCGTGGAAAGCGTGCGGTCAAAGTCATACAGCAAAGCGACAATCGGTTCAGACATTTTGTGGTCTCCTTTCAGTTAAAAGAGGCTGACTTCTCTTGGATGCGATGCGGGGAAGCTGTCAGTTATTCGTCTACAAGCGGTATAAACATCTGTTTTTTGAGCTCTTCCCTCGGGAGGAAGGGCGCGAGGTCCTCAAGCGGCGGGCTGACGAGGCTGCCGTCGGGAAGTTTTTTGGCGCTGCTCTTGGGTTCCCAGACCTGGACCGTGTCCGTGAAAACTTCGCAGAACACGGGGCCGTCAAGCGCGAGCACCTCGTCAACGACTTTCTTCATTTCGGCGTTCGAAGAGCACGAGAAATACCTGTAGCCAAACGCCTCGGCAATCTTTTTGAACTCGGGGAACGAGAGGTCGCCTGATTCGGGACCGATGCCGACCTTGGTGTGGTGGCCGAAAATGTTGGTCTGCGTGATCCTGATCGAGTGGTAACCGTTGTTGTTGATGAGGAATATCTTTATGGGCAGGTTGTTGGTGATGATCGTCTGGAGCTCCTGGAGGTTCATCATGATGCTTCCGTCGCCCTCAAGGCAGATCGTGTTTTTCCTGCCGCCGCCGACGCACGTGCCTATCGCGGCCGGGAGTCCGTAACCCATGCTGGCAATGGCGCTGTTGTTGGCCATGCGGCTGCCCTTCTGGATCACGTAGGCCTGGTTGCCGACAACGCAGCAGGCGCCGTTTGAAACCGCCGTGAGACTGTTCTCGGGGAGGCGGCTGCTGAGGTAGCGCACGAAAGCGTAGACGTTTGCGGTCTTGCCGTTTTCTTCCCATTGGCGGGGAAGGACGGCGGGGTAGTCTTTTTTCCAGGCGCGGCAGGTCTCAAGCCAGTCCTCACCCTTGAAAACGGGGCCCTTGGCGGCTTTGTCGAGCTTCGTGAGGAAGTCCTTGGCGTCTGCCCAGACGGGGTATTCGACGTGGAGAGTAGGCTTCTTGAGCTCGGCCTTGTCGATGTCGACCATGATGACCTCGGCTGCCCTTGCCCACGTCTTCCAGTTATAGCCAACCTGGCGGATCGAAATTCTCGTGCCCACGGCAAGTATGAGGTCCGCGTTCTGAATCGCCCAGTTTCCGGGCCTGTCGCCCATGTTTCCGGCGCGTCCGCAGTAGAGAGGATGTTCGTCTTCAATCAAATCGACCGCGTTCCAGTACGTGACAACGGGTATGTTGAGCTTCTCAAGCACCTTCCGGAACTCGTCGTAGCCGCCTGAGAGCCTGATTCCGTAGCCCGCGTGGAAGACCGGGCGCTTTGCCTTGGCGATTTTTTCGAGGATCTCGCCAATGGTATTCTGCGCGACCGGAGGCGGCAGCTTTGCGTCGTCCTCAGCGGGGTCATAGCCTCGCAGGTCATCGGTTTCAATGGTCGCGCCCTGGAAGTTCACCGGAACGTCGATCCAGACAGGTCCGGGACGGCCCGTGGTGGCAAGGTGCCATGCCTTTTCGAGAATGTATCTAATTTCAAGCGGGTCCTCGACCATAACGGCGTATTTTGTCATTGCCGAGACCGCCTTGGTGATGTCGTACTCCTGGTCGCCCATTGCGCGAAGAGGCTCGCCGGTAAAGGGAAGGGCGTATCTTGCAGTCGTGTCGTAGCGCACCTGGCCCGTCAGCACGAACATAGGGATGGAGTCAAGCCAGCCGCCGACAACGCCCGTAATCGCATTGGTTCCTCCGGGGCCGGAAGTGACGCACACCGCCGCAATCTTGTTCTCAAGACGGGCATATGCCTCCGCCGCAATCGCGCAGGCCTGCTCGTGATGGTTGTAAAGCACGCTGAGTTTGGGATGATGTCCCAGAGCATCGTTGAGGTGCATGGCGCCGCCGCCGACTACACTGAACACGTCGGTGACACCGTGGTTTGCCAAAAAATCCGCGATATAATCCGCTAAACGAATCTTCATTTGTATTCCTCCTTAACCGTCAGCAATCTAAAATATACTACAGCCGCCTTTTAAAGGTATTATACACAAAAAAGGCGAAAAAATCTTTATTGAGCTTTGCCGCCAATGCCCTCCGCGGCGTCCCCTTTGCGCGCCCGGAAAAGCCCCTTGGCAAAGTCCGCCGCGGCCGTGGCCGCGACGAGCACGACCAGCACGAGCATTCCGTAGCCCGTGAGCCTTGTGACGAACATCCTCGTGTAGCCGTGCACGGCCGCGTCGGGCGACACGACGAGCGCCTGCGTTAAAGTCAAAAGGATGAGTGTGACGTACGAGGCAGGCGCGTTGGCGTCTTCCGCATCAAGGAACATCGCGAGCGGGATTGCAAAGAACGCGAGCAGATGTGTCTCGCAGAGGGGCGCGAGCCCGGCAATCAGACCGCAAACGAGAGCGGCCGTCTGCCACTCTTTTTTAGCCAGAAAGGCCGCGGCGACCGCCAAAACACCTATGACGCAGGCGAAAATATTACCGGCAGCGAAGAGCAGACCGTTTGAAGCCGACGTGCCCGCAAACAGGTTGATCAGGCACTTCGAGAAATTCAGCTGGCCCGTCAGGAGAAGGCTGTTTTCCTTCCATACGGCAATTATATTGGCGATGTACTTTGCGGCGCCCGCAAAACCGCCTCCGACGATGAAAAGCGCCGGAACAGTGAGCACGACAAAGACTGCGAGGACCTTCCCCGCGTCGATGAATCTTTTCTTTTTAAGCAGCAGAATGCAAAACAGCAGCGGATAGACGGCAAGCGCCCCCGCAACGCCAAGGGCAGCGAGCGAAAGGTTCCTTACAATCTTCTTTTCGGAGTCCTTGCCGCCAATAAAAAGAGCACAAAGCGCCACCGTAATCACAACGTCACTGCCTCTTTCGAAGCCGAAAAGCATTGGCGATGACAGGAAAATGAAGAAAATGAACGCAAAACGCTCGCATCCGCTTCCTTTTTTGAGCGCCTTGAGGGCAAAGAAGAGCAGGAAGATCGCGATGACCGAGAACAGTATGAACGGGAAGTTGAACTCCTGGTAGATCTTGACCTCCGCGGGGTAAGCGGACGAGACCCTGCTCGGAACGTACCGGTCAATAACACTGCCCGGAACAAAGAGCAGCAGGCATCTGTAGAAAAGCAGCGCAAAGGGCGCTGTGACAGAGCCGGAGCGGTAAGAGTCGCCGCCCGACAGGATGAGCTTGTTGAAAAACTCCATGAAGGAGCCGTTTCTGTCCGAAGCGAGCAGGCCGCGCATGGAGTAGCCGCCCGTGAAGAGCAACACGCCAAGGAACGACAGCGCAAACACGGTCATCAGGAAGAAGAAAAGCTGCCTGTAGTATGCTTTTTTGGGGTCAAGCTTAAGCCCTTTAAGCTTCATTCAGCCTCGCCCCCTTCCGCACAGCTTTCAGGCGTTTCAGCCTGTACGGCAGCAGTTTCAGCCGCCGCAAAAGCCGGTTCAGCCGCCGGCTCAATAACGGTTTCAGCTGTTTCGGCTGTCGTTTCAGCCGCCGGTTCAGCCGTTTCGCCGATTGCCGCCGCGCCTGAAGCGTCAGCTGCGGCGGCGCTTTTAACGTTAACAAACTTTGCTTTAAGCGCGCCGCCTGCGCTCCTGAAAAACTTCTGCCCGTTCTTCCGGCGCGCCTCGTTCCACGCCGCAAAGCCCGCGATAAGCTCTATAAATGCGATCAGAACGATGAGGCCGACTGCGGCGCTTGAAATCTTGGTGGGTGCGTGCCTTGAGTAGCCGTCGCCCGAGCGTACGATTATGGGCACCTGCGTCATCACAATGAGGAAGAGATAGAGGTAGTTTTTAAAGCTTGGCGTCTTCTCCTCGTCAAGAAAGAGGGCGGTCGGGATGACCATGAAAAGAAGTATGTAAGTGGACGCGGAGCCCGGGAAGCCGTAGATCACGGCCGCGATGAGCATTGTGCGCTTCCACATTTTGTCCGTAAAAATTGTGCCGAGGGCGCAGACCGCCGACATGCCGTAGCGGCAGATATTGGCGTAAACTTCGCGCATGCGGTCCGAAATCACGATGCCCGTGAAGCGCTGCGTGAACCCGTAGGTGTAGAAGAACATGCGCTTGAAATCGAGCTGGCCGGCAAGGTTTGATTCGGTCGTGCGCTTGGCGTCAAATCCGAAGAGGTTCTTCAGCATCAGCTTCATGCTCGAAAAACCGTTGTAGAAAATGAAGAAGGGAAGCACCAAAAGTACGCAAATATAGAGAATTTCGCGCAGGAGATCCTTGTAGCGTCTGTCTGCGATGAAAAACAGCAGGAACGCGAGCGGGTATATTTTGAGACCCACGGCCACCGCCAATGAAATCAGCCCGAGCTCCCTCAGAACCTTGTTCTCGTGGTTGTAGAGCACCACAAAAATCATTGAAAACGCGACGGGCAGTATTACGTTGTTTCCGCGGTCGGCCATGTAGAGGAAGGGCGACGACAGAAGCGTTGCGGCCGCAAACAGAGCCTTTTCGGCGTTGGAACCTTTTTTCAGGAGGCAGAGCGCCGCGAGGAATATGAGCACCGCGACAATCGCGTAAAGGATGAACTGGAACGTGAAAGACTGACTGACCTTGAGCCCGCGGTCCTGCGAGAGTACCGACGGATCGGTCACGTACGAGTAGTAGTCGTCAGCGGGGATTGCAATGTTGCAGAGCTTGTAGAGCAGCGACGCGAGCGGCGGGTACACCACCAGAATCTCGTAGGGGTCTTTGACCTCGTTGTAAATGACGCTGTTGTAGTGGTCCATGAAAGTGTCCACTCTGTCGCCGAAAAGCGCCGCGGTGAGCTTGGTTCCGCCCGAAAGAAGCAGTGTTGCAAAGAAAAGAAGCAGGAAAAGGGCAATAAGAACATAATAGAAGCTCTTGAAGTGAGGCTTCCGCAGGTCTTTCACAACAGGACTTCCCTTTTGCTTTTTTCCCAAAATAACGGCTCCTTATTAAAAATCCGGATAATAGGTGAGAAGACTTTCTCAGTCTTCGTCGCAGTTGATGAGATTGCCGCCAAGGTCATAGACCACAACGTCCGGCAGTATATCAGCGTGCATCGGCCTTCTTTTCTCTTCAGGAGGCAGCTGCATGTAGTCTCCGTACACGAAGCGGAGGTATGAGTCTGCGTCGCATATTGACGTGAACTTGTGTCCCCTGATTTCGTACTCGGCGGTCTTTTCGAACCACTCCGACCTGAAGCGGGGGTATATGAAGAATATTCTCTCGTTGAAAACGCAGAGGTGTTCCGCGTCGCGCTTTTTGCCCGAAATCGAGGCTTTGCGCTGGCCGGCAAGTATCTTTTCCATTGGCTTTTTCCTGCCGATGCCTGCAAGAAGCTTAATCACCGGTCTCTGGAAAAATCCGTATTTTTCGGAATAAATCGCCTGTCTGTGGCCCATGGCGTAGCCGTACCACTTCTTGAGGTTCAGCAGCTGGAACTTGAAGCCGAGGCCGGACTTGGGATTGTCGAGGCAGAACACGTCAAGCGAAACCCTGTTGTGTCTGTCGCCGTAAAAGTCGTCTCCGTCGTTCTTTTTCCGGAGAATGCTCGGCACGTAGTTGATCTTGGGGATCATGTCGAAAAACCGTCCGTTCTCGCCCGGCATAACGAGCTCAAAGCTGCCGCCAAGCTCCTTCGGCGCGATCTTCAGGAACTTCTCGAAATTCTCCCTTGTCATCGCAACGTCAACGTCGTCGTCCCACGGGATGAAATTCTTGTGCCTCACGGCGCCGAGAAGAGTGCCCGCCCAAAGAAAATAAGTGATATCATTCGCGCGGCAGATGCGGTCAACCTCGACAAGCAGCTGTTCCTGCGCATAATGAATACCCTTGATGTATTTGAGATCGACCGGATCCCCGCCGGTCTTTCGGTTCTGTCCGAAATGGTCTTCGAACCGGATGTCTTTGTTGCTCTGGTCCATTATATCTTAGATCCGCCTTCCGCCAATGCAAAAAGCGCCTTTCCCGAGCCGCGCCCCTTAACCGGGCGGCAAGAATCAGTAGATTTCGGTGCCTGCGGGCATGTCCTCAAACGAGGTGAGCAGCGAGAGGCTGCCGCCGTTTGAAGCCGCAAGAACCATACCCTCCGAAACGACGCCCTTGAGCTTAGCGGGTACGAGATTGTTGATGAAAACAACTTTTTTGCCGACAAGGTCTTCCGGCTTGTAAGCCTTGGCGATACCGGAAACGACCTGTTTCGTGGCGCTGCCGACGTTCAGCTGAAGTTTGAGCAGCTTGTTTGAGCCTTCGACTGCCTCCGCGGAGACAACTTCTGCAATCACAAGCTTTATCTTTGCGAAATCGTCAATGGTTGCAAGCCCCTCCGCTCCGGCGTCTTTTGCGGGAGCCTGTGCGGGAGAGGGCGCTGCGGCCTTGGCGGCTTCGGCATTGGCGATTTTGATGGCCTCGAGGTCCTCAAGTTCTTTCTGGATATCAAGCCTCGGGAAGAGCGCGTCGCCTTTCTTGCAGACCGTGCCTGCGGGGTAGAGACCCCACTCGGAGCACGAATCCCACGAAGTGATGGCTGCGTTGCCGGCAATACCGAGCTGCTCGAAGATCCTTTCGGGAGTCCTCGGCATGAAGGGCTCAAGAAGAACACCTATGATCCTGATGCCTTCGCAGAGCACGTAAAGAACCTGCGCGAGACGCGGCTTGTCGTCTTCGTTCTTAGCAAGGGCCCACGGAGCGGTCTCGTCAATATATTTGTTGAGGCGCGACACACACTTCCAGATTTCGGTCAGAGCGAGCGGGAACTGGAGCGCTTCCATCTGCTCCTCCACGTTGGCTTTAAGCTCTTTGAACATGCCGATAATCTCATTGTCGATGTCCTCTGATTTTCTGTCAGCTTCTGAGGGGGCGATGCCGCCAAAGTACTTGAGCTGCATCGAAACCGTTCTCGAGACGAGGTTTCCGAGGTCATTGGCGAGGTCGGCGTTGATGCGCGTAAGGAGCGCGTCGGGCGTGAAGCTGCCGTCGGAACCGAACGGAACTTCGCGGAGCAGGAAATACCTGATTGCGTCGGATGAGTACTTGTTCACGAGCACAACGGGATCGACAACGTTGCCCTTGGATTTCGACATCTTGTCGCCGTTGAGAAGCAGCCAGCCGTGGCCGTAAACTCTCTTCGGAAGAGGCAGACCGAGCGCCATGAGGATCGCCGGCCAGATGATCGTATGGAAACGAACGATTTCCTTGCCGACAAGGTGCAGGTCGCAGGGCCAGAACTTGTCGTAGAGCGACGTGTCGTCACTGCCGTATCCGAGAGCCGTGATGTAGTTCGAAAGTGCGTCCACCCAGACGTAGACAACGTGTCCCTCGTCAAAAGTCACGGGGATGCCCCACTTAAAGGACGAGCGCGACACGCAGAGGTCCTCAAGGCCTTTTTCAAGGAAATTTACGATCATTTCGTTCTTTCTTGCGGCGGGGCTGATGAACTCCGGATGGTCGTTGAAATAATCTATGAGAACGCGGCTGTACTTCGAAAGTCTGAAGAAGTAGCAGTCCTCCTTGGCAATCTGGGTCTCCGCGCCGCAGTCCGGGCACTTGCACCCGTCAACGAGCTGCGTCTTTGTCCAGAACGACTCGCAGGGCGTGCAGTAGTAGCCCTCGTAGAATCCCTTGTAGATCTCTCCCTTGTCGTAGAGCTCTTTGAAGATCTTCTGAACGGCTTTCACGTGATAGTCGTCGGTAGTGCGGATAAACTTGTCGTAGGAAATGTCCATAATGGACCAGAGATCCTTTATGCCTGCAACGATATCGTCAACATATTTCTGCGGCGTCACACCTTTCGCGGCTGCTCGCTTTTCGATTTTTATTCCGTGCTCGTCCGTTCCCGTGAGGAACATGACGTCAAAGCCCTTGAGCCTCTTGTACCTTGCCATGCAGTCCGCCGCAACGGTCGTGTAAGAGTGCCCGATGTGAAGCTTGTCGCTCGGGTAGTAAATCGGAGTGCTTATATAGTAAGTCTTGTTTTCAGCCATTTCGGATATGCCTCCAAAGTTTCTAAAATCGGTTGTGTTAAGGGCGCCCCGGCGTGGTTTGAGGGGCGCTTCGCATTGGCGGTTTAAGACGCCAACGGGGTAGAAAAACCAATTATATATAATACTATTTTTGGGCGAAACTGTCAACGGGACCGCCCGGCTCGGACGAATACGCGGAGGCTCGCTTTTAATATTGATAATGCGCGCGCAAAATGTTAAAATGAATGCAAGAACGGAACGGATTATTCCGTAAGGAGGTCATAATATGAAAAAATTTTTAGCAGTTATTCTTGCTCTATGCTTAGTGGCTGCGCTTTTTGCAGGCTGCGGCACTACACAGAATAAAGAGGATAAACCCACCAAGGCTCCTGAAGCTACCGAAGCGCCCGCGGACCCGACCGATGCGCCCGAGCCTACACCCACAACGGAAGCCACACCCACAACGGAACCCGTCACACCGGAGCCCACACCCGTGCCTTTCAACGATCCCTACGCAGTAGAGATACTTGACTGGTTGGACGCCGACGGATTCAACGCATCATTCGACTCAATCTACATCAACAAGCAAAAAGTTGCCGAGGGGGACGTCTCGCTCTGGAAATCCGAAAACGACGAGACCGTTGACGGAACCGACGGAAAGATAAAATCCATCGGCATGAGAGGCTGGAACGGCTTCTATGAGCTTAAGCAGAAGGAATTCGGCTACCAGATCGACAACAACCCCGTTGTCTGGGTCAAGAGAAGCACCGAAGCCACCGAGCCCGGAGTTAAAGCCGCTGGCGGTGACTATGCACAGAGATTCAACGTAACAATTCCCGTTGACAATATCTACGGCGCAGGCCACGAAATCACGGTCGTAACAAAGCTTGAGGACGGCTCAGTCGTATACCTCAACAAAGAGGAAGCGCTCTTCATGCTCTACTACGACGGACCGGAAGCCCCTGAAGCCGCTATTGACGGAACAATCACAGCCGGCGAGTACAACGCTCAGTACGCGCTCAATAAGAAAACCGCCAATACCTGGACCAACGGCGAAATCGGCGACACGGCCATTGAGTACAACCTCATCCTCAGAGACGACGGCGTCTACGTAGGCATCGATGCTACGGGCGTTTCCGCAGGCGATATGCTCCAGCTCAACTTCAACCCCGGCGCAAGGCTTGAGAAAACCCCAGGTCTGTTCGTGTCGTTCGTTGTCGGCGATGAGCTCAAGGTTCTCCAGCACAACCACACCAACAAATACGTCACTGAAGTCGATGCAAGCGGAAACGACATCACAGCTTCCATCGAGGCTAAAATTGTCGCAAAAGAAGGCGGATACATCATTGAAGCCAAACTCCCCGCAGACTTCTTCGCCGTAACAGACGTTGAAAAAGCAGACGAGTTCAACTACGGCAGAGAGAATCTCTACTTCGGTATGTTCGTGGTTCTCGGAGCAAACGGATACACAAATCAGTCCGCGGCACCCAGTGCAGACTGGACCTGCGAAGGCCTCGGTCTCCACGAGTACATCGTTTACTGATTCACTGAAAAGGCGTAAGCTTCTTTTCTGCTGCGCCTGATAATCGCCCGCAGGCTCTTTCTCCGGATTGTGCCGGCGGGCGCCTTTTGATTTACCGCCAATGCAAAGGAGGTGCCCCGTTTGAAGTACTACGTAGTGTCCGATCTGCATTCGTTCTATACACCTTTTATGCAGACGCTTGAGGACAGCGGATTCTTTGGCGACAAAGAGCCTCACAAGCTGATCATCTGCGGCGATTTCTTTGACCGCGGCGGCGAAGCCCTTCAAATGCAGCGCGCACTGTCCGACCTCATTGACGACGGCAACACAATCCTTCTCCGCGGAAATCACGAGGACCTTATGGTCGATATGCTCGATTATATAGAGAAAAACGAAGGCACCGACGCGGTGTTCCACTCGCACTACCGCAAAAACGGGACGCTCAAAACTCTCTGCGACCTGACCGGCGGCTCCGAAGCTGACGTCATCAACAGCCCCCGAGCGCTCGTCGAAACCATGCGCGAAACGGTTGCCCTCACAAAAATCCTCCCCGCGGCAATCAACTACTACGAGACCTCGAAGTACGTCTTTGTGCACGGCTGGCTCCCTTGCCGTGAAGCCAACATGAACCTTCGCTACCTGCCGCCAACGTTCGACAACTGGCGCAACGCTGACGCAAACGACTGGAAATGCTCGCGCTGGATGGATTACCTTGGCGCCATCGAGCACAACCTCATGGAACCCGCCAAGACCGTCATCTGCGGCCACCGCAGCACCCGCTACGGCAACATCAGCTACAGCAAAATCGACGATCCCGACCACATCTTCGACCCCTTTGTCTACCCCGGCCTCATCGCAATCGACGCCACCACCGTCCTCAGCGGCAAGGTCAACTGCATCATCGTAGAGGACGACTGACTCGTCCCCTCAGGAGGCCCCCGGACGGCTCCAGAGGCGCCCACCAAAAGCGTTCCTGTCCGAAACCGCAGGAAACCTTGAAAAACTGTGTATAAAAGCCTCGCAAATCCACAAAAAAACGCTTGACAAGCCCACACAGACAGAAGTATAATAGCACTCGCGTTGCGAAAGCACGCACCTTTAGCTCAGCTGGTAGAGCAACTGACTCTTAATCAGTGGGCCCAGGGTTCGAGTCCCTGAAGGTGCACCACAAGAAGGGGATTTCCATTCAGGAGTCCCCTTTTTCTATGCCAGTCTGTGCCACGCTGTGCATATTCCAAAGTGTCCCAAACCCCTCATAAACTGTGCCACACTGTTCCAGACTGTTCAACGAAATGCGCACTGGGGTCGCAGGGTCGGACACTTCCGGGGGCATTTTCGGGGACATCGCCAATGCCACTTTTTGGGGGC
>Ga0310786_10010269_pt1 | contig 11791 bp, 10 predicted proteins | sample AusTroGonzalo_MG_FD_203881 | JGI IMG/M metagenome (GOLD analysis project Ga0310786, IMG submission 203881) | Bovine rumen microbial communities from tropical cattle in Woodstock, Queensland, Australia - Gonzalo_03 (v2) (version 2) | ecosystem: Host-associated > Mammals > Digestive system >... | reverse complement strand
GGGGTATCTCAGCAATCTCGTGCTGAACTTCCCGGACGAATGCGGCCGTCACAAGCTGCTGGACCTCATCGGAGACATGAGGCTCGCGGGAGGATATCTCCGGGCCCATATAAGCGCGTACAAACCTGGCCATACAATTAACACCAACGCGGCCAAGGCCGTGCAGAAATTGATTTGAGATTATGGCAAACATTCATCCCCTTGCATGCGTAAGCCCCCTCGCCAAGCTCGGCGAGCACGTTGAAGTGGGCCCCTACGCATTCATCGACGCCAACGTTGAGATTGGCGATTATACCAAGGTCCATCCCCACGCAACCATCTTCCCCTATGCCAAGATAGGCGAGCACTGCGAGATCTTCCCCGGTGCGGTGGTGGCTGCCATTCCCCAGGACCTGAAGTTCGACGGAGAAATAACATATGTCGAGATAGGAAACTACGTCACCATCCGTGAGTGCGCCACCATCAACCGCGGCACCAAGGCCAGCGGCAAGGGCGTCACCAAGATCGGCAGCAACACCCTCCTCATGTCATACGTACACGTCGCACACGACTGCACCGTAGGCAGCCACTGCATTCTCGTCAGCTATGTCGGCATCGCAGGAGAGACTGACGTGGAAGACTGGGCTATCCTCGGCGGCGGCGCCAAGGCCCACCAGTTCTCGCACATCGGTGCGCACGCCATGGTCGGAGGAGCCACCAAGATCAACAAAGACGTACCTCCTTTTGTCCTCTGCGGACGCGACCCCATCTGCTATGCCGGAGTCAACATCGTCGGCCTTCGCCGTCGCGGTTTCTCCACGGACCAGATCCGCAACATCAAAGATATCTACGACACCATCTATTTCCAGGGCATGAACATCACCGACGGCTGTGCCAAGGTCGAGTCAGGCTTCCCTCAGTCAGAAGAGCGCGACATGATCATCAACTTCATCCGAAGCTCCAAGAGAGGTATCATCAGAGCCAGCTCCCCCGGAGAAAAAGGCGATATCGAATAGTGCTGCTTTCCACAGCATACCTTCCTCCAGTAGGATACTTCGCCCTTATGGCGAGAGATTTCACCCTGTCACCTCATGATGACAGGGTTGTCTCGTCTATAGTAGAGCTTGAAGCCTGCGAGTCATTCCGCAAGCAGACCTACCGCAACCGCTGCATGATTAGCTCCGACAGCGGACCCATGCAGCTTTCCGTTCCCATAGTACACGAGCCGCGTCACAATATCCCCATCCGCGAAGTCCGCATCGACTGGAGCACACCCTGGCTCATAAGGACCTTACGTGCCCTCGACTCCGCCTACCACACCTCCGCCTTCTTTGACCACTACAGGGATGACCTTTATAATATAATGGAGCGCCATCACGAATACCTTTTCGACCTTAATCTTGACCTGACGCAATTCCTGCTTGAAAAAACACACATCAGCTGCGACATACGCCTGACCGAAGACTTCGCTCTTCCAGGAAGCATCCCGGACGACTATCGCTACACAATCGACCCCAAACATCCCGACACCATCCTCCGCGACCTCGGCCTCGACTCCCCATACTACCAGGTCTTCTCGTCCCGTCACGGTTTCCTCCCCGACCTCTCCGTAATAGACCTGCTGTTCAACATGGGGCCTGAATCCACACTATATCTGAAACGCCTGTAGGCGCATCCCCCATCCCCCAGGTCATATCTTATTTTGAAAAACCAAAAAGAATCAGTATATTTGCACCGCAGTTGAGAGATAGAGGACGCAGTCCCCTGTCTTTTTTGTTATAAATAACTGCTGATAATTATGGACAAAAACCAAATCATTGAGGCCATGACGCCTGTCATTGAAGGACGCGGATGCTTCCTCGTGGAAGTGACCGTGAGCTCCGATAATGACGTTGTCATATCTATTGAGAAAGAGACCGGCATCGTGGAGATGGAAGACTGCGTTGTCGTGGACAGGGCCATGCATGAGTCATTTCCACAGGACGATGAGGACTACTCACTGACCGTGACTTCGGCAGGTCTTGACCAGCCCTTCAAGGTGCAGAAGCAGTTTGACAAAGCCGTCGGCACCAAGGTGGACGTAAAGTTCAGAGGAGGCAGAAGGCTAGTTGCGACGCTTCTCGCCGCCAATGAAGAAAACATCACCCTCGGCTATACCACCATGGAAAAACCCGAAGGCAAGAAGAAAAAAGAGGCTGTAACCCACGAGGACACATTCTCCATGGAAGAAATCAACACCGTCACCCCATGGGTTGACTTTGAATAGGATAAATAAGTAATACAACATAAACAAATGAAAGAGAAAGAAAACATCATCACACTGATCGACGCCTTCAAGGATTTCAAGGAGGAGAAAAACATCGACAGACCGGTCATGATGGGTGTCCTCAAGGACGTATTCATGACTCAGATTGCCAAGACTTACGGCTCAGCCGACAACTTCGACGTCATCATCAACGTCGACAAGGGCGACTGCGAAATCTACCAGAACTTTGAAGTTGTGGAGACTGTCGAGAATCCCGTTACGGAGATTACCATTGACGAGATCAAGGAAGAGACAGGTGATGACGACTACGAAATCGGCGACACCTACACACGCAAGCTCAGCCTCGCCTCTTTCGGCCGCAGGGGAATCCTCAACATCCGCCAGAACCTCCAGGGCCGTATCCTCGATATCGAGAAAGCCAACGTATTCAAGAAGTACTCCGACAAAGTCGGCGAGATCTTTACCGGCGAGGTATACCAGACATGGAAGAACGAAGTCCTCATCCTCGACGAGGACGGCAACGAGCTCCGCATGCCCAAGATGGAGCAGATCCCCGGCGAACGTTTCAAGAAGAACGAAGCCGTGCGCGCCATTATCAAGAGCGTGGAGATGAAGAACAACACCACGCCCTATATCGTTCTTTCACGTACCAGCAACGAGTTCCTTGAGAAGCTCTTCGAGCAGGAAGTGCCTGAGATCTATGATGGTCTCATCACCATCAAGAAGGTGGTCCGCATCCCAGGTGAGCGCGCCAAGGTGGCCGTAGAGTCATACGACGAGCGCATCGACCCTATCGGAGCCTGCATCGGTGTCAAAGGTTCCCGCATCATGGGTATCGTCCGTGAGCTCCGCAACGAAAACATCGACGTCCTCCAGTGGACATCCAATACACAGCTTCTCATCCAGCGTGCCCTCAACCCGGCCCATATCTCATCCATTGACCTCGGTGAAAATCCTGAAGACAAGATCAAGGTATTCATGCAGAGCGACGAGGTGAAGAAAGGTATCGGTAAAGGCGGCTGCAACATCAAACTTGCAGGCATGCTCGTAGGCCGTGAGATCGAGGTCTGGAGAGAGCTTCCCAAAGACGAAGAAGAGGAGGAGGACGTTCTCCTCAGCGAGTTCAACGACGTTATCGACGAGTGGGTCATCGAAAAACTCGAAGGCATCGGCTGCGATACCGCCAAAAGCGTACTCGCACTCTCACCCGGCGACATCGCCAGGAGAGCCGACCTCGAAGACGAGACCGTGGAGGAGGTATTCCGCATCCTTCGCGCCGAGTTCGAGGACTAGTAATATAGAATAGAAAATATAAAGGGGTTAATATGGCAGAAATAAGACTGAACAAAATCATCAAACAATTCAACATCGGACTTCAAAACCTGGTGGAGTTCCTTCGCAAGCAAGGCGCTGAAGTGGAGGAAAATCCCAACGCCAAGATTTCCGATGAATATCTCCCGGCTATCAAGAAACAATTCGGAAGGGACCTGGAGCTCAAGGAGCAGTCCGAGAAGACAGTCATCAAGATGACGGACATTCTCGAGAAGAACGCCCGCAGCAAGCAGGAAGACGACGAAGATGAATTCGAGCCGGTCAGGGAGACCATAATAAAGAGCACAGGACTCACCATGGAACGTCCCCAGACGCAGGATTCCAAAGAGGTGACCGCCGAAGAGCCCGTGGCCGGACCCGAACCTGAAGAGGCACCGGTTGTAGAGGCCGTGGAAGAACCAGCTCCTGAACCGGAGCCGGAACCTGTCCCCGAGCCCGTCGCAGAACCGGAGCAGGAGCAGGCATCTGTTCCCGAACCGGAACCCGAACCTGAGCCGGAGCCCGAACCTGAACCAGAGCCTGAAGCTCCGGTCGAGGAATCCGTGCCCGAAAGCGTGCCTGAAGTGGAGACAAGGCCTGAAGCAGAATCCGTCCCGACCCCTGCGGAGTCTGCTCCTGCCGATGAAGAAAACGCCGGTGGCCTCAAGGTCCTCGGTAAGATCGACATGTCCCAGTTCGACCGCAAGAAGAACAAAAAACGCGAGCGTATCCAGAAAGGCTCCCAGAAGGTCGACGTCGCAAACATCAAGGATGTGGACGACCGCAAGAAGGGCAAGAAAGAAGATCCCAAAGGCGCAAACGGGCCGAAACGCGGCGGCAAAGACCAGGGCCAGAACGGCAAGGGCCGCAACCGTGGCAAAGACCGTTTCAAGCCTGCAATGACCGAAGAAGAGACGGAGGCAATGCAGAAAGAGATTCAGAAGCAGGTCAAGGAGACATATGCCCGCATGAACGAATCCAAGAACAACTTCGGTGCAAAACACCGCAAGGAGAAGAGAGAGCAGGCCGCAATGAAATCACAGGAGGAGATGGAGCTGGCAATGGCGGAGAACAAAGTGCTCAAAGTCACCGAGTTCGTCACAGTCAACGACCTGGCCACCCTCATGAACAACACTCCCGTAGTCAAGGTTATCGGAGCCTGCATGAGCCTCGGCCTGATGGTATCCATCAACCAGCGTCTTGACGCTGAGACGCTTGTGCTCGTGGCAGAGGAATTCGGTTACAAAGTAGAATTCGTCACCGCGGAGCTTACCGAGGAAATCAAGGAAAGCGAACAGCCTGACAACGAGGAAGATCTCGTGGAGCGTCCTCCTATCATCACCGTGATGGGACACGTCGATCACGGTAAGACCTCGCTGCTCGACTACATCCGCAAATCCAACGTCATCGCCGGAGAGGCTGGCGGTATCACCCAGCACATCGGCGCATACAACGTAAAACTCCCCGACGGACGCCGCATCACCTTCCTCGATACCCCTGGACACGAGGCCTTCACCGCCATGCGTGCCCGAGGCGCACAGCTCACCGACCTCGCCATCATCATCGTGGCGGCCGACGACGCCGTGATGCCCCAGACTATCGAGGCCATCAACCACGCACAGGCCGCAGGTGTTCCCATGGTCTTTGCCATCAACAAGATTGATAAACCGGGAGCCCAGGCCGATACGATCCGCCGTCAGCTCTCCGAGATGAACATACTCGTGGAGGACTGGGGTGGCAAGTACCAATGCCAGGAAATCTCCGCAAAGAAGGGCCTCAACGTTGACAAACTTCTCGACAAGGTCCTCCTTGAGACAGACCTTCTCGAACTTAAGGCCAATCCGAAGAAACTCGGAAGCGGCGCCGTCATCGAGTCATCCCTTGACAAGGGACGCGGCTACGTGGCCACCGTACTCGTGCAGGACGGTACCGTACGCATAGGCGACGTCATGCTCTGCGGAAGCTACTATGGCAGGGTAAAGGCCATGTACAATGAGCGTGGCCAGAAAGTCGACGAGGCCGGTCCTTCAACACCTGTTTCCATGCTGGGCCTCAACGGCGCCCCTTCGGCAGGTGAGAAATTCAACATCCTCGCCGACGAGCGTGAAGCGAAATCCATCGCCAACAAACGTGAACAGCTTATCCGGATCCAGGGCATCAAGACCCAGAAACACCTCACCCTCGAGGAGATCGGACGACGTATCGCCATCGGCAACTTCAAGGAACTCAACACCATCGTCAAGGGTGATGTGGACGGTTCCGTGGAGGCTCTGTCCGACTCTCTCATCAAGCTCAGCACCGAGCAGGTGCGCGTGAATGTCATCCACAAGGCTGTAGGTGCCATCTCCGAGTCGGATATCCTGCTCGCACAGGCATCGGACGCAGTGATCATAGGCTTCCAGGTGCGCCCTTCCACCGAGGCCCGCAAGGCCGCAGAGAAAGAGGGCATCGAGATCCGCCTCTACTCGGTCATCTACGACGCAATCAACGACGTCAAGGAGGGTATCGAAGGTATGCTTGAACCTGAGAAGAAAGAGGAAGTCACTGCCACTGTCGAAGTCAAGCAGACTTTCAAGATTTCCAAGATCGGTACTGTTGCAGGCTGTCTTGTCAAGGAAGGCAAGATTACCAACAAGGCCCAGGTCCGCCTGATACGCGACGGCATCGTCGTCTACACAGGCAGTATCGCCTCGCTCCAGAGAGGCAAGGACGACGCCAAGGAAGTGGCAGCAGGTATCGAGTGCGGATGTTCACTTGAACGCTTCAACGATATACACCCCGGTGATATCATCGAGGCGTTCCAGATCGTCGAGATAAAGCGCAGCCTCTAAAGAAGAAGCATCAGCGCAAACGTGTACAAAAGGAAGGACTGGAAACGGATCCTTCCTTTTGTCGCTGAATTGACGGCTGAATCAGTGGGATCGCTGTAGCCTAAGCGCGTGAGTGCCTTCAGGCCGGGCTGTTTGGCACGGGACCATTTGCGCACGAGAAGTCCGTTGTCGAAATAGACGGATCCGCCGTTGGAACGGTTGAGTGTGATTAGGGTTTTGTAGTCCGCATAGTAAAGGCATGATTTGATAGTCTCGGGAATGCCGAGGCCGCCTATGCGGGAAGGGACGGATGCAAGCAGGAATACCGGCTTGATGCCCTGCTCCACGAGGAGGGCCCTGTAGGCCTCCATCTTGTCCCAGAATGATGCATCTGTGGACTCGGGGGCATACACGGAAATGGTCATGACTTTTCCTTCCGCCGCGATTTCATCCATGTACTTTCCTTCTGCATCCATGAATGAAAGTACAGGAGTCTCGTCGTCGGTAATCAGGACATAGCGGTCGAGCGTATCAGGGCCGATATAGGTCCATGTGCTGTCCGGGAGCCGGTGTATGCTGAACGAACCCTTCTGTCCGTTCTTTTCATATATGAACGTCGGCTCCCTATGGTCGGGATTTTCATCATCGTCTCCTGCAGCCGCGAACAGTTCGACACCGGGGGCGAAAGAGGTGAAGTCTATAAGGGGCAGCGAGCGCAGATTCCATCCAAGGAAAAGGAAAAGCGATACCGCCACCACACAGAAAGCCACCTTGCGACCCTGACGTGGTTCTCCGAGCTCTTTCAAGGGTAAGAAAGCGGCAATCCAGAGCACAAGGAGGATGATGTTCTTCAATAGGGTCTGCCCATGGGTAAGGTTTATTGCAAGTCCGAAACATCCGCACTCCATGGTGGGGTTGATCACATAGAGGATCACGGTAATTACGGTGAAGAAAAGTGTCAGTCCGAGGGTGACAAGCGCGGTGAGGCGTCTCTTGACACCGGAGACGAGCGCAGCACCCGCAATACTCTCGGCAAGCGAAAGGATGATGCCGATCACCAGCGAGGCAGGTGCCATGAATCCGAGATGGAAAAACCGGAGATACTCCTCCACCATCAGGCTGTTGCCGACAGGGTCAAGAAGCTTGAAAACTCCCGACATGAAGAAAACTGTGCCTATGAGGAAGGCATAGAAACGGCGGAATGTAAAATGGAATTTTCTCATCTCAATGAATATACTTGTCTGTGACTTCTCTTACTTTTGCCGATACCACTTCCTGAGGGAGCATGTTTCCGTCAGGTGACGAACAATCTATGCGGATAAAACGCGGGTCCAGGGATGCCTGGCGGACGTACACCTCCCGCACCGCCTTCTGGAATTCGATATCCGCCTCATGTATGTCGCGGCTTCCGGAGGAGAGGTATTCCCTGTCATTGCCCTTGCGGGAGGAGGTGAGTTTGGACTCGACGAATCCGATCGGGACATCGAGGAAAATATTGAGGTCCGGGCGAGGAAGGCCGAAAAGGCCGAACTCGGTATTTAATATCCATTCGCGGAGAGCCTCACGCTCTCCGGGGTCTTTGATCTTGGCGCACTGATAGGCTACGTTGGAATACACGTATCTGTCAAGGAGGAGGGTGCCGCCTGATGCGAGAGCGCTTTTCATCTCATCACAAGCGCCGTGACGGTCCTCCGCATAAAGCAGTGCAACGAGCTGCGGATGGACGTCATTAATGTCTCCGAAGCCACCGCGGAGGAACTTGCCGATGAGCTCGCCGTAAAGGGGAGCATCATATCGAGGAAAATGTATGTACTCAACGTTCCCGCTGAGGGACTCGAGATATTTTCTGAGATTTGCGACTTGCGTCGATTTCCCGGACCCGTCCAGGCCCTCCATTACAACAAGCATATCTGTGCTACAATTATCTAATTTACAAATATAACTATTTTTTAGCTCTTTGCAGACAGATCATTTTTTATTAACTTCGAGGTGCCAAAAATCGGACACAAATGGACACAGACAGGAAAATACAAGTCATGGGGATTGTAAACCTCACTGACAATTCATATTACGCTCCCAGCCGTACGCTTTCTGCGAACGGAGACACAGACATCGACGCATTCCTTGAAAGGGTGGAAAGACTCCTGGAAGAAGGCGCCGACATCATCGACATAGGCGCATGCTCCACCGGCCCCGGCACGGACCCCGTCGGCGAAGCCGAGGAATGGAGGCGCCTGGAGCCGGCGCTGAAAGCGCTTTCAGGCGCCTTCCCCGGCACCACCGTGTCCGTGGATACATACTGGGCCGGTGTGGTCGAGAAGACATTCGAGACATACGGACACTTCCTCGTCAACGACGTCTCGGCCGGTGAAGCCGACGTCCGGATGCTTCCGACCGTCGGCAAACTCGGTCTCCCCTACGTCGCCATGCACATGAGGGGTACTCCGAAGACCATGCAGACACTGACCGACTATGATGACGTGACAAAAGATGTCAAGGAGTATTTCCGTGAGTTCGCCCACAGGGCTGAAGAGGCCGGGATAAAAGACTGGATTCTCGACCCCGGCTTCGGATTCGCGAAGACCGTCGGGCAAAACTACCAGCTCCTCCGCGAGATGGACACCTTCCTTGATTTCGGCCGACCGGTCCTCGTCGGAGTCTCACGCAAAAGCATGGTCTACCGTCTCTTCGGAATCACTCCCGAAGAGGCCCTTCCCGCCACTCAGGCCCTCCACCTCAAAGCCCTCCAAAACGGAGCCTCCATCCTCCGTGTCCATGACGTAAAGGCAGCGAAGCAGACCGTAGAGATCTACAGACTGCTTCACTGACAGGGTTTCGTATATGGATTCCCGGCAAGGCTGCCGAGAATGGCGGCGCCGGAACTCTTAGTAGCCCAGATATGTTTCGGGACTGAGAGCGCGGAGCTCGGACTTGACGGAGTCGGAAACGGCGAGGGTGTCGATGAAGGAGGATATGGTCTCGCGGTCGATGTGGCCTCCGGTACGGGTGAGGGCTTTGAGGGCTTCGTAGGGGTGAGGATAGCCTTCGCGGCGGAGGATGGTCTGGATGCCTTCGGCGACGACGGCCCAGTTGTCCTCAAGGTCTCCACGGATAGCGTCCTCATTGATAATCAGCTTGCCAAGTCCCTTCATGAGAGAATCGATGGCGATGATGGTGTGAGCCATCGGGACACCGACGTTGCGGAGCACCGTGGAGTCGGTGAGGTCACGCTGCAGACGGGAGATGGGTAGTTTGAGGGAGAGATGCGTGAATACAGCATCGGCCATGCCGAGATTGCCTTCGGCGTTCTCAAAGTCGATGGGATTGACTTTGTGAGGCATGGCTGAGGAGCCGACCTCGCCGGCTTTGACTTTCTGACGGAAATATTCCATGGAAATATATGTCCAGATGTCCCGGCAAAGATCGATCAGGATGACATTTATACGGCGGAGATTATCGAAGATGGTCGCAAGATTGTCATAGTGGTCGATCTGGGTGGTCGGGAACGAGCGCTCAAGTCCGAGAGAATCCACGAAATTATCAGCAAATTCAAGCCAGTCTACTTCAGGATATGCTACATGGTGTGCATTCATGTTGCCGGTGGCGCCTCCGAATTTGGCGGGATAGGAGAGGACGGCAAGCTGAGCCATCTGCTCCTCCAGGCGGGAGACGAATACCTCAATCTCTTTGCCTACACGGGTCGGGGTGGCAGGCTGGCCGTGGGTGCGGGCGAGCATGGGGATGTCGCGCCACTCCGTGGCAAGAGCCTCAAGCTTGTCAATAAGCTCACGCATGGCAGGGACATAAACATCCTCAACGGCTTCCATGAGCATGAGAGGCTGGGAAGTGTTGTTGATATCCTGCGACGTGAGGCCGAAATGAATGAACTCACTGTATTTGTCAAGCCCGAGAGCGGGGATATGCTCTTTGATGAAGTACTCGACTGCCTTGACATCGTGATTGGTAGTCTTTTCAATCTCCTTGACGCGTGCAGCCTCTTCTGGGGTCAGGTTTTCATAAATGGTGCGGAGCGCATCGGCCTTTTCCTCCGGAATGGAAGGGAACTGGGGAAGACCTGCATGACTGAGGGCGATGAAATACTCGATTTCAACCCTGATGCGGTAGCGTATAAGAGCGAATTCACTGAAATAGTTCCGGAGAGCGGCCGTCTTTGAGGCATAGCGTCCGTCCACCGGAGAAATTGACATAAGTGTATCTATTTGCATATATAAATATTATTCAGCTTTAATGGGATCACAATTACTCTTTTCGTAAGCAAGGGGAACCTGGGAGAAAACATATAGTGCTATGGAAAGCACGACCACGGAGCATACGAGGAGCGTCACCAGTGTAGCAGCCGGAAGGACATCCTTGAGGCTTTCTGCTTCCCCGAGGGATGCGAAGCGGGTCAGTACTACGGACATGAAATTGTTGGTGAAATGCATGATCATCGTAAGCTTCAGTGAGCCTGTGCGGTAGTAGACATAGCCGAACAGCAGTCCGAGAAGGAATGCCGGCAAAGCCTGCCAGGGATTGAGGTGGATAAATGCGAAGATGAGCGCGGAAATGCAGATCGCGACTGCAGGGCTCACTTTCTGGAGAAGGCCACGAAGGATGATGCCACGGCAGAACCACTCCTCAAAAAGAGGTGCAAAGACGCAGGGAAGCAAGATGGAGAGCCACAGCGGTCCTCCGACAAGAGTCTTCATGGCGTCCTCAAGGAATGCAGGCATCTCTGGCAGAAGGGATGTGAATGAATCCCCTATCACAGCCAGACCCAGAGTCGATAATGCAGCTACGACGGCAAGCGCAGCCCCGCCGAACTTGCCAAAATGATTGCTGTCCAGTGCATATCCTTCATCAAAGAACGCATTTCGGCGGCTGACAAGGAGAGCGTAAATGATGGCAGGAACGAACATCAGCGGATAGCTGATAAGGTTGGAGTAGTATGTCACGGCTTCCCCGTATACAGTGACGGGAAATGCCATTACCACAGCAAATACAACAACCGAAGCGACCAGCATACCGGCAAGCAGCATACAGACAAGTCCGATGGCCCCGCCGACTCCCGGAGTGTACCAGGAGAAACTCCCAAGCAGCGAGAAATTGCGCTTTACCTTGGTCTCAGGTGCAAAGAATGACATGGTCTACTTACGATAAAGAGGTGTGGGATATATGCCTTTGTCAGCAAGTTCCTGGAATTTGGCGACAACTGCGGGACGGTCTTCCTTGTATGTAACGCCGAACCAGCGGGACGGAGTGGAGAGGACTTCGCATGAAGCGGCACCGGATTTCACCATGGTGTCAACTGCGAAAGGGATGTAGTATTCTTTCTTGAGCTCGGCGATGTTCTTCTCAAGGAACTGCTCGAAAATAGCTTCGCTGCCTTTGAAATAGTCAGGAGTGAAGCCCCACATGTTCATCG
>Ga0310786_10010268_pt1 | contig 11791 bp, 8 predicted proteins | sample AusTroGonzalo_MG_FD_203881 | JGI IMG/M metagenome (GOLD analysis project Ga0310786, IMG submission 203881) | Bovine rumen microbial communities from tropical cattle in Woodstock, Queensland, Australia - Gonzalo_03 (v2) (version 2) | ecosystem: Host-associated > Mammals > Digestive system >... | reverse complement strand
TTATACTGCTCGTCAATCTGTCTGAAAAGCTCCTCGCCCATCTTTATTGCAAGCTCGGGATAACCGTAATCCTTAAATCTGTTCGCACCCGCTCTTACGCTGCCCTCATAATAATACGGGGCAATAAATCTTTTATATTCGGGTGCTTTTGTTTTTCTGTCGCAGGTGCAGTTTTCCTTGGGCTTTCCGCATTTATTACAGAGCGTTCCCGTTATTCTTTCAAGCTTAAAGCATTCCTCACAAAGCTCTTCATCAAACGCTATAACATCTCCGCAAAGGCCGCACCTTTTCGGGAAAACGGCATATGAAAGATTTTTAATTGCCTGCTTCATCATACTTCCAGATAGGGCGCAACCTTATAATATGTGGTTTCGCCTATTCCCTTGATATTCATTATTTCGCTGACATCGCTGTATGTGCCCACTTCTTCTCTGTAAGCAACTATTGCAGCAGCGTTTCTTTTGCTCATTCCGTCAATTGTTGCAAGCTCCTCAGCAGTTGCGGTATTGATGTTCAGCGGATATTTCACCGTCGTTTGAAGAGCAGTTGTTTTAACGCTTGTGTTATATGTAAAGCTGCTTCCTTCATAGATTCTCGGCGCTTTAAGGCTGATAAAAAGCATAATGCCTGCAAGAATGAGAAAAACAATTCCGATCATAAAAACACTTTGCTTTTTATCGCTTTTCATATCTCTTTCCCTTTTTGCGCGGCTGGTTATTGTTCCTTTTTTGCGGTGCGCTGTTCGGTGTGTTAATAAGGCATTTTTCACCGCTGCCGATTAAATCGTATCGCTTTGCGCGCCTGAGTGCTTCCTCAACAAGCGCTCTGTTTTTCGGGTTAAAATACTGCAAAAGAGCTCTTTGAAGTGCTTTATCGTGGGGGCTCTTGGCGCAGTAAACCTCCTGCATTGTATACGGGTCGAGCCCCGTATAATACATTGTTGTTGATATCGTTCCTGGGGTAGGATAAAAATCCTGAACCTGCTCGGGACGGATATGTTTTTTCTTTAAGAATAACGCAAGCTCTATTGCATCCTCAAGCGTTGAGCCCGGGTGGGAGCTCATAAGATACGGAACCAGATACTGCTCCTTGTTTATCTCTCCCGTATACTTAAAATATCTCTTTGAAAACTCGATATACGCTTCAATATGCGGCTTGCCCATTTTATCGAGCACCGCAGCGGAGCAATGCTCGGGTGCAACCTTCAGCTGTCCCGAAACGTGATGCTTTACAAGCTCTCTGAAAAAGGTATCGTCCCTGTCCTCAAGCAGATAATCGTATCTGATACCCGAGCGGATAAACACCTTTTTGACCTTTGGAATCTCGCGCACACTGCGAAGAATATCAAGGTATTCGCTGTGGTCGGCTTCAAGATTTTTACAGGGAGTGGGCGCAAGGCATTTTTTGCCCTTGCACAGCCCGTGCTCCTTCTGAAGCTCGCAGGAGGGCTTTCTGAAATTAGCGGTAGGACCGCCGATATCGTGGATATAGCCCTTGAAATTCGGCATTTCGGTGAGCTTCTTTGCTTCCTCAATAATACTCTCTTTGCTTCTTGTTGTAACATACCTGCCCTGATGAAAGGCTATTGAACAGAAATTGCACGCTCCAAAGCAGCCGCGGTTATGGGTTATTGAAAACTCAACCTCCTGAATACCCGGAACACCTCCGAGTTTTTCATACATCGGATGGTACGCCCTTGCATATGGCAGCGAATAAACCCAGTCGAGCTCCTCTGTTGTAAGCGGAGGCATCGGCGGATTCTGAACAATCATTTTTTTGCCGTGCTTCTGCTTAATTGCTTTTCCCCTAATATGGTCCTGCTCATCCTGCTGAATACGGGAAGCCTTGGCATATTCGCTCTTTGACGCCTTAACATTATCAAACGACGGGCATTCAACGCCGATATACGGAGTTTCGCGAACATCAACGGCATACGAGGTGCCTTTGATATCGCGCAGCTCTTCGATTTTTTCTCCCTTATTAAGGCGCTGCGCCATCTGTATTATCTGGTTTTCACCCATACCGAAAATCAGTAAATCAGCTCCGCTGTCAAGCAAAATACTCGGCTTAATCTCATCATCCCAGTAATCGTAGTGGGCAAAGCGGCGAAGCGAGGCTTCAAGCCCGCCTATAACAACGGGTACATCGGGATAAATACTCTTAACCGCTTTTGAATATACGCAAACGGCTCTGTCGGGGCGCTTGCCCATAACTCCGCCTGCGGTATAGGCATCGGTTGAGCGCTTTTTCTTTGCAACTGTATAGTGCGCAACCATTGAATCAATATTTCCGCTCGTTATCAGAAACGCAAGGCGGGGCTTACCGAAACGAACAAAATCAGCCGTGCTATGCCAATCGGGTTGGCATAGTACGGCTACTTTAAAGCCCTTTGCTTCAAGGACTCTTGTTATTATGGCTGCACCGAAAGAAGGATGGTCAACATAGGCGTCCCCTGTTATATAAACAAAGTCAACCTGCTCCCATCCCCTATCGAGCATATCCTTTTTGCTTACGGGAAGAAAATTATTCATCAGATATCATATAAATCTTCGGCTTCTTCGCCCTCTTCATCATCAAAGCTCATCTGCTCTGTATTTTCTGCAGTGAATTCCATATTTCCGTTTGCCTTCATCTGTATCCACTGCTGCATATTAATTCTTATTTCACGCGGTTTTGCGCCGTCCTGGGGACCGATTATGCCCTTTTCTTCAACCTGGTCCATAATCTTTGAGCCCCTTGAATAGCCAACTCCGAGCTTTCTTTCAAGGAAGGAGGTTGAAGCTCGTCCGTTTTCAAGAATGACCTCAACAGCCTTTTCAAAAAGCGGGTCGAGCGCTTCGTCGCCATCACTCTCTGTAAACGGTGAGGCTGCGCCCTTTTCCTGCGCCGCCTTATTATCAATTTCCTTCTGAATTTCCTCGCTGTACTGGCTCTCGCCCTGGTTCTTTATGAACTCGCAGAGCTTTTCAATTTCCTCATCGGAAACATAGCAGCCCTGTACACGCAAGGGCTTGCTTGAGCCAATCGGCGAATAAAGCATATCGCCGTTACCGAGAAGCTTTTCCGCACCGCTTGAATCAAGAATTGTTCTTGAATCTATCTGCGATGAAACAGTAAGCGCAATTCGGGAGGATATATTAGCCTTGATAAGACCTGTGATAACGTCAACGGACGGTCTCTGGGTTGCAATAACAAGGTGCATACCCGCTGCACGCGCCATCTGCGCGAGACGGCAGATTGAATCCTCAACCTCTTTGGGGGCTGCCATCATAAGGTCGGATAACTCATCGATAAAGATAACAACCTTGGGCATCGGCTCCATATCGCTGTGCTTTTTAACGAACTTGTTATAGCCCTCAATATTGCGCACACCCGTATCGGAGAAGCACTGATATCTTCTGAGCATTTCCGAAACTGCCCAGCCGAGTGCGCCCGATGCTTTTCTCGGATCGGTTACAACGGGAACAAGCAGATGCGGAATGTTTTCATATTTTGAAAATTCAACCTTTTTCGGGTCAATCATCAGAAGCTTAACATCCTCGGGCTTTGCCTTATAGAGAATGGAAACGATGATTGAATTCATACATACGGATTTACCAGAGCCGGTAGTACCCGCAATAAGCAGGTGGGGCATTTTTGAAATATCACAATAGATATTATTGCCCGAAATATCCTTGCCGAGCCCTGCGGTAAGCAGTGATTTCTGGTTTTCAAACTCACCTGTTTCAATAAGCTCACGCATTGAAACGCCGTTCTTTGTGCTGTTCGGAATTTCGATACCGACTGCGGATTTGCCCGGAATCGGCGCTTCAATTCTTACATGGGTTGCAGCAAGATTAAGCGCAATATCATCCGCAAGATTTGTTATTTTATTAATACGCACACCGGGTGCGGGCTTAAGCTCATAGCGCGTTACCGTCGGTCCCTGAGAAATATCCGTTATCTCGGCAGCAACGCCGAAGGAAGCAAGCGTATCGATTAAAAGCTCTGCATTTGAGCGAAGCTCGCTTTGCATATTCTTTGACTTATTCACCTTTGCGGGATTAAGAATATCAATCGGAGGCATTTTATATTCTGCAACGCTCGAATTCATATCCTCCTTGGTTACTGTGAATTCAGGAAGCTTTTCTTCCTTCTTTTCCTCGTCCTTTTTCTTGTTTTTATCCTCAATTATTTCATCAATGCTCTTGCTCTTCTTCGGCTCCCTCTGCTCCTGATTACGTCTGCTTTTTTCATTCATTTCGCGGATGATTTCAGCCATCGGATCGTCGTCCTGAGTCTCGTCATCAGCAGTCATTTTATTTCTTTTCTTTCCTTTTTCAGGCTCTTTAAACGGATCGTCGTCAAGAGGAATATCAATATTATTCATCCTTCTTCTTTCGCGGCGTTCTTCGATATACGGAGCTGCTTTCTCTGCAACCTTTTTAACGGGCTTAACGGTGTTCTTGAAGAACTGGTTAACCGTTACGCGAAGCAGAAGAAGAATATCGCAAAATGCAAGTATTAAATCAACAATAATTGCAGGCGCTTTTCCGAGTGTTAAAAGCAGCCAGCCGAAAACTCCGCCGAAAAAGCCTCCGTTGAAGGAGGACGGTGCAAGAAGATACGCATCCTTAATTGTTTCAACAAACGCATCGCCCGTCTGATTGCGGATAATATGTATAAAACTCGATGAGAGCAGAACAAGAAGCACAATTGAAATTGCCTCAAAGGTCATACTCTTTTTCGGCTTTTTAATCGTAAATAAAAACGAATAAACAAGACAGAGAATCGGAAAAATAACCGATGCAAACCAGCCGAACAAGCCGAGATAAGCATTATGAATAACCCTCCATACTCCCTCGCCGCCGATAACCGCAACGAAGAAAAACAGAAGGGAAAGCGCAAAGATAACTATTGAAACAATTCTAAGGCTATCCTCGTTTTTCAAAGCAGCTCTTTCCTCGGGCTGAACCTCCCTCTCCTTTGCAGGAGCTTTTTTAGGTGCTGCCTTTTTAGTTGGTGTTTTTTTGTTTGCCATTAATTCTTCCTCTTATCTAAGTATTAACTGAAATATTCCGATAATCAGCGTTAAAACGCCGAGACCTAAATCATAGTAAGCAAAATACTTAAGCTTGTCCTTATTGATAACCCAGTGCAGAAGCCTTACGCAGATAAACGAAACAGCGGCGCTGAGAATTAAGCCAAAGATAATTGCTACGATGCCTGCAGGGTTTGCGGCAGTGCAGATTTCGATTACACCCATAACAACCAAAACGGGAACCGCAAGAACAAACGCATAGCGAAGCGAGAGCTTTTTGGATACTCCGAGGAGCATTAAAACGCAGAAAACTCCGCCGATAAAGCTCAGTCCCGAAACGGGAACGAGCGCAAGGCTTAAAAAGCCGATAACAAGAGCCGAAACAAGGTTTATGCTCTTATCGTTCTTTGAAAGGTTAAGCTGCTTAATTGCAAGGAGCAAAAGCGCGCCCGTTATCAGGAAGAATATTCCGTCATCAAACAGCGTTTTGTTATATGCAGTTTTGAAAAGCAGCGAATATAAAAAGCCGTTTTTGCCCGTAGGGATAAGCCACAAAACCATGGGTGCAAAGGAAAGCAGAGAATAATACATAAACTTTCTTTTGCCCGAGGGCGGATTTGCTCTTAAGCGCTTTTTGAAAATGTCGCCGAAGGTTGCAAAAAACTCGGTTGTGAGCGACAAAAAGAGCTTATACATTGCAATAATTATTCCGATCGCTATTCCGATATGTACTACTCCGGTTATTGCCGAACCGGAATACTCAAATCTGCCTGCAAAATCGTGGAACATTGAGGAATGCCCCGCTTCGCTAATCGGAAATATGAATGTTATAGCCTGAAATACGGCTTGCAAAATTGCTATTAAGACTGACATTGTTAACTCCTTCAAAAAGCACGCGGTTATCAAGGAACCAGCCTGCTCTGATATAATCATAGGGATTGCTTGACCTTTCGTTTTTCATAGCGGAAATATCGTTTTCGCTGTAAAAAACATCGTCAAGACTGATTATTGTGTAAAGCATTTTCCCCAATCCTTTCGCCTAAGAATCTGAGCGCCTGCGAAAGACCGCCGAGCTCATCAATAAGTCCGCAGTTGACGGCGCTTTCACCGTCAAGAACTGTTCCTACATCCATAATAAGCTCGCCCGTTTTCATCATCAGCCCTCTGAAAGCCTCGGCGCTGATTTTTGAATTGTTTTCAACGAATTTAACAATTCTGTCCTGCATTTTTTCAAAATAGGAAAGCGTTTGCGGAACGCCCAGAACGGTTCCGTTCATTCTAACGGGATGAACGGTCATTGTTGCACTCGGTACAATAAAGCTCTTCTGACAGCTGACAGCAAGCGGAACGCCGATTGAATGGCCGCCGCCGAGAACAAGCGAGGCAGTCGGCGTCTGCATTGTTGAAAGCAGCTCGGCAATTGCAAGCCCCGCCTCAACATCACCGCCTACGGTGTTGAGAATAATCAGCAGTCCTTCAATTTCCTTGCTTTCCTCAATTGCAACAAGCTGGGGAATAACATGCTCATATTTAGTTGTTTTGTTCTGCGAAGGCAGAATAAAATGTCCCTCTATCTGACCGATTATGGTCAGGCAGTGGATAAAATGCCCCTCTTTTTCAACGGTTATTGAGCCCGTTTCATAGGATGAGCCCTCCCCTTCGCATTCCTTTTCCTGCTTGCTTTCCTCTTCTTCGTTTTTCTCGCACATAATATCACCGATGGGCAGAGTAAGACGAATCCGAAACCGGTTTAAAATGGCTGATTTGCCTTATCTCTACGTTAAATTTCCTCGAAATACGAAAGTATTCCTTCGTCATTTGCCTTGACCTAAGCCAAATCAGCTCATTTTAAACTGCAAAGCACCTGAAATGCTTGGAGTTAAGATGAAGTTTGGTATTTGAGGTCGCAGCTTTACTGGCGTAAGGCAAGAACGAAAATGCCAAAATTCGCTTAAATACAGCATTTCAGGCGATTTTGGATTCGTCTTACTCTGCCTATAGTATGCCCGAAACAGACAAAAACAAACAATATCAGTTTATTTTAACATTAATATAATAAAATTTCAATATTTTTATTAAAGAGTTGAGCTGGAGTGTGGAGTTATGGTTACTCGGCTTTGCCCCGAACAATTAATTATTATCGGAGCAAAGCTCCCCTAAGCTCAACCCACCACCCTCCAGACTAAAATAATAATTTACACAGCATATTTTTTGTGATATAATATTATGCAATAAAAGCACAGGAGTTAAAGCTATGATAGAAAGAGTTAATCAAAACAATCTTGAAGAATATGAAAGCTTTATAAAATCTCACCCGAAGGGACTTTTTCAGCACTCAAGCAAGTGGGCAAAGGTTAAGTCCGCCTGGAAATGGGAAGCTGTTATGCTCAAGGAAGACGGCGGCAACATAAAGGGCGCTGCCGCTGTTTTAATCCGCTCAATCCCCGTTATCAAGGCTTCTTTAATGTATGCATGCAGGGGCTTTGTTGCCGATGAGGATGATTTTGAAACCTTTGACGCGCTCTTCAACGCTCTGCTTGAGCTCGGCAAGGAATACAGGGCATACTGCATTAAAATCGACCCCGAAATTGTTATTGAAAACAAGGCATACAAGGAGCATTTAATCGAAAAGGGCTTTGTTGAGCTTAACCCGGGCTGTATGGATTTTGAAAATGTTCAGCCGAGATTTGTTTACTGCTTTGACTACAATGATATGACCGAGGACGAGCTTATGCTCACCTTCAAGAGCGACTACAGAAACCGCATCCGCAAGGCTCCGAAAAAGGGCGTTGAGGTTAAAATCTGCGGCAAAGAAGCTCTTGACGACTTTGTTGCAATTATGGGCGAAACAGGTGAAAGAGACGGCTTTTCGACAAGACCGAAATGGTATTTTGAAAAGATTCTCGACTGTATGACCGACGACGCAAGACTTTATATGGCATACTATCAGGGCAAGGCAATCGCAGGAACGCTTGCAATCAAATGGGGCAAAAATGTTATGAAATATCAGTACGGCGCCTCATCGAATGCACACAGAAATGTTTACCCGAACTATGCGCTCCAGTGGGCTATGATTCAGTGGGGTATGGAAGAGGGCTGCAAGGTTTACGACTTTGGCGGTATCAGCGGTGACTGTCAGAATCCCGACAACCCACACTACGGACTCTGGCGCTTTAAGCACGGCTTCGGCGGCTATATGAAGGAATTCATCGGCGAATTTGACTACGTTATCAACAAGCCGGTATATAATCTCTACAATTTCGGAACTAAAGTATTGAAAAAGATAAGATAAAACCTCATACCTTCCCCTTGAGGGGAAGGGGGACCGCTTGCGGTGGATGAGGTGTGTAGTCTCATAAATCAGTTGCAAATAGCAATCAAAAAACGATAGACACCTCATCAGTCACTCCGTGACAGCTTTTGCTAGCGCAGACGCTCCCCTCTGTCGCTATGCGACATCCCCCCGTTAATCGGGGAGTACCTCAAGGGGAAGCCAATAAGGATAGGATTTATATGAGTAGGTATGTTATTGATAAAAAAGGGCTTGATGAAAACATTGAGCTTATAAAGGAAATGGCAAAGGGCGAGGTTATCGGCGTTGTCAAGGGCAACGGCTACGGCTTTGGGATTAAGGAGTTTACTCTCGCTTTAAAGGAGCACGGAATTAAAACCTTTGCTGTTACAGAGGTCAGCGATATTCCCGTTTTAAAGGAAATCCTTGAAAGCGAAGATATTCTTGTTATGCGCTCGACCTGCGTTGAAGCGGAAGCAAGAATTATCGCAGAAAACGGCTGTATTGCAACAATTGGCTCACTTGCTGCTGCCGAGATAATGAACAAGGTCGGCGGTGAGCTTGGTGTTAAGGTTAAATGCCACCTTAAAATCGATACGGGTATGGGCAGATACGGCTTTTTGCCGAGCGAGATAACCAACGCGATTAAATGCTACTCGCTCCCGAACCTTGAATTCATCGGCGCATACACCCATTTTTCCTCCGCATTCAGAAACAGCGAGCTTACAAAGGCGCAGCTTGTTCTGTTCAAGGATACAATGGAGCAGATTAAGAGCGAGGTCGGCGAGGTTGGGACGATTCACGCTGCAAACTCCCCCGCTCTGCTGAATGTTGAAGGCGTTTGCCTTGACGCTGTTCGCATCGGCTCCGCTTTCACCGGCAGAGTTATCACAAGGAGCAAAGCAAAGCTTAACCGCCTCGGCGTTCTTGAAGCGGAGGTTGTCGATGTTAAAACCGTTCCGAAGGGCTACTCAATAGGCTACAACGGAACCTATACAACAAAAAGAGAAACCAAAATCGCCATAGTTCCCATCGGTCACTATGACGGCTTCGGGCTCGGCAAGGAAAAGGAGCTCTACGATTTCAGATATGTTCTGAGCATCTTCAAGGCTTTTCTTAAGAAAAAGCAGATGTATGTAAGAATTAACGGCGAAATGCACTATGTTATCGGCGGTATCGGTCTTTCCCACACCGCAGTTGATATTACGGGAACGGATATCAAACCCGGCGACCTTGCAACTGTTGATATCAGTCCGCTTATGGTTAATCCGAGAATTGAAAGAGTTTACAAATAATTGTATTACATACCAAAGTTAAATTCTTTGGTATGTTTTTTTATTGTTCAATTAAAAAGTAAATATCATGTATTTCTTGACTTATAATTTTTATAATGATAGAATATAGTTGCCAAATACATCACAAGTGAATACTTTGCGCGGAAAAAAGTATGCTATTTTTATCTACTTTGATAAAAATGCATGCTCTAATTTGCATACTTTTACCGCGTGTATTATATGTGATGTGTTTGGCGACAGTTGAGCTTGCGTTTTTGGCGTACAGTCTCAACTGTACGCATTTTTTTATTTTAAGGAGAGATAATATGGTTTGCCCAAGATGTCAAAGTCAAAATGTTACCACACAAATTATTAATGAAGTTGAATTCAAGAAAAAGCGCCACGGTTTTATATGGTGGTGCATTATAGGTTGGTGGTGGGTGCCGTTTAAATGGCTATTCTTAACGTTTCCCGCTCTTATTGTTGCTATGTTTGGCGGAAGAAAAAAAGCTGTCAATAAGCAAAAGACTATGTGCGTTTGCCAACAATGCGGAAACACATGGCAAATATAACTACTATACAAGCAAAAAGGCGACTGATCATTCAGTCACCTTTTTTACATTAAACATATATTCTTAATAAACATAAAAATGTTAAAGCAAATTATTCTTTTTAACTGTTGTTATACTTGAAATCAGCATTCTTCTGATTGCGCCGCATTCGTTTTGAAGTGGTTTATATGTTTGCTCATTAATATATCCTGTTTCAAAAAGCAAATCAAGCCAGTATTCTGATTCGTAGCACTCTTTCAAAGCAATTTCAAATTTTGAAATCAGATCCTTTGTTCCCTGCGCATACTGTGCTTCATAAATATTAGCTCCAATTGATGTTCCGCTTCTGAGCAGTTGATTGGTTAAAACAGATTCTTTCTTGTCTTTCTTAATATCTCCGCATAAAACAACTATTTGTTTTGCAAAATCTTTTGATTTATCTCTTAAAATACTTTCAGACATAGTTACCACCTCAAATATATAATAACATTGACAGTGATTAGTTTCAAGTGATATTGCTGCGCAATGATATTGTTCGCAAGCGAACAGTTATATTTTTCAACTGCGTTGAAAAGTTATATTATATTCGCCTTATTAACTTGACGAAGTCAAATCTAACTCGCGCAGCGAATATAACTGACGCAGTCAATATAACTCGCCGCAGGCGAATATAACTGTATTAAAAAAAGCCCAAACGGGCTTTTTTTAATACATTCCGCCTTGTGCTGCTGCTGCCATAGCTGCTGCCTGAGCTGCGTCAGCCTGCGGATCTTTAATGTCTGTTACAAGGCTTTCGGTGGTAAGAACCATTGCCGCAACGGAGGCTGCGTTCTGGAGTGCTGAACGCGTTACCTTTGCGGGGTCAACTATGCCTGCTTTAATCATATCTACATACTCGTTTGTTGCAAAGTTGAAGCCAAAGCCCTTTTCGGAGTTGATAACTCTGTCTGCAATAACGCTGCCCTCAAGACCTGCGTTTGCAGCAATCTGACGGATAGGCTCCTCGAGTGCTTTAAGAACGATTGAAACACCTGTTTTGTTGTCAGCGTCATCTGTATCAAGAAGTGCCTGAACTGCAGGAATTGCATTGATAAGAGCAACTCCGCCGCCTGCTACGATACCCTCTTCAACAGCTGCCTTTGTTGCTGCAAGAGCGTCTTCAATGCGGAGTTTCTTTTCCTTCATTTCGGTTTCGGTTGCTGCACCGACCTTAACAACTGCAACACCGCCAGCCATCTTTGCAAGTCTTTCCTGGAGCTTTTCCTTATCGAACTCGCTTGTTGAAACCTCGATAGCGGTTTTAATCTGGGCAACTCTTGACTTAATCTGCTCCGTGTCGCCTGCGCCGTCAACGATAATGGTGTTTTCCTTTGTTACCTTAACCTGACGAGCCTGACCGAGCATTGCCATTGTTGCATCCTTAAGCTCAAGTCCGATATCGCTTGTTATAACCTGACCGCCTGTGAGAATTGCAATATCCTGGAGCATATCCTTTCTTCTGTCGCCAAAGCCCGGAGCCTTAACGCAAACGCAGGTGAACGTGCCTCTGAGCTTGTTGAGAAGGATTGTCTGGAGAGCTTCGCCCTCAACATCCTCTGCAACGATAACAAGCTTTTTGCCTGCCTTCAAAACAGCCTCAAGAAGAGGGAGAATG
>Ga0310786_10010267_pt1 | contig 11791 bp, 6 predicted proteins | sample AusTroGonzalo_MG_FD_203881 | JGI IMG/M metagenome (GOLD analysis project Ga0310786, IMG submission 203881) | Bovine rumen microbial communities from tropical cattle in Woodstock, Queensland, Australia - Gonzalo_03 (v2) (version 2) | ecosystem: Host-associated > Mammals > Digestive system >... | reverse complement strand
AGCTCTGGGGCACGCAGGACCTCGTCGACATCCAGAAGGCGTACTACGAGGAGCTCCTCGCCAAGAAGGCGTGGGCCGAGCAGCGCTACTCGATCGACGACACCCACCGCCTGCTGTGGCTGCACCTGCCGCCGTTCTACGACACCAAGCACCTCGACTTCATCGAGACCACCTGCAACGCGCCGATCGTCTTCGAGGAGACGAACTTCGTGGGCTGGGGCCCGCTCGACCCGAAGGACCCCTACCGCTCGCTCGCGCGCAAGCTGCTGGAGTCCGGCTTCCTCGACCCCGCGCTTCGCGTCGAGTACGTGAAGCGCGCCGTGCCCGCCGGCCGCTTCAACGGCGTCATCCTCTACACCCACGGCTTCGGCCGCTGCTCGCTCGCCGACCGCGCGCTCTCCAAGCACCTCCGCGAGACGCTCGACTCGATCGGCGTGCCGCTCCTCGCGCTCGAGGGCGACTGCATGGACGCGTCGATCGACCCGTGCTCGACAACGACCAAGATATCGTCCTTCGTCGAGGCGCTCAACCTCAACCGCTACGGCAACATCTTCGGCAAGGTCAAGGAGTGAAGGACCCGCGCATGGAATACGAAAGCACCATCGGCCTCGAGACGCACGTCCAGCTCAGGACCCAGACCAAGATGTTCTGCTCCTGCCTGCTGAAGACGGGCTGCGAGCCGAACACCAACGTCTGCCCCGTCTGCCTCGGCTACCCGGGTGCGCTCCCGGTCATGAACCGCGAGGCGGTGAAGCTCACGGTTATGTCTGGCCTGATGCTCGGCTGCCGCGTGAACCCGCACGCCACCTTTGACCGCAAGAACTACTTCTACCCCGACATGGCCAAGGACTACCAGATCTCCGAGAACGGCAGTCCCCTCTGCATCGGCGGCGGGGTGGAGATCACGCGCCCCGACGGCACCAAGAAGCTGATCCGCATCAACCACATCCACCTCGAGGAGGACGCGGCGAAGATCAACCACTACGCCTCCACCTCGGGCGTCGACTTCAACCGCGGCGGCACTCCCCTGATGGAGATCGTCTCCGAGCCGGACATGGAGTCGGCCGACGACGCGATCGCCTATCTCACCGCGCTCCGCGAGATGCTGGTCTACGCGGGGGTGAGCGACTGCAACCTCGAGGAGGGCAACATGCGCTCCGACGTCAACATCTCCATCCGGCCCAAGGGCGCGAAGGAGCTGGGGACGAAGGTCGAGATCAAGAACATGAACTCCTTCTCCGGCATCCACGCCGCGCTCGAGCACGAGGCGAGGCGCCAGCGCGAATGCGTGGCGCACTCCATCCCGATCGTGCAGGAGACGCGCCGCTGGGACCCGGAGGCGATGGAGACCGCCTCCATGCGCTCGAAGGAGAACGCCCACGACTACCGGTATTTCCCGGAGCCGGACCTGGTGCCAGTGGAGCTCTCCGAGGCCGAGGTCGAGGAATGGCGCGCTCTCCTCCCCGAGCTGCCGGAGCGACGCCGCGCGCGGATGGTGGAGGAGTACGGCATCGCCGAGTACGACGCCGGGGTGCTCTCCCAGCACAAGGAGAACGCCGACTGGTTCGAGGCCGCCGCGAAGGGGCTCGACCGCAAGCTCGCCAAGCAGCTCTGCAACCTCTTCATGGGCGACGTGATGGCGCTGATGAACGCGAGCGGCAAGGCGATCGGCGAGTGCGCGATGAAGCCAGCCGACCTCGCCGCGCTCGTCCGCCTCGCCGCGGCGGGCACGATCAACGGCCCCACGCTCAAGGAGCTTCTCCCGGAGATCTTCGAGCAGGGAGGCGATCCGGAGGCGATCGTGAAGGAACGCGGGCTCGGCGCGGTGAGCGACGCCTCCGCCCTGGAGGCGTTCGTCGAGCAGGCGATCGCCGCCAATCCGAAGAGCGTGGCCGACTTCAAGGCCGGCAAGAAGGCGGCGGCCGGCTTCTTCGTCGGCCAGGTGATGAAGCTCTCAAAGGGCAAGGCCGACCCGAAGGTCGTCGGCAAGCTCGTCGCCGAAAGGCTCGCGAAATGCTGAGGTTCCCCGCCATCGCCGTCGCCTTGATGGCGCTGCTCGCCGGCTGCCGCAGCTTCGAGATCGTGCAGAATGGCGTCTTCGTTAGCGAGCTCGGCGCCGTGGTCAAGGTTGGCTATGGCCGCGCGGAGAAGCCGCACAGCGGCACCTTCGTCAATCCCGCCACCGGCAAGAAGACCGAATTCCTCTCCCGCCTCGCCGTGGAGGTCGAGATGCCCGACGGCGAGACCTTTACCGCCTGGCAGACGATGAACTTCACCAGCACCGGTACGATGTACCGGGCCGACAACGGCAAGTGGATGTTCCACGCCAACGGATTCACCTGCCTGGTCTACCGCCAGCTGGACGACGGACTGCTCCACGAGGTCTACCGCGGCGTCCTCTGCGACGCTCCGAAGACCGAGGGCGGCGACGACGACAAGTGGCGCGAGTTGAAGAAGGACGCGAAGGGGAAGTGGCGGTGAGCGACACGGCCGCGAACCCCCTCGACAACATCCGGGTGGTGCTCGTGGGCACCCTCTACACCGGCAACGTCGGCTCCAGCTGCCGCGCCATGGCCAACATGGGGATAAGGCATCTGAGGCTCGCCGCGCCGAACCTCCAGAACTCCTGGGAGGAGGGCGAGCGCCTCGCCGTGCACGCGACCGATATCCTTGCCGCGCGAGAGGAGTTCTCGTCGCTTGAGGAGGCGGTGGCGGACTGCGTTGCCGTCGTCGGCACCACCGCGCGCGAAGGGCTCTACCGCCAGCACGTCAAGGCACCGCGCGACTGCGCCGCCGACATTCTCTCCGTCGCCGCCACCGGACCGGTCGCGCTCGTCTTCGGCCGCGAGGACAAGGGCCTCCTCAACGAGGAAATCGCCCAGTGCACCCACCTCGTGCGGATTCCGGTGGACGAGGGATATACTTCGCTCAACCTCTCGCAGGCCGTGCTCCTTGCCTGCTACGAGCTCTTCGCCGCGTCCGGCCGCTACGTGCCGCCGCACGAAAAGGCGCCGCCTGCGCCGCAGGCCCAGAAGGCGCAGCTGAACAAGAACTGGGCCGCCATGCTCCGGGAGATCGGCTTCATGAAGGAGGAGCAGTCCGACCACTTCATGCAGGGCTTCCAGCGCGTCTTCTCGCGCGGAGTGGTGACCAAGGACGATGCCGCGCTGATGCTCGGCGTCGCCCGCCAAGCCGTGTGGGCGGCGAAGAGCCATGCGTGACGTTGCCTTCAGCTGCGACGACGGCGGCGTCCCCTACCTGAAGACGGCGGTGTGGTCGCTCCTCTCCCGCTACGCCGGCAAGGAGCCGCTCAGGGTCAACGTGTTCGAGGGCTGGGGCGGTCATTCCGTCGCGCACAAGGAGGAGCTGGCGGAGCTGATCGGCCGCTTCGCCTGCGCGACGCTGCGCTACGTCGATGTCGAGCAGCCGCTCAAGCCCTACGCCGACGCCATCGCGCCGCGCCCCGGCTCGCGCTGGAACGTATTCACCTGGACGCCGGTCTTTACCCCGATGCTGATCCCCGACGCGACCGGCAACGTGATCCACTTCGACATCGACATGCTCTTCAACGCCGACGTCTCTCCGCTTTTCGAGCTCGACCTCACCGGTGACGGCGGCGAGCCGTTCCTCGTCGCCTGCGCCTACGAGTACGACAAGTTCGGCGACAACGCCGGCCGCGAGATCTGGGAGAAGGGCATCCTGCCGCCGGAGGCCGAGCGCTACTTCAACACCGGCGTTTTGGTGTTCAACTCCGAGGCCTGCCGCGCCGAGAAGACATGGGACCGGATCGTGGAGTGGTACCGCGCCCACTACGACGTCGCCGACCGCATCGAGCAGGACGCCTGGAACGCGCTCTACTGGCGGCGGGTGAAGCCGCTTGAGGTGAGGTGGAACTTCCACGACCGCAACTTGAAGGGCTATGCGCGCTGGCCGCTGAACGCGAAGTACTGGCTCGGCAACATCCCGCGTGAATGCATGGAAGCGGCAGTGAACCCGGCGATCCTCCACTTCTGGGGGCCGAAGAAGCCGTGGAAACCGTCGCACCGTCCCTACCGCGGACTCTACCACCGCGCCATGCGCGAGGTGGGGCTCAAGCCGCCGCGGGAGCAGCTGCTTGTCCCCTGGTACGACTTCGTCAACGCCTGCGACATGGCGGCGGTGAAGGACACCCTGCGCATTCCCGCCGACTACTACCCCCGGGCCAAGGTCAACCGCGCCGCGCTGGTCGCCGTCGCCCGCCGCCGTCGCCTCGTGAAGGCGGTCGTGCGCGTGTTGCTGGTGCCGTTCGAGTGGCTGGCCATCGGCATCGGCCTCGCCACTTTGCCTTTCGTCGGTCGGCGGACGATGCAGCGGCTCTGCGACTTCGCAGCCGGCTTCATGTACCTCTTCGACCGGAAGGGGCGCCGCCGCGCGCTTGCGAACCTGCGCGTCGTCCTCGGCACCGCGAAGGGGAACGAGGGCACCTTCTTCTTCGACGCCGCCAAGGCGAAGTACGACCCCACCCGGCGCGAGCGCAAGATTGTGCGCGGCGCCTACCGCAACATGGCCCGTGCCGTCGGCCACGCGTTCTGGACCTCGCGCCGCGCCGCGGAGCGTGTGCGCGCGGCCGGCGAGATGAGCGCCGAGTGCGTGGCGAAGCTGCGCGAGAGCCGTCCGGCGATCACGGTGTCGGGTCACATCGGCTGCTGGGAGATCCTCTCGCAGCTGGCGCAGCTCGAAGGCCACTCGATGATGTCAGTCGCCAAGGACATTGGCACCCGGGCGATGACGGCGCTGCTCGCGCGGGCGCGTCGCTCGGCGGGGCAGGAAATCGTCCCCGCCGCCGGCGCCTTCCGTCCGCTCTTAGCCGGTATCCGCGCCGGCAAGTCGCTCGGTCTCCTCGTCGACCAGCGCGTCTCGCCGGACGACGGCGGCATTTGGGTCAGGTTCTTCGGCCGCCCGGTGCCGGTCTCCGCCGCGCCGGCGTTCTTTGCCAGCCGCACCAAGGCCCCGATCTTCGTCGCCTGGTCGCGTCCGCTCGCCGACGGCCGCTACCGCTGCGAGTTCCTGGACCGCATCGCGCCAGAGGAGGCGAAGGACGTCTGGTCGGCCACCCAGCGCATCACCCACGACCTCGAGTGCGTCATCAGCCGCCATCCCTCGCGCTGGGTGATGAACTACAACCTCTTCGGCACGTTCCCCACCCCCGCCGACCTCGAAACGCTTGCCGCCCGCGAGCGCGCCCACTAATCCTGCTCAATCACGTCATCGGGCTGGGGCGCTCGCCCCGCCGAACGCTCGGCCTCCTAACGTGCCGAGCTCGGGATTCTCGACACTGACCGGAACTCACTTCCGTTCCGAACGCGCTTAGGTCTCTAATCACGTCGTCGGGACGACGCCCCGCCCTCCGCCGCGCCGCGGCGCCTTCCGCGGCAGAATACGTGGCCACACGACGATGAAGAATTTTGGTATAATTCACCCATCCCGCGAGGCGGAAGACGCGGCGCGGGGTGATAGTCCGGAAAACGGGCAAGTAGTCAGGCCTCTCCGCGCCCCGCGCGGCCGCCGCGAACGCCCCGCCAGACGTTCATCAATGTAGCATCAACGCTACACGTCGTTCTACCGAAATACTGGTACTATTTCACTTTGCGAACGGCATGTAAGTGGTGATGCGCCCGTCTGGGCGCATTTCTTCTTCGTGTATTCGCATAGGCCTGTACCAGGGCTTCGGTAGAGTGCATGAAAGGAAATGCGCCCTTTTTATGCATAAATGCGGTGTTTGCGACGGTTATGCGCAGAACTGAGATTTCGTCCGCACCATAATCTCACGCAAAGGCGCGGAAGACACAAGGCATGAAATGGGCGACAATGCGACACTGACATCGGCGAAGAAGGCGAAGCAGGACGAGTTCTACACGCAGTATGCCGACATCCAGACGGAAATGAACGCCTACCTTGAATACGATCCTGCCGTATTCAGGGGGAAGACGATACTTCTTCCTTGTGACGATCCCGAGTGGAGCAACTTTACGCGCTATTTCGCGGAGAACTTCTCCTCGCTTGGACTGAAGAAGCTCATTTCGACAAGCTATTCGCCCGAGGCGAAGACGGCGAAGTACGGTTCGCTTTTCGAGTACGCCGCTTCACAAGACGAGGCAACGCCGAAGAACGAGAGAGGCAAGATATTCGTCCTCGACCATGACGTGACAGGCGACGGCAAGGTGAATTTCGAGGATATCGAATGGACGTATCTCAAAGGCGACGGCGATTTCAGAAGCGATGAAGTGAGGAAGTTGCGCGACGAGGCCGACGTGATAATCACCAATCCGCCGTTTTCCCTATTCCGGGAGTTCCTTGCTTGGATTATGGAAGCTGACAAGCAGTTTTCCATCATAGGGAACCGCAACGCCATAACATACAAAGAGGTGTTTCCGCTGATCAAGGCGAACAGGATATGGCTCGACAATCCGTTTGTCCGAGGGGCGGGATACTTCAAGTCCTCGATGGAAGTCGACAAGACTCTAAGCTACTACAATTCGCACGACTACAGGGAAGGGTTCATTCGCGTTCCTGGCGTGAGGTGGTTTACCAACCTTGAGCATGGGCGGCGACACCAGCCGCTGCAGCTTATGTCGATGGCAGACAACATAAAGTATTCGCGGCACAAGGAAGTAAAAGGAGTCGGCTACCAGAAGTACGACAACTACGATGCGATAGAGGTGCCGTTTACCGATGCCATTCCGAGTGACTACGACGGGGTTATGGGGGTGCCGATTTCGTTCCTTGACAGGTATTGCCCAGAGCAATTCGATCTCGTTGGGAGTTTCAATGCTAGTTCTTTGGATGATAAGACGAAGTATTGTTATGTGCCAAGTCGTGATACAGTGATCGTTTTGAATGGCAAAGAGCAGCTGTGGAACGGCCCGGTAGTAGACAGGCAACCGCTTTACAAACGTGTCTGCATTCGGCACAAGCAAGGGGGCAAGAAATGAAAACCGAACTTCGCACCGACATCACCGTCGGAGACATCTGTAATGGGTTCTCCTATAACTCACTTGAAGGGCGTGGCCTTTACGGGTGGAGAGGGAAGCTCGTCATCCAGCCCGAGTATCAGCGGAACTACATCTATGCGAACGGAAAGGACGACGTTGCGGTGGTGGATTCGCTGCTGAAGAAGTATCCTATCGGCCTCATCTACTTCCTGAAGGTCGGCGAGGACAAGTACGAAGTCCTTGACGGACAGCAGCGAATAACGAGCTTTGGCCGCTTTGTGACGGGTCAGCTCGATGTCCTTGATGCCAACGGAATGCCGCACAAGTTCGACCCTGCGCACCATGGATGGCTGCTCAAGACACCGCTCACGATCTACATTTGCGAGGGAGAGGGCGATGATCCCGAGGCGGAGATAAAAGACTGGTTCAAGACAATCAACATTGCGGGCAAGCCGCTGAACGAGCAGGAGCTTCTGAACGCAACATATTCGGGCCCGTTCATAACGGCGGCGAAGGCAGTGTACAGCAATTCGACTAACGCGCACATGAACAAGTGGAAGTGGTTTGTCGCTGGTGACGAGAAGCGGCAGGCTGTTCTCGCCGCGGCGCTGGACTGGGTGTCGAAAGGGCATGTCAGGGAGTATCTGAAGGACCACCGCTACAGCGCCGACATATCGGAGCTGATTGCGTATTTCGACAGCGTCATTGCCTGGATAGGCGGCGTATTCAAGGACACCAAGGACGAAATGTGCGGGCTTGAGTGGGGGCGGCTTTACGAGGCATACCACGAGAAGCCCTACGACCCAGACAAAGTGTGGAAGCGCGTCGAGGAGCTTTATGCCGACGCAGACAACGAGATCGTCACGAGCAGACGAAACATATTCGAGTATGTCCTTGGCGGCGAGCGGCATCCTGAGTTGCTGAAGATACGCATCTTCAAGAAGGAGGTGGCCAGGCGCGTGTATGCGCGGCAGACCGAGGCGGCGAAGGAAATGGGTGTGTCGAACTGCCCGCTGTGCGCGAGCGGCCATGCGGCGAACGCAAAGCGCATCTACGACTTCAGGGAAATGGAGGCCGACCACGTTACGGCATGGTCGAACGGGGGCGACACAAGCGAGGCGAACTGCCAGATGCTGTGCGTTACCCATAACCGAGCCAAAGGGAACAGGTGAATTGCGTTGTGAACTTGCCTAGTTTTCCCGTAGCTCCGCCAATTGGCGATTTCGCGGCAGTTTGGGTGGCAGATATGGTATAATACAGCCATGCAGACATGGCGGCAGAGGTGGCGATTCTGGAAGCACAGGCTTCCGGACGTCGTCGTTTCGCTGCTGGCGGTGCTTGTCATGACCCGCTACGCCGCCACCAAGCCCACGAACCAGCTGGAGAATTGTGGAATTGTGGAATTATGGAATAGCGGGAATGGGAAATTGAGGAATGGCGGGGCGACGGGGATTACGGTTGATGATGTGGAAAGGGGATATGCGGTCTCGCTGGCGAGGACGAACGAGACCTGCTCGTTCGCGATGCCGGCGGGCGCGGAGGAGGCGCGGCGCTGGCGCATCCGCGGCGCCTCGTCGGACTGGATCGCGTTCGACGCCGGCGGCTGGTCGTTCCCGGTCGGCACCAACTCCGCCTCCGCGTTCTGCGTCGACTCCTCCGGGCGCGTCGACGCCTTCGCGGGCGCCGTCTGCGGCCAGCCGCTCGCCTCGTTCCTGCCGGTGAACGCGCCGCTGGGCGTCGTCCCCGAGGCCAACTGGCGCCTCCTGCCCGAGTCCGCCCGCCCGAGCCGATTCTGGCACCACCTCACGCCGTCCAACACCCTCCAGTTCACCTGGGAGAACGCGCTCCTCGGCCGCGCCGCCGCAAACCCCGTCTCCTTCCAGGTCGAGCTTTCCGGCACCGGGGCGTTCGTCTACCGCTACGACCTGACCCGCGTCGCCGCCCCCGACACCAACCTCTTCGCCTCGGCGGTCTTCGGCAGTTCCGCCAACCCCGCTATTCCGTTATTCCGTTATTCCACAATTCCACAATTCCACAATACCCTCTCCTTCTACCCGCTCTATCCCTCCGACCTCGACGACCCCGACCCCGACGGCGACGGAATCCCCACCGCCGACGAGATCCGCGTCCACGGCACCGACCCGCACCTCGCCGACACCGACGAGGACGGCCTTTCCGACTACGACGAGCTTTTCGTGTACGGCACCGATCCGCTCGACCCGCATTCCCTCGGCGGTCCCGGTTCCGACGGACTCGCCGCGCGCCTTGCCGGCGAAAACCCGTTCGCGTTTCCCGACGGCTCCACCAACACCGTCTACGAGCACGTGTTCTACTCCGGCACCACCAACGGCCCCGTCGCTTTCCCGCAGTCCACCGAGAACCTCGCCGTCCTCAGGGTGAGCGTCTCCGGCGACGGCGAGGGCGACCTGATGGTCGGCGACCGCGTCTACCCGCTCCTGCCGTCGCCGCGCCTGCGCTCCGGCGCGGCCACGAACACGCTCCTGGTCGCGGTCGGCATGGGTCGGCGCGAGCGCCTCTGGTGGCGCAGACCGGACGGGCTCGACGTCGCGCTCAGTTCCGAGGACTTCATGGTCGGCGAGATGCCGTCGCTGTACCCGGGCTGGATCGCCTTTCCTTTCACCGACGCCACGATCCCCTGCATCCACCGGCTGGGCGACCGCAGCGTCAGGGTCCGGCTCGTAACCGGGTTCCCCGACATGACGGCGACCTGGTCCTCGGGCTCGGCGGACGTGGTGGTGACGAACCTTCCGCCCGACGCGGCGAAGATCACCGGCAGGTTCGACGCGGACGAGGAGCGGGCGGTCGTCTACACCGTCTGGCACCCGGACCGGCTCGCCGGCCAGACCAACTACACGCAGTCGGTCCGCTTCTGCCCCAACAAGCCGCCGCCGCGCGGCGAGTCTCCGGACGTAACGGAGGGCGAGTCGCACCATGTCATGTGCAACTGCAGCGAGTCGGTGTCGGGGATCTGCCGGTGCGACTGCGCCATATACGGCCACGAATGGAACATGATGTGCGACTGCGGGGACGACTGCGCCTACGCCAACCCTCCGGAGATGACGGACGGCGAAGAGTCCGCAGCCGAGGACGAGTACGAGGCGGCGGTCGTTCTCCAGCCGCTCGAAGGGGTGCTCCACCTCTACGGCGACAACTCCGACCAGGTCCACCTCGACGTCCCCGCCGGCGCGCTCACCAACTGCTGCCCATGTCCCGAGCACACCCGGTCCAACTACGTCTCCGCGGCGTATTCGTCGAGCCAGCTCGAGGTGCTAGAGTCGAACGACGTCTTCCGCATCTCCTACCGGCCCTGCGACGTGACCGTCCGCGGCGTCGCGCCGAGTCGCAGCTGCAACGACGCCTCGGTGCTTTTCTCGACGAACGGCGGCTGGTACGTCTCGCGCGACTACACGGTCCTCGGCCTCAAGCTGGACACTCCCTGCGACCTTCCGCCGATCGAGGTCTACAACCGGCTCTCGCCGTCGCTGGGCTTCCCGGCCACGGTCGCGACCAACGAATACCTCGCCGCGTCGCTGATCCTCAGGAACGACCTTCTCCTCGCCGACGGCGTCGTGCGCGTCGCGGTGGAGAACGCCGCCGGCGACGTCAGGATCTGCTTCGCGGGAAGCGAGGACTACTACGCTGACTCCGAGACGGTTTTGGACACCGCTAGCGCCTCCGAGCGGTTCTTCCCGATCCGGCACTGGTATCGGCTCGTCCGCCGCCACGACTGGGAGCTGAACAACGTCCGGATGCTGGTGATGGCGTCCGAGCCCGGCGCGTTCGACCTGGTCGTCGAGTACGCTGGCGCAATCTGCGGCAAGTCCGTCCGCGACGTCGCCCGCCAGCGCGTCACCGCCATCCGCCCGCCGTTGCGACTTGATGTCAATCGCGACGGCTCCATCGACGATGGCGACTCCGCCGCCTGGTTGAACAACAAGACATTCTACTACTGGACAAACCAAGATGTGATACGGGGTGATAGAATAGGACAGATCAACAATTCCACTCCAAATTCAGAGGACTTGCTCGTTAATGGTACATTCGACCTGGTAAATTTCTTTCCTGTCGCGTTGGACTTGTCGAAGTTCACGGATGCCTGGCAGAACCGCGTTACATATACTCTGCACCCAGAATGGGGCAACGCCAACTCCTTCAACTTCTGCTTTGCCGACATCCCGTGGAGCGAAGCCGGAAAGATACAGACGACAAATGTCTCGACCCTTGCCGGGCAGACGCTTTCCTCCGCCTCGCTGACGAGCATGCCCAGGGCTGGCTACCAGCTTCACTACTACGACACATTGACACAGTTCTCTGAGAACTCGGGCTTGCTGATATGCGAGGCGAAGTCCCGCTATGCCTCGATGCGGCTTGACATCAAGGTCGGCGACACGCTGCTTTATTCCTACTCTGTGCCGATGACAATCCTACCAGTCAAGGAGATGTACAACTGGTACAACTTCCGCCATCTGTCCGATGAGAATCGTGCCAGAAATTCCGAGTATCATACTCTTTGGGAAGAAGATTATGCCAAGGCGTTGATCTTTCTACATGGTGCCAATGTTGCTGAAGCAGATGCTGAACAATGGGGAGACATCATTTTCAAGCGGATGTGGTTGTCTGGGTTACGGGCGAGATTCTACAATGTGGATTGGCGCAGTGATATCGGTAGCGACGTTAATTATCACCAGAATGCTTCAAATGCCTTTGTCGTGGCAAGTCAGATAGTCTCGACGATAAACAGTATCCCCGGTGAAAAGGTCATAATGGCTCATTCTCTTGGCAACATGGTTGTCTCGTCA
>Ga0310786_10010265_pt1 | contig 11792 bp, 8 predicted proteins | sample AusTroGonzalo_MG_FD_203881 | JGI IMG/M metagenome (GOLD analysis project Ga0310786, IMG submission 203881) | Bovine rumen microbial communities from tropical cattle in Woodstock, Queensland, Australia - Gonzalo_03 (v2) (version 2) | ecosystem: Host-associated > Mammals > Digestive system >... | reverse complement strand
TGTTTCAGCATACTTTTCAGTACCAGGAATCACTTCTTGGACTATCTCAGATTGTTCAGATATTTTATCATTATTTTTACCGTATTTTTCATAAAGACTGTCATAGTTCATAAGCTCTTTAATATCTTCGGCATGCAAAGCGCTGTATTGTTTAGCAAAACGATTATTGCTCAAAACATTGTCGCGTAAAGAGCGCGCCAGATCTTTAACAGCCCATTTTAGCTGTTGTTCCCTTTTATACTCGTTTGGCTCAGCAAAAGCTTTTCGCGCATTTTCACGTATATCCGCCAAAATGGATTCCATAATATCATCATCAAATAAGCTTTGCATCACAGAAACTTTGTCTGTAAATGAGGCATATGGACTATGTCCTAGTTCAGTTAATAATTTTTCTTCCCATTCCTTTAAATATTTTTTTTGCCCATCATCAAAAGATTCTACCGCGATTTTCAACAAAGGAAATTGCATTTTTGGATCATTTAATTCATTTACAATATCCATAAATTCTGATACGGATTCTTCAGAATTGTGTCCAAAACGTCGCACTTCATCAATTAAATTCCACAAAGCTCTAGCTGCTTGTTTTTCTTGTTCATCATTAGTAGTATCGAAATATGTAAACAGGTTGGAAACTGGTGATATGCTGCTAACACGCTCGTCATAATTCTGGCGATATTTTCATATGAATCTCCTTTCTATGATATTGAGTATTGTATCATATTTTAGGCTTTATAACAAATATATTTATTTAATTTGCTTTTTTGTTTTACGGTTGCTATGCTATTCTCTCACAAGAGGGTGAAAGTATAAAAATGTCTATTAAAGCAAGACGGTTGTTTAAAAAACTTATCAGTTATGCAGGTTTGTTTTTCTTTATATTGGCAGCTGGTATGTTGTATTGGCAGTTAAAAAAATATTCTTTGCATGATATTGCACATGCTTTGCTTAATATACCAATGCATAACTTGATTTTGGCATGTGTTTCCTGTTTCATTGGATATTTAGCTCTGTCGCTTTATGATTATTTGGCTTTGGATTACGTTGAACGCAAAGTTTCTTGGTGGAAATGGATGCTGGCTGGAATGTTGGGTTTCGCAATCAGTAATAATGCAGGAAATGCTTTGGTTAGTGGTGGTGCGATTCGATATCGTTTATACACTCGGTGGCGTGTTCCAGGTAGTGATATAATCAAAATGCTTACATTTTCGGGAATAACATACTTCCTTGGTGCAGCAGCCATTGCTATAATCGGATTTTTCTTGGTTCCATCTGATATATTTGCAAATTCAATTGGAATGAATGGACTGTTTGCGACATGTGTTGTATTGGTTTTGGTCTATTTTGGTTTAACAGTGTTTTTCAGAAACAAAAGTGTTAAAATCGGTCAGATTTTATTCAAAGTTCCAACAACAAAAACAGCTTTTATCCAAATGATATTAGGAATTGCAGATTCTGTTTGTGCTGGTTTAGTGCTGTATTTCTGTATTCGTACATATATAAATATGCCATTTGCTGTGTTTATTGGATTGTATGTAATTGCTATGGTGGCTGGTGTTTTCAGTCAGGTTCCAGGTGGAATTGGTGTATTTGAATCTATATTTATGGTTGTATTACCTGATGATGCAGACAAAGCCAGTATTTTTGGTGCATTATTGGCATACAGAATTATATACTACTTGTTGCCTTTGATTGGTGCGGGTAGTTTGTTTTTTGTTTATGAACGTTGGTTGCGTGCCCGTATGAAACGCTGGTTGATGGAAGCAAAACAAAAATTACCAAACTTTTCGTTCCCACACAAAAAGCATAAGTTGGAAAACAATCCAAACAATAAATAAAAACACCTTGCCTTTGTATATATCGTCTGCTATTCTTTACTCTGTTGTATAAAATGGGGTGAATAGTTGATATTTTTGTTCTCGCTGTTTTCAATAATACGAATTGCGCTTTTGATAATCGTTGCGTGTTTCCTTGGCATGGGCTGGACTGCCCCATGGGAACGTATTATGTCTGTTTTATACACCCACAAAATAAAAGGATTATTAAATGTCAAAAAAGATATATGTGGATGGTGTTCATCCAGAAGAAACACGGGTGGTGGTGGTCGATACTGCTACAAATCGTGTGTCTGATTTTGACGTAGAAACAACCACGAAGCCCCAGATAAAAGGGAACATTTATTTGGCTAAGGTTATACGTGTTGAACCGTCGCTTCAGGCAGCGTTTGTAGATTATGGAACTGGTAAAAATGGCTTTTTGCCTTTCTCTGAAATCCATCCTGATTATTATCAGGTCACACCTGAACAAAAGAAAAAATTGATTGAATTAGCACATGCAAACATCGTTGATGACGATGAGGATACAGACGAAGAAGAAGCAGATATCACAGAGTATGATGATAACAGTGCTGGCGAAGATAACAAAGAATTTTTAAAACGTGCAAATGAATTCAAAATTCAAGATGTTATTAAACCAAAGCAAATTCTGTTGGTCCAAGGTGTAAAAGAAGAACGTGGTCAAAAAGGCGCATCAATGACAACTTATTTGTCTTTGGCGGGTCGTTTTGCTGTGTTAATGCCTAATTCTAGGAAACGCAACAGTTATGGTGTTTCAAAAAAAATATCTGATAAATCGGAACGTGCTAGATTGCGTGAAATATTGCATTCTTTGAAAATACCAAAAGGTATGACGGTGGTATTACGTACGGCTGCCCAAGATGCAGGATCTGAAGAAATTACCAAAGATTACGAATATTTGACATCTTTGTGGAACGAAATTCGCAAAACAACGTTGGAATCTGTGGCACCTGTCACAATCCATACAGAAGATTCTTTGTTGCGTCGTGTTGTTCGTGATTTTATATCTGACAAAGAAGATGTTATGTATGTTCAGGGTGAAGAAGCCTTTGACGAAGCAAAATCTTATTTTCAACAAATGTATGGTCGCGCACCACGTAAGCAATTGATTCAATACAAAGATACTGCTGTACCTTTGATGACCAAAGCTGGCATAGAAAAACAACTCGAAGGTTTGCATGGTCCATATGTGACATTGCCATCTGGGGGTTCTATTGTTATCAATCAAACAGAAGCTATGGTGACAATTGACGTAAATTCTTCACGTGCAATCAAAGAAAAAGACATTGAACAAACTGCATTAAACACTAATTTAGAAGCAGCTGAAGAAATTGCTTTGCAATTGCGTTTGCGTGATTTAGCAGGCATTGTTGCGATTGATTTTATAGATATGGAAGACGAAAAAAATAATCGCAAATTGGAACAAAAAATGCGTGAAGTTATGAAACATGACCGCGCTAGGACTCAGGTTGCAAAAATCAATCCATTTGGTGTTTTGATGTTGTCACGTCAAAGATTGCGCAGCAGTTTTATTGAATCTTCGTATGTTGTGTGCCCACATTGTATGGGTGCTGGTGTGGTACCAAGTATTCAAACTGCATCTATTATCTTGTTCCGTCATTTACAAGAAAAGTTGCTGGCAAAGGCTGCTCAGAAAATAATTATGACGGTGCCAAGTGATGTTGCGATTTATTTGTTAAATCAAAAACGTGCAGAATTGGCAGCTATGGAAAAAGAATTTGAAACTGAAATAGTCATCGTTGGTGACGACAGTTTAATGAACATAGACCAATATTCAATTCAGCGTGTAGTTGCTGAAAATGTTAAAACGGATGATGTTTTGATGGCGCATGAACCATCAACTGATGCGAAAAAGAAAAATGCTCAACACGTGGAAGCAAAACGTATAACAACCACGGCTCCACGTCGTCGCAAACCGATTAGCAAAGTACAAAAGAAAAAGTCTTTGTGGAAAAAATTGGTTGGATAAACAAAAACCGCCCGAATGGGCGGTTTATTTTTTTACATTTGTTTCTTGTTTTTCCGGTATGGTTTTGGTACAATAATTTTGTCAGATGGTGTTCATCTGATGGGATTCAGAACCCATAAAACACAGTATCCATAATCGGATAAAAACTCCAACTAAGTTGGTTGGAGGGCTGCGAATATATTGAATAAGCACGCTATTTTCTGTGTATTATAGTTCTGAACCTCCAACCGCCTGAATTTCTGGCGGTTTTTTGTGATGTTGGGGGATATAAAATCGTGCAGAAGATATTAAAGCATTTGTTATTGTTTCTGTTTTGGTTTTTTATTGGTAATTTCTGTATTGCCACTACACTTCCCAGTGGTTATACGCAATTGGAATATATAGAAACAACGGGTACAACATGGATTGATACGGGTATATATGGTAATTTGAATACATCATTTGAAATTGTTGTTCAAACAACGGTGGCACCAACAGAAGATATACGATTTGTACCATTTGGTTCCAGACAATCAGCAACCGAAAGTAATATTATGGTTTTAATTGATGTTGATAACAAAGTGCTTACAGATTTTGGTGATTATACTGAAACCAGGTTGCAAGCTTCTGTAGATAATATTATGAATAAATTTAAAATATATAATAGTCGCAGTTCAAGATATATACAAGATTTAACCAGTAATACAACACACAATAATACAGAATCATACTCTACAAATTTTACAACACCGACAACATTACGGATTGCAGCTGTTGGTCCAGGTTTTCATGTTTTGCAAAAAAATTTTATTGGTAAAGTATATTATGTAAAGATTTGGGACGATAATATATTGGTTCGAGATTTTGTACCTGCGAAACGTAATTCGGATAATGAAATTGGTATGTATGATACTGTAAATAATATGTTTTATACTAATGCTGGGACAGGGACATTTATAGCAGGTCCAGCTATCTGTGCAGCAACAGCGACAGCATTAGATGAACAAATATGTCTTAAAGATATTCAACCAAATGGTCTATATTTACCGGTCAAATATAATAACAATAAATATTATCTAATGTTGGACGCAACACATGATTATCCAATACACCAAGATTCAGATAACAAATTAAAAATCAAAGTTGGTAATACAACATATAATGTTCATGATGCATCTGTGTTTGAATAATATCAGCCTTTTACCTGTGACAAAATATGTAGCATCATTTTGTAGTCAAAAATCCACCAGATTGCATTTGCCATAATTGGTAATATTTACCTTTTTTACGCAATAATTGTTGGTGCGAACCTTGTTCTACAATTTCACCATGGTCAAGAACAATTATTCTGTCCATATTGCGTAATGTAGAAAGACGGTGTGCAATTGCTATTGTAGTTCTGCCTTTGGACAATTTCTCAAATGCTTCTTGGATTGCTACTTCTGTTTCGCTGTCCAATGCTGATGTTGCTTCGTCCAATACCAATATCGGTGCATCCTTTAAAAATGCACGTGCGATTGCAATACGTTGTCTTTGACCGCCAGACAATTTAATTCCTCTGTCACCAACCAAAGAATTGTATTTCTTTTCGGTTGCCATAATAAATTTATCAGCAGACGCATTTTTAGCAGCACTACGTATTTCTGCAAATGTAGCTCCATTTTTACCATATCCAATATTTTCATAAATTGTACGATTAAACATAGACGGATCTTGGGGTATAAAAGAAATATTTGAACGCAGCGAATCTTGTTTGACATCTGCAATATCTTGACCATCTATTAAAATCTGTCCGTGTTTTGGTTCATAAAAACGCAACAATAAATTTACAAGCGTCGTTTTACCTGCCCCACTTGAACCCACAATACCAACACGTTCGCCTGGTTTGATACGCAAAGACAAATCGTTCAGCACAGGACGTCTGCGATATCCAAATCCAACATGTTTGAATTCAATTAAACCCTTTTTGACAATCAAATCTTTGGCATCTGGTTTATCAACAACAGAAATTGGCATAACCAAATCTTTATAAGCTTTTGTTGCTTTGCCGCCCGTTTCAATAAACATTGGTAATTTGTCCATAAAATTAGTAATTGCCCCCATGACAAAATGATATGCAGATATTATATAAACTACACCAGCAAGTGTTATTTTCCCACGTTGATATAACATTACGCAAAGGAAAATAGTCACACCATAAAAACCATCCCACAATAATCCTGTGACCATCCAAAAGAACGACCACAGATAACCTTGAACTTTGGCCCAAAATATAGATCTGTGCCGCAAATGAACCAAAGATTCTTGTTCTGCTTTGGCGCCGGCAAAATATTTAACAACCGCATAATTGGAAAAGCTGTCTATCAATTTACCGGACAATTTGCTATCTGTTGCAGAAAATTGCTTGCTGGTTCTTTTGATTTTTTTGCTGAAACGCCAAGTATAAATAATACGAATAATCAATGCAAAAACCAATATTATCGCAATATATTTATCTAGATATAACAGCATTGCACTGTTTATCAATATTATCAACACAGTAGCAAACATCTGCACCAAGATATTCATACAATTAAATCCCGAAGAAATATAATTTATTTGAGAATTGATAGACCCCGGCATTTTACTGGTCCAGAAAGTCATAGATTGATTATGTACATATTCTGTTAAAACTTCTGATATTTGATTTTTGATTCTTGGTTCTGTTTTTATGCGAAATACGCTTGCTAGTGTCCAAGCGCCATTTAGAGCCCAATTTAATCCTACGACCAGTAATACAAACGGTACTGAAACCATTAACAAAGAACTACCTTGGGGTACAGGTTGTTCAAATATTTTCATAACCGTCTTTTCTATGTACGGATAAATAACAGCTTGTGACATAGCTATTATTTCAAACACAAACCATCCTGTTAAACTCCAACCGTATCCAGGTATTGCATAATACTTATAAAATTGCCATAGCGACTGAGGCAACTCCAACGCACTTGTTGGTTTTTTAATTTTTAAACTCATTTTTAATCCCTTTTATATTACATATATAAAATCTGTTTTGGCAATCAATCAATCGACAGATTGCTTGGTTAAAAAGTTTTAAAAACTAAACGCAAACATATTCATTGGAAAAATCTCCCAAAGGTTAATGTTGCAACATTACATTATGGAAAATATTTTGTCAAGAACATTTATCTAAATCTAGTATAAGCAGGCCGCATTTTTTGGTATATTCAATTGCATAATGTAATACAGAATTGCCTGCTTCGTCTATCATATTTATGTTTGGACAAGATTTCGCGATTTCGTTTTGTTCTTCTGCTGTGGCGGTATCACGCAACGCACACCAAAATGCCCAAACAGCTTCTGAGTCTGCATTACGCAATACCCGATCATATTGTAAAGCATCAACAAGAAATTGTCTCATTTTTATACTTTTTATCGTTTGTTAGTATAAACAAAATATTATTATTGTCAAGTTTTTAGCTTAGCACGAAAAATATAATTATGTGTTTTATTTTACAATGTCATGGAAAATTGTGGCTGGTAATGTGCCACCTGTTATTTTAGAAGACATAGGGGTAAAATCGTCTTTGCCAACCCATACCCCCATTACATAATCTGGTGTAGCACCTACAAACCAAGCGTCTCTGTTATTATTGCTGGTCCCAGTTTTACCACCAAATACATTTTTAGCATATGCTTTGCGACCTGTTCCATTAACAATAACATCGTATAATAACTGTTTCATATATTCCACGGTTTTATCAGACAATATTGTTATTTCATCAGACGGATTACGTTCATAAATCACATTACCTTTCGCATCTTTGATTTTTGTAATAGAATAGGGTCTAACAGACTTACCATCATTCCAAATTACTGAATATATTGTGGTTAAATCCAATAAATTCATTTCTGATGCACCCAACACAGTAGAATATTCACGTTTTAATTTATTTCCGACCCCCAAACGCGAAGCCATATTCAACACTGCATCTATACCATATTCTTTGGTTAATTTTAATGGTACAGAATTAACACTTTTCGCAAAAGCAGTTGCCAAAGTAATTCCACCATAATAATGATCATTGTAATTTTTTGGGTTGTAATCACCAATTGCAAAAGGGGAATCATTTACATAAGATTCTGGGGTCATACCATGTTCTAGTGCAACCAGATATACTACTGGTTTAAAAGCAGAACCAGGCTGACGTAATGCTAAAACACGATTAAATTGACTGACTTGATAATCATCACCACCTGTCATAGCTTGTATCGCACCATCACGTGCCAAAGCCACTATTGCACCTTGATATTCGCCAATTTTATCGGATAAAGTTGCGGCAACTCGTGCTTGTATATGTGTATCCAAAGTAGTATAAACATATAAATCTTGTTCTATGTTTCCAATTCTCGATTCTATTTCATCCATTACAAAATCAGTCCAATAGCGATATATATTTTTATCTGATTTTGGGCTTGCTGGTTTTAATTCTTTGGCTGCATTTTGTGCTATATCCAGTGTTATATAACCTTGTTTTACCATTTCAACCAGAACTGTGCGCGCACGCTGAATATTACGTTCTGGGTTTTTCAGCGGACTGTATGTCGTTGGTGCTTTTAACATGGCTGCGATTTGTGCAGCTTGTGCCACAGTCATTTTATTTGCGCTATGACCGAACAGCAAACTGGATGCTGCATCTATGCCGCGAAGCCCCCCAACCAAGGATATTCTATTCATATACAAATCAAGAATTTGATTTTTTGTAAATCTGTTTTCCAACCAATAAGACAAAATTAACTCTTGAACTTTTCTTGAAACTTTTTTATCACGTGATAGAAAAATATTTTTTGCCGTTTGCTGTGTTATAGTAGAACCACCAGCCGCAAATTTACCACGAAACAAATTTACAAACATTGCACGCAAAGTCCCACGATAAGATAGTGCGCCGTGTTTATAAAAATTTTTATCTTCTATTGCTAAAATCGCCTGATATACGTGGGGCGGTAAATTATCTATAGATACAGGAACTCCCATAATTCGACCAGAAGAACGAATTTCTGCGCCGTTTTTATCTAGAAATATTATCGCTGGTTCGCGTGTTTCATGCAAAATAGAATCCAAAGATGGCATTTTCAAAAACACAAATAAAACATACAGACCAATCACGGCCAGTCCAATTAAACAAACATTAAAAACAAAAGAAAAAACATAAGACCCAAAAGACCGTTTGGTTTCTGTTTTTTTGCTATTTTTACGAATATTATTTTGTTGCATAATCGCCCTCCCACGACTATTTAATCGCAGTTTCAAAATCTGATTCAGACCAAATCGTGATTCCTAATTTTTCGGCATCAGTTAATTTAGAACCGGCTGATGCCCCTGCAATAACTATATCAGTCTTTGCAGATACACTAGATTGTGGTTTTGCACCAAAACGTTCCAGAATTTCTTTTGCTTCATCACGTGTATATTTTTCCAGTGTTCCAGTTAAAACAACACGTTTGCCATTTAATAAATTATTTTCAATAACAGCCATTTCTGGATTTTTAATATTGATATGTTTTAACAGATTATCCAGTGCGGACATGGCATGAAAATCTGAAAAAAACGAAACTATTTCACGTGCCATAATTTCACCGATGCCATCAATCTGCGTCAAACGCTCAGTCGTTGCTTCACGAAGTTTTTCCAACGATTTAAATTCTTTGGCCAATATTTTTGCGGTCACTTCACCAACATCTGGAATACCAATTGCATAAATCAGACGATATAAATCTACATTACGAGCACGATTGATAGAATCTGCCAAATTAGACACAGATTTATTCCCAAACCCATCCAAAGCGCGCATTTCATCACCGTGTTTTTCAATCAATGTAAATATGTCAGCAGCTTGTCTTATCCATCCCACACGTGTAAATAATTCTATTTGTCTTTCGCCCAAACCTTCTATATCAAAAGCGTGTCTTGAAACAAAATGTTCTAATTCACCGCGTATTTGAGCCGGACAAGATAAAGAATTTACACATCTGCGTGCAACTGCGCCATTTTCTTGAACAACTGCACCACCACACACAGGACACACGTCCGGAAAAACAAAAGGCATTGTATTTTTACCATTTTCTGCAACACCAACAATTTGTGGGATTACATCGCCAGCCCTTTGAACAATAACTTTGTCACCGACATGAACATCAAGTCGTGCAATTTCATCTGCATTATGTAATGTAGCCCTAGAAACAACTACACCACCAATATTTATTGGCTCTAATTCTGCCACAGGTGTTAAAACCCCTGTGCGTCCAACCTGAATAGTGATATCGTTTAATGTTGTTATTCCACGTGCCGCAGGAAATTTATAAGCAATTTCCCATCGTGGGCTGTTTGCACGTGACCCCATTTTTTCTTGGATATCCACAAAATCTACCTTAATAACTAAACCGTCTATATCAAAAGGTATTTTATCCCTTTGCAACATTACTTCGTTATACCAAGATTGAATTTCATCAACAGAAGTCGCACTTTTTGCCCACTGTTTAGTCGTTTTGAAACCCCACGATTCTAATTTTTCAAAATATTCTGATTGTGTTTGCCAAGTACGCTGTGATAATTCACCATACGTATAACCAAACGCGCTAAGTTTTCTGGACGCAGTAATTTTTGGATTTAATTGACGAAGCGAGCCAGCTGCTGCATTTCGTGGATTTGCAAATTTTTTATCTGAGATTTCATTCAAAGCAATAAACTCAGCACGCGCCATATATACCTCACCACGCACTTCTATTATCTCAGGAAAATCACCCGATAATTTTTGTGGAATATCAGAAATAGTTTTTAAATTTTCAGTAATGTCTTCACCCATAGTACCACTACCACGTGTAAGCCCCCGAACAAAAACACCATTTTCATAACGGGCGGAAAAAGACAAACCATCAACCTTTAATTCAATAAACACGTGTTCATCAGACAATTTATTAAACCAATCAGATAATTCTGATTTATTAAAAATGTCAGATATAGATAGCATAGGGATTTTATGTTGATATGATTTAAATTTATCAGAAACAGCAGCGCCCACATGTGTAGAATATCCATTTATTGCCAATTCGGGATATTCTGATTCAATTTCCAAAACACGCTCTTTGGCAGTGTCATACGTGGCATCATCAACAACAGGCGCATCATTTTGATGATAAGCGATATCCCACATATTTAATTTTTTCATTAAATCTGCATGTTCTGAACGAATAAAAAGGTCTGCAACTTTTGCCATATACGAATTATAGAAAATCCATGATTTTTGTGCAAGGGTTTAATATAAATCCATATTTCGTAAATTCATTGTTGTACAGAACTAAATAAAGCAGCCCGCATAACAGGTCTATTTTTAAAACGACCAACACACCTTTGGGCACAACCACTATTTACACATTCTGATAAACTAGTATAATCATTGGATACTCCATTATTACTAAGCCATTCAGAAACCACAGGATATACTAATTTACACCAACAAAATCTGCCTGTTTGTTCGCCACCTTTGACGGGTTGCCCGTTTTCAACTAAATTTTTTTTTATTCCGAAAAATCTTGTATCATACTGACTACTTAAACATGCAGAAACCCCATGATACGTGACATGCGTATATGGTGCCCGCCATGTAGCTTGGTAATTGTCATAAGAATAATCGCCATCATATGTTGCATCGCCTTGCGAACCAATACTGGGATCTAAAATGACTGGTATAATCCCATTATTTTCATCTTCTACACATGCATCCACAGCAAATGCGGGATTTTGGAACAATATACACATGAATAACAATATAAATTTATAAACTTTTAGCATGTAAAATGTCCCATACTTCTGATATTTTCCGATACATAGATTCTTCCACAAAGGGACGTTTTCGGACGAAATGTAAAATGATAAAAATTAAGAAAAATAAAAAATAAATAAAAATGGTTGT
>Ga0310786_10010264_pt1 | contig 11793 bp, 16 predicted proteins | sample AusTroGonzalo_MG_FD_203881 | JGI IMG/M metagenome (GOLD analysis project Ga0310786, IMG submission 203881) | Bovine rumen microbial communities from tropical cattle in Woodstock, Queensland, Australia - Gonzalo_03 (v2) (version 2) | ecosystem: Host-associated > Mammals > Digestive system >... | reverse complement strand
TTCTTCGTTAAACTTCTGGGTACGTTTCGGACGGCATACATCTTCGGTACGGTTCGGATGAAGAGGAACCTCCACCGGCTTTTCTGGTACAAAGCTCAAGATATCCTTAATCGAATTGTACACAAGATTGCTGTAGGTGTTGTACTTGTCAGCAAAGCTCTTGAACTTTTCGGTGTCAACCGAAATACGAGTCTCACCACGGTCATCTGTCTTGACCTTGTCGGTGTTGTTAAACCATTCAGTATCTTTTCCAACCATGTTATTGAACATATCGGCGATTTCCGCAAGTTTCACAAACCCAGCAGACAATTCGTCTGCCAAGACCGTAGAAATCCATAGCTCGTTGGAGTCTTCAGCCACAGCCTGTTCATTGGCTTTCACGGTGTCCGCAAGTTCTTCGTCGCTGACGTCGTGTTCCTCAGCCATCTGGGAACGTGTCTCCAACGGCTTGATACGGTCAATGTTGGGCATTGGTGCATCGGATGCGGTATCTGGCGCATCGGTCGGCACATCATCTGGCGTATCGACTGCTTCGTTTTGGTTTTCACTATTTATGATAATGTCAAGGAGCTTGTCGTTTTCTTCAAGGTTACGGTTTGCCGAGCTGGCATAGATCATGTCTACAGAGCTTGGTGCTTGTGGAGCCGTCCATTTCTGGAATTCGGCTCGGTTCTGGTCGGAAAAGCGTTCTTCTGCGGGTGAATTTGCATGAAGATTCAGGTTGTTATCATTGAGTTGCGGTGCAGGACTCGTAATATTAGGGTCAACCGTAGGCAAGTTGCCGTACGTGATGTTGTTGAAGTGCTGGCGGTCGACCGAAGTAGTCGAGCATGGATAGGTGAACGGCTTGTTGAGACCGAAGTCGTTCATCTGGGGAAAGCTGATTTTTGAAACTGACATGCAAATTTCCTTGGTTAGTTTTTGCACTAAGGAAATTACGTCATTTTACTTTTTTCGGAACCGCCAGAACAGATACAATAGTACGCAACAGCAAAGAAAAGCGAACCCGTAGTTCGCATAAAGTGCGTATTGCCATACGCCGGTGGTGAGGTTGTTATCAAGTACGAACAGTCCGCAGCAGATATTTGCTACAAATGACATGATGACGAACAGAAGCGACGACCCCTCGGTCGATTTCTGGCTCCATATCTTTACTATGATAGGGACGTTGACAATAGCGAAAAGGAATGACCCTAATGCACCCAGATACGGAGCGAATAAGTGGAGAAGCTCTTTCATGTGTCGAAGTTTATAGAAAAAGGCCGTGCCGAAGCACGACCTTTCGGTTTAAAAATACCAGATTAGACCTTACCGGTAGAACCGAAACCGCCACGGTCTTCGCCGACCATCTTGCCTTCTTCGAAGACGATTTCCGGCTGGATTTCCATGATGCGGAACTGGGCAATCTTCTGACCCTTCTCGATCTTGGTGTCTTCCATAGCAAACACCGGCATCTTCCACCAGTCAGTCGGGCCGCAGTAGGAGTTGTCGACAACGCCGACGGAGTTCGTCTGGATGACGTGCCAGTTCTTGAACGTCGAGGAACGCGGTGCGAGGTGAGCCTCGTAGCCTTCCGGAAGCTTGATGGCGACGCCAAGGTTGACAAGATACGGAACGCCTTTAGGAATGACGACCGTCTCAGCGGAATAAAGGTCAATCCAGTTGCCCTTCTTCTCGATGGACAGACGCTTGACCGTGTCGTCAAGGTACTGGACGGTGAGTTTCAACGGTTTTTTCTCTTCTGCTGGGTTACACATTGGTACTGTTTCCTTTCTTTGAAGCAAAATCCTTGATTTTCTGAACGATTCGATATACGATTCCCGGCTTCTTCTCGGATTCCGGCTTCGGCGGAGCAGTAAGCTCTGCAATCTTGCTTGCCACGTAAGCTTCGCTGACGCAATGCTCGAGACCGTTATCGTCGATGATGAACTTGAAATCGCAATCGAACTTGAGGATAAACGACTTGTCAGATGTCACATGGTACAGATATGCTCGACGAAGACCAGTACGCTCGTCGAAATACCAGTAGCCGATCGGTTCAGTTCCACCACCAAAGTAGAGATAGTTAAGGCTGGTTCCCTCCGGCAGCACGCAATGGTCTGGGAGAACGCGTCTCTCGTATCGGCTGGACATCAGGTCGACAGTCTTCTTTGTCAGAGGCATGTGGAAAATCCTCAACGCCTTGCAAGTAATGGCGAAGTTCTCGCCAGCCAACGGCTCGAACTCGCAGAGGTATCTGCCTATGAAAATCTTGCTGTGCTGAACCGGGTCGAGCAAGGTCTGGCGGTGGATGGTCATGTCGTTGTACATGTTAAGAGACTTCGGATGGCTCTGCATGTACTCGAGCATCTCAGTTACGGTGATGTAGTCTATCTTGTCGTTCATGCCGAAAAATATAGCAACCGACCGTTCTAAATGCAAACGGCTGGCAAATGCCAGCCGGAATGCTTAAACCACCTTGACAAACTTGAGGAAGTAATCCCGGTTTGCATTGTAGTAGTCAGTCCAGATACCAGCAACCTTATCGAGAGTATCCTTGTCAGTCTTATCCATAGCAATTTTGTGGTCGTTATACGGAGAAGCAATTGCTACGTTCTCTTCGCCAAGGTCGGCGATAACCTCGTATTCGTTGCTCTTTCCAGCACGACCAACCCAATCGGTCATGAAAAACTTACCCCATCCTACAAGGGTCTGGTTACCGTAAAGCGTATTCGGTGTATCCATACCAGTATTAAATGACAAAATACGAAGCTTGCCAACGTATTCTGACCGCTTTAAACCAGCATTAAGCACGGCAATAGATGAATTAGCCCAGCATCCACCATCCATGTAGGACTGTCCATCCTTTGTGATTACATCAAAATAGGTCGGTGCTGAACAGCTCGTTAGAATAGCGAACGCCTTGTCCACATTCTTGTCGCCCAAGTCCCAGACCTTCTCGACGCTCTTGCCGTTCGTATGGGTCGTAGGGATGAAAATCGGCTTCTTGAAGTCGGACATCTTACCTTTGAATGTCTCGCCTAGCAACTTCTTGAGATAGGAGTTGTCGTAGGTCGGACATGACGGCGAAAGACGCTTGTACCAGGAATACTTGGTAAAGATTTTCCCGAGGTTCTTGTAGTAGAGGTCGAACAGTTCATGGGCGGACAAGCCTTCGTCGAGACCGGCCGCGATGATGGAACCGGTGGAAGTTCCTGCAAACGCGACGGCGAGGTCGCCGAGCTTCTTGCCGGTGTCCTGCTCTAGTCTGCACATGAAAGCAAGCGGACCGATGCCGAGTGCACCGCCGCCATTGACGCTGATAGCCATACACGGATTCATAAGATTCTCCAAAAATTCTTCTTATGAAGCTGTTTATCAGGCGTGCAAAAAAACAATTTTTATCTCAAAAAGAGCTATATTTATTTCATGGAATTAAGCTGTGGATTTATAATTTTCAAGAAAGGCACCGACATGGTTCTCGGTTGCCACCCGACCGGACATCACGGCGGTATCAACTCTATGGACATCCCGAAGGGTCACATTGAGAAAGGCGAGACACCGCTCGACGCCGCTAAAAGAGAGCTGAAGGAAGAAACTGGTCTTGTAATACCGAACGATGTCGAAATCCACGAGATCGGTCGCCGTCACTACCAGTCAAAGAAGAGTCTCCACCTGTTTTCCGTAGAAATGGACATAGACATCGACAGTCTCCACTGCGATTCCACTTTTGTAGACAGTTTCGGCAATGTCAAGCCGGAAAACGACCGTTACATCTGGACAAACAACCCGGACACCTTCTTCAAGAACATGTCGAAGCACGTCAAGGAAGAGATGTCTAGACGTGGACTTCTTCCTCGCACTTCGGCTTCTTGACGCCGTTGAGCTCGCGGTAACCTTGCACGATGCCGCGAAGTTCCGCTATTGTTCGCTTCAGCGACTCTACCGACGGCTCTCCGTCTATCCTTTTCGCGGAAATCACGTTGAAATATGAAATAACCGTACCCTTTCCGATCGTTGCGGTTATTTCATATCCGTTGTTCTCCAAGTCGAGAGCACCGTCGATGTGCCGGAACGTTTGTGCGAGACACGGTATTCCGAGCACGTTCGACCACTCTTCCATGCTCTTGGTAGTCTTCCAGTCTTCGGAATATCCCTTGCCGAGCTTTATATGGCTGTTTAGGCGTGCAACAGAATCGCCGAGGTCGAAATCTACCGTGAAGAACACTTGCTTTGTATAGCTGTCGTAGCTCGCACCGACTAGCTGTCCGGTCATTTTCTGACCTTTCATTTCATCAGGTATGTCATATCTTATGGCTTTCATGACTTTAAATATATAAGATATGTGTTCTAGACTCAATCATTGACATACTCCCACGGCTAAAGCCGTGGGCTTTCAGTAATACCAGACGGCGTTCATTTCCTTGAGCTTTGTTCCGTCCTTCAACTCGATATCCTTACCCCGATAAGACTCGTACACGACATCCCAGTCATCGTACTTATACGTGAAATTGTCAGTATAGTATTCAAGCATGGCAAATGAATACGGCGTATAGTCGAAGTCGATCCATAATATGAATTCCGTGACAAAATCATAGGACTCGAGAAGTTTCGCATATAGTTCATCGGTCAGTCCGTCACGGTGATCCGTGATATACTGTTCTCTACCGCCATCACCATATTCACTCGCAAGATATTCAGGATGGTGCATGAGCCAATTTGCCATAACTGGATCGATGTACTCGATGTCGGTATTGTATTTATGTGCGACGGCGTATTCTCGGGCCTCGTCCACGTGCTTGTTGAAACGAGCAACGACCTCATCAAGCGTAATCAAAGTAGCCTGATAAGGACTCTTGTATGAAGCCTGGTCTGCAAACAGCTCGCCGTTGACGAACTTCTGGTAATCCTCGTCGTTGGCTACCACCATGCAGTGGCACGACGAGGAATTAGTCTCGAATGTAGAATGACGTATGGTTTCCATCAGCCGTTATACCCATAGTAAGCGAATGCGACCACTTCCTCGCCACCGAAATAGCCTCTTCTGATATCGGTCTCGTAGTTACGCTCGATGTCCTCGACCGTGATAAAGTCGTTGCGACTGAGGAATTCTCTGACATAGCAAATGTTTTTTAGTAGCGTTTCGTCCGACGTTGGATGGGAATCGCTGAGAAATTCGAGACAGCTCACGAACTGTTCGACACTCATGATATCACGAACACGGTCTTCATGTCCAGCCATGATGAGTTCGGCATTGGTCTCGCCCTGCTGTTTCTTGTACAGGTCGTACATTTCCTGGGTCGTGACTATAGTGTAACCGTTGTCATTCCAGTAGTATAGTCCAGCGTTGAACTTTTCGTAAGCGTCGGCAGACATCAACGCCATCGCGTGCATCGAGCTGGAATTGGTCTCGAATGCTCCTAGTCTTAAAGATTCCATAGAAACCTCCTTAGTGGTTATCGTTGTCGGTGTGAATTACGGATTTACCAAAAACGAAGTGGTATAGCGAATCCGGGTCTTCCTTAAACATCAAGGCAAGACGCTGTACGTCGTCTCTCTTGACGCTCTGGTGGTCGATGTAGCCGACTGTATGAGCGGTTGCACGTTCCTCCCACGGATCCTTTTCGAAGTAGATAGCCGGCTTCTCAGTCCAAGCGTCCTCGTTGAAGTCGACAGTAACCCCATGATTGGCAAATACACGCTTGATTTCGTCAAAGACGGACTTGCGTTCCTCCGGGCTTTCGCACATGTAGCTGTATGCGATAAGGGCATAGTTCATCTTCGTCAGCGGTTCGGTAAGATATTCCTCCTCCCATCCGAAGTCACCTTCGCCTAGAACCTTGAAATAGAGTTCGTCCTGGTCTTCGGCTTCATCGTCTTCAAAAGTGATGCTGTGACACGACGAGGAATTGGTCTCGAATGTACCTTTACGCAAAGATTCCATATTACCACCCCTGCGTAGTCATCTTCAGCAAGTCTGCAATGTTCTCGTTGCCGGTAAAGTCATACCGCTTGTCTAGAGCTGCCGTACTCATTCGAGCTACCTTCATGTTCGGAACGTCGATATACATGGTCGAACACGTGATTCTGCCTTCAGCGTCGAAAACGTCGGTATCGCTTCCCTGGAAGAGCATGTTGAAACGTTCGTCGGATATATCTAGCACGGTCTTTGGGTCGATCTGTTCAATGCCGAGACAGTCGAACGAGATGAGCTTGGTTTCCTTCTTGAGTGTAGGCAAGTACTCCTTGAGCCACTGGATGTTAGCCTTGATGGAGTCGCTACGGTGTTCGAGAAGGCTGTGACCGCGTCGCAAGTCCTTGTAGCCGAGCACAAGCATCTTGCGGTTCTTCACGAACGGTACGTCTTCCGGTGCGAAAATACCGGCAATGACATGGATTACGACGTTCTTGCCGAGCTCGTCGATGATAGCCTTGTCAGTCTCGTTAGTCGAGTCGGTCAGCGATATTCCGATTCCGTGTATCAAATTATCGCTGACCAGTCGTAGTAGCATTTCCCGGTATTTCTGGAGGTGTCTCTGGTTTACCGTAAGGTTTGCCACGACTTTCTGCTCTTTCAATACCTGGAGCATCCATAGTAGGTCTGGATGAGCTAAAGCATTTCCGCCGCCGACAGCAGCTTCGGTACCGGCATGCAACGAGCGGAAAACAGGCTCCATGCGTCTCAGGTCGCCGTGCTTTCCGTTAACGGTCGAATTCTCGTGGCAATATGCACATCCGCCGTCACACTGGTCCGTTATCTTTATATCGAAATTCTCGGGAAAGTCGAAGTAGAAGTGGTCTTGGTCATCCTTTACCCAGACGTTCTTTCCTTCCTTCTCCTCCCAGTGACCGGTGGCACGGTGCTTCGTACCGTCGTCGAAAAGGGTAACCGAATGATTACCGTTGATATAGTGTCCCAGCAGATGGGACCCGATGAATAGTGATAGTTTCTTCTTGTCCATGCAGTTAAATATAGCATGGTGCCGTAAATATATCAAATATAGGAAATGCGATACCAAATGTACACATATTGAGTACAGAACAGAAATTTCTACTATTTTGTCATGTCTTACAAGTGCTGTTTTCCCGGCTGCAACTACGAAACCAACAGCCGTTCGCTTATAGAGTTTCACCACATCCACCCGAGAGAACTGTTCGTACAGCACAGCTCGCGTGTCACCATTCCTCTGTGTCCAACCCACCACAAGCTAATCTACCATCCGGACGCCACATCCGGACAGCATGCAGAGAAGTTTGACGAGTCCATGATAGTCAAGCTGGTGACGAACTCCAACAAGGGCAAGTGCGTCATCTTCGAGGACATGCATGGGAAAGAGTACACTTCGTATCTGGACGACATTCCGGACGAGACCATCTACTTCATGTCGTGGGACATCATCAACGGCATCGTATCTGGCGGAGCCGAGTCTATGGAAGAAGCCGTCCTAGACCGTGTAGAGCGTGACGGCGTATTCGACAACGGTGCGGTAGTATATTACCGAGCCGGTAAGGAAACCCAGGCAAAAGAAATGCTCGCGAACCACATCGCAGAGTATATGAAAAAGGCTAAGTCGGAATTCGACCTAGCCCTGGAAAAGGCGAGAAACGACTGGAAGCACTTAAAACAAGGGCTTGGCACCGTTGCCGTAGTTGGCGGCAAATAGAGCCTTCTTCTGCGGAGCTGCCGTCTCGACGGTCGGAACTCCGTCCGGAATGGTATCGAGAACGCCGTCGATGTAATCGACCGGAGACTTTCCAGACGTAGACAATCCCTTGACCTTTGTAAGAATCGTACGAACCTTTGAATCCTGCATATAATCCTCTTGGTAGGTTATATGCAGTTTATCATTTACGGTACTTTTTAAGCATTTCCTCGACCCATAGGCTATCAGTTCTGAACTGTTCCCACATGTCTGGGCATCCAAGCTTTTGGATGTATTCGCATCGTCCATATATCAGCTGCTGACGTCGGTGTGAGAGGTCGTATGTATAGTCAGCAAGTCCGGCAAACGTAAAAATGTTTGTGTATATCACAAACGCGATGATACTACCTACAATCGTCCCAGACAGCCAAATCGACCATGCCGGCATCTGGTCATAATACAGCTTCTCTTCGCGACGGTGACGGAACGCCCTTATCGAAAACACTAGCGTCACTACGGCAAAGACTATCAAGACGTACATAATGACCATCTGGATGTTGTAATTCTGCTCCAAAGTGAAATGGTTCACAGTTCGTACTCCTTGCTTGCGGATTTACGGTTCTTTCCGATATAGCGTACGGCGTAGAACAAGTCGCCTACGGTATACTTGAAGCTGTCGCCCTTCTTAGTGCGGTGAAGTCGCATGATGCTGTAGATGTTGCCGATATCGGCAAGTGTGATCACCTTGCGACGCATGTACCAGTACATCGGGCGGAACTTCCGTGACGTGAAGTCGGTCTTGTCGCCATCGCTACGGAGACTGTTGAGACGCCTTCCGTATATGTACGGTTGAGGAAGACCAATCTCGATAACCTCGTCAAAGCGTTCGGAACGCTTGATGATGGCGTTGTTCAGCGCGGACGGGTTGTTCATCGTCGCAATAAGGGTAAACGTCTTCCTCGGGTTCCCGGCGTCGTCATATTCGCCCGGACAGATAATGTGCAAGTCGGCAAACAGCTGTATCAGGCTCTGGTTGCTTGAATTAGACTCGTCCTTGCTCGATATGCACTTGTCGAAGTCGTCAAGCATTATATAGATGTGCTTCTGCGGAATCGCTTCTAGAGCCGCCGAAATCGATTGGCGGAATTCATACGTCATGCCTTCTGGAGGGATTAGCGGCCAGAGAATGACCGAGTCGGTATCGTCGCGGATAATCTTCGACATGATGTAGGTCTTTCCGGTTCCCGGAATGCCTACAAGGGCGTAAGAACGCGAGCAGTGCTGAGACTTTCCGGAGTCTACGATACGGCGTACAAGGGCTTCCGTACGCGAATCGAACACGTCTTCGGCTTCTCTTCGTAACTTCTGACGCTTCAACATCGGCGAGAACATGTGCGTGCCTACACACAGCATGGTAGACTTAAAGTCGATTACCGCAAACGGGAAGGCACGAATGCTTGCCGACATGGCTCCGTAGCTGAAATTATCGACTTTGCCTCTGTACATCACATGAAACGGAATCCGGTTCGGATAGATTCTACGTGACGATATATCCGATCGATCCGCCTCCGTACTGACTGACAACACTACGTAAGAGTTCAGCTCTACCGCGTCAAGAATGATGACGAAGTTAGACGATAGCGTCGTGCGAATAACGAGCGAACGCTCGTCGCATTCGATTGGATGGCTCATGTACAGTACACGGGCATTCACCGTTTTGATTCGTTCGCCGTCGTTGTTATGAAATGCCGGAGAATTAAGCTCTATCACAGAACCGACGGATGCACCCACGAACGCATTAAGGAACATCGTTCCCAGATTTACGTTTTCAAACGTTACGCAATAGTAATCGCTCGGCTTCAGACAGCAGCTCTTGGCGTCCTTGAGTATCTTGGCGAGGTTTGCTGCCGTAGACATATCGGAACTGAACTCTATCTTGTCAGCGATTTCGTCGGTCATCGAGTCCAGGAGGCAGAGGTTGCGTATAGTGTTTGTGACCGCGTGAATAGGCGTATTCGGCACAATCAGCGATACGATGGTGTCGAGAGCGTATAGATACTCACCGGCTACATACGGCACAAAGCTCTCGAACGCGACCTTGTAACCGCGTGCGGCGTAGCGACGCTTCAAGTCAGGAATACAGAAGATAGTATCGAGAAGACGCTTGAAGCTCGGCTTGTTCAGCCACAGTTCGGGCAAGTTCTTGACCGTGTCCTTGATTTTCTTGATGGCGTCGGAATAGTCCTTCTTTTCCGGTCCGCTTTCGGCGGTTTCTGCTACTGGTTGATTACTCATATTCTGTCACGTCGGAATGTACTCTTATGTAAAGTGCGATAACGATACGGACAGCCATGACGATGTAGAGCACCGTCCTGACCGTCTTGAAGACGCTGGTTATGGATTTCTTAATCGCCATAGCAGCAGTCCGGAATGTAGAGGTTTTCGTTGGCATCTTCCATGATGTAGTGGTCCTGGTTCTTGGGCTTGCCAACAGCATTGAAGAACGTGCCGGCATTGAACGTGCTGGTAATGAGGTGGAGACCGCTCTTGGACGGAATCTTGCCGTAAATTGTCGGGACCCGGACGATACCGGCCTTTTTGTCCTTCACGGCGCACTGGCTCTGGATAACAGATGCGAACGTGTCGGCAATCGCGTCCATAGACTCGTAACCCGGCTTGTTCGCGTCAACCATGTCGGCGTCGATGTCGATAATCCACTTTCTCGTCTCGGTGTCTTCGGTGTTTGTCTTGCCGAGAGCACTGCTGTAGAGCTTGTGGGACGAGAGGATACGCGGAAGACCGAGCGTGGTATCGCCGGACCGAATCATCTTGCGGAGGACGCGGTTGATTTCGATCTGGATAGCGGCTGACTCGATTGTCGTTCTGAGGTTGGCGTCCATCGTGTTCCTCTGGTTGAGGCGGATCATGACACGAGCCTTGTTCGCCTCAGCCATCTGCTTCATGAGCGGATATTCGCTGTCAAACTGTTCCATGTTGTGGATATGGAAGTCACGTATGATACCTTCGTAGTCGGCACCGTCCTTCTTGCGTTTCATGACTTGGACATAGTAGACGTCACCTTCGATTTCCCAGTGCATCAGTTTCTTGATAAATTCGCTATTGTCAACCATTTTATATCTCCTTCAGAAGCTTGTCTTCTATGATTGTCCAAGGAATCAAGTCCTTGGCGAACTCGAGCCGCCATTCCATCTCCGTGTCGACGGTCGTATCCTTGTCGACGATGATACGGTAGATGTCCGTAAAGATTCCGCGTTCCGTATTGAACTCGACGGTAACCTTTCGCAACTCTTTCTTTGTTTTTTCTTCTTTTTTCTCTTTTGCCATGCCAAAAATATAGCAACGTGCATGCAAAACGTCAATGAAATAAAGGGAACCGGTCGCCCGGTTCCCTCATTAGGACACACGAAACTTTTAAGAGTTCAAGAACGGCTCCATGTCGGCATCCGGCTCAATGACCGACTCGATTACGCTGATCGTATAGTCGTCGATTTCCTTGACCGTGTAGTCGTCGGCTCGGAGATTCGAGTTGGCGAAGAGTACATGGACTTCGTCGACAAGCTTCTCGGCATAGGTGAGGATGTCGTCGTACTTCCATCCGCCATTCTTGATGTTGAGAAGGAAATCACGTTCATGCCTACGGTTGACTATGACCTTGTGGCACATGGCGATGTCACGAGCCGTATGGAGCAGACGCACGCAGTGCATCATGTTCTTGGCGTCGTAACCCTGCCCGTGTGCCAGCGTCGTCTCGTAGCGTTCCGGATTTCTCTTCTTCTCCCATACAAGGAACTCGGCATGCTCCTTGCAAGCCTTCGAATAGGCGTTCTTGTTGTAGACCATGTAGCCGAGAACTGGTTTGCCCTTCGGTATGGAGTTGAGCTGTATGTCACCGCTTGTCTCTTCGTTACGAACGATGCCGTAAGCCCAACGCCAATCGTGTTCGTCGAGGTTCGGGACATTTCGCTCCGATTTGGGCTGACCGTAGATGGCGTAACCCATGTCGATATGGTCGATTGCAGCCAGCGTGTACCACTTCTGGTCATTGCCATAATCGTCGTCCTTGTGGGTCTGGATCCACTCCTTGAACGGTATTGCAACACCACGACCCTCGATTGCGAGGACATAGCAATAGTCCAGAACCTTCGGCTGG
>Ga0310786_10010261_pt1 | contig 11798 bp, 13 predicted proteins | sample AusTroGonzalo_MG_FD_203881 | JGI IMG/M metagenome (GOLD analysis project Ga0310786, IMG submission 203881) | Bovine rumen microbial communities from tropical cattle in Woodstock, Queensland, Australia - Gonzalo_03 (v2) (version 2) | ecosystem: Host-associated > Mammals > Digestive system >... | reverse complement strand
TTCGTTTGATCCAAAGCAACTCGGAGGTAAGCCGAAAAAGAGCATGACAAAAGATACTGCACTCGACGGTTTTTCTCCGGTCGCTTTGCAGCTGTCCGCTCAATAGTCAGCTGTTGTTATTCAGTTGTATCCACTCCCTGGCATTGAGCCTTCCTTGATCGGAGGAAGTACCAAAGGTGGTTGATAATGAAAAAGCCCGACTGACTGAACTGATCCAATCAATCGGGCTTCTATCCGGGGCGTAAAAAAACGACCTAACGAACATAGCCAATCCTATAATCGGATTAGTTCCAGTCCGTTAGGTCATTCCACTACTTACAATGACTCTTTCAACGTCCTATTCCTCGCAGAGTCGGGCGGTCAGGGTTTCATAGATCCTGCTGAATCCGCCTCGTCAGTCTGCTTCGGTTTTAATAAAAATGTGTATTAAGTTTTCAGTTGCCGGCTGCTTTCTTCATATCCACCGGCGGTTCGTCTGTTATTACGGATAACACTCTGCCATCTAAGACATCGACCGAGACCATTTTCTTGCAGTTCTGGCAGAACACCTCGACACTGCTACCGATCTTTGCCCTGCAGAGTTTTTTTCCGCAAATCGGACAAGTTCCATAAAGTCTTTTTTCCATAAAAAACTCCTTTATCCCTCACACGTCCACACTTGGGATTTACCAACATCCTTGTGCGGTTGGGATAGTCCAACACTGATGTACGGCACGTGGCGAGATCTTCATTTGTGCTTGGTGAAAAAATCAACCTTCCGCAGGACGCAATTCCGCGCTCTTCCCAGTCAAGGGATAATTAAGTATCGGCGCTTTAAACAGCCTCATATATTTTGGTAAGCCTACTACTTGTCCGCAAGATTCGCATTCCATCCATCCCCCGGTTTCGTCCAGGTTCAGGTTCTTGTTCATCGCCCTGCATATGGGGCATTCCACATTATAATGGTTCATCTTTTCACCTCCCGTTCCGTGATTTCCATATCGTATATGTTGTCGAAATAAATCTTCAGATCGCCCAAGCAAAGCACCCGATAGATCTTGTCGATGCGCGTGATAACTCCCTCGGACTCAACATTGTGGAAGTTGAAGTAATGCGACACCCAAACGCGCATCCCTCTATCTGCTTCCGTAAGGACGCCGGAGATCTTCTGCTGGACTTCTTCCGACACGCCGTGTTTCTCTACTCGGCTATGTCTTTCTTCTCGTTCCAACAGTGCCTCTTTCAGTCCTTTCATCGCATCGAACGCCATGAACTGTTTAGCTCTTTCTTTTCGGGTCATCATACCCTGCTCTGTGTCCTCCGATCATTTCGTTGCGTTCCCGTTGGGTAGCCCCCTTCATAAAGTTTGTACCTCGTAGAATCGCATTTTTACCGAATCTGTCCTTGATTTCAAGTACCGCTCGTTCCTGTGCCTTTTCCTTTTCCACTTCCTCGAAGTTGGTGAAAAGGTCATAGCCCTCACAGCCTTCATCGCAGACATCATCGAAACATAACCCTAACCGCCGTATAGGCATATTCCTGTTTACCTTCGCCTCGTATAACCGCTCCACATAGGGGCAGATTTTCGAGAACAGCGCCGTGGTCTCCACCATCCTTGCACTCCCCTTCGCGGGTTCAAACTCATCGTGTGAGTATCCGACAAAGAAGGAAACGTGATGGGTTATAACGTGCCGCCTCATCATCTCCAGGCATCCGTGCTGCACCATCTCAATGAGGACTGTCTTTGCCTCTTCGTAGGTGTAGTCTTTCGGAAGTATCTGTGAGAACGATACCGATTGCGACTTTCCTTTGTACTCCTTAATGTCGGAAATCAAGCACGGCTCCCTGCCCCACGCATGGTCGTAAAGCAATTCGTAGTTGATACCGAACAGTCGATGTAGCAGTTCCACCGGGGCGTTGGCTACTCCACGCATCGTTACTATTCCGTATTTCGCAAGGCGGTTTGCCGTTCCTCTTGCAATCATCCAAAAGTCCGTAATTGGGGTATGATCCCAGAGCGTCCTTTTGAACTCCTCCTCATCAAGGTAGCCCATATGGTCAGGACTGTGTTTTGCTGTTATATCAAGTGCGACCTTGGCTAAAAACAGATTCGTTCCTATTCCAGCCGTTGACGGGATCTGCTTTCTGTTGGCGATCTCGTTCATCAGCATCTTTGCCATCTGTTTCGCGGTCATATTGTACATCCGCAGGTAATCCGTGACATCGATAAACGACTCATCAATGGAGTACACGTGGATGTCGGCGGGGTCAAAGTAGTCGAGGTATATATCGTATATGTCTGCGGCATAGTCGATATACAGTTGCATCCTGGGGAGTGCAATCTCGTACTTTATCCCCTTGGGTATCTCAGATAACCTACACCTGTTCTTTACCCCCTGCGCTTTCATCTTCGGGCTGATAGCCAGACAAAGAGCATTCTTGCCTCTGCTTTTATCAGCCACCACCAGGTTGGTCTCGAACGGATTCAGTCCCCTTTCCGCACACTCGACCGAAGCATAGAAGGTTTTCATATCGATACATAAGAATGTGCGATTTTTCGTTTCCATGCTCCGTCCTTATCTTGGGTCTTTGATTATCTTCGACACAACTCCCTGTACTTCCAACTGATCTACGAACATATCCTGATAGGCTTCGTTCTCCGGGTGGAGATAATACCGTCTTGCACTCTTGCTGTACATCAGTCGCTTGAGCGTGGTTTCGTTCTCGACCAGCGCGACAACGATCTGTCCGCTCTCCGCTTCCTTCTGCCGCTTAACAAGGATGAGGTCACCTTCTTCGATTCCGGCGTTGATCATTGAATCACCTTTCGCCTCAAGGAAGAAGAATTGACCAGGTCCGACAAAGGAACGAGGTAGCCTGATAAAACCACGGTTCTCCTGCTGCGCTTCTGCAAGCGGTCCGCAAGAGATGCTCCCGACCAACTCGATATTCGTTGAAGCGAGGTCGCACTCGAACCCCACAGATTCATATCGGTTGGATGTGCCGACCACAAGTTCTCCTTCCTCCACAAGGGCGGTCAAATACTTATGAGCCGTTCCGATTGCGATATCACACGCCGCCACGACATCTCTGACGGTCGGACCTCTACCATTGTTATTGCAGAACTCCTCTACATACTCTTTTATCGAGTTGAGTAAGTTGGCATCTTTGGTACGCATTGTTCTGTTCCCCCTTTTCTATCGTGAACACTTGTTCGTGATAGCCAAATTTATTATATTGCATCCGAATGCCATTGTCAATAGGAAAAAGTCACGAAACCGCGACATCTGAAATAAAAAAACTGTCACAAAATTTGCAATCCGCCGCCTCGATGTGATATAAAAAGAACCCCGAGATTTTCACATCCCGGGGAGTCTTTTTTTTAGTGAACATCATAATAATTATAGAAATCAGGTAGTTTAATATTTGGCACCCATATATTATCTTTTTTCCATCCCAAGTTGCCTTCGATTTGATACATGGTAAGAACTACTCTTCCATTAAAGCTATCACCTAATGCTCTGTCATTGGGGGACAATAATGAACCGGTCCCTTGTGTAACCGCTCTTTTTCTTCTAACGATAAGAACACCTTGTTCCATAGGATTATTAGCAAGAATTGCTTTCATTACACCTTCAAAAGCAACCATATTGAAATCTTCCGAAGGAATGATATGTGACAGAATCTGCAAAATCATTTTGACGCTTACTTGATAATGCCCCGTAGATTCAAAACCACTCAAATCACTTGTTAACTTTTCTACACTGTCATTATCAGGGTCATTCGGATAATAGTTGGTTCCACCTGTCACAAGATCTACCATTTTCATATCGATAACATTCTTCCTCGTCGGATTAATACCCTCTGGGTAGAATAATTGGATTTTATCGATTCCTCTCTCCACTTGAGAAATGATAGAATTGTTTCCTGCATTTATATCAGCAAAAAGTTTATATAGGGTTTTTGTTAAATATACCTCCATTAACCCTGGGTCACGATCATAGCCAAACATCCTTGAATGCTGCCACATCGTATCAGCCTGCGGTTTCTTGGCCGTTCTTGTATAATAAAGCGTTTGCAATTTAGGGAAAGTTACGCCTCGACCGAGGACGTTCCCGCCGATTACTACATTGCATCCGGAGTTATACTCCCCTTCCGAGATGCTGGTGTCGGCATTCATGACCAATACTTTTATTTGTTTTTTGGAAAGCATTTCCCTTATAAACTCGTAAGAAGTTTCAAAGGGAACCTTCTCCGCCTTGGTTGGATTTATAGATTCCCAAGCATTTTTTAAACTATTGATAAAAGCAGGGTCATTTATTGAACTTTCCATCCGACATAAAATATCGGTTATCTTCCGTTGTGCAGTTGTATGCGAGGCCTTTTTAACCCCTGGATGAATAACAAAATTACATACCTTCCCGCCCGTTAGGTGAATTTGCGAAGATACGACAAGATGGTGAAGCGTTGCCTGATAAAGACCAACATCCGAATCAACTGCTTCTTGATCAATAAAATGAATATGGCTTTTATCATCTCCGAAGAAGAACTCACCACCAAGATAGCCATTCCCTGGCGCAAAATAACATGTAAACGAGGGTCTGAACCCTGAAATGGAAGATTGCAACAGTAACGCTTGCGGAGTTCCTGTTACTTGCAAATAAACGCTACCAATAGAGGCATCTCGAATGTTTGACAAACGAGAATTAATAGTTGAGACGCGTTGAGAGTTAACAAGCGTATTAGGAGATGCAGCATCCGCCTCGTCATCTACAACAAAAAGAGAGTTTCCCTTGACAAACGAAGATGAAGCCAATGTATTATACCATTGCAAAAGAACTTTTGAATTCTTTTTTAACACAATAATTGCAGGCTTTTTCAATTGATTATCAACGAATTTTTGTTTGTCTAATTCTCCACAAATGCAAAAACCACAATCGGACAAATCCTTAACGACTCTTTCATAAGTCTGCGTTTGCAATGTAACACTATCCGTTGTTAGCAAAATAAAGATAGGAAATGAATAATCCGCGGCGGCACACATTATACCAAACATTTGAGCCGTTTTCCCAGCTTGGACATTTCCGAACAGTAATCCTATCTCGTGATCAGCAAAAGAAAAGGAGTCAAGATAGTCACCACTAAAGTCTTTTGCGGTCTTCTCAATAGAGTCCGCCATATCGCTGTTGCCACGGCTTTTAATAATGTCAATATATTTCTTTAAGTATGATTCCATATTTTTCCACCTTATTTCACATTGTTAGGAAGGAACGACAAAAACCACACATCCCTCATTATACCATTATCATCAGCAAGTTTATTAAGAGTTTTTGTTATCGAAACGGAAACACGACCGTACTTTTTCAGTTTCTGATAGGTTATAACGCCTTTGCATTTTTTATAAATATCCGCCTCTTGGACATTAACGTTCTGTAAATCTGTAGCCGGGGAATCAACCGGTTCAATAAAACCGGCAGCAACAAGACGACCTTTTAGCCAATATCCAAGAATTTTTAAATCCCTGTCTGATTCAAGATTTTTACTATAATCGCCAGATACATGCATTAGGAATTTCCATCCGTCATCGGTTATAACGAAAAAAGGAACATCCTTTAATGGATAATTCTTATTTGAAGTTGTAGTGCTGGACACAATTATTTCTGTTTCCCACCAGCCTCTTTCTGTTACCACTCCAGTTTTCGTATTTAACCGCCCCTTGGCATAACACTTATTTATGTTGGACTTCATAAAATCCTGGTTTGACCCTGGAATGCCTGGTACCTTTAGAGGAATATCAAATGTGATTTGGGTTTGCGCCAATTTATATGTTTCAACATCTGCCGAAGATACTTTAGTTACGCCTTCAACCCCATCTAATTTGCTATTTTCTTCGTGAATAATAGTAGCGTCTGTAACGAGAAAAAGAGGGGTCGAAATTGGCGTGGAAACGACACTCTGTATGTGTTTCGCTAACTCCTGACAATCGCCTTGATCTTCCGAATAAGATGAAATCTCATACTGACGCAGATTTCCTGCATCTGCGGTCAATGCGCCAAGATTGTGTGAGCCTACTATTGATGAAATTGGCTTATTATCCTTGAAAAGCACATAAACTTTCCCGTGATACTTCATAGATTTAGTAACGCGTATTTCGCCCACTCCGCTTTGGCGCCACTCTTCATCTATTTGTACTGCTGTATTATAAATGCTTTCAGGAAATCCCTCAATGTAATACATGCCAAGAACAAGAACTATTCTCTTTATTTTACTCTCTTCGACTATTTTTTGTAATTCAAGCAGAGAGTTTTTTGATGCATAGCCCGTAGCAATATAAAGAGTATCCGCCTCTTTGGCTTTTTTATTCAAATATGCTGGAAGAGTAAATCGATCTTCCGGTACCTTTAACGGTAAAACATTAGAATATAATATCGGCATTTACGATCCCTCTCTTATTGTAAATTCAAAGATTTTACTAATGCTTCTGCGATTCTATTAATAACAGTGACACAGACTGAGTTCCCCGCTTGTTTATACAATCTTGCATCGCTTTGATTGCTCGGCAACTTAAATGATTTCGGGAAACCTTGTGTATTGAAGCATTCTCTCGGAGTCATTTTTCGGATACCATATTTAGTCTTTACAAGACACACATTATGCCCACCTTCGCCTTGGTTGGCGGTAAGAGTAGGAACAACCCCAGACTGGTTTTTACGAACATACTGTCTGCGCCATTGATATATTGCAGGGTTATTAATGTCATCATCTGCCATTGCATCGCAAATGGCAACAAAAATACTATCCTTATATTTTCCCGGGGTATAATAATACCTATCATCTACCCTTGCATCAAAATCGATGATATCTTTTACCGAACTTGTGAGAGGAATTTTTTCTGGCCAGGAAAACCGTTCATAATCATCTTCTTCACGAAAAGCAATAATATATATTCTTTCTCTGTTTTGAGCTACATTACCATATTCCATTGCATTTAGCACTTTATGTGTGTGCTTATATCCAAGCGCATCGAGTTGATTACAAATCACGCGGAAGGTGTTTCCATTATCGTGGCTTACAAGATTTTTTACATTCTCAAAAAACGCGATCCGAGGTTTTTTATCTTTTAGGATTCTAACAAGTTCAAAGAAGAGTTCGCCACGCCCTTTTTCATCCTCAAAACCTTTTCTTAATCCAGCAATAGAGAATGCCTGGCAAGGGAACCCTGCAAGCATTACGTCAAAGTCCGGTATGTCAGAACTCTGGACTTCGTGGATATCTTCTATATCAACCTTTATGGTATGATTTAGCTCAAAGGTCTTTGCGGGAAACGAATCAAATTCATTTGCATAAACTGTCTCAAAGACTCCCGTTTTCTCAAACCCAATATCAATACCACCTACACCAGCAAAAAACGAAGCACATTTCAACATATCCTTTTTCCTTCCTTTAATCCTTAAATATTTGCACTTTTTCCGCTTTTGACCCATTCATCTATCTCTGATAGCTTGAATTTCCACAGTTTTCCTATTCTGTGCGCGGGAATGTTTGTTTTCTTAATCCAATTACGTATAGTATCTTTCGTTACCCCCAGATAAATAGCTACTTCAGCTATTCCAACCCAGGTTTCATTCGTTTGATCATTCTTCATAGCAACCTCGCAAACTTTTAATATGCTTTTTTTATTATAGCATAAAAACGCAGTTTTTTCAATAGTTTCGTGGTAATTGATAGGATTTTATAGTAAAAAAAGCCTCTATTGTTTCTCAATTTTCAAAACCCGTTTTGCGATGAAGAGACCACACGAAACAATTATCGTTGGAACACCTAATGACAAAGCAATAATCCCGGCTGGAGTAAAATATCCAAGCACCTTCTTTATTTCAAGTATCGCGGGAAGGTTTACCCATATAGCTTTTGCAAAAGCGCCTATAAGCCCTGTCACCGTTTGCCATAATACCGACAAAATCTGTAGTATAATAATTAATCACCCCCCTGGTCTTTTTTATAACAAGTAAGAGACTCCTTTAAAAAGTCTACGTATTGATCCGCTATTTTCTGCGGTCCGATAATTTTGAGCTTTTTACCAAAAGCACAGCACCACGAGAAAAAGACCGGACTTAATTGGACTTCAGCCCAAAAGTGGATTTTTTCAAGCCCAGCGCTGACAATTTTAATATCATCGCCGAACGCATCAAAGATCGGATCCAAGATGCTCTTGTCTGCCTCGAAGGAAATTCTCTCCGGCTCCCCGGCATACATCCCGAAGGCCTGTTTGCGGTGACGGATGACATCGAACTTCTTTACTTCCTCGGTTTCGTTTATATCCTCCCCGCTGGTTTTTACCGACTCCATACGGTCCACGCGATACGCAGCGAGGTTGCCGTGCTTGTCATCGTAACAGACGAGGTAGTACTTATCATCCGCGAAGACAGTCGCAACCGGGTTCACCAGGTAGGACGCGCCTTCTTTCCGGTAGACCTTGCGATGCTTCTCGTCATAGTCGAAGTAAGTGAAGGTAATCTTCTTATGGCTGTTGATGGCGGTGGCTATCTCATCTACCGAGTAATAGATATGCTCGTTCGTTCCCTTGGTCGAATTAAACTCCACGATGTTTTGCTTCAACACCTCACCTGCTCTACTCCCGGCAAGCCTGGCGATCTTATCAACCAGTTCCTTCGTCTTCTTCTCGGTGATGAACGATGCAGCCTGGACGGCATCCATCAGGATACGGATCTCGGGAATATCGAACTCGCGGTCAACGACATAGTATTCGTTGGTGGCGGCGCGGTTGCACATAACCTCATACCCGAACTCATTCAGCGCCTTGATATCGTTATACAGTGTCCTGCGGTCGCACTCGATTCCACCTTCTTTCAGTTTCGCCAAAAGAATAGTGGTAGGCATCGGGTGATTCTCATCCGACTCCTGTTTCAGTATTTCCCATATCCGCAGCAAGCGGACTCTCTTCACGTTTTCCTTATCCATTTTTCAATCCTCATCGATAGAGTAAAACATCTCTATTTGTCCCTTGTTATTCTATATCTTTCGTATCACTTTTTTTATCCGGTCAATCGAACAAGGAAGTGCTGCCGCCGTGCACGCGCCTTTTGAAACGACAATTGCTTCTCGTTCCTCATTTTGATACCCGAAAGGAACTACAACTCGATCTCCTATTTCAACAGACAATCCGTTCGTAAAATAGTAGTAATTGGGTGAATTTGGATAATCAAAGATTATCTGACAGAATTCATAAACCGTTTTCTGATCGGCTTTTTGCGCGGTTAAATGCGCTCGTTCATTTTCTTTCGCTTCTTCATATTCTATTCTCCGTTCGTTTGTGCCGGCATATACGTCATCATCGTCCGAATCGGAGTCTTCGTCTTCTTCCTCGTAAGCAATATCCTCTTGCAAACGCGTTAATGCTTCATCTATCTCTTTTAGCACCTTAGTGCCTCTGATTCCGATCCCATCTACAATCGAACGGATCTTTGTAAGCATATCAAACGTTTCTTTATCAGAAAGATCTTCGCACCACTTGACAGAATACACGACGCTCAACCATAGTTTCCCGATATCCACCTCACTATATCTGCCCTTTTGCCCTTCAAGAAACGCGTTGTATGCCTTCATTGCGCCGTCAAAGTCCTTACTTAAACACAATTTGCTTATATAGGCTTCGGGAAGGTCTATCTCGTGTTTGGTCATAACGCCATCATAAAATGCCGCTTTAAGAAACGCTTCCGTTTTCATCTGCTCTTGCAAATAAGGATCTTTCCCGAAATTTTGAATTAAGGGCAAAAGCAAATAGCCTCTGCAACGATATGAATTCCTACACGCAAAGCCATCGACTTCATCCTTGAAAAACTCTTGGGGAAAACTCTCCCAAAGCCAAAGCAAATAAGCGACTGCCCTCGGCTTATCGATTTCGTACGTTTCTGTTATAATTCCTTGAAAATCGCTCTTTCCATCGTAATCGGATTCCAATTCGGGGAAGCGATCTATCAATGCTTGTTCAAACTCCCACCAATCATCCCCATCAAAATACTTCCACATACCATCGGTAGGGGCTTTTCTCTTGGGTTTTGCTACTTCAAATTGCAATGTGATTATCGGCTGATTGTTTCCAACACTTTTTGTTGCGTTCAATCCGCTGTCATGCGAAGAAAAACTTCCTTCATCATCGTATTCGTCAGAACCCGAATCGTCATAAGATGAGCAACCATTTCCGTATAAATCATCATCGTCGTTTGCTATTGCAAACTCGGTAAAATCCGTATAGCCATCTCCGTTCCCGCAAAAGGCATCATCTAAATGTAATGGATCTAATGAATTTGCGAAATCATCGAGTCCACTATGTCCATTTTTCGACATACGACACCTCCCCTTCTATTTTTTATATGCTAATTTCCGATATAAGTAAAGAGTAGCCATAACAACCCTCCTGTTATTCTATTATAACAAAAAATGCCAGCCATTTCAAATCAAGATGTACAAAATCCGCGACATCTTGGGGTTGACTTTGGCAGAAGGAAAGTTTTATTATATGGATGTAATCGGGAGCCACTCCTTCCCCGGTTGTCCAAAATAAAGAAACCCGCTGTCCTCCTTTATCCATTTTTTCTTGCAGCGGGTTTTCTTTTGAAAAAGGAGACAATTAAATGATAACTGATAGCATAGAACCAGAGTTTTGTTTGAAAAAAAAATCATATATGACCCTTTTCCCAGAAGAAGATGGATCGTTGTGGGATATTCGACATCCCGCCGAAATGCAACTGTTTCATCACCTCTTTCAAACGGACAGGGGCCAAGACATACTTGCTGATGAGCTGAGAACCTATCCCTTAGGTTGGTCTAAAATGACAACAGCATTTTGGAATAATGCGTTTGAAAAAAGGGAGTTCGACGAAGATGAATACAAGTTTATCCAGTGGCAGATAAAACATAGGAGGAAATAAAAATGGCAAATACAATCTATGATCGGAATAGCAGAAACATCGGTAAAATCATCGAAAGCGGTGGTGCTACCTGTTATTATGACGGAAACAGTCGTTTAATCGGCAAAGCGATAAAAAGCGGTAGCTGGCTTTGCCTATATAATGCGAGTAGCAGACTGATCGCCAAGACCGATGGGAATAACACCTATGATTCCAATTCGCGCAACATCGGAAGAGGAAACCTATTCTTAAAGATCCTATACCCTGATATGGCGAAGATCATTTAGCCCTTACTTGACAACCTAAGCCACCTGCGTTTATTATGTTGGCTGGATCCATCTACCGGCAATTGTAGCCCGTTGCGGTGGTTTCCACGCTTACCTTTTTTCTTCTACCACTTGAAAAAACACCGGACATCGATTATAATAATAGCAACAGAACCTCGCACGCCTCTTAACAATGCGTACCACGCGAGGTCGTTTTTTTTTATCGGAAAAACAACCTTTGCACGAATACCCTACTTTTGCACGATTACCTAACATTTGCACGATTACCCTACCTTTGCACGATTAGTGAACTATTGCACGATTACCCTACCTTTGCACGATTACGCACATTCAAGGAAAAACAAAAACCGGGAGAAAGCGCGTAATAAAGCCGAGGAACGGTCTATTCTCAATAAATCAAGGTAAAAAGGGAGATTTTGCCCATAAAATGATATAAAAAAACGGCAATTTTGTATCAAAATCACCGTTTCTTTATGGCGCTCGTTGTAGGGCTCGAACCTACGACACTGCGGTTAACAGCCGCATGCTCTACCGACTGAGCTAAACGAGCAATTTTCTCTCCCTGCGTAGGGACTACGTAGGGAGAAGTGATATCCGGCGG
>Ga0310786_10010260_pt1 | contig 11799 bp, 10 predicted proteins | sample AusTroGonzalo_MG_FD_203881 | JGI IMG/M metagenome (GOLD analysis project Ga0310786, IMG submission 203881) | Bovine rumen microbial communities from tropical cattle in Woodstock, Queensland, Australia - Gonzalo_03 (v2) (version 2) | ecosystem: Host-associated > Mammals > Digestive system >... | reverse complement strand
GATGCGACATACAACCTGTCATAAAAGAGTTGGGCTATAAGCCTGACTACGACCTGCAGCGAGGCGTAAAGGAGACTATAAAATGGTATCAAGACAACCAATGGTTATAAAGAAGATATTTGAAATCGAGCGTAAACCCCGTAAGGGATTCTTAGCAGTAGAGTGGGTGATATTGGCATATATGCTATTTACCCTGCTGCTGATGCTTCTTACATCTACAAAACTGCAGAACCCAGAGTCGATGCTATGGGGCAGAGCACGTTTCCTGGTTATGACGTTAGCTCTATGGGGCGTTTACAGAATGATTCCCTGTCGCTTTACGATGATGTGTAGGGTAGGAGCGCAGATGGCATTGCTTTCGTGGTGGTATCCTGATACATACGAGTTTAACCGCATGTTCCATAACCTCGACCATGTGTTTGCAGGTTATGAACAGCAGTTGTTTCATATGCAGCCTGCCCTCCTGTTCTCACAGAAACTTTCTCTTCCTGTGTTCAGTGAGTTGATGCATTTGGGCTATGCCTCGTATTATCCGCTGATAGCCTTGGTAACACTGTATTATTTCCTGTATCGTTATCAGGAGTTTACTCGTGCCACGTTTATTATCCTTTCATCGTTCTTTGTCTATTATGTCATTTTTATCCTGTTGCCTGTTGCCGGACCGCAGTATTATTACTTGGCAGCAGGTGTTGACCAGATAGCTCAGGGGCACTTCCCCGATGTCGGCAATTATTTTGCTACTCACGATGAGGCGTTGCCTATCCCAGGATGGAAGGACGGTTTTTTCTATCAGTGTGTGGCTAGTGCCCATGCGGCAGGCGAACGTCCTACGGCTGCATTTCCAAGTAGTCATGTAGGTATTACTACGATATTGTTGTTCCTGGCTTGGCATGCCCGTAATCGTAAACTCCTCTACACACTTCTGCCGTTCTACGTGCTGATGTGTTTCGCCACGGTTTATATTCAGGCCCACTATGCTGTTGATGTTATTGGTGGCTGGATTTCGGCTGTGGTAATATATACGGTTTTGCTTTTTTTATCGAAAAAATTTGTTTGATTCGAAAATATTGCTTATCTTTGCAACCGAATAAGTAAGGATACGACATATTAAAACCGAGGATTCCGACACAGTGCGAGTCGGGATTCTTTTCTTTTTTGTCCGTCCAACTAAATAGTAATTGTAAAATCTTTAAATATTAAATTGTTATGGCATACATGTCACAAGAAGGCTACGATAAACTGATAGCCGAACTTCATCGTTTAGAGGCTGTTGAGCGTCCAAAGGCATCAGCAGCTATCGCCGAGGCTCGTGAGAAGGGCGATTTGAGTGAGAACTCAGAGTACGATGCTGCTAAGGAGGCTCAGGCTCACCTTGAGGATAAGATCAATCAGCTTAAAATGACTATTGCCGAAGCAAAGGTGGTAGACACTAGCCGTTTGAGCACCGACTCTGTTCAGATCCTCTCTAAGGTAGAGATGACTAATCTTACCAACAAGGCCAAGATGACTTATACTATCGTTAGTGAGAGTGAGGCCAATCTGCGCGAGGGTAAGATCTCTATTCAGACCCCAATTGCTCAGGGACTGCTTAATCATAAGGTAGGTGACGAGGTAGAAGTAAAAATTCCCCGTGGCACCATCAAACTTCGTATTGACAAGATTACCGTAGGATAAATTGTCAAATTGTAAATCGTATAATAGTCAAATAACAAGATGGATATTTTCAGTAAGATCGCAGCAGGCGAAATCCCCAGCTACAAATGCGCTGAGAATGATGAGTTCTACGCATTTCTCGATATCAATCCTCTGGTAAAAGGTCACACCCTGGTTATTCCACGTCGTGAGGTTGATTATGTTTTTGATATGGATGATGACGAGTTGGCTCGTTATCAGGTGTTTGCCAAGCGTGTGGCTCTGGCCATCAAGAAGGCATTCCCTTGCAAGAAAGTGGCACAGGTAGTGCTGGGACTTGAAGTGCCCCATGCTCATATCCACCTCATCCCTATGCAGAGTGAGGCAGATGTTGACTTCCGTCGCGAAAAGCTTAAGCTTACTGAGGAAGAGTTTAAGGCTATCGCAGAGAAAATACGTGGTGAGTTTGTGTGATTACACAAACTCATCACCATATTTTATCCTTACCTCGTTTACATATTTCTTTACCATCGATGAGTTGTCGCTCTTCTTACAGATGAGCAATACCCCGTCTTCTTCGGCTACGATGTAACCCTCCAGACCGTTGAATACGCCCAGTTTGCCCTTTGGCAGCTTGATGATGTTGTTCTTGCAGTCCTCAAGTATCACTTCCGAGTCCATCACTACGTTATCATCCGGTACCTTGTGCATGACCTCGTATATGGCGTGCCAGGTTCCAAGGTCGGCCCAGCCGAAATCGCATTTCATCACAAACACGTTATTGTCGCTTTGCTCCAGAATCGCGTAGTCGAGTGATAGGTTCGGGTAACGAGGATAGTTCTCCTCGACAAACTTCATCTCCTCTTCATGTGTATAGTTCGGATTCTCGTAACGCAGACTCCTGAGTACCGATGGGAACACGTGCTCAAAGGTGTCAAGCAGATGGTAGGCACTTGAGATGAAGATACCCGTGTTCCAATAGAACTCCCCGCTCTCCATAAACATACGTGCAAAGTCACGCTCAGGCTTTTCCGTAAACGATTTTACCTGATACACATCTGGCTTGCAACTCAGATCGCCTAACTGGATATAGCCGTAGCCTGGCTCTGGTCGGGTGGGACGAACGCCCATGGCCAACAGCACGTGGTTCTCTGATACATAACCAATGCCTACATCCATACTGTGTGCAAATGAGGCCTCATTCAGTACCAGCTGGTCTGATGGTGAGACGATAACGTTCGCGTTCGGGTTCTGGTGAAATATACGCATGGAAGCCCACGCGACACTAGGCGCTGTGTTGCGATGTATGGGTTCTACTATGATATTTTGCTCAGGTAATTCTGGTAGCTGTTCCTTTACCAGCTGTTGATACTCCGCGCATGTACAAACTAATATATTCTCTTTAGGTAGCAGTTTCTCGAAACGGTCCAGTGTTGACTGCAACAATGTGCGGCCAGTGCCAAAAAGGTCGAGAAACTGTTTAGGGTATTGCTCTCTGCTTACGGGCCACAATCGCTGACCGCGACCCCCGGCGAGAATCACACAGTAGTTCTTCTGATCAGTTTTTTCCATTCAATAGGGTTTTAGCATTAATTCTACCTACAAAGATACGAATAAATTGTGATACAAACAAGAAAATGAAAGTTTTTTTTCATTTTCTTTTGCTAATTAAAATAAAAGTCGTATCTTTGCACCCGCTTTAGGAGATCAAGCAGCTTGAACTGTCAAGCCCAGATGGCGGAATCGGTAGACGCGCTGGTCTCAAACACCAGTGGAGCAATCCATCCCGGTTCGATCCCGGGTCTGGGTACAAAGTTCTCCTAAAAGCAATAAGTGCTGCAAGCGTAACCTTGCAGCACTTTTCTTTTTATATAGGTAATGATAGTACGAATCTTGCACCGGGGCTGTAGCTGGTATCGAGTTTAATATCTCCTCCCATACGGCGTGCAAGGCTTCGGGCTATGGTTAAGCCGATACCCGTTCCCTCGTAGTATTCGTCAAGTTGTACAAACTCTTCGAAGATATGTTCTGCCTCTTCTGGCTTAATGCCGATTCCGCTATCCTCTACAGCCCATTCTATGGTGTTGGATGTCGCTCTGACATATAGCCTTACTTTCTTCTCGACAGATTTCTCCGTAAACTTCCTGGCATTGTCAAGAATAAGGGAAAGTGCACGTACTGCAGAATTCAGATTGGTCATCACCATTACGCTTTCTGCTTCGGGCTCTATCGATAGCTCGAAATTTATTCCTCGGGCATCGGCTATGCTTGTTGCTGTAACAGCATCGCCCGCTATCTGGGCGGCCGTCGCCTGATCGTTACGTTCTATCACACTGCGACTGCTGGCATCACTCAGCTCCAGCATCTTATTTACCAATCCGGTTATACGGTTGGTATTCTCTATGATGTCGTGACCAATCTTTGTTTTGTCTTCGTCGCTCAGTTCCACGCCTGGTGTGGTAATAATCTGTGTGAATCCACTCAGGATATTCAGTGGCGTACGTATCTCGTGTGATATCTGTTTGATGAAGTTACTCTTCATCTTCGACGATTCTTCGGCTCTTTCTGTTGCCACAATTAGCTGGCGGTTGGTCTCTTCAAGCTCCATGTGGCTCATTTCCAATATCTTGTAGTTGGTTTCGAGCATCGCATTGGTGAATTTTAATTTTTTGCGTGACCTGAATGATAGGATGATATACAGTCCGATAAATAAGGTTCCTACTGATCCAAACAAATACCAAACCCATCTGGGAATTTTGTTTTTGGCAGAGCCCATGATCTCGTTGCCATAGATGTCGTCAATGATGCCTTCAGCTTCCATCAATGCCATTTCCTGACTGATGGTTTCTATCAGCTCCTGATTGTGACTCACATAGCAGTATTCGCGTGGCTGCATGGAGATGTCTTCCGACTGTAGCTTGTCCAGATGAAAATGGTCAATCAGGTATTTGGCCTGATAGCGATAGCAGATAACAGCATCGTATTTGCCTTTTGCCAAATCGAGTATGGCCTCATTCAGATCGTACACACGTACGCTGATAGCACCTTCGCGATCCATCATCTCGCCTATTGGGCGCGAGTTCAGGAATGCAAATGTTTTGCCTTCAATGTTACGAAAGTCAAAAGTCTTGTAGTCAGCTTTGCGATATACAACTTGGTAGTTCAGACGGAATATCGGGCGTGAGTAATAAATGCTATCCTTGCGATATGGCGAGTATACCATCATGGCCAGGTCGACATCACCTTTCATCACTGATTCCTGTACCTTTTTCCATGTGTTAGGTACATAATAGAATTTTAATCCCATACGGTTCATCAGCGTATGGGTGAAGGTTACGTCATAACCTTGCGGAAGTCCGTTTTTATCTACAGATTGTAGGGGCGCATAGTTCACGTCAAGCCCAATGGTGAGAGGCTGCTTCTGTATATATTTCTGTCCTCTGACTCCTGTGGTCATCAGAAGACAGATACTTACTATTATTAGCAGCATCAGACTGCGGCAATCTGGTCTCATTTCGGTTACGTGTATTATATTATTTTCCCTTTTTGGTCGCAAATATACGAAAAATTACGATAAGTACCAAGTAAATTTGAGACTTTTTACTCGAGAATATCTGGAATGTAGGTTACTTCGATACCATCTTTGACGAAGATTGGAAGGCCGGCATCGCTGTTTACGTACTCGATTGAGAGGGTGATGTCACGAGGGCCAAGTTGTTTGCCATCGACCTCGAAGATCGTTTTGTCGAGGATGACAGTATTGCCGTTCTTGCTCTTCAGTTTTTTTGTCAGCATGGTGTCGCCATATTTGTAGGTGGCCTGAAAGTAGCACTTGTCGTTAAGTTCTACATCAGCAGGAAGCTCGATGGGGTCCAGCAGGTCGTATTGGCTGTCGAACACGCTGCCCAGTTTCTCGTAGATGGTCTTTGGGGCATCACTGGTGTCCATGAAGTCGTTGGTTGATAGGCGTCTGCTGCTAATCAAGGCGTCCATGCCTGTTTTACGCATAAACTGTTTGCCAAGCATCAGCATCTGTTTCTTGGTGGTGAGGTTAAAAACCTTTACGGCCTGTTTCTCCTTCTGCCACTTGATGGCGTTTACGTCGCTAAAGGTGTCGCCCACTTTTACTGCTTTACCATTGTTATAGGTCAAATGAGCATCATTAACGAATAGAACCTTGTAGTTGTCTGCGCTGGCATAGCTGAGCCACGTGGCCAGACAAGTGAGTAAGAGTAGTCGTTTCATCTCGATTTATTTTTATAGATATTGTACTTCTGCATGAATGTGTCGTAGAGCGAGTAGATGGTGGTAGGCACCCACATGTTGAATGCCAGATCGTACCAACTGGCCACAAGGGCTATGATGAGGAATACAGTAGCTGTGCTTAGGAATGATAGTAGGATACTTATCCAAGGGTTCATGACTAACGATGAGAATGAATGCCCTGAGAGGTAGAAGAGTCCGATGACAATATAAATAACGAACAGTAGGCTCATAAAAAGCCAGTTTACCAGATGGGCTCCCTGCGATAGAGAGAGGTAGCCATTGAGTAATATCGATGAACCAGGTTGAGCACCAAGGAAGGTGGTGTGGATGTCGTTCTTGAAGTCGCCAATAACAATCAGTTTATCGTCAATCTGTTCGCTAATGGGAATCACCCTGTCAAGATCGAGCAGGTCGGCACTCAGATGGATGTAGTTACGTTCGCGAACCTGTCCCTCCTCGTCGAGCAGGCTTCCTGTTACTCGTACTGGCAGTAGTAGGGTGGAGCTGTTCTGGCATAGTCGGCCGTTATCCGTATACCATAGTCCGCCCCAATGTCTCTTGATGTCGGTGCCGAACCGGTCCTGGTACATTCTGAGTGCGACAGACGCTTCGTTATTGTGGAGATATTGATAACGTGAGAAGGTAAGGACCTGCCAGGTGGTGGCATAGTCGGCATTAGCAGCCTTGGGATTTAGGATGCTGTCGCACAGGTTAGCTTCGTCGTGCTTAGGTATTACAATGCGGTCCATCGATGCGATGGTATGGAAGAGTGCTGAGTCGTATGCGGTGTTCATTCCTTCTTCAAAGAAGATGTCAAGAAAAATGTATCTGTAGTTGTTCGCCTTCTTGGCTTTTGTCAGGAACTGCAACAGTTTCTCACGATCGGTGATGACCGTTTTGCCTACAGGGATGCCGTTCTCCTGATAGGGAACGAGGGCTTTGTCATAACAGATGTTTATGAGCAGAATGCTGTCGGGCACATTGTCAATCTGCATGCCCAGAAATCTCTTGTAGTCGGTAATCTGTTTGAGAGCTCCCGTCTCTCCGGGTAGAGGATACCCGATGTTGCCCATTACATAGGTGAATATGATGATGACTGTACTCGTCAGTACGGAGAGCGCAATGAGCTTCCGTTGCTGACGAATCCATGTCTTTATTTTATACAAAAGGGCCTTCATGGGGTTAGCGTTTCAGAAGTATAACCTTCGCTTTTGAGTTGTCCATCTTGCTCATGGTCTTACCTATGTTGGCGTTGTAATAGGTGGGGTCGGCTACGGTGAACTTGCGGCCGTTGACCATAATATAATCGCCGGTTACCTCCTCGTCAAAACATACAGCGGTATATAGGTGACCAGGGTAGTACACCAACACGACATCGAGGTCGAGCAGGTCGCGCATCAGGTGTGAGAAGAGGATGGAACGATCCTCACAATCGCAGAAAGGATAGAACAGGCTTTCCTCGGCAAAGAAAGCGCGATCGTGCCCCCATACCTTGTCGTCGTAGGCGTATGTCAGTCCCATCTGAACCCAGTTCAGTAGCATGTTGGCAGCACGCAGTTTGGGTAGCGTTCCCAGTTGCTGTTTGAGTTGTGGGTAAACCTTCTCACTAATCTCTGGTGCTACCGGTGTGTTAGCGTAATAAGCCCAGCGGGTCATCATGTCTTTTCCGTCATAGGAAGTAGGATAATCGGTATAGAAGTCCATCAGATTCTTGTTTACCTGCACGTCGGCCTGAACATTCACGAAGCGTGAGATGACGTTACGCTTATCTGATAGATTCTTTTTCAATTCTGGCTGTTCGTGTACACCAAGACTCATCATCTGCTCACCGGGATAGGCGGCATCACATACAGTCAGGTTCTTGGCCTTACAGCCGTCCATCAGGAAAAACAACTTTCCATCGGCGGTAAGGTAGCCGCGGTCGTATGGAAATCCATCCATACGCGACATGATATGCAGCTTGGTGTTGTCTTCGAGTGCAAAGCGTATTTGGTAGCCCGACTGGTTGAGCAATACGCCTTGGAGGAAGATGGCCTCGTTGGTGCCCTTGCCGCAGGCTTTCTCAGCAATGTCCTGCAACATCTTATAATAGGCCCAGTCGCAAAGTCTGTACTCTTTACGAAGTTCCAGACAGTCGTGAACCAGATTGGTGTATCCTTTATTGGTCAATTCAATGAATGCATCTGAGATGTCTTTCTTGGATGTACCTTTGAGTTTGAATTTATCGGCGTTGCCCCATCTTACCTGCATGGGGGTACCATAGAATTCAAAACTGCTTGTTGTCATCGACTCATTGTTTTCGATGACGGGTTGTTGTGGCTTAGGCTGGGGCTTCACATCGAGTACCACAGGTACAACAACAGCCTCGATAGGTTTGCTCTGCTTCTCCTGCTGCTTCTTTTTCTGTTCAGCCAGCAGACGTGCCTGTTCTTCTTGCTTTTTTTGCTTCTCGGCCAGTAAACGTGCTTGCTCTTCCTGTTGTTTCTTCTTCTCTGCTAACAGACGAGCCTGTTCTTCCTGTTGTTTCTTTTTCTCGGCTAACAGGCGTGCCTGCTCCTCCTGCTGCTTTTTCTTCTCGGCTAACAAACGTAGCTCTTCCTCTTGTCTCTTTTTCTTTTCGGCCAGCAGTCGGGCTTTCTCTTCCTGCTTGCGTTGTTTCTCTTCCAGCAGTCGAGCTTGCTCTTCTTGCTTTTTCTTCTCTGCAGCGATACGTGCCTGTATTTCTTCCTGTTTTTTCTTTTCTGCAGCTATACGGGCTAACTCTTCTTCCTGAGCTTTCTTTTCGGCAGCTAAACGGGCTTGTTCCTCTTCTTGAGCCTTTTTCTCTGCAGATAGTCGGGCTTGCTCTTCTTCGCGTATTCGTTTTTCTTCGGCTATGAGTCGGGCGCGTTCTTCCTCCTGCTTACGCTTTTCCTCTAATTGACGAGCCTTTTCTTCTTGCGCCTTCTGCTTCTCTTCCAGCAATCGAGCCTTCTCTTCCTGCTTGCGTTGTTTCTCTTCTAACAACTTCTGCTGGCGCTCCTGTTCCTTCTGTTTGGCTAAGGCTTGTCGCTCCTGTTCCTGTTGTTTCTTCTTTTCAGCCATCAGTTTGGCCAGTTCAGCTTTTTGCTGCTGCTTTTCCAGCTCTTTCTGCTTCTCCTCTTGTTGCTTTTTCAGGTCGGCCAGTCGCTTCAATTCTTCTTCTTGTTTCTTCTTTTCTGCCAAAAGTCTTGCTTGTTCAGCCTCTTGTGCTTTCTTCTCGGCGGCTATGCGGGCTTTCTCCTCCTGTTGTGCTTTCTTTTCGGCGGCTAAGCGAGCCAGTTCAGCTTCGCGTGCTTTCTTTTCAGCTGCCAGTTGGGCTTGTTCTTCTTCCTCCTTTTTTTTCTTGGCTGCTAACCTGGCCTGCTTTTCTTCCTGCTTTTGTTTCTCTGCAGCTAATTTGGCCTGTTTTTCTTCTTGTTTTTTCTTCTCAGCGGCTATGCGAGTTAGTTCCTGTTCCTGCTTTTTCTTCTCGGCAGCAATACGTGCAAGTTCCTCCTCATGTTTTTTCTTTTCGGCGGCGATACGAGCCTGCTCCTCTTCCTGAGCCTTCTTTTCGGCCGCTAAACGTGCCTGCTCCTCTTCCCGCGCTTTCTTCTCGGCGGCTAATCGGGCTTGTTCATCTTCTTGTGCTTTCTTCTGGGCGGCAAGTCGGGCTTGTTCTTCCTCTTGCTTCTTTTTTTCTGCCGCTAAGCGTGCCAGCTCTTCTTCCTGCTTTTTCTGTTCGGCTGCTAAGCGGGCCTGTTCTTCCTCGCGTTTTTTCTGTTCCTCAGCCAGTTTCTTCTCCTCAGCCTCACGCCTCATGTCTTCAAGATAATCCTCATCGGTCATCTTGTCGTATTCTATGGGCTTGATATCGTCTTCCTTAGGACGGTCTACTGCATCCTCAATAGGGTAGTCTCTCCAAGCCTTCTCCATAAATTCGGCATACTTCTTGTTGACGCTGTCGCGAAATTCCTCATACTTCTTATTGGCATCATTGACAAAGTCGTCGTAATTCTTCTTCTGTTTGTTCTGAACTTGCTGCTTCAGACTGCCTCTTTGTCGTTGAGGTCTCTGACTCTGTGCATTGGAAACATTCATGCACAATGTCATGATGAGTAAGGTGAGCGATAGCTTTTTCATATTGTCATGGGCTTTGGTAATACCGTATTAACTTTATCCTTCTCCTGAACGTCATGTGTCTCGTTCAGGAGAAGGTGAGATATAAGATAAAAAACTGTTATTCTTGGTTTTTGATTTTTTCAACGTTCTTGATCAGGTTGTCTCTACGTGCTTGTTTGATGGCTTCCTTGGCTAATTTGCTGACGGTCTCAGACGAGATGGCGCAACGGATGAGTACCTCTGTGTTACCATTAGGTAGCTTGCGGAAGCATTCTGTCAATGTATTTGGACGGGTGAGCTGCTGGTCGATGCTGCGACCCTGTTGGCTGACGATGATTTTGGCAATAGACTCTGCCTCGTCGGCTCCAAACTGTTCGTTGGCCAGATCCTGCTCAATGGTCGCTGTCATGTCGGTTCTTATTTTCTGAGCTATTTCGCCCTTGGCAACGGTGAGAGCCTGAGTTCTGGCGGCATCGTAGATGGTGCCTGTGCTGCGGCCTTCGCCTACAATCCAAACCTCGTAGCCCATGGCGTCAACCTCTGACTGTGCTTTAAATGATTTCTCAAGCTGGGTCTCCAGAGGCAGTGCTCCAGGATTAATCTTCCAACCGTCGGCCTTGAATTCCTTGACTTGCTTTTTCAGCAACTTCTGGTTCGCTTTACTCAGTTCTTGGGCATTAGCACTGGCTGAAACAGCAAACAGCATCAATAACGCTGCAAAAATCCTCATAATTTTCATAATTGTGTAATTGATTAAATTGTTAAAAAATGAATTGTCTTATCTTGTAGTAATCTCATTTTAGGGTATGTAACGTTGGCAAAATTAGGAAAAATAATCTAAAGTTCCAAATAAATTGCCATTTTTTCTCTCTTTAACGTTAAAAAAGCTTATCAGACGATGTGTGATTCAAACTAAAGTTATTACCTTTGCAGCACTGTAAATGGTGAGAGTATGATACGGTATACCAAAAAAGAAGAAATATGGAATGCAGCATCCCATGGAGGAGGAATCCTGATGGGTGTCGTGTTTGGTATTATCTTTCTTGTTTGGTGTTTTCAGGCAGATAATAACTGGGCCCGGGTAAGTGTTATCCTGTATCTGTTTGGCATGTTAGGTTCATATCTGGCTTCAACGCTTTATCATTCGATGAAGCATCACTCCAAATGGAAAGAACGACTTCGTAAGTGGGATCATGCTGCTATCTATTGGCATATTGCGGGATCGTATTCGCCATTAACACTGGTGGCCCTTCGCGAGCAGGGCTATTGGGGGTGGAGCTTGTTCTGTTTCGTATGGACTTGTGCTATAGCTGGCACAATCATCAGCTTTATCAAACTTAAAGAGCATTCTAATGTTGAAACTTTCTGTTTTATAGGTATGGGCTTGAGTGTGCTCGTGGCCTTCAAACCGCTTATCGATTCGGTATCGACAGCGGCCGTCATCTGGATCATCGCCGAGGGGGTAAGCTATATTACCGGAGCCGTTTTTTATTCTTTGAATAAGACTAAATATATGCATTCGGTATTCCACTTTTTTGTCCTTGCTGGCAGTGTTTGTCATATCATAGCTGTGTGGGATGTATTAATGGAGTACTTATAATGGTTAAAAGTTAGGTCTTTTTTTTGGTCGTTTCGATTAAAATTAGTAATTTTGCAGCCGAATTTGCAAATTTAGATCTATTATGGCTTTTACACGTATGACCGCTGCCGAAGCTGCAGCGTTAATTAAGAATGGCGATAACATCGCTATGAGTGGCTTTACACCAGCTGGTGTGGCTA